>Ga0302180_10000200_pt1 | contig 51603 bp, 43 predicted proteins | sample I_Palsa_E3_2_FD_200575 | JGI IMG/M metagenome (GOLD analysis project Ga0302180, IMG submission 200575) | Peat permafrost microbial communities from Stordalen Mire near Abisko, Sweden - I_Palsa_E3_2 | ecosystem: Environmental > Terrestrial > Soil > Palsa > Peat permafrost | place: Sweden...
GATGCCACAGCAACAAGAACGTAATCATGCTGCCACTGAGATATAGAAGCAGTTGCGCGACGTCGGTCCAGATGACAGCTTTCATGCCACCCTCGAACGTGTAGACAACCGTGAGAGCGATAACCGCCACCACCGCCATTCGTTCCGACGTACCAAAAGCCACGCTGAAGACTAGTGCGATCGCGGAAACGCGTACCCCCTCTGCGAGTGCGCGGGTGACCAGGAACGTACTGGCTGCCACCGCACGCATGGTTACGCCGAATCGACGTTCGATCACCGCGTAGGCCGTGAAAATCTCTCCGCGAAAATATCCGGGAAGCAGCAGTAGAACGATTAACACTCGGCCAAGCAAATATCCAAACACCAGCTGAATGAACGTGAGGTTACCGCTATACGAGATCGCCGGGGCGCCGATGATTGTCAGTGTGGAACTTTCCGTGGCCACGATGGAAAAAGCCAGCGCCCACCATGGTGCGGTGCGCCCACCAAGAAAATAATCGCGCGCGCCGCTTTGCGACCGACGAAAGTAAATGCCCAGCGCAGTGACTCCGAGCAGATACCCGACGATGATTGCCAGATCGACCGGATGAATCTTCATCGAGCAGAGAGTATAAGCATGGTCGGTGCGCCCCGCGATTTTTCTTGGACCCGAAATCAGAACAACGAGGAGCCTGGAGGGCTAAAGAAAACCGCTACCATAGTTCTCTGTTGTGGCCGGTCTCGCGGTACCGACTTGGCAAACCACTATGGCACCGCCATGGAACGGCGTCGCGAGTACATTCGAAATGTCGCGTATTCTTTGAATATGCGCTACGTCCTGGGTTTCGATGGCGGTGGCAGCAAGACCGAATGCGTGTTGATGAACGCAACGCGCATGATCCTTGCTCGCACCCACTCCGGGCCATCCAATCCGGCGCGTGTAGGCGCTGCCGCTGCGCTCGCAGCGCTAAAGCAGTCCGCTTCGGCGGCGTTCGCGGAGGCTGCGGTGAAAGCAACCGAGCTGGCGGCCGTCTGCGCCGGTCTGGCCGGTACCGGCGATCCAGGACTTTCACAGCAGATGTTCTCCGGTTTAACCGAATGGTTTCCTCAAGCGGCGATGAGAGTTTGCACCGATCTGGATGCAGCGCTTGCGGCAACCGGTGAACCGCCCGCGATTGTGCTGATCGCCGGGACGGGGTCGGCGGCCATGGGCAGCGATGCCGCCGGGCAAACGGCGCGCGCTGGCGGACACGGCCCGCTGCTCGGCGACCAAGGCAGCGCCTACGACGTTGGCCGGCGTGCAGTTCTCGCTTGTGTTCGCAACTCCGAACGCAGCGGGCGAGATTCCTCTCTCGGCAAACAAGTATTGCGCCAGTTGGGTTGTGCCAACTGGTTGGAAGTCCAGCAGCGAGCGGCCAGAACCGCCGACGATGTATTTCCGCGATTATTTCCCGTGGTCACCGCGGCGTGTGACTCCAACGATGATATTGCGTGCGCCCTCCTGAAAAACGCCGCGTCCGATCTCGCCGCTCTGGTAGAAACCGTGACCCTGCGACTGAGCCTTGGCGCCACGGAATTTTTTCTAGCCAAGCTGGGTGGAATGCTGGGACGTAGCGCCTTTTTCGATGAGCGCCTTGACGCCGCCTTACGCAAAGCAGCGCCGACGGCCCGCATCGGCTTGCTGCCGATGTCACCCGCTGAAGGAGCCGCTCACTTGGCACTCGGGCTGATACCGAACGTGGAACTCACGCCGAATTAGCATGATCCCACAGCAACAAAATGACAGCGAGCGGGCCCGCACAGCAACCGGCGACGATCTTGCTGCGTTGCTGCACCATCACGCTTCCAACGTGCTGCTGCAGCTGCTCGACAATCCAGCGGTCGACGAACCGCAAGTGTGCCTACTGCTCGGCCGCAAAGATCTACCTACGGAAGTGCTGATAGAGGTTGCCCGCAGAAAAGTGATGCTGAAGAGCTATCGCGTCAAGCGAGCGCTGGCGTTTCATCCGCGGACACCGCGGCTGATCGCTGTACACCTGGCCCGCGAATTATACCTAATGGATTTGGCTCAGCTCGCCTTGCAACCAGGTAGCCCCGCGGAACTGAAGCGCATCGCCGAAAATCAGCTGGCGGTGCGATTGCCGCAACTCCCACTCGGCCAAAAAATCACGCTGGCGCGCCGAGGTCCGGCGCGGGTGGTCGGCGCGCTGTTGGCTGAAGGGCACAAGCACATCGTGAGTGTGGCGCTGGAAAATGCGAATCTCACCGAGGCACAAGTTCTTAGAGTTTTGTCGCGCGAAACTCTGCCCGCGGACGTATCCCTAGCGATATCCCGTCATCACAAGTGGTCTTGCAGCTACAATGTCCGGCTCGCGCTGGTACGGCATCCCAACACGACACTCTCAACGGTGCTCGGGTACCTGACGGAATTGACAGTAACGGACCTGCGTCATCTGGCGGCGCCGGGCATCGTGACCGAAAGCCTGAGAAAATATCTGCTGGCGGAGATCCATCGAAGAATCCGTCCGCGCAAGAAGTAACCCAGAACGAGAACCGAATCGAATGTGAAAATGGAAGCCGGTTGGAAACGAAACCACGGTGATTGCGTTATAAGAGGTATGAGCCAAGCCGTGCTAACTGTCGAGCCGGCGTGGAAGTTGCCGCGCAGATCGCTTTGGCCGAAAGAAAGATGAACGCGCTCGATGAACACGGCTGATCATCCCTACCGCAATTTCGAGCGCCGCAGAGCTCCGCGCTATCCGTTCAACGCTGACCTGGAGATCGAATGGGGCTCCGCGGTGCTCCGCGCCCGCACCATCGACGTGAGCGTGAGCGGCATGTTCATTGAGTCGCCCGACCCGCTATGGGTTGGAGCGGGCTTTACGGCCCGGCTTAAGCTAGACCCACCGCTCAACGTGGATTGTTTCGTGAAGCGCGTCGAACCGGGACGCGGCATGGGCGTCGCCGTGGTCTTGCCAGAAACGCAGCAGCAGCGTTACCAACAACTTCTCGCCTCACTTTCCACTCGCCCTTGACCTGGTCGTATACTAAGCCCTCGGACATCCCCCGCGGTCCGTCACTCATGACACGGTGCCTCGATTGCGGCTCGGAACGCGTCGCCGACCAATGCCCCTCGTGCGGTCTGACGTCGGCGGCCGCCGAAGTGATGTTTCGTCGCAGACTGGTCGCCCGCACGGCAATTTTCCTGGTCGGTTCCTTGGCATTTCCGTACGCCAGCCAGATTTATCCACCACTAGATATCGATCTGATGCTGGTATTTTTCGGCGTGATCTTCTTCGGAGCCCTGTTCATCGCGGTGATCCTGGAGCGGCGCGCACGCAACCACCAGGAAATCGAAATCCTAAAACGCATTTACGCGGGCTTCATTCCACTGCCATGGATTCTCACCGCGGCACTCTTCGTCAACGGTAGGGCCGATTCGGCAAAGCACCTGGTGTATCACCCGACCACCGTCGAGGGTCGCTTCATCATGAAGGGAATCGTCAAAGGGAGCCGCAGACTGCTGGTGCGATCGTGGCGTAGCGGCCAGCATATCGAGCGGCTGGCAGTGGATTCGGACGACTTCGATCGGTTTCGAGACGGCGACAGCGTAGAAGTGGCCGTCGAACCCGGCGCTCTCGGCATTCCCTGGTATTACGGGGTCTATCGCCGCTGACCCTTAGTAAGCCGGCTTCCCGTTTTGCAGCAATGGCAACTGGATATCCAAAACGTTGCCGGTCTTCCCGAAGCGAAAACGGACTCGCCTCATCGGCCCGACATCGCGCACTTTCCATTCTGAAGTTTCAATCGGGCTATCGGGCACGTCTGCCGGGGACCACTCGACGTCCTCGCCCTGGGTCTTCACCTTTTCGGGATCGACTTCGAAGACTTCCTGCTCTTCCATATTGACGTACAGATAGCGCCGCCACAGCTTCACCAGCAGCAACCCGCGCTTTTCGCCGTGATAAATATTCCACGACGCCGGAGCATCGTCGTTATACCGCACGATGGCGAACTTCACGGACTTCCAAGTCGACTTCTTTTCGTCAGGAGCGTGGCCGAAAGTCGATCCAGCCACCCAGCTTGCGATGCACAGAAACAGGAGCAGAGAGGTATTTCGACGTGCAGACAAGCCGGCCAAGCGCATCACGTCCTTACAGAGTTGCTCGCTGTGGCCACCGGAGGGGAGGAATTGCCGTTACTGACATGGGTGAAGTCAATATCCGGAAGTTGTTCCACCGCACGACGCAGGGATTGCTCCCAACTTGAATGAATCAGATTCAGGTCGGGATCGCCTACTCCCATCCGCCGATAGCGGGTCACTTCCAGACTGTCCTTCTCATACAACAGAATGTCGAATGGAGGTCCCACGGTGACATTTGAGCGCATCGCCGCGTCCATCGAAAGCAACGCGAATTTGGCTGCCACCTCCAGGCTGGTCGAAGGTTCAATCCCGCGATCCAGAATGGGCCGCCCGTACTTGCATTCGCCCAGTTGCAGATAGCGGGAATCTTCGGTGGCCGCCAATGGATTGCCCTGCGGATAAATCAGGTAAAGATTAGGCGGCTCGTTACCCACTTGTCCCCCGAGCAGCAGATGCACATTGAAATTGAACGAATCGCGCTCGAGCGAAGCGCGATCGATGTCCGATACCCGCCGAACGCAATTTCCCACGATGCGCGCAGCATCGTACAGCGAGGTAGCCTTCGCCAAGCCCGCTCCGGCGTCAAAATCGGCACGCAGCAGGGTGATTACCGACTGGCTGATCGACAAACTGCCGCTGCTCAGAATCACAAAAACGCGTTTGCCCGGCTGTACAAAACGGTGCATCTTGTTGCAGACGTTGACCTGATCGAAGCCCGCATTGGATCGCGAGTCGGAGGCTAACACGAGACCTTCATTGGTAACGATGCCCAAGCAATATGTCACAAGCTTCCTCGGTGGAAAATTCGCTCCACACTCAAATGATACACTGCCATCTCCAACCGCGCAGCTTTTCGCAATACCCCTGTGGATTTCGCGTCAACATTCCCATCCTTACAGTAAGATGGCTTCCGCGATCACGGCCGATGAACGAACGCTAACTGTTCGCTGTCCTTTGCCAAGCCACAAACATCCAATTAACCTATGCTGATTCGACTTGGCTACGACATCCGTTTTGATGCTCCGGTTCGCGTGCCGATCGTCGCCATGCTGAACGTCCATCCCTCGCGGGTGAAAGATCTGCGCGAGCCCGACGTTCTGCACACCGAGCCCGAAGTTCCCATCCAGCAATATGAAGACAGCTTCGGCAATCTGTGTTACCGGCTGGTGGCACCTCCGGGAAACATAAAGCTTTGGACTTCCACGCTGATTGAGGACTCCGGCCGACCCGACGCTCAAGATATCAATGCGGAAGAAATTCCGGTGGAGGACTTGCCTCCGGATACTTTGCGATATCTTCTGAACAGCCGTTATTGCCAGGTCGATCTGCTTTCCAACACCGCGGCGGAACTATTTGGTGACGCACCGCGCGGTTATCAGCGGGTGCAAGCGGTTTGCAACTGGGTTCACAGCAAGGTGACCTTCGGCTACAAATTCGCGCTTCCCACCCGCACGGCGCTGGAGGTCTACACCGATCGCGTCGGCGTGTGCCGCGACTTTCAACACTTGGCAGTCACGTTTTGCCGCGCACTGAATATTCCCGCGCGGTACGCCACCGGATACCTCGGAGATATCGGGGTGCCCATCGTTCCTGAGCCAATGGATTTCAGCGCGTGGTTCGAAGCCTACGTCGGCGGCAAATGGTGGACTTTTGATGCGCGGCACAATAAGCCCAGAATTGGCCGGGTGGTGATGGGCGTTGGCCGCGACGCCTCGGACGTGGCCATCACCACGTCGTTCGGCATAGCCAAACTGGCGAAATTCGAAGTCGTTTCCTACGACGTGAAATGAAGCAAACGCCCGCTCTAATCGCCCGGAGCGGGTAACGACGCGGCCATCGGGCCGCCGCCGATAACAATATCCGGGGGCTCCATTTTAATTTTCGGTACCACCGGCTGTGGATTCTCGGCATTCTTCGGCGGGCGTTCCTGTTTACCCTCACTCTTCGAGAACACTTTGGCAGTCAACAGCATCGCGCTAAACGTGGCGGTCAGCAATGCTGCCTGCCGCCAACCATCCAGCATGGAGGCGTTGCCCATAAGAGTCAGGCCCGCAAAGCAGAAAAGCAGGTGCACGCAAAAAACCTGCAGGGAACTTTGTCCCAGCAATACCAGGGGCCGAAACGCTAAAGGCTTGAAGAACGCTTGCGCGACGATCAGCACCGCTGCGACCGCGATGAAGTTCAGCACTCGTATTGGTCCCAGATGCCACTTATCGAATAGGAATTCGTAACGGCCCAGCTCAAAACCGCCGGCAACGGCGCGTCGCAGAGCGAAAAGCGCGGCAACAATCAACGCCGCGGGAACGATCACGCGCCGCGCCCAGGCTTCGATAGGCAGGTCGCTCTTGCCCCACCGCACCCCCAGCCAGATGCCCGCAATCCATAGAAATTGCCAGGCCCAAAGGTCGAAAGAACCCATTTCGTTGAGTGGAATGTGGGTGGGAATCACCCGGCTCATCACCGAGTGTTCCGCTTGACGAAAACCGAACTGGGCGAAAACCCAGACCAGCAACGCCACGGTAAAAATTGGCTTCCATCCAATTCTTGGAGCCAGCGAAAGCGCGGCCGAAGTAAAAAGAAGGAAGATCACGTACATCGGCAGAATATCGAGAAGCGGCGGACGGTAAATAAGCATGGCTGCTTCGCTGATCGCTTGCCTCGGTCCAACCATGAAATAAAAATCGAGAAGATTATGAAGTCCAGGACGACTGCCACGGCTGGCGATGGGCACCGCCACCAGAAACGCAAACGCCAGAAGGAGCGCGTGATAGCCGTACAGCCGCAGGGTGCGTAGCCACAACTTGCGGGTCATGGGGCCGTACCCGTCGTGCTCCGCCATTCGGAAGTAAATCCGGCCGGTGAACAGTGCCGAAAGGAAGATAAAGCCTTCGGCCGCCGAGACAAATCCGAAGGGTTGATTCACATAGGCACTGGCCGACGTTGGGAGATGGGTCAGCGCGATCCACACCAGCATCAGACCGCGAAGGGCATCGAGTTCGAGCCGGCGTCCCATATTTGTATTTAGATACGCCACACAGCAGGATGGTTTCGCATTCGTCGAAACGCCTGCCGCCTTGCGCAAGAAGCTTGAAGGGAAGGAAAGGAACTACGAAAAAAGGCCGCTAACCTGTTTAGTTGCCACTGCCGCCGACGCCAACCGGCGGATTCTGTTTCCCACCGCCGCTGCCACCCGAGCCACCGCTGCCGCCAGAGTCTCCCCCAGAACCGGAGCCGCCGTTGCCGCCAGAACCGCTACCACCTTGACCGCCGGAGCCGCCGTGCTGTCCACCGCCGCCGCTGCCGCCTTGGCCACTACCGCCACCAGAGCCGCCCGTGCTGCCCCCGCCACCATTGCCCCCACCAACGCTGGAGCCTACCGCCGTGGTGGTCGAGTCAAAAACGTGCGCATGGGCGCCGCTAAAAGAGTACAAAATCGCTACCACCACCAAGGCCAGCATTACCACCAGAAGGGCATACTCAGCCGCGTCCTGTCCAGACTGCTGTTGCCACAGGCGCTTCAGGATGGTTCGCATGTAAATACCTTGGGTCCAAGCAAGCGTTTTATTGAGTTAATGCTATCAATAAGATACACCTTTCCTTACCGTTTTTCAATGCCCTCGCAGCCAACGCCGGGGGCCACTTCGACCACGAGGACACCCATCGGATGTCGGCATCTACGAAACCGGGCAGACTCCAAAGCGTGGCCACCTCGCTGACCCTGGTGATGGTCGTGGCCTTGGGTGCGCGCCTGGTATTCGCTTGGAACCACGCGCGGCAAGCCCCGGAAGCGGTGCTGAGGGTAGTGCCGTTTCAGACCGAGACGGGTCATATCGCGTATTCCGTGGCCACCGGCAAAGGCTTTTCTTCACCATTTCAAAAGGACACTGGGCCGACTGCTTGGCTGGCGCCCGTATATCCTTTGCTGCTCGCCGCAATCTTCAAATTGTTCGGCGTCTATACTGTCCACGCCTTCTACGCGGCTGTTTTCCTGAATTGTTTATTTTCCACGGCGGTTTGCGCTCCGCTGTTGCACATCACCCGACGCATCGCCGGACTGCCCGCGGCCAGTGTCGCGGTATGGCTTTGGGCGCTGTTCCCCAACGCGGTGATGATGCCGTTCGAATGGGTTTGGGACACGTCGCTGTCGGCGTTCTTAGCCGCGGCGATTTTGTGGGCAACTCTGGAACTGGCGGAATCGAACCGGCCCTTCGATTGGTGTGCTTACGGACTGTTGTGGGGGCTTGCGCTGCTGACGAATCCATCGCTCGGCGCGTGTTTACCTGCGCTGCTTGGCTGGGCCGCCTATCGATCCCAGAAGCGCAAACTAACTTGGGGTCTGCCAGCGCTGGCTGCGGCGGTCGCGATGCTGTGTTGTGCACCGTGGACGGCCCGCAATTACCACCTATTTCATCGGCTGGTCCCGCTGCGCTCCAATTTTCCGTTCGAGCTATACATCGGCAACAACGAGAATTACGAACCGCAGCGCCGTGAACGGCCGGCAATGATCACCCATGACCGGGAGATTCTGCGGTATCTACGCATGGGCGAGATGCCGTTCATGGATGAAGAAAAACACAAAGCCACGGCGTTCATCGCGGCGCATCCCACGGTCGAGATGGAGCTGATCGCCAGGCGTTTTGTGGACTTCTGGCTCGGTACCGCCTATCCCATCGCCGCTCTTGGCCAGGGGGAGTCATGGGAAGTGCGCGTCATTCTGGTGTGCAACTTTGTGCTGCCGTTCGGGGCGTTGGCGGGGATGGTGCTTCTGCTGCGAGAAAAGAATCCGTTCGTCTCTCCGCTGGCAGCATTCGTGATTTTCTTTCCTATCGTTTACTACGTCACGCACACCTCGCTTCGCTATCGGCATCCTGGCGATCCGGTGCTTTTGCTTCTCGCCGCGATTGCGCTGGTCCGAGCAGCGACGATTTTGTCGTGGCGCGCCACACCCCACAGGAACCAACTGTATAATGCCCATCCATGATCGCCTCCCCCGGCTTGGCTAAGCGCGTTCTGGCTATTTCCGCACGGGTGTTCCCACGATGCTCGATGGTTTCGCAAGCCGTCGCCTTCAATCTTTTCCTGGCATTTTTCCCGACGCTGCTGATCGCCGTAGGGCTAGCCACCAGCCCAATCGGAAGGCGGACCAATCTGCTGGACCTAATTACCGACCTCACTCAGGTGTTGCCGCCGGGCAGTAAGGAAATTGTTTCCGAATTTTTGATTAACCGAGGCCCCGAGGCCTGGAAGTGGGCGCTGCTGGGTTGGACCGGCACACTGCTCGCTGGTTCGCAAGTGATGCGCTTGCTGATGGAGGGTATCCACCTTATATATGAAGACCCCGAACGGCCTGGGTTCCTGCACCGCCAACTTCGCAGCGTCGCGTTGCTCCTGATCACCATCGCTCCGCTGATGATTGCCGCCGTACTTGGAGTCTTCGGCAGGCCGCTTCGGCACTGGGTCGCGGATGAGTTCGGCACCAGCGATACCTTGCGTACTCTGTGGGCAGTCTTTTTTCACGGGACCGCCATGCTGCTGGCCATGGGCGCGTTGACGGTGATCTATCGGGTCGCGCGTCCAAAAGAATGCAGTTTTCGCAACGTGCTGCCGGGAGCTGCAGTAGCCACTCTGCTCTGGTGGGTGGCCGATATCGTCTTTGGATTTTACGTTCGGCAAGTGCCCTACGGCTTGGTTTACGGGGGTTTGGCAGCGGTGATCGGACTGATGATCTGGATGAATTTATCGACGCTCATTATCTTCCTGGGAGCCGCCTACAACGCGGAAGCGCAACCGGCGCGCCCCTGTGCGCAACGCTTGGCACCGGCCACCGGACCCGCTAAAGGCCTGCTTTGACGGGGTTTGCTGGAAGCGTATAGTTTAGGCAAACGAATCCAACTTTTAAACCGTAGTAGAACTCGGTAACGCCCGGCGGGCTAGGTCAGAGTCGAGCAGAAGGGAACGAATGGGGAACCTGGCAAGATTCCTGTTCACTCGGAACGCGCGGCAGCTGGTGGTTTGCTGCGCGGCGGTGACCTGCATTCCACCCAGAACGCCGGTTGCCCACGCGCAAGAAGTGCCCATCCAGACCGCCGCTCCGCAGGCTCCGACGCCGACCCCAGTGCCGCCGAATTCCAATGACGCGCAAAGTAAGTCGTCCGGCAACGAATCTGAAGTCTCCAGCCAAGACACAGCGGCAACGTTCAAGGTTCGCGTCAACCTGGTATTAGTGCGCGTGGTTGTTCGCGACAGCCAGGGCCGTATCATTCCCGATCTGCGGCGCGAAGATTTTCAACTTTTTGACAATCGCAAAGCACAGGTCATTTCGTCCTTCGCCGTGGAAACGCCGGAGTCCCACACGGCTGCCGAACGTGGGGCCGCAACATCAGGCGACGCCGCGTCAGAATCCGCCGCGTCCGACCCCAAACAAAAGGCCCTCCCGCAGCGATTTGTCGCCGTTGTTTTTGACGATATCGACTTGCAAATGCAGGATGCCGTGTATGTCCGGGCCGCCGCCACCCACCTATTCGGGGCGCTGGCCCCGTCGGATCGTGTCGGCATATTTACCACCTCTGGCGAACACGGCTTGGACTTCACTGACGACCGTGAAGTATTGAGCAGGGGACTGCTTGGCATTGTTCCCCACCCGCTCACCGGAGCGCAGTTATTCCATCCGTGCCCAGAAATCAGCTACTACGAGGCAGATCGCATCGAGAATTTCCATGATCCGGATGCGTTCAGTGTCGCCGTCGAAGACGCCGTGCAGTGCGCCTTCAATGGCGATGAAACCCGGCGAACACAAGCTCAGTCTCTGGCATCATCGCAGGCGACTATCGCTCTAAACGCGGGCGACATGCAGACCGAGTATGTCTATCGTCACCTGGAATCGGTGATGCAGCGTATGGAGCACTTACCCGGGCAGCGGGTTATGGTTTTCGTGTCGCCCGGCTTCCTCCTGACCAACACCACCCGGGGATCGATGGATCTGGTCGATCGCGCCAATCGCGCCAACGTGGTGATCAATACCATTGACGCTCGCGGCCTGTATACCCCTGACGTGATGGGCGACATTGCCGATCCGCCGCGTCAATCAGTGCTGACTGCCGGATTTAGGGCCAGCTTTCGGGTGCAAGCCCAAAACGCGCAGTCGGAAATCCTAGCGGAGCTCGCGAACGGAACCGGCGGCACCCATTTTCAAAACCGCAACGATGTCGATGAAGGGTTGCGCGAAGCCGTCGCCGCGCCGGCGCTGTCCTACTTGCTAGGATTTTCGCCGCAGAATTTGAAGATCGATGGCAGATATCACACTTTGAGAGTTGCGTTGACCGGCAAACAGAAATTTGCCATCCAGGCCCGCCACGGATACTACGCCCCGCGAACCATTGCCGATCCTGCCGAAGCTGCCAAGCAGGAGTTGGAGGAAGCGCTGTTTTCTCAGGAAGAAATTCGCGACCTGCCGATTGATCTGCAAACCCAATTCTTCAAAATGGATGCCAGCCAGGCGCGGCTCGCGGTGCTCACCCATGTGGACGTAAAGAGCATTCACTTTCGCAAGGCCGAAGGGCGTAGTCGCGATAACTTAACGATTGCCACGGCGATCTTCGATGAGAACGGTAAGTTTGTGACTGGCGGCGAAAAAATCGTGGAGATGCGCTTACTTGACCCTACACTGGATCGGCTTAGCCGCGCCGGCTTCACAGTGAAGTCTAGTTTTGATATTCGGCCGGGAACCTACCTGGTGCGGCTGGTGGTTCGGGACTCCGAAGGGGCGCTGATGGCGGCGCGCAATGGAGCGGTCAACATTCCGTATTAGCTTGGGGGCGCTATGTGGCGCGAATGCAAAATGAGGAGCATAACCAACGTAGCGATTCTGGCGCAGGCCATTCTTGGCCTGTTCCCGGCGGGGATTCGCGCGCAGGAAGCGGCGGCACCCCGGCAGCAAGCTAGTCCTGTGCCTGCTGCCGAACCGGCGCCGGTTCAGCAGCCCAACGCCATCATCAAGAAGGAGTCGCGGCTAGTCCTGGTCGATGCCGTAGTGACAGACAAAAAGGGCGCATACGTCCACGACCTGAAGCAATCCGACTTCAAAGTGTTTGAGGACAATAAAGAACAGCATGTAACTACTTTTTCCACCGGTGCGGACATTGCCGTGCAGGCCAACGCGCAGCGGCACTACCTGATTTTCTTTTTCGACAACTCATCCATGGCGGCGCCCGATCAGATTGAGGCCCGGGGTGCGGCTGCGAAGTTTATAGAAGCGAATGCCGGGGCTGACCGGCTGATGGCCGTGATCGATTTTGGCGGCACGGTACGCGTGGTGCAAAACTTCACCGCGAACGCGGACGCGCTGCAATCCGCGGTGCGCGGAGTGAAGTACTCGAGCGTGAACTCGAATCCGAACGGCAGCGATTCCAGCGGCTCGTTCACCGTGGCATCGGCGGGGTTGTCTTCGTTGAGTGATGCGGAAACCGATTATGGTGCGCGGACTATGCTGCTGGGAGTGCGTAGTCTGGCGAAAAATTTGCGAGCGGTACCGGGTCGCAAGATACTGGTGCTGTTCTCTTCAGGATTTGCGCTCACGCCGGAAAACGAATCGGAATTGACCGCGACGATCGATGCCTGCAACAAAGCCAACGTCGCCATCTACCCGCTGGATGTGCGCGGCCTGGTGGCACCGATGGGTGGAGGCGGGCCCGGTCCTGGCGGGGTCGCTGGTAACCTCCCGAATGGCAATGCGCTCGGCCCGAATTTCACGGCTTCCAAAGGCCCATCGCGAGATTCCGTTTCAAGTGGTCATTGGCAAGATACCTCTGCAGGGACGCCGGCCGGGAAGGCCGCCCGGCTGGTGCTGGCGTCGTACCCGGTGGTTCCTTCTCCGGATCCGCAGCATGGCGGCACCGGCACTGGCGGCGGCGTTGGGGGGACCGGTGGCGGAACGGGTGGTCACAGCGGGGGAACGGGCGGAACCGGTGGCACCGGCGGCAGGGGTGGAAGCGGAGGAACCGGAGCGCCGGGTGGGACCTCCGGCGGTAAGGGCGGAACCGCCGGAACGGGCGGCGGCACTGGAATTCCCTTCAACAATTCCTACAATAATCTTTATAACCAGTCACGGCAGATCGTGCCGCAGTTCCCGCCTTCGGTAGCGACCAACCAACAGATTCTGGCTGCGCTCGCCGACGGAACCGGCGGCTTTGCGATTTTTAATACCAACGACCTGTTCGGCGGCTTGCAAAAGATCGGGCGCGAACAGAACGAGTTCTACCTGCTGGGTTACGTTCCGGCGGAATCCCCGCAAGGAAGCTGCCACATCCTGAAAGTTAAAATGAATGCCGGCGGAATGACGGTTAGATCGCGAAGCGGATATTGCAACGCGCGAGTCGAGAATCCGCTTGACGGAACGCCGGTGGAAAAACAGCTGGAGCTGCGCGCCGCGGGGACGCAGGGCGGCTCGATCCACGGAGCGCTGGAAGCTCCGTACTTTTATACCGGGCCCAACCTGGCCCGCGTGAACCTGGCGATGGAAATTCCGTCGGACTCATTCAACTTCAAAAGAGAAAAAGGAAAATACCACGCGAGTTTGGACGTGGTCGGAATTGCATATAAGCCCGACGGCACAATCGGATCTCATTTCAACGACACCGTGAGTCTCGATCTCGAAAAAGACGAGTGGAAGGAGTTCACCAAAGCTCCCTACAAATATCAGAATCAGTTCGACGCCGTGGCCGGCTCGTATAAGTTGACCGTGGTGCTCAGTGGAGGCACTGAAACCTTCGGTAAATTTGAAATTCCGTTGAAAATCGATTCGTACGACGGGAGTCACCTCAGCCTGGGAGGCATAGCGCTGTCAAATTCGGTGCTGCGCATATCCGATATTCCCTCAGGACTCGATTCGGTGCTGCTGGAAGATCGCACTCCCCTGGTAGTGAAAGGAATGGAAGTGGTTCCGTCAGCCGACAACCGCTTTAAACGCAGCGATAACGTGATCATGTACACGGAAATCTATGAACCGTTGCTGACCTCCGACCCTCCGCCGCGCGTTGGATTTGCTTATCGCGTTTTTGACCGTGCCACCGATAAACAGGTTTTCTTCACCGGTCTCGCCCCGGCAGACGACTTCGTGAAGAAAGGCAATCCGGTCATTCCCGCCGGCCTGATGGTGAAAGTGAAGGATTTGCCGCCGGGGAGTTATCGCCTGGTGGTCCAGGCGGCGGATACCGCTCACAATCAGGCAGCGAATCGGACCGTAGATTTCGACATCACCGATTAGTTCTTCTCGATGGATCGAACCGCGATGGGCACCACCCGGCGGGGTACTGCCGAGCAAGAGTCCGAGCTTTCGATACCTGTTGGTTCCAAACCCACTTTTTCCTAGGCCACGCCCGCTATCGACCGGTATTTTGTCATCGAGTAGTTCGAGCCTAGCCGCGTGAGGGAGCTAGGAGTGCGAACTTGATTCTGCGAGGAGGCTGCGAAGCACGAACCAGCAGTTGGCGGGGCGCTCGGAGAGACGGCGCATAAAGTACGGGCACCAGTCGGTGCCAAAGGGGACGTAAACCTGAAGAGTGTGGCCGGCGGCGCGCACCTTCTGCTGCAGATCGCGCCGAATTCCGTAGATCATCTGGAATTCGTATCCTTGGGGTGGCAGCTTCAGCCGCACGACTTCGCGTTCGGCGTGCTCCACCATCATCGGATCATGCGACGCAATCGCCGGTAGAAACGTGCTCGCCGCCGCACCCTCCAACAGTTGCGTGACCAGGCGTTTGTAGTTCGCATCGACCTCCGGCTTGCCTTGGAAAGCGATGCTGCGTGGCTCGCGGTACGCTCCTTTGACCAGTCGAATCTTGGGCTTCAGCGGACCGAGCCGCCGCAAGTCGGTTACGGTGCGGTGCAAGTAAGCTTGAACGGCGACGCCAGCGTTTCCGTATTCGCGTTGTACCTTTTCGAAAATTTCCAGCGTCGCATCGGTGTAGGCGCTGCCTTCCATATCCATCTCGACGGTGCGGTTCAGCTCGGCGGCGCGCCGGGCGATGGATCGAGCCAGTTCGCAGCACAGCTCCTTGTCGAGATCCAATCCCAGTTGGGTGAGTTTGATGGAAATGTTGCCGGACAGCTGTCGCGCCTGCATTTGCTCGGTCATTTGGATGTAACTGGCGCAAACTTCGCGTGCAGCCGATTCAGTGCAGACATTCTCGCCCAAATGATTGAGGCTGACCGTACGTCCCTGCGTGCAAAGCTTCTCGCTGGCAGTCAGAGCTTCGGCCAGGCTCTCGCCGGCCACGAACCGGCGCGCGAATCCATACCGCATGCCGCGTCGAGCAATGGGATTGGTAACGTACCGCTTTGTGGAGAGCCAGAAGATGAAGTTTCGAACAAGCATGTACACCCATCGCGGCAAAGAATCTCGGCGTAAGAGAGAAGAGGATAAGGTTGTAATTACCCACCGTCAATCGTCGGCAAAAATATCGTCTAACCCGGCAGCTCCGGCGTGTGGCAGCGGACTGTGGTCTCCGGTTCTGGCCGGAAACAACAGTGTTCGTATCCATCCGATGGCATCCTCGTTTTCAAGACCTGAGCACCAAAATAGTGCGATGCGGTGCAGTGCACATGATTTTGTCGAGTTCTCTACAAATCGCTTTTAGGCCTCGAGGCGCTGCCTGGGAAGTTTTGTAGCGTAACCTTCGGTGCGAGGAATGGTGAAGAGAATGATGAGGGTCATCAGGGCCAGAATGGCCAGGATGAAGATGCTGCCCTCGGGGCCGGTTGCTCCTCCGCTAAGAATCGGTTTGCCGACCGGGTGGGTGGCGAGGAGACGGTGTTGGACCATGGTGCCGCTGTCGGCTACGCCGTACAGGAAGGATTGGGCCCAGTCCCATGAGGTGTGGAAACCGACGGCCCACCAGAGTGATCCGGTACGCCATAGGCTAAGGCAGAAGACCATGGCGCCACAGCCAGCGGAAAGCAGGCCTATAGGCGATTCCCCCGGGTTCTTGCCGTGGACCAGTCCAAACAGAATGGAGAAGAAGACCGCCGCAGTCCAGAAACCCAAGGCGGCATCGTGGCGGGTCTGGAAGGCCCAGCGGTAGAAGCCGGCAAGTCCCCGGGTAAGAGTGTATTGGAGGTAGCCTCGGGTAAGGTATTCCTCGAGTAGCCCGACGAGAAGAAAGCCAAAGAGCCAGAGAGCGCCAAAGAACCAGACTCTGCTGCCGAAAAGCCGCCGGCTTTCGATGACCAAGAGCCCGGTCTTCCAGAGCGTGAGGACCAGGAGGGAGAGGCAGGTCACTCCCCAGCCAAGGCCCGCCAAGAAGTGCTGGAGTTTGCGAACACCACCGAGGCCGTAGACCGAGATGGGTCGATGCTCAATCTTCGACAGGATCCAGGTAACCAGGAGAACCGCCAGGAATGGCAAGAGCTCGGCAATGAACCCGAAACGAAATGAGATGGCGTGATCCGGAGAGGGCGTCGAAGGCGGCGGAAGGAGTTTGTGGGCGATGGCATTGGTGGCGAAAATGAGCGCGACTAGAAGAGCGATGAAGATCAGCAGGCTCCATCCGGCGCGGAGACCGGCAGCGCCGAAGAAGATCCCCGGTAGCGTGGTTGGCGGCGCTGCAAAGAGCTCAGCGTCTGGCACCGGCGCTGGGTCGTCGTGAGGGTAGGGAACTTCGGTTTCGGTCGTCAATGGGTTCCTCGTTGTCCTCAATGTATACGCAGGCGGGCGCCGATAGTTCCGAAGCCAGCCATTTTACAGCCAGCCGTTGTCGCCAATTCGCAGCCGATATCTCCAGCAAGCCGGAGAGGGATCGCATTCTCAGCTTGGGTTGGGGAACGGCGCGGAAACGGTGTTGCCACTCGTCCCTAGGTCGGCGGCGCAGTAAGGGCAAAATTTGTCTCCGGCATTCACGCTGCGCTGGCATTGCGGACAGACCGATTTCAAGTGACAACGGCACCGAGGACAAAAGCCAAACCCGGGTTCGACCACCGCGCCGCATTGCGGGCAGTGTAGTGTACGCGGTTTCCGCAGAACGAAATATAAGACGATACCGAGCGCGTTGGGGATGAAAATTGCCAGCACCGTCCAGAGAATGCGGTTCATACCTCGGCGGCCGGCGTCGCGATTGACATAGCCGATGAGCAGGATGTAACAGCCGACCGCGGTTCCCGCGGCGATTCCGAGTGGTACCAGCACTGGCAGCGGAGGAACGCTGTGACGGTCGGTGAAGGCTGCGAACAACATGACTCCGACCATCACCGCAAAGCCGAGAAATGCTAAGACGAAAGCCCACGGCGAGATGATACCGACTTCATCCATAAATCGTGTTGAAGTCTCATTCCTGACTGGCATTTCAAAAACCTCCGAAATTCGTTTCTCGCAAATCAACTGGTTCGTACGCAGTCGCGCGCGTTAATGCTGATAGGAGCTTTGCTGATCCGCTAGAAAAGTTCCCCGCGCAAGCAGGAGAATTCCAACTAGAATCGCCGGCATCAAACAGAACACCACAAAGCCGCCTTCCCACACCTCCGCGGAAAGCCGTGCGTGCTGACCCATCCACGCAAACCCGCGCCACAGCACCGTAGAGGTGACCATAGTGGAGAGGGTCACTGCTGCACAGCAAGCGCATACCACCCACAGCCGTTCTTGCCGCCGGTGGAACTCCGCCGCCCGCTGGCGCACGCGCATTTGTGTCCTGGATACCAGAGGTCCGCTCGCGGTGATGGGAATCCCGCGCAGCGAGCGAATCGCCTCTCGCGCGTTCTCTGCAAACTCGCGGCATGGAGGGCAAGACTCCAGATGCGCCACCAGCCACGATTGCTCCGCGTTGGGAAGTCCTTCTGGGCCAGACAAAGCGATCATCAGCCGCGCACGTTCATGAGCATCAGGGTTCACAAGCGGCCTCCCTTCAACCACGGTTGCAAGGCGGTCAAGCCCCGATACACTCGCGATTTCACGGTGCCCAGAGGCGCGCCGGTCACCTTGGCAATTTCTTCGAGGGACATCTCTTCCTGGAAACGAAGCACCAGAGCTTCCCGAAATTCGGCGGAAATGTGTTGCATGCCAACAGAAATTTGTTCGTTCCGCTCGCGTTGGAGCGTTGCATCAAACGCCGAAGGCCCGACAGCCGGAATGTCGAAAGGAGCGGAATCCTCGCGGTCTGACAGGCTGTCGAGGCTCGCGGGCTTCTTGCGGCGCAGATGGTCGAAGACCAGGTTGCGCGCGATGGTGAAAAGCCAGGCGCTGAACTCATGGCGGCTATCGTATTGGCTGCCGCGTTCCAGCACCCGTAGCCAGGTCTCCTGGAAGAAGTCCTCGGCCAGTTCGCGGCGCCCGGTCAGGTGTAGCAGATAGCGCAGAAGGCGGTGCTGGTACTTCTCGATCAGGTGATCGAGCAAGTCAGGATCGCGACGTCGCAGTCCACGAGCGATCTCGCTGTTTTCGTCCGCCATCGCATTCATGAAATAACAGATTGTCGCGTTCATGCTACCCATACCTACGCAGTAGCGCCAAGAAAAGACGCACATCTGCGAACACCGATGCGAAGACAGATTAAGTTTTCGCGTAAGTCATTGAAGAGATTAATCGAACCGGCTAAGGCCTTCGGGGGCCTGGCCGAAATTCCCGCGTCGAACGTTGACTGCTCTTTAGAGCTTCGGTGAGGGCCTGGCCTAGAACCTCGGGGCGAAGCCCAAACCAAGGGTGGGCCGCCCGCCGTTTCATTTACCACAAATTAACTATTAGGCCGGCGAGTATCATCAAAATCAATGTAATTGACGTATACGAGAGCGGCAAAATCCCCCGGCCAACAAAGCAGACGTTGCGGTCTTGAACGAGAGGCCTACAGTGGCTTGCGCGGCAGGCCGCACTCCGAGCTGACCTAGGTCGGCACTGGCACCGGCAACAACGGACCTAAGACGTATTCTCCAAAAATGTACGGAAGCGATCGTCGAACACGTGCACGCCGCGTTCGCGGGGTGTGGCTGTTAAATGGCGAACGCATCAGTCGACCGCGGCTGACTGGTGGTTTGAGTTTAGGCGAAAATCCTGATGCCTAAGCTCAGCAAATGGCAGCGCGGTAACTGAAGAGTTTTTGGCACTCTTGTCGCAAGAAGCCCCCGGTGACGGGGATAAGGTGATTGCCTTTCTCGAAGACCAGCCGGCAAGGAATCAGGCAAGCTCGCCACTTGTAGACGTCGTTGCCGCGCTTGCGGCCATAGGCGGCAATGTCTTCCTGGGAAACGCCGTAGACCACCGCTCCAATTCTGGACCATACACAGGCGCCGGCGCACATGGCGCATGGCTCGTGGGTGGAATACAGCACGAAGTCGGGCAGGTAACGGCCGTAACCGCTGGATACGTACTTGAGCGTTTCCAACTCTACGTGCTTGATGCTTGACCCGGAAGTTTTTACCCGATTACCGGCGCTCGCAATGACCACTTCGCGTCGGCCGGTAAGACGGGTGACCACCGCACCGATGGGATAGTCCCCTCGATCGCCTGCGCGCTGGGCTTCCGCGATAGCCAATTCCATAAACTTCTTTCGCGGTTTATAAGAAGCGGGGATCACCAAGACAGTATATCGTTTTGCCGCAAAGGGAACCGCCGGGTTCGCGGCGTTTGCGGACCGTCTAAGAGCGCTCGAAGACCAATTCCTTCTCGGTATAAACGTTGGAAACTCCGCAATGGGGACATTTGTAAGCAAAGCCAGTGGTCAGCATCGCGAGGGTCTCTTTTGCGACGGATAAGTTCGGTTCGCACGCGAACCGGGCGTCTTGTAAACAGGTTGGAAGGCCATGGGCTGTGGCCGCCTCGACGAAGATGAGTGTATGATCGTGGCCGTTTGCGAACTGAGCGAGCGCGCTTTGACAAAGCTGGAGCTGGAAAGCGCGATCCACTGACTTAGGGAGAACCTCATGAAAGCAATGTTTGTTGTATTGATCTTCGCGTGCGTGTCGATGGGTTCTGCAAAGGCGCAGACTGCGGCCCCCGTTTCATCCGGCGCTACCGCGACAAGTGCGCAGAGTTCCGCCCCGGTGACGAATCCGGTGACAACCGTGCTCCGGATGCTTTTGCCGCGTCAGCAGAAAAATATCCTGGCGGCCATCGAGGCCATGCCCGCGGACAAGTTCAGCTACAAGCCGACTCCCGAACAGATCAGCTTCGCTCACCTGGTGGTGCATATCACGGAGTCAAACTATTCGATGTGCTCCAGAGTTGCAGACATTGCCGCGCCCAAAGTCGAGCAGGTCAAAGACACCGATTCCAAAGACCAGCTATTGGCCGCGGCGCGGGGCTCTTTCGATTTCTGCGCTACGTCCCTCGCCAATGTTGACGACACTAAGTTGGGCGATAACCTGGACTACGGGTTCGCGAAGGGCCCCCGGGCCATGGCGGCAATCTTTCTGGCCAGCGGGTGGGCCGACCATTATGGCGCGGCCGCTATGTATCTGCGGCTGAATGGAATCTTGCCACCGACTGCCCAGCCCAAGAAATAGACGGCACTGTTGGCTAGCGTGCCATCACGAATTTTTCGGTTTATACCATTGATCGTGCAGTCGCGAAGCTCCCGCCCATCCCTCGCGGCGCAACCACCCTACTCTCGGGTGCTAGGGAAGCGCGGGTGAGCGACAGCCAACGCGACGCCGGGTTGGTGCGCGCCGTCGGCACCGGGGGGCTGTCAGCAAACATCATCAACATCGTAGTCGGCGCCGGCATCTTTGCGGTGCCCGCGGCGCTGGCGGCTTCCACGGGCCTGTACGCGCCCGTAGCGTTCCTGATCTGCGCGATGATTATCGGAGCGGTGGCGATCTGTTTCGCCGAAGGCGGAAGTCGAATTCCGACCAGTGGCGGAGCTTATGGGTATATCGCAGCTGCCTTTGGTCCGCTGGTCGGCTACGTCGCAGGGACGCTTTTGTGGTTTGGCGACGTGCTTGCGTGCGGTGGTGTTTCCGCGGCCTTCGCCGACGTTGTCGTGAGCGTGCTTCCGGTGCGAGTCGTGGCGCCGGCACACGCTGCGGTGGTGATTGGCGTCATCGGTGGTGTCGCGGCGGTGAATGTCGGTGGGGTAGCGCGTGGTGCGCGGCTCGTCAATGCGGTCCTCTCTATCAAGTTAATTCCTATCTTGATTTTCGTTGTCGTCGGCGCAACCGCGATCCATCGTGCAAATTTTGTGCAGATGGTATCGCCCAACACTGCGGGCCTGGGGCGGGCCTTGATTCTTGCTCTGTTCGTCTTCACCGGCATGGAAGCGTCGCTGACGGCCAGCGGCGAGGTGGAGCAACCGGCGCGTACCATTCCTCGAGCACTGGGAGTAGCGATGGTTGCGGTGACGGTGTTGTATATCGCTATTCAAGTAATCGCACAGGGAATCCTGGGTTCCGCGCTGGCAAATTCGACGGTGCCGCTGGCCGATGCGATGGCGCGGATCAGTCCGGGACTACGGCTTTTGATGCTCGCCGGGGCGGCGTTGTCGATGTTCGGCTGGCTCGGCAGCGACCTCTTGGGCAGTCCGCGCATGCTGTTCGCTTTTGCGCGTGATGGGCTGCTGCCGCGTTTTCTCGGACGCGTCCACCCGGGCACCCACGCTCCGCATGTCGCGATTCTCTGCTATGCAGGGCTGGCTATCGGTTTGGCGTTGACCGGCACCTTCGCAGAACTCGCGGTGCTGGCAACGCTGGCCAGCGCGGTCTTGTATATCGGCGGCTGTGTGGCGGCCTGGAAGCTAGCGCGGCGGGGTGTGGCATTGGCCGGGACTCCGCTGAACTTCCCGTGGTTAGGGGCCGCGATGGTTACCGGCGTTGCCGGCATGCTGGTTATGATTGCCCTGGCGTCACGCGCGGAAATCATAGGGCTATTGGCACTGGTGGCCGCCAGCACTCTGATCTATCTGTTGTACGCCCCGGGTGGGCGTCACCGGGGGTAAGTTGCGCGGAAGCGAGTTTTCGCCGAACTTGCCCGCTCGCACTGGTCTTCTGGGCCACCAAGGATCCCCTGGGAATAGCTCGACATCTAGCCTTTTGTAGCGGCGAGCTGTTCTTGCCGGCCTTTGAAGTTGTGGAAAGCTCGCCTCCGCCCGGGCCAAACCCTTGTGCACCTGTACGATCAGCCAAGTCGCGGCAGGGCACCGCGACAACCGATTTACGCAACTTCATCTCGCTCCTGGGGTTAAGCTAGGAGTGCCCTTCGTACCGATGGGGGACCATTCACCCCTCGCAAGAACGCCTGGTAGGAGAGTTAGAATCATGAAGTCGCAGTCGCGTCGGCCGGCCGAATCGCCCTTCATCTCCGCCACACCGAATTCTTTTCTCTCGATGATGCTATCGATCCTGTGCGTGATGACCCTGGGGATCGATTTGCCTTCTGCGGCAGCCACCCTGGTTCCCGCTACCGCTTCCAAAGATAAAAAACCGAAGCAGGATCCGGTGCTCAAAGGCCTGCCGATTACGGAATTGACCACCGACGAAGCGATTTATCACGCGCTGAATCGATTGGCGTACGGGCCGCGGCCGGGCGATACCGAGCACATCCGGCAAATCGGGCTGGCTAAGTGGATCGATGGCCAGTTGAATCCGAATTCAATCGACGACAAGGCCGTGGACGCGCGGCTGGAAGTTTATCCGACCCTGCGGATGTCGTCGGCGCAGTTGGTGGCGGACTATCCTCAACCGAAGCAGGCGGCCAAGCAAGCCGCCAACCAGGCGGCGCCGCAGCAACGACGTTCAGACCTAGCGGCGGCGATGATAGCCAAGGATATGCAAGGCGGGCAGTCTGCGCCGGCCATGCCAGCCGGCACCACCGAGGATCAGAACTCGATGACGGCGCCCGGGACCCCGGTGGCTGCGAACGCCGCAACTTCCGCCAGCGCGGATTCCCCGATGAAAGAACCTTCGATGAAGGACGACGCCCCGAGTATGAACGCACGTACTCCGAACGCCGGTGGGAAACGCGATTTGTTGGGCGGCGATCCCAACGCGGTTCCGCGAGCAATTGCTGACGACAGCAAGCGCCCGCAACGGGTGGTGGAAGAACTGGCGATGGCCAAGGTGACCCGGGCGATTTATAGCGAGCGGCAATTGCAGCAAGTGATGGACGATTTCTGGTTTAACCATTTCAATGTATTCGCGGGTAAAGGCGACGATCGCTGGTATCTGACTTCTTACGAGCGCGACGTCATTCAGCCGCACACGATGGGGAAGTTTAAGGATTTGTTGACGGCCACCGCGAAGAGCCCGTCGATGTTGTTCTACCTGGATAATTACTTGAGCGCCGATCCGCGCGCAGCGGAACGCCAAGCCGCGGAACGGGCCATGCGGCAACAGGCCCGTTGGGGAATCTACGGGCGTCCGGGGATGCAGCGCCCGCCACAGCAGCAAGCCAAGAAAAACACCCGCGGGCTAAACGAAAATTACGCACGCAAAAAGATGTGACCGAAGTGGCCCGCTGCTTCACCGGGTGGACCATCGACAAGCCGCGGGAGATTGCGCAATTCAAATTCGATGAGCGCTTGCACGATCCCGATCCGAAATTGGTACTCGGCAAGAAGATTCATGCCGATGGGATGAAAGACGGGGAAGAAGTCATCGAATTGCTGGCGCATAACCCGAACACCGCGAAATTCATTTCCACCAAGCTGGCCCGGCGTTTTGTTTCCGACGCTCCGCCTGCCGCGCTGGTGGCGCGGATGCAGCAGACGTTTGAGTCCAGTGACGGCGATATCCGCGCGGTGATGAAGACGATGATCTATTCACCGGAATTCTGGTCGCGCGACGCCTATCGCGCCAAGATCAAGACGCCGTTCGAACTGGTGATTTCCGCCGCACGAGCGCTGGCCACCGATGTCGATACTCCGATGCCCCTGGTGCAATGGACCGGGCGCATCGGCGAACCGCTGTATCAGTGTCAACCGCCGACGGGATATTCGGATAAGGCCGATGCGTGGGTGAATACCGGAGCGCTGCTAAACCGCTTGAATTATTCGCTGGCGCTGGCGGGAAATAAAGTGCGCGGATCGCGCACCGATGTCCCTGCGCTGCTGGGCATGGACTCTTCCACTGATGCCAAGGCGGCGCTCGATCGTGGCGTGCAGCTTTTTCTGGGTGGAGAGACCGGACCCTCCACGGTGGCAACACTTCAGAAAGAACTGGAAAATCCGCAAGTGTTACAAGCCAAACTCGACGATCCGGTGAGGCAGATTGATTTGGGAGTTGTGGCGGGATTGGTGTTGGGCGCACCGGAGTTTCAGCGCCGTTAATTTGCCCATTGGCTTGTGGAGTTGAGCACCAGGACGGCAGCGCACCGCGCCGGATCCGTCCAGAAGGAACCCATATGAGTATGAGCGACCACTGCTGTGAAGGGTCCAGGCCGCTGAAGTTTTCGCGGCGATATTTTCTGAAGCAGAGCGGCATCGCCATGGTCGGGTTGAGCGCCATGCCGGCGTTCTTGCAGCGTGCGGTGGCCTCCACGCCGATGCCCAACAAAAAACAGTTCGTTGTTTTGTTTCAGCGGGGCGCGGCGGACGGGTTGAACATTGTGGTGCCTTTCGGTGAGCCCAATTACTACCGGATGCGGCCCAGCATTGCGATTCCCCAGCCGTCTCGTGGTTCTGCTGAAGCGGCCATTGATCTCGATGGTTTTTTCGGCTTGCACCCTAGCCTGGCGCCGCTGGAGCCGCTATTTCACAAGAATGAGCTGGCCATTGTGCATGCTACCGGCTCGCCCGATCCGACCCGCTCGCATTTCGATGCCCAGGACTTCATGGAGTCCGGCACGCCGGGCATCAAAGCGACCGAAGATGGTTGGTTGAATCGCACCGTTCGAACTGTTCCGGAAGATAACGCGTCGCCATTCCGTGCCGTGGCCATGGGGTCGAATTTGCCACGCATGTTGCAGGGAAGCGCATCGGCGATCGCTCTTCCGGACCTGAAGCAATTCAAGGTCATGCCGCAGGGTGCCGGGATGGGCGCGGCCGTCGAAGGCGGCTTCGAAGCGATGTATGCGCAGACCGTAGATCACGCGCTGAAAGGCACCGGCACCGAGACATTCGAAGCCATTGATCTGCTGCGCAAAGTCGATCCCAGCAAGTACGCACCGGAAAACGGTGCGCAATATCCGACCAGCCGGTTAGGGCAGAGCTTGCAACAGATTGGGCAGCTGCTGAAAGCCAACGTTGGGGTGGAAGTGCTGTTCGTCGATTGCGGCGGCTGGGACAATCACGTGAACGAAGGTGGAGCGCAAGGTCAACTTTCGAATCTGCTGAAGGACCTCGGGCAGGGACTTGCGGCGTTCCATCAGGACATGGGCGACCGCATGCAGAATGTGGTGGTGGTGACCATGAGCGAATTTGGCCGCACCGCCAAGGAAAACGGTAACCGCGGCACCGATCACGGTCACGCGAACTGCATGTTCGTAATGGGCGGGGATGTCAAGGGCGGGCACGTCTACGGACGCTGGCCGGGCCTGAACGACCATCAACTCAATGACGGACGCGATTTGGCACTGACTACTGATTTTCGATCGGTTCTGGGCGAACTGCTTACCCGGCACATCGGCGTGGGCGATCTGAAGACGGTTTTTCCTGGTTTTGAAAACAATCCACAGAAATTCCTGGGACTCGTTCGGGCTTAACTCGGCGCGATGGTCGCGTCCGGTCAGCGTCGAGAATGACGATGAAGAAGACGACCGCTCGGTGCTGCTCGGGGCCGCTGAGGAGCCGTTGGTGTAGCGGGTCAGCTCTTGATGGTGCCGGAGGCTTCGTCCCACATCGTAGGAAGCTTGCGGAAATAGGATTCGTTGGCCATATGGCACGCCAACGCCGCGTGATGGCCAAAGACAACGTCTTCGGTCACCGGCTTGCGCGAACGAACCGCCTGGAAATAATTCCATAGATGCGGCTTAAGGTCGTCAAAGGAAGCGCTGGTGTAGGTGAAGCCCTCGGGAATGGGATCCTTGCCGGGAACCGGATCGTTGTGCTGGTGCCACTGCTTCTCGTATTCGGCGAACATGGCACGCGGGAAGCTGGCTGCATAGTAACTTGGGGCATCGTCGCAGCCACACTGCGGAGTGAAGGCAATGGCGTTGTGAGTCACTTCCAGAAGGCCCTGGGAGCCTTGGAAACGGTACATTTCGGGCGTCTCGGTTCCCAGGTTCAGGCGCAAATACGCCGGGGCGGGCATGGCGTTGTATTCGAAAAGTGTCGCCTGCAAGTCAGGCATGTTGCGGCCATCTTTCCAATGCAGAATTCCCGCACTGGTCATGGCGCGACGCGGCGCTTCGTTGATGCCCAGCATGTAAATCATTCCGCTGACCAGATGGACAAGCAGATCGCCGGCCACGCCGGTTCCATATTCCCGCCAGCAACGCCAGCGCGCAAAGATTTTTGCGTCCAAGGGCCGCTTGGGTACATCCAGTTGCCAGGTATTCCAATCTAGATTTTGCTCGGATAGACCCGGAGGAAGCGGGTACTCCCACGCGCCGTTCGGGGAGTTTCTCCCGAGCGAACCCTCGACGATCATCAGGTCCCCAACGATACCTTGGGCGAGAAGCTCTTTGGCCTTGGCGCACAAAACCGAACTAACCCGCTGCGATCCAATCTGAATGATACGCCCGCTTTCTTTTCCGGCCTTGACCATTGCCAGGCCATCGGCAGCGGTGTGGGACATAGGCTTTTCGCTGTAGATGTCTTTGCCCGCGCGCACCGCGTCCACCAGAACTTGCTTGTGCCAATGATCCGGGACCGCGGCGATCAGGCAGTCGATGTCCTTGTTGTCCAGCAGATCCTGGTAACGGCGCGTGGTGGGAATATTGGTGCCGACAATTTCTCGAGCAAGCGTGTGTCGTTCGTCGTAAAGATCGCAAGCGGCGACACATTCAACGCCCGGCAGCTCCAGGGCGTTTCGCAGCAGCCCTGAACCTTGCATTCCCACGCCGATGATGCCGAAGCGAATGCGATCGTTGGCGGCCACCCGCGGGTAGGGAGCGGCCTCCAATCGTACGTCGCGCAAGAAGACATCGTTTGCGGCGGCCAGCGCTCCAGCGGTTCCGGCGGTACGTTGCAGGAATTGGCGGCGTGAAAGATCTTTCATCATGGAATGACCCCACAAATGGCAGATTTTAAACTTGATCAAGTCAGCGGCGGGTTCGCAAATCGCGTCGCCAAGTCTCTTTCGAACCTTAGTGCAAACGCTGGACGGCTACCTCTTTGAAAAAGACGATGTCGTTGTCGCTGTGATTCTGCAGGCCGATATAGCCTTCATTAGGACGCAGGCCACGCTGCGGTTCGAAGTCGAATTTGCGCGCAGGGACCGGCTGGCCCTCGGTGTAATCGGTAATTTTGACGTCATTGACGGTCACGACGGTACGCGGGCCATCCAGGGTGATGAGCATGGTGTTCCACTCCGGACCCGGTTTACCGGGGCGAGCCAGGGGTTTGGTTAGGGAATAAAGGGTTCCGGTGACGTGGTACTCGTCTTCCTTGGAATCTTCGGGCTGATTGTCGATCTGAACTTCGTAGCCGTAGTGCACCGGCATCCAGGGCTCGCGGGGCTCGAGAGGGATACGCACGAAGACGCCGGAATTGTCGTTGTGGTCGCGCATCTTGTAGACCACCCGAATGCGGCAATTGCCAAATTTTTCACCGCTCCAATAGAGCAAGCCCATTCCGCCATGTGTGCGGATGAGGCCGTCCTCGACGGTGTCGTCGCCGGGGCCGACATGCTTCCACCCGGATAAATCCTTGCCGTTAAAAAGCTGACGCCAGGAAGAGTTGTCCGACCGGCTGGGTACCGTCAGGGTGAGTAAACAAACCGCGACGAGTCCCAGGAACGTAGCGTTTCGCATCATCACCTCTTTTGCCGGTCGACGCCGGCACTGCCCGACCTGCTCAACTCGCCGCAGTTCGAATGCGCATGCCGTAGAACGACCGGTACACGAAGAAGAATGAAACCGCGAAGAAAACTGCCGCCAGGATGTGGGTCAAGTTTGCTCCCTGTGTATTGGTGAGTTGCACCGCGAGTTCCACGGCCAGCAGTCCGAACAGCGTCGTAAATTTGATCACCGGATTCAAAGCCACCGAGGAGGTATCCTTGAACGGATCTCCGACGGTATCGCCGATGACCATGGCGTCATGCAGCGGCGTGCTCTTCTGCTTCAACTCCGTTTCAACGATCTTTTTCGCGTTGTCCCACGCGCCTCCAGCATTGGCCATGAAAATCGCCTGGTACAAGCCGAAGATCGCGATCGAGAATAAGTAGCCGATAAAAAAGAACGGCTCGATGAACGAGAAGGACAAAGTGGCGAAGAACACCGCGACGAAGATGTTCAACATGCCCCTCTGCGCGTACTGCGTGCAGATCTCCACAACTTTCTTGCTGTCCGCGACGCTGGCCGCTGCCGCCCCATCCAGCTTGATGTGCGCCTTGATGAATTCCACCGCACGGTAAGCGCCGGTGGTCACTGCCTGCGTAGACGCGCCAGTGAACCAGTAGATCATCGCGCCGCCGGTGATCAGGCCAAGCACGAAGGGTGCATGCAGCAGCGAGAGTTTGTTGACGTTTTCCGTCAGACCGTGGGTCAGCGCCATGATGATCGAGAAAATCATGGTGGTTGCGCCGACTACCGCAGTGCCGATGAGCACCGGCTTGGCAGTGGCTTTGAAGGTGTTGCCCGCGCCGTCGTTCTCTTCCAGCATCAGTTTGGCGCGTTCGAAATTGACGTCGATCTTGTAATCGCGCTTGAGTTCCGCTTCGATGCCGGGAACCTGCTCAATCAAAGAAAGCTCGTAGACCGACTGAGCATTATCCGTGACCGGACCATAAGAATCGACGGCAATGGTGACCGGACCCATGCCCAGGAAGCCGAAGGCCACCAGTCCAAATGCAAATACTGGCGCGGCGATCATCATGGTACCCAATCCCAGGTTGCTGATCAGGTAGCCCACCGACATCAACAGCACCATCGCCAACCCGATGTAATACGCGGAAAAATTGCCGGCCACAAAGCCCGACAAAATCCCCAGCGACGCGCCGCCTTCCTCTGCGGAGCTGACGACTTCTCTTACGTGGCGCGATTCCGTAGAAGTAAAGACCTTCACGAGTTCGGGAATAACCGCGCCAGCGAGGGTCCCGCAGGAAATGATGGTGGCCAGCTTCCACCATTGGGAGGCGTCGTCACCAAGAATCGGGATGATCAGGTACGAAACGACGAACGTGAAGCCGATCGATACGACCGAAGTAATCCACACCAGCGAAGTCAGCGGAGCTTCGTAATTCATGGTATCAACGTTCCCGTATCTAGCCTTGGCGACAAAACCGTTGATGAAGTACGCCGCCGCGCTGGCAATCAGCATGACGATGCGCATGACGAAGAGCCATACCAGCAATTGCACCTGAACGGTGGGGCTTTTCACTCCTAGCAGGATGAAGGTGATCAGCGCAACGCCGGTGACGCCGTAGGTTTCGAACCCGTCCGCGCTGGGTCCAACCGAGTCTCCCGCGTTGTCCCCGGTGCAGTCGGCGATGACTCCGGGATTGCGGGCATCGTCTTCCTTGATCTTGAAGACGATTTTCATCAAGTCGGAACCGATGTCGGCGATCTTGGTGAAGATGCCGCCAGCGATTCGCAGCGCCGCCGCGCCCAGCGATTCGCCGATGGCGAAGCCGATAAAACAAGGTCCCGCGTAGTCTCCGGGGATAAACAGCAAAATAAACAGCATCATCACCAACTCAACGCTGATGAGCATCATGCCAATGCTCATGCCGGCTTCCAGAGGAATGTGGTAGATCGGGTAGGGTTTGCCGCGCAAGCTGGCAAAGGCGGTGCGTGAATTGGCAAAGGTGTTCACGCGAATACCGAACCACGCCACTCCATAGCTTCCGGCGATGCCCAACAGGCTGAAGAGCAAAATGATAACGACCCGCACCGCCTCCAGCCTGAGCAGCACCCCGAAGTACAACACGATGATGATGGCGATAAAAATTTCCAGCAGCAGCAGGAATTTGCCCTGGGTGATCAAATAGGTTTTGCAGGTCTCGTAAATAAGTTCGGAGATGTCCCGCATGGATTTATGCACTGGCAAGTTCTTCAGGCGGCTGTAAATCGTCAGGCCGAATGCCAAGCCGAATAGGCAGAACAGGATGCCGAACAGCAGCAGCTTGTGACCATCAACGCCAAGGAATCGGACTTGAGACAAATCCGGAAGCTTGAGGTTGGCTTCGCCTCCGGCTTCTTCCGTGGGGCCGGCAAAAGCAGCGACGCCGCCTAGCAACGTTAGGGTTCCAACCGCGGCGCTAGTTTTTGCCAGACGACATGCCTTGGGCCAGGCACTGGTAAGCCAAGTGCGCATACAGATTCCTCCGTGAACTCGATAACAGGGCTACTTTTCAAATGCTTGCGCGAATCTGTTTCACCGGAACGACACTACCGGCACACCTTGCTCACCCCGCGCCTCTACCTGGCGCTGGGCACTTCTGGATGCGGAAAGCTGCCACTTTATTACCACAGATAGGAACTCGCGACGTAAGCCCGCCGAACGTGACCGCATCGCCGCTCAGCAACGCGATGCAGGACCCTGGGAGGTCCGGCGCCAAACCTGATTCTAAACCGTTGATTTATAACATTTGGACTAAGGCTGGTCAAACCCGTCGGGGAAGTATAAAAGCGGCCACACCCGCAAAAACCGATGATCGATGTTGCGCTTCGCCTGCTACTGTTCATCAGGTGTGTCGTCACGAGTAGGCTGACGCGACGCGCTCGCCAAGCGATGGTAACATGCGGGTCGACGGTGGGGCGGCATCAAAGCGGACGGGGGAATCTTGGGCACGTATTCCAGGCCAGCAAGCTTATCGCGAGGTATTGCGACGCTTGAAACGCGCCACGATTGGACGCGCGCGGAAGTGACAGAGATCTACCGCACTGCGCTTCCCGAGCTGATTTTCCGGGCTCAAACCGTGCATCGCCAGATGCACCCCCCGGATCGTGTGCAAACCTGCCAATTAATCTCGATAAAGACCGGCGGATGTCCGGAGGATTGCGGCTACTGCCCGCAGAGCGCCCACTACGATACCGACGTGGAGCGGCAAGGGCTGCTCCATACCGAGCATGTGATCGGCGTAGCCAAGGCCGCTGCCGATCGTGGGGTCACCCGCTTCTGCATGGGTGCGGCGTGGCGGCAAGCGCCGGAGGGCCCCGAGTTCGAAAATGTTCTGGAAATGGTGCGCGGAGTTTCCGCGCTGGGTATGGAAGTGTGCTGCACTCTGGGAATGCTGACGGAGGGGCAAGCCGCTCGGCTGAAAGAGGCCGGACTGACCGCGTACAACCACAATCTGGACACCTCGCCGGAATTTTACGGCTCGATTATCACCACGCGGGTGTACGACGACCGGCTGCGCACGCTGTCCGCGGTGCGCAAGGCGGGTATCACCGTGTGCTGCGGCGGAATTCTGGGCATGGGTGAGCGCGATACCGATCGTATCGGGCTACTGCATCAACTCGCATCCCTGCAGCCCCATCCGGAGAGCGTGCCGATCAATATGTTGGTGCGGGTGGAAGGCACACCTATGGCGTCTCTGCCGGCGCTAGACCCGCTGGAGATGGTTCGGGCAATCGCCACGGCGCGCATCCTGATGCCCACGTCACGGGTGCGCCTGGCCGCAGGAAGAAAGCAATTGTCGCCTGAAGCGGTCACACTTTGCTTCCTGGCCGGAGCCAATTCCATCTTCGTCGGCGAAAAACTATTGACCACTCCCAATCCTGGACCCGATGAAGACCAGCAGTTGTTACTGTCGCTCGGAATGAAGCCGCTCGAGTCGCATGCCAGCTAACGCCAACGCACAGTTCTTGCATCATCTTCAAGCTGGGCTACGCGATCTGGAAGCGCGCAGTCAGCGTCGAAGCTTGTCCGAAGCGTGTGGAATCAATCTCTGCTCCAACGATTACTTGGGACTTGCCGCGAATCCGGAACTTCGCGCTGCGATTGTCGAGGGCGTACTCGCGGCGAGCCGAGTTGGGGGAACCGGTTCCCGGCTGCTTTCCGGCCACGAGGTTGTTTGGAGCGATCTCGAAGAGGAATTTGCGCGGTTTGCAGGCACCGAAGCTGCGCTGTATTTCGCCAGCGGTTACGCCGCCAATGTTGGCTTACTCACCTCCCTTTTGCAGAAAGACGATCTGGTATTCTCGGACGCCCACAACCATGCCAGTTTGATCGATGGGATTCGGCTCTCTGGAGCGCGGAAGATTATTTATCCGCACCTCGATTTGGACGCGCTGGAAACAGCGCTGCGAGCCCGCAGCCGTGAGTCGGTTCGCAAAATCATCATTATCGAGACGGTTTTCAGCATGGATGGAAATGTAGCTCCGCTTGCCGCCTTGCTGGAACTGTGCGAACGATACGGTGCCGCTCTCATTGTTGACGAAGCGCACGCGACCGGCGTGCATGGGCCCGGGGGACGCGGAATTTTGGCGCAATCGGGTGACCCCGGGCGGGTGCTGGCCGCCACCTATACCTGCGGGAAAGCGCTAGCCAGCGCCGGTGCGTTTGTATGTGGAAGTTCTATCCTCAAGGAGCATCTGATCAACAACGCGCGCACCTTCCTTTTTACCACCGCGATGCCCCCGTACATGGCCGCGCAAATTCGCGCCGCGCTGCAAATCATGCAATCCATGGACGAGCAAAGAGAGCAACTGCTAAACCGCTCGCGCCAGCTGGTCACCGGTTTGCAGAAGATGTCGTACCATACCGCGGGCAGTTGCACACAAATTGTTCCAGTGCTGCTGGGAAGTAACCACCAGGCGATCGCTGCCGCAGCTTTTCTGCAGGATCTAGGATTTGCCGTGCGCGCCATCCGACCGCCTACGGTACCGGAAGGTTCCGCGCGGTTACGTTTTTCGGTTACCGCCGCGATCTCGTCGCAGGACTTGCAACGGCTGGAAGCCGCCATGGGCAGTTGGGCGGCGCATCATCAGGAGAGAGTCATGGCGGGGCGCGCGTGAGAAATCACTTTTTCATCACCGGGACCGATACCGGCGTTGGCAAAACCACGCTAGCGGCACTGCTCTGCGCGGCGCTGGATGCGGTGTACTGGAAACCCATTCAGACCGGCACGCTGGAAGGCTCAGATCGCGTTTCGGTGATGCGGCTCGCCGGAATTGGCACGGATCGGACCCTGGACGAAGTTTACAAATTTGTGCCCCCGGTTTCTCCGGACCTGGCCGCTCGATGGGCGGGCACGGAAATCGATTTGACCCGCATTAACCTGCCTAGCAGCGTGCAAAACGATTGGCTAGTGGTGGAAGGCGCCGGCGGCGTGCTGGTGCCCATCAACCAGAAGCAATTCATGCTGGATATGATGGTCAAGTTTATGTTGCCGGTGATTCTGGCTGCGCGTAGCGGCATGGGCACCATCAATCACACCTTGCTCACCTTGGCCGCCCTGCATGCCGCGGAGTTACCGGTGCACGGAGTGGTGCTGATCGGCGATCAAAATCGGGAGAACCGCGAAACCATCGAGCGCTTTGGCCATGTGCGAGTGATCGGCGAAATTCCGCGCTTGCCCAATCTTCACCGTACCGCGCTGATGCAAGTGTTCATGAATAATTTCGATCGCGCCGCGTTTGCGCAGTAGGCCGTAATTCCCGCACGCCGGCCAAGGACCTTCATCTTCGCCGGGACCAAGTCGGATAGCGAATGACTCTGCCTCCCTGGCTAAATCTCGATCATGTGTGGTTGCCGTACACGCAGATGCAAACCGCGCAGCTTCCGGTACCGGTGGTTTCCGCGCGGGGCGTCAGACTGAAGCTGGCCGATGGCCGCGAGCTAGTGGACGGAATCTCCAGTTGGTGGACGGCGTGTCACGGCTACGCGCATCCGCACATTCTGAATGCGGTCGGGCAACAATTGCAGGTGATGCCCCATGTCATGTTTGGCGGCTTGGCGCACGAACCTGGGTATCGGCTGGCGGCGCGGCTGGCGAAGCTTCTGCCCGGCGATCTGAATCACGTGTTCTTCAGTGAGTCCGGATCGGTCGCAGTGGAAGTGGCGCTCAAGATGGCGGTCCAGTTCTGGCTGAATCAGGGCGCGCGTCGCAGCAAATTCGTCGCGTTCTCCAATGCCTACCATGGCGACACTTTCGCCACCATGGCGATTTGCGATCCGGACGAAGGCATGCACGCGATGTTTCGCGGAGTCGTGCCGGATCAGATCATCGCGGAAATCCCTGACAGCGTTGAAAAACGCGGGAACCTGGATCGCTTGCTCGCGGACAACCGTACGGATATTGCTGCGGTCATTGTGGAACCGCTGGTGCAGGCCGCCGGGGGGATGAAGTTTCACGAGCCGCAAGTTCTGCGGGACCTCAGAACGGTGTGCGATCGTCATGGTCTCTTGCTGATCTTCGACGAAATCTTTACCGCCTTCGGGCGCACCGGGACGATGTGGGCTTGCCAGCAAGCCGGAATCGCTCCCGACATCATCTGTTTATCCAAAGCGCTTACCGGTGGCACCGTGCCGCTCGCGGCCACCGTTGCCAATGACCGACTCTACCAGGCGTTCCTTTCCAACGATGGCAACGCGGCGTTGATGCACGGTCCAACTTATATGGCCTATCCGCTCGGCAGTGTCGCTGCCAACGCCTCTCTGGACCTTTTCGAGTCCGAGCCGCGACTCACCCAGGCCGCTGCGATCGAAGCTCAACTTATCGAAGAGTTGGATCGCTGCCGAAACCTTCCGGGAGTAATCGATGTACGCGTGAAGGGAGCAATCGGGGTGGTTCAGATGGATCGAGCAGTCGACGAAGTGGCATTGCGCGCGCGTTTTGTCGAAAAGGGATTCTGGGTGAAGCCGTTCCGCGACGTGATTTACCTCACTCCTCCGTTGGTCATTGAACGAGAAGATTTGTCGGGGCTATCCGGGGCGATCTTTGAAGTGTTGCAGGACCGTTGATTTTTGTGTGCGGCTTACTCCTCATCGCGACCCTGCCGATCGAAGGCCCTCTGATAGACTCGAAGCCGATTCTGGATCAACCTTCGAGGGCCGCCTGCCGGGCCGATCCTTCCGGCAAAGCCCTCCGAGTCAAGGATAACCGCCGGTGAGTCTGAGCAGCTGGAAAGGGAGAATCGTGGCGTTTGCCGGCGGGCTGGGCGCGCCGGGCCTGTTTCTCCTCTCCTTTCTCGATTCATCGGTGCTCACCTTTCCGGTAATCAACGATTTGTTGCTGATTGAACTCGCGGTCCAACGGCCTGCGCGTATGCCGCTGTACGCGGCGATGGCTGCCCTTGGATCGGTTCTCGGTTGTGTCCTGCTTTATTTCTTAGCGCGCAAGGGCGGCGAAGCTCTCTTTCACCGCAAAGTGGGGCCGCGAGCCCATATCATTCGCGGCTGGGTAGAGCGCAACGGATTTGCCGGTATGTTGGCCGCGGCGGTGTTGCCGCCTCCCACTCCTTTCAAATTTTTTGTGCTCGCCGCCGGAGTCTTCGAAATGCCGGTGATTAGCTTTACGGCGGCGATCGCCGTGGCCCGCTTGTTTCGCTATTTCAGCGTGGGATTTTTGGCGGTGCGTTACGGTTCCCAGGCGTTGCCGTTCATCTCCCAGCACAAACTACAGGTGGCGGTGGCGACGATGGCGCTGGTTGCGGTTAGCTATGGTTTGTCCCGGCTGCTTTTCGATGGGAAAGAGGAACCAAAGCATGGTGCAGCCGATAACGAAAGCTAACCGCCGCGCGCTAACGACGACGCCCCTCACCCGCCCAAGCTAGCTTCTCGCTTACGATTGTTCCTGCGGGGTCCAGCTCAATTCGCGCTATGGTTTCGCGCTGATGTTCTCCGGTTACTGCGAAGCGCAGATCCTGAAGCTCGACGGTGGTACCGTCGGGAGTTTTCTCCACCGACGCTTTCGGAAAGCGGGCCACTTGCAGGAATCGCTTGGCGACATTGCAAGTGCGCGCTTGCTCCAGAGCCGTGGAATCCTCGGGCTTGAATAACGTCACTCCGCCTTCAGGATCGAAGCTGATCTGTGGTAGCGCGATGACCACCAGTTCGTGAAGCGTTTGATCTGTCTCTACCATGCCGCGCCAGGTAACAAGCGAAGCGGCTTCTGGCAACGCGCCGGCGCGTCGCGGCAATTCACCTTGATAGCTTCGAGCATCCAGTGCGGCCACCACATTCGAATGCAATAGGCCCCGGGCTCCCGCATACACCAAGATCAGGGTGAAAGCGATCGCGCCAGCGATTCGTCCGTGGGGGCGGGTGTGCTTCGCACCGATTTCATCGCTGACCAGGCGCAACAACTGCGGCAGCACGATAGCTGCAACCGCGATGATGAGGATCCAGGGATCCACCGGTGCGAGCCAGTCTGCTGCGACCCGCGACCCGCGCCAGGGCCAAAACAGTGCGATACCCTCAGACTGACACACATCCAAAGCAAGATGTAAAAACGTGGCGATCAGAAGGGCGCAAATGAGGCTGATAAACGAAACGCGTGCGCGTGCCTGCCTGGACAGCAGCGAGAAACACAAGGCGCTTAGCAGCGACCCAACCACCACCGCCGTCAACGCCGCGTGAAGGTACGTAAAATGCCAGGCCAGATAGGCGGATGGCCCCCCCAAAACGCTTAGACCGTCCAGATCCGCGAACGTACCCGCAAAAATAATCGCCAGCCATGCACCCGCGGGCGCGCCAGGCAGGATTGCACGGGCTAGAAGAAATGACAGCAGGGCATGCGTGCAGACTTCCATTGCTAGGCTACGGCAGAGGCAGGCTTTGCGGTGGTACCGGCGCTGTCACCGGGGACCAGCAACTTTAGCGCGCGCGGCACGATCTTGAATTCCACCGGGAGCCGGGCCAGCGGCTCGCCATCGATCTGTGCATACACCGGGTTGAGGTCGAGCGGCTCGCACACGATGCTGTTGGCCTTCCAGTAGTGCACCCCTTCGATACCGCGAAGCTTGCCCATGTACAACGGCGGCAGGTAACTGAGATAGCGAAACCCGCTTTGCGTGGTCAGCGCCATCAATTCGAATTGATCGGCGTAAAGATCGGCTTCGGTGGTGATCTTGAACGGTCCGCCGTAGTGCTTGGTACGGCCGACCACGATCAGCGAAGCGTCCAGCCGCTGGTCGCCGGTAACCACTCGGAAATGAGGAAATTTGTAGCGAAACACTTCACGCGCGCCTTGCCACCAGTACGCCAATATGCCTACGCGCGCCTTCAGGTCCAGGTCGATGGAGTACACGATCATGCCATCGGGGCCGGCTCCCGCGACGCTGAGAAAATAACGTTTGCGCTCCGATTGCTCCAGTGGTGTGGCCAGGCCCAAAGCAATATCCTTCACCTCGCCGTGAATTAGCTGCTGCGCAGCACCGGGAATGTCCCACGGCAAGCGAAGCTCTTTGGCCAGGACATTCGCGGTTCCGCCCGGCAGCAACGCCAGGGGCACGCCATGTCCATTTTGCTGTTCGGCGAGCCCATTAACCACTTCGTTCAAAGTGCCGTCGCCGCCGCAGGCGATCACCAGCTGACGGCCGTCGACGATGGCTCGTTCCGCCATTTGCGTGGCGTCGCCGGGACCGCGGGTCTCCATCAGTTCCGTTTCAATTCCCACCGAAGCGAAAATTTTGCGGGCTTCGTCGAGCATGCGCCGCCGCCCATTCCCACCGTTCCCGGCGTTGGGGTTGTGAATCAGCAACGCATTTTGCAGTGAATCGATCATCCCTTATCCCGCTTTTCCGGTTGTTGCTCGGCCGTTCTCGCGAATTCTCTATTCTATATAATATGGGTGCTGGTCCACGTGAACGTTCTATTGAGGGTTCCCCATGGCTAAGCCGGCCGCCGTCAAGCAAGAAATCGAGCAGCTTCGCGACCAGCTTCGTTATCACGAGTACCGCTATCACGTGCTGGACGATCCGGAAATTTCCGACGCCGCCTACGACAAGCAGATGAATCGCCTGAAAGAGCTTGAGGCCGCTAATCCCAAGCTCATCACTCCCGACTCGCCCACGGTGCGAGTTGGCGGGCCGCCGCGCGCCGGATTTCAAACCATCCGGCATGCCCGGCCGATGCTCAGTCTCGACAACGCGTTTTCCTATGATGTGCTGCGCGACTTTGATCGGCGAGTACGTCAGTCGAGCGGCCGCGAGAACATCGAGTATGTTGCCGAGCACAAGTTCGACGGCCTCAGTATTTCGCTGCAATACGAAAAGGGAGCGCTCGTGAGTGGTGTGACCCGCGGTGACGGCACCACTGGGGAAGATGTCACTGCCAACATTCGGACCATCCGTTCTATCCCGCTGTGCATCGGTCCGGCGGTGCTGAAGCAGGCCAAGGTGTCCTCCAGCTTTGACGTGCGCGGCGAAATCCTGATGACCCACAAAGCGTTCGAGGCCATGAATCGTCAGCAAGAGCAGAGTGGCGGGAAGATTTTCGTCAATCCGCGCAATGCCGCGGCCGGCTCGGTTCGGGTTCTGGATCCGTCGATTACTGCGCAACGCCGGCTGGAATTCTTTGCGTATTATTTGTTGGTGGACGGCGAGGAACCATTTCCAAAACATTCGGACTCGTTGCAAGCGCTTAAAACTCTGCGGTTCCGGGCCTCCAGCGACTGGAAATTATGCCAAGGAATCGATGAAGTGACCGCGTACTGCGACGCTTGGGAGCCCAAGCGCGAAGCCTTGGCCTACGACATCGACGGCGTAGTCGTGAAGGTGAACTCGACCCCGATCCAGCATGAGCTGGGTTTCACCTCCAAAGCACCGCGCTGGGCCATCGCTTACAAGTATCCCGCGCGCCAGGAAACCACCGTTGTGAAGGATATTCGCGTGCAAGTGGGACGCACCGGGACGCTCACGCCAGTAGCGTTCCTGGAGCCGGTGCAAGTTGGCGGCGTCACCGTGAGCCGCTCCACGTTGCACAACATGGACGAAATCCAACGCCTGGGGGTGCGGATTGGCGACACCGTGCTGATCGAGCGAGCCGGCGAAGTGATCCCGCACGTCCTGAAAGTTGTAAAGCCCGGCGTGCATCGCATCCCCTTTGACATGCCGGAGAGATGTCCGGAATGCGGCAGCACCATTCATAAGGAAGAAGACGAAGTGGCGTATCGGTGCGTAAATGCCGCCTGCCCCGCCAAGCGCCGTGAATCGTTGTTGCATTTTGCGAGCCGCCACGCCATGGACATCGATGGATTGGGCGACAAAATCGTGGACCAGTTGGTGGCAAAGGGACTGGTAGCCGACGTCGCTGATTTGTATTCGCTCCAGCTGGACGATTTGATCTCACTCGACCGCATGGGAGAAAAGTCGGCGCAAAATCTTCTGGATGAAATTGCCGCCAGCCGCAAGAACCCGCTTTCCCGGGTGATTTACGCGCTGGGCGTTCGAATGGTGGGTGAACGAACCGGCCAATTATTGGCGGCGCATTTTTCTTCCCTGGATGATCTGGCCGCGGCCAGTGAGGAACAACTCCTGGAAGTGGGCGAAGTTGGTCCCAAGGTGGCCGCGGTGATTGCCGAATTTTTCTCCGAACCCGCCAACCGGAGGCTGATTCGCAAGATGGATAAGGTCGGCCTTCGTCCGGCTGGGGAAAAGCGCGCGGTCAAGAGTCAAAAATTCGCCGGCAAATCGTTCGTCTTCACCGGTGGTCTCGCGAATCGCTCCAGGGAGGAGGCCGCTCAAATGGTGGTGCAGCATGGCGGCAAGATTTCCGGATCGGTCAGCAAAAAAACCTCTTACGTCGTGGTCGGAACTGACCCCGGCTCCAAGTACGACAAAGCCAAAGAACTCGCCGTACCCATCCTCACCGAATCCGAATTCGAAAAACTGATCGCCGCTCGCTGACCCTCCATTCGTGCCGCGTCGTTTAACAGCGTCACCGTTTTCACAATTGTCGCGAGAAGCCCTGCTCGTTCGCGTTATCATAGGACTTGGCGGGCGGGCCGGGTGATCGCCGGTCTGACCATCGCAAGATGGCTCAGACGGGAGGAAAGTCCGGACACCGTCCTGGAACACAGGAATTAGGGCAACGCGCCTGGTAACGCCAGGGGAACGTCTGGGATCGCGCAGGTTTCTGCGCGGTTTGTTTCGTTCACGGAAAGTGCCACAGAAACTTAAACCGCCAGGCTCTCACGGTGGCATCCCGCAGGGAAACCTGCGGGACGTCTTCGAATCGCGAGCTTCGGCAAGGGTGAAAAGGTGGGGTAAGAGCCCACCGCTGGTGCGGCGACGCACCAGGCATGGAAAACCCCGCGTGGTGCAAGGCCAAATAGGAGGGGAGAGCCGGCCCGGCTCGCTGAGTGGATTGGTCCGGCACGACGGCTTCGCTGTCGCTGCCGCAGCTGATTCGCTACCTTTCGCAACGGCGCTTGCCGGTGCGAAGGAGCAACCCTCGGGTAGGCCGCTTGAGTCACGGCGCGAGCCGTGGCCTAGAGGAATGATCGCCGCTGCCCACGCCGGAAATTCGGTGGGGGGCTGTACAAAATCCGGCTTACAGGCTCGCCCGCCATTTTTCAATAAGTTACGAAGTATCTAGCGGTTGTCTAACAGGTTTGTCTAACGATACCTGAGCCTGTGCCCCAGCAACAGGACGCTGTTCCGTCGATGCGCTTAACGCTAATTCAAGAACAGACGATCTCGGAACTGGGCAAACACCTCTACGACTTTTTGCCAGGGCAAGCCCACCCATACGCTGATCAATCCATTTCGTTTCAGGGCGCGGCCCACGCCGTTCATCTAGGAAAATTCTGGCAGGGAGGCAGCAAGCAACCCGCAGTTGTCGCTCTTCTAAGGGCAACTCTGGAAAACAAGGCTGACGCTTTCTGCAATCTGATAAACGAGATTGTTCGCAAGTCTATTTTGTATCGGCAGAACAAAAATAGCCCAATCACCCGCGAAGACATTCAGACTCTTAACGAATTGTTGCTCAGAGTTGAATTCAAAATCCCGGAGTTGCGGAATCCGAAATTCCTCGATGGCTTGCCGTCTATCAATAAGAACGCCGCCGTTGCTACGCTCTCTGATGCCAAGAGAACTGTGTTGTTGGCACAGCTGCGAAAACTTAGTGCGCCCGCGCCTCAGCCACGTGGATACGCCTTTGAGGAGTTTCTTAAGGACCTGTTTTCACTGTTCGATCTCGCGCCCCGGAGTGCCTTCAGGCTCGTCGGTGAGCAGATCGATGGAAGTTTTGTACTTCAGGGTGAGACCTACCTGCTCGAAGCAACGTGGCGGAACAAATGCGTCGGCGAGGAAGAACTAATGTCTTTCTCGGGCAAGGTGTCCGGCAAAGCGGCTTGGTCGCGTGGGCTGCACGTGAGTTACGCGGGATTCACCTCGGACGGTCTCGAAGCATTCGCTAGAGGAAAGCGGACTACCATCGTCTGCATGGATGGTCTTTGCCTGAACGATACTTTGGCGCACAACCTCAGTTTGGCGACGGTCATCGAGCGGAAAGTTCGAAGAGCGGCAGAAACGAACGAAGCATTTGTCCGTGTCAGAGATCTGTTCCCGGAAGTGAAGTGAACCCGGCGCAGGACGGGCGACGCCCTACTTTCACGGCCAACGAGTCGCGATGTATAAGCTACCATCTGACGAAGGGACTGGACCGCCGTCGAGGAAGCTGCAACACTTCCTCCGTATCTGCACTCTTGGTGCGCCCATGCGTGCAGTCGGTCCTGTCCGACGCCTGGCCCAGGTGCAGAACAGAAACTCCTTCGCCCGCGTCATCCCGACGTAAAGAAATCTTCGCTGCTCGCCTAAGTCACAGTCGGGCCTAGGGACCAAGCCCTCTTCAAGACCAACGATGATAGTTGCGCGAACGGTCAAGCCCTTTGCTCCGCCCATCGTCATTATTCGAACACCGGGACTCTCGGCCAATGCGCGATCCTTTCCCATGGGAGTGATTTGGGACAGGTATCGGTCAAAACCTTGGTCGGACTCCGAAAGCTCGTCCAAGGCGTGCAGAAGCTCTGTGAAGTCTGCGGTCGGAGTGGGGACGATTCCGTTACCCGCGTTCTCCACGATAAAGTGGCCCCAGCCATCCTCGCGATGTGCCAGAGTTGGGTGGACGATTACGCCGTTTTCCCAGTCATCCGCGATTCGGAGTGGTGCAGGAAAATTGCCAGTTCCTGGATTCTGCAACAGGACGGAGATCGAAAACGAATGGATAGTGCTTGGTCGTTGCGTTGCCGCTGCGGGATGGTCCGACACTTTCTTTGCTAGCTCGGCGGTTGCGGCACGAGTGAAGGTGAGCAGCTTAATTCTGGGCGGGTTTTCCGTACCTAGAAGTTGATCCATCAGCGCAACAAGTGCGGCGCTCTTCCCGGTTCCAGGGCCCGCCAGAACTCGTGCGTGACTACCTACGGGGTGTGCGAGAATCGCCTGCTGCTCGTTAGTAGGCGCGTAGGGCATGGGCCGTGCCTTCCCGAACCAGAATAGGTGGATAGGTTCCAAACTAATTCTCAGTGGGGGCGAGGCCTAGCTTATCAAACTTTATTATGTTCAGGACGTTACCGACCACTCGGAATTGGATGGGTGGGCTGATGAGGTTTTCATTGTTCCGCGACGGTCAAGAGGCCAAGAGATCGCTCGGCACCTTGATTTCTGTTCGACAGGTCCGAAACGGCGAAGAGAATGTTCACGGTACTTCCCCAATTCATGACCGTCCAGCAGTGTCGAACATATACGTGTCGAATCCGATCAACGGCTGGTGCTGCGGCCGAGTTACGTGGCTGAGGCACTACGTCTGGCGTCCCACTTCCGTTTGCTATAGCTTTTCACGCGGAGGATTCATGGACATTCTTGCAGCGATCAAGCGTGAAGAGAGAAAGCTCGAAAAGCAACTAGGCAAGTTGAATCACAAATTGAGTGGGTTACGATCGGCTGCAGAAGCTATGGGCCACTCCACGAACAAAGAAATAACAGTCACGAAGAAGCGCGTTCTATCGGCTGCTGGTAGAGCGGCGATTGTGAAGGCGGCGAAAAAGCGCTGGGCCAAAGTTAGGAAGCAGGCAAAGAAAGTGGCGGGATAGTTCCCGAGGGACATTGCACGTGGCCGATTACGGCCTTATGGGTTTGTACTTCTAAAGTTTAAACGGCTGAGGCGAGGAGCCTCGCTCGGACCGTTCCGTATCCTACCCCGAGCGTTGTGGCGATCTTCCGTAGGGTGTAGCCCCGTGCCTTCAACTTCCGAATCCTCTCGCTGTCTACGGTATTCTTCGGGCGGCCTTTACGCGTTCATCCCCTGCGGATGACGCGCCCACTCCAGGCCTTTCTCTTCCGCCTAGCCATATAACTCCTCTCCCTCATAGTTGTAGACGAGATCTGAAACAACTACGGGATCGGCGAATTAACAAGAACCAATTGATCTCATAATTCTCAGGAGGTCTCACGCGCCTGCCTGTCAAATTTGCGTCGCACCGGTCCTTGTGAGGTCCCGGGAAGTTTGCATATGGCGCAGGGCGCTAAGCCCGGCTTGCATAACTACTGGTTCGCGGGCCTCAGCCTCTCCGCAGATGTTCGCACGATTCGAGATTCATACAGGCGCGTGAGGAAATCATAAATCACCATTTCCTGCGCGCGGTGCGCCGACCGTAGCAGGCGATTCGCGTGCATGTGCATATAACTCGCGGCCAATTCCGGTAAAGATACGGACAGCCGTCCAGCGCGCTCGCAAGCCTGCAATTCCGCGATGACGGGCGCCCACACGCGCGAGCGACGCTGAAAAATCTCGATGCCCGGCCCAAGCGGATTGCTGGTGTCCCCACTCAGGTCAAGCAGTTCCTCCAGGTTGTTCCGCTCGGGTCGAAATTTTTCACCCAACTGTCGCCTGGTCTGTGCATTGACTCGAAACTCTTTGGCAAACCTGTTCCGCACGTCAACAAGTAACGCGTGCTTAGCCGTGAGATCAAATCCGAAGTCCTGAAGAAGGCAGTCGATCCCGCGCAACGTCAAGCGCCACCGCTCATCAAGTCCGGCCTCCCCGGACTCGAGCGATTCCATAATCTCCAAAACGGATTCGCTGTCGGTATGAAATAACTGCTCTGCTAGCAGGGTACCTTCCAGCCCTCCATAGCGCTCGATTTCGCGCTCGTAGGTGTCGAGCTGCAGACGCCAGACGCGACCATCTCTCAAGAATGGAGCTATCGCGGCATGAAGCGCGGGCAGCACGTCGCCGTGAAGCCTCTCGGCTGCGCCGTTAAACCGCAACCGCAGATGCCATTCGGGATCGCCGTATCGAAGGAAGAACCAACTCTTAGCCGCGCCGGATTTGATAACCTCTTCGGTGAGAGGTTTGACCACTTCACGCAAAATTCGGTCGGCCACAGTCGTGCCGGTATAAAGCTTGGCATACAACCACTCCGAGCTGGGCGCGAAGCGTCGGAGCGAGACGCTGGAACCAGTGGGAATCTTGTTGATTGGAGGTTCCGCAGCCGCACTCTGCCGCACAAAAGGGATAATCAATTCGTGGACGAACCGGCCTTCAGGGCCACGAGCACAAAGCTGCCCGGGCTCAGGGAAGAGTTCGACCACCACCGCTAGGTCGCGGTGTTTAATCAGATGGATGAAGATCTCGATACAGAGCGCATTATCCAAGTCTATCGGCAGCAAGTTGTCACCGTCGGCGAGCGCAATCCATCGCGGAAGTTGTCTCTCGGCGCGCCATTTCTGGATAACTTGGAATTGGCTGTGGCGGTCATCTGCGCTCAGGCGTTTGATTTCTTCTTTGCTGAGGAGCCAACGGGCCGGCGATAGTACAAGTCTCCCCATGACCACACGAGGCAGAAACGAAATGGTGGCACCAAGCACTCCCCAGTCCCAGCCCAGCCACAGTGCGGCCCCTTGTCCTTGAAGCAAACCCAAGAAGCGATATACACCGCACTTCGAGATACTAAAATTATGAGCGCTGGTCAGTCGGGGAATCACTTCACGCCCAAACTGGGTCGAAAACAGACGAGCCCGCCCATCACGGACTGAGATCCGAAGATCCGTGACGGGAATTTGCCGCTGTCGTGGCGCACCCGAACGCCCAAGGTATGGAATTTCGTAATCGCGCAGGACTGGACGCAAGAGAACATTGCCCATCCGTCCTTCCGGCAGATGGACGACCTCGGCAAAAATGGCGTCCGGCCGCACCAATTCCTCGGTGCGGAGGTGACGCTCTACCTGCTGTCGTACCACTTCGTCCGAGTGACAGAACCGTCCGAGGAGCGACGCGCCCGACGGTCCCGAAACGCCTTTCACACTCACGCGGAAATCGCCCCGCGAGACTGCGGCATCATCCGCGGCGGCGAGAGTGGCGACCACTGCAAAGGCATCGGGAAGGGCCCGCCATTCGTCGGAGCTTCTCGCTTCCAGATCGGTCGACTCGAGAACAATTTCCTGGGACTTACTGGTTAAAGCGTCAGCAAGCTTCCGCAACAACAGAGCATCGCACGGCCTCCAGTAGACTTTTTCCGACGGCCCAGCGGGAAGGGCCAGCCCCTTCAGCAACGGCGCCGCTTCCTCACTGGCCGCACCTCCGGGCGGAAAGCCGATGCCGATCTCTTCGTCCAGGGCCTCCAGTAGTGGCACCTCCTGCTGTTCGTAGCGCGCGATGAAGGCTTCACGAAAGCGTTCCAGTTCGTCGGGGCGGTAACGGCTAAATAAGCGGTGAAGAACTTCTACGCCACGGACGATTTCATCAACCACCGCGCCGCCCAGCGTTGCGGCCCGGGAAGACTTGACTAGATCTACCTGGAACATCGTTTTCAGATTGACCGGGACCGGCAGCTGTTCGAGCGTCTGTGCCAGAGCACGATAGCGTGCCGGATTCACCCCCAGGCCCGAAGTATCCATTGCGGCCAGTTCTGTGAGAGTTCGCGAGAGGCAATCGCCGGCCGCCTTGGTGGCCGGGTTCTCGCTCAACTGCTCGATCAGAGAATGGATTGGCTCGGGACCGGTGATGGGTAGCGCCAAATCGGATACCAACACCTGGTTCTCAATCAACTCGGTGATGTAGGCTTCGGCTTCGGTCTGAGAGATGTCCTCGCCAACGAGTGCTGCCGCAAGATCGGGAACGCTGGCCCCTCCGCTCGCCCGGATCAGCGTGGCGGAAAGGTACTCGGTGTTATCGGCCGCGACCAGATGGTAGGTGCGCCTCTTATCTTTCGGCCGCGCCTCAACGTAGCGTATGCGTCCACCAGCGTGGTACAGACTGCTGTTCGGGTACAGCACGGCGACATCTTTCCACGATGGTTCGCGCCGAAGTGCTTCGACGAGCGCGTCGAGATAATCCATATCGAGGCGCGTGTGGCGATGGCAGGCTGCTTGACCTTCCATCGCCAGATGGGTCTCGTCGGCGATGCTGCCCACGGAGGTACCGGCAAATAGTCCGAAAGGCGTCGCCCGGCCGGCCATGCGCAAGAAGTAACGCACCAGCGCTAACTCGATTCGGTGGCCGCGCTTGCTTTCGGGCTCGTGCATCCACAGATCGACGTATTGCTCGAGTTCCGGGGCGGCGATGAACAACGCTTCGCGGACTATCGGGCGCGAAACTGCTACATGCAGACGTTCGCGCAACTGAAGGTAATCTCGAGCTAGAGTCTGCTCGAGGCGCTCCGGATTATCGAACGCCAACGGAGACTCAAGCCCGTCAGCCCACGCAAGCAACTCGTCAAAAGGCAGAAGCGGCGTGCGCACCGCAAAGAAGCCCGAGGGCGCGAAGTGCTCCAGACCTCCACGCCCATCACGATCACGGTGGATTTTCATTTAGGGGTAGGCGAAATCCATGCTGTGCACCACGAGTGGGGGAACGTTTGGAAACGATTGTGTCTGAAGAGGCGGGAAACTCGCGGCGACCAGGAGCCGGAGGCTGGGCGGCATCGCCTCACCCGATGCAACCGGCCATCGAAATTCCTTTTTGCTTAAGGACAACCTTCGGTGGCGCAGTAGGGCCGCACTGCGAGCGTTCCGGTCCCACCTTGAACTCCATCCAATTCGCTCTCCGTCAACTCCTCCACCGTCTCCTTGTTGAGTTTTAAGTCCTTGGTTTTCACTTTCCCCTTTTTCTTATCGTCTTTCTTATCCTCGCGCTTCGCCACCATGGTGGTGCTCCTTTCTCGAAATTCAACTGCGACGTAACGGCGGATCGTTCGCTTCTACGGCGTGGGCATGTTCGATTCTTGCAGGTCGTTCGGTTGCGCCAGCGGTTGGAATCGATACCAGAAACATTTGATCCCACTTAGGCTCGACGGGGCTGACGGCCGCCAGCAACGCCAATGCGGTGCCTGCGGCGCCGGTCAGGATTCCCGGCTCGCTAGCCCAGCGCTTGATGCCATCCTCATCCATTGTCTGGGCGGAATAGCCGGCGACGCCTTCCCCAGGACGCCGCATGTCGAGGGTCTGCCCAAACCAAAATTCGGCGGCGTCCCCCAACCAACTCTCCCCGGAAGCTTGGAACATCCGGTTGAAGACGTGCGCCAGCCCAGCGGCACCGTGACACAGGCCCGCGTCCATGACACCACTTTGATCGGGAGCACGATCCGCCGCACGGCGCGCGATCTCCATGGCTTCGTGTTCCCAAGTCGACTGGGTCACGCTGCGCGCCGCCAACAGGAGCGCCGCCGCGACGCCCAAATCGCCATAGCACCAAGCCAGCCTGCAATCCTCACGTTCCAAGCCGGGAGCGATCCAATTCGAGAAGGTTGAGTGAGCGCGCATTGATTTCTGGCTCAAAAGCCAGGCCACCGCGCCATCGAGTAGTGACTCGGCTGTGCCGCTGACCACACCGCTCGCGCAGGCTTGGCCCAGAAACGCAATCACCCCAGGCACCCCGTGCGCCAGCCCGAGGTTGTAGTATCCGTTCGGACAAGAAACTCGCTGCCACCGCGGAAGGGACTCCGGAGGAGTAAACCACGTGATGCCTTGGGAGCTACGCTCGGCGGTCTCCGCGAGGCGGCCAATCACACGTTCCAAGAGTTCCTCACCCGTCGCGTGCGGCAGCCGCTCGATGGCGTAAACGCCCAGTCCGACCAACCCGCTAATAAGGTCGTAACCGTCACGGCAGGTCGACCGGTCCAGGTAGTCCCGCAGAAACCGGTCGATCGCTTCAGTGGGATCGTCTACATCTGCCTCTCCGAACTGTTTACGAATATGCGCCGTCGCCCAAGCCACGCCGGTGAAACCGCCGTAGAACGACGCGTCCATCGGGCGTGACGCGACCGCCTCTACGGCGTGCGCAAGGAAGCGCTCGGCATTCTCACCGTCATCCAGTTCCGACAAGGCCAGGTAAGTGCTGAGAACCGCAAGCCCAGCGCTGCCGTCGGCCAGTGAGGCGTTTGAAATGGGGATTGCCGAAGGGTCCGGTAAGGCAGCTACAATCTCTTGCACTCCCGCCAGCGCAAGTTCACCTCGGGAACCGGCAAGCAACGGCCGCCACGAGTTCTCGTGCTCTCGCGGAATCGTGGTGTCCGCACCGTCACTGGCCGCACCGTTTCTTTGAATGCTCAATATTGCGTCTCTCTGGCCTGGGTGGACAGCGTAGGCGCAACGTTACGTAATACCCGTCCGAGTAGCCAGGGTCATGACCGGGTACGCGCGACCACTTGGCAACTCCTTGGTCGTCCGTGGTGTGCCTGCGCCGCGGCGAAAAGATACAAGACGCGTTTTGGTATTGTCAACTGGTTCCCGGTTTATCGTTGGAGCCTTCTGGCAGGCCAGTGCTGAAGCGAGATAGAGTCTGGACGTCGATTGATTGAAATTCACGCGAAGTAACAGCGAATCATCAACGTCAACGGCGTGGGCCTGTTCGACTCTTACAGGTCGTTCGCCAGAGCCCACTCTATCCAAAACCTAGAAGACGTCCGCGGCCACCAGCATTTCGGTCTTAGATTACTCGAAATCTTTCAGCAGCCACTTTGGATATCGTCTTTGCCACTCCTTGCGACACCTCTAGCAGCTCGTTGAAGAATTGAGTTTTGTGAGACCTCGGTTCTGAATTTCAAGGGTTATCACTGCATTGCGTAGGATCCATTTGGTCGTTCTATCCGCTCAGCTGGCCCGAAGCTGAACCCGATGTCATGCTTCCGCTATCAGGTTTCTCAGACGAGTTCTCTTACATTAAAGGCAACAAATGAGATTTGAGAGTGTCTCTATGTGGACAGCATATCCGCCTTGGGATTTCTTGAGGCCACTGCTGTTGCAGGTTTTCTATTCGGTGCGCAGTGAGCGCATGCTGATCGAGCAACTACAGCACAACATGCTGTTCCGGTGGTTTGTGGGGATGGAGATGGCGCTTTGAGTGTGATTGATTCTATCCAACTTACAATCGTCCATCAGTACGGTGCGTGCCGTCACGTCGTCGCACCTCGAGCATCATCTCAAGGAGTGATTCACAGCACCAGCAAACAAGTTTGAATCATCGCGCGATTCCTGGAGGCTGTGCTGGATGAGTTCGAGTCATCAGTGGAACGGAGTTTTTCAACGAACTGCTAAGGGTCAGCGATTCGCGATTCCATCTCTCACCTTGACGCCAAGAAGGTGTTAGTTCCCGCGCCAACGGGAGTATCCCCAACCTCCACCGCCGAGCAAAAACACAACGAGAAGAACGATCAATATAGTTTCCATGTCTCTACCTCATTCGTCAGAAAAAGTTGGTTGAATCGTCCGTAGAAGAGTTACCTTACTTCCCCAGAACTACCATTTTAAGTCAAGAAGGAATGTTCAGCTACATTATCTCCAGAGAAGCGTGTTCCCGCGGATCATCCGTTGCGCTGCTTGCTCCGAGAGGCGCAACGTCAAATTAAAGGGGAAAAAGTCGCGACGGGGGGCATCCTACCGGCGAATGGGACTGTTTGCGCAGGTCAGCATCGGCCTGGTAAGTTAGCGAGGCCCGTAGTAATGAGACGCACAACCCCACCTTGGACCTTGTCCAATTCGCCCTCAGTCAGCTCCTTCACGGTCTCCTTGTTGAGCGTCAGCTTTGTTGTTTTCACTTTCCTCTTTTTTTTATCGTCTTTCTTATCCTTGCTCTTCGCTACCATGGTGCTGCTCCTTTCTCGAAATCCAACTGCGACGTAACAGCGGATCATTCGCGTTGTGGGCCCGCCCCAGCAACACTTGTCGCCCCGCCCAACAACAAGCATTTTCCTGACCGTCAACAAATGGGCAGCAGCTACACACTTGTATCACTGGAAATGGTTGAATAGCAAAGGTTTGATGGACTAAGACGAGAAGTTGGCTGCAGACGTTGACGCTGAGTGACTATCCTATCGGATAGTTCATGCTCCGCACGGATAGTCTTGCCGTTCGGTAGACTCTCTTGTTCTATATTCTCGTCGTCCGTCTGTGCGTTTATCCGTTCACTATGTGTACAAAGCGCCCGAATCGCGGTATCGTCTCGGGTACTATGAAGACTTTTAGCGTGCCATTCCTCGCCTCTTGCCCATATGCGCGGGCAGACGATACAGACGTTACCAAGGTAGACTTCAGCTCGCACTTTGTTCTGACTGCGACGGAGGAACGGTTACGGCGGAAGTGAGGCCGGGCGATGACCTCGCAGGCATAGAGAAGATCAGGTTGCGGTTCAACAGTTATGTTGAAAGTTTGCAAAGCGGGCTAATCGGCAACTCTCAGATGAGACGGAAGCACGACCGCATTCACTAGACCTTATGCGATACGCCGACCGGTATTCGGATCACGACGGAGGCATACGAGCTTCGGGATCGTCGTTTCCAAGAGGAGATCGTGCGTTCAAGCTGTGATTCGTCGACGTTGGCGAACGCAGAATCTTCCTGAAACGCATGTTTCTGTCCTCCCCCAACCCTGTGTCGCTGCAGGACGCGCCTCAATAGATGAGCTTTAAAGAAAACTGAATTTGTCGTGAAGTTCCGGCGGTCTTGCTGATCATGCCAAATCCTGTGCCCTCGATGATGTTCGCAGGTAGTCCCATGTTGACGATGTTAAACAGATTAAATAACTCTGCGCGGAATTGCAGATCCGCTCGCTCCAAACCGCTTTCTCGGTGGCCAATCGGAGTCGTCTTGACGAGCGCAAAATCAAAATCGTAATATGCCGGGCCGCGAAAGGTATTACGGCCGAGCGTTCCAAAGCGCCCGGAGTTTGGTCCAGTTCCGCCTGCGATCCCGATGGGAATGGCAAAGAAGCTTGCGTTGTTCGCGCCCCGCCCAAAATAATCGTCGCGCGGTCGGGTTGAACTGCCGGCGCTCGATAGGTCCGGTAACCCAATCTGGTCCGGCCGGTCCGCGCCAATCGTTCCCGCGCCCGTCTGCTGGATACCCGAATAAACCGTAAACGGCGAACCACTCGTGATCGACGAGATGCTCAGCAACTCCCAGCCCTTCGTCAACAGGTAGGCTCGATCCGGCTGAAGTCCCAAGTGCTCAAAATGCAAATCCTGGGCCGCGCTCAACGTGAAGGCGTGCGTCACGTCAAAGCTTGACGGCCCTCTTTCCGCTTGTGTATCGAACGGGTTTTGCGGACTAAACAGGGTCACAGCGCCGGTGGACCCTGTTCCTCCCAGGATGCC
>Ga0302180_10000204_pt1 | contig 50974 bp, 46 predicted proteins | sample I_Palsa_E3_2_FD_200575 | JGI IMG/M metagenome (GOLD analysis project Ga0302180, IMG submission 200575) | Peat permafrost microbial communities from Stordalen Mire near Abisko, Sweden - I_Palsa_E3_2 | ecosystem: Environmental > Terrestrial > Soil > Palsa > Peat permafrost | place: Sweden...
ACGAAGAGGCGCGCTTCGGTCTACCGGGCCAGGCGTTGCATGCCTGGAAGCTTTCCTTTGCCCACCCGCGCACCGAGCGCGAATTGTTTTTCGAAGCCGATCCACCGCCGGAATATCTGCATGCGCGACATCTTCTCGCTTCGATCGACGGACGGTAGCGCACGGCGCGGCTCGCTGCGCCTGACGCACGGCGTGGTTGAAACGCCGACGTTCATGCCGGTCGGTACCGCAGCGACGGTGAAAGCGTTGACGCCGGACGAAGTCCGCAGCGCGCACAGCCAGATCATCCTCGCGAATACATACCATCTCTGGCTGCGCCCCGGCAAAGAAACGCTCGTCGAGGCGGGTGGACTGCATCGGTTCATGGCCTGGGATGGCCCGATTCTTACCGACTCCGGCGGCTTCCAGGTCTTCAGCCTGCAAGAACGGCGCAAGCTGGACGACGAGGGCGTGACCTTTCAATCCCACATCGACGGCAGTACGCACCGCTTCACGCCCGAAACCGTGATCGCGTTCGAAGAGGCGCTCGACGTCGACGTCGCAATGGTGCTCGACGTATGCGTCAAGTTACCGGCAACGCGCGAAGCCCTGGCGGAATCGGTGCGCATGACGACCGCCTGGGCGCGCCGCTCGCGCGAAGCCTGGAGCAGCGAACGGACGGCGGTGTTCGCGATCATGCAAGGAGGCCTGGATCTGGAACTCCGCGAGCAAAGCGCTCGCGAGATCGTCGAGCTCGATTTCCCCGGGTATGCGATCGGCGGCCTTTCAGTTGGCGAAACGCGGGAAGAGATGTATGCGATGGCGCGCGCGGCCGCGTCGTTTCTGCCATCCGAGCGGCCGCGCTATCTGATGGGCGTCGGCACAGTGCGCGACATCATCATGGCAGTCGACTGCGGCATCGACATGTTCGATTGCGTCTACCCGACGCGCTGCGGGCGCAACGCTCGCGCGATGACGCGCAACGGCGAGTATAACATTCGCAACGCCGCCTTCGCGCGCGACTACGCGCCGGTCGACCCCCAGTGCGACTGCAATGTCTGCACGACGTACACGCGCGCTTATTTGCATCATCTTTTCCGCGCGAACGAGATGCTCGGTCCCCGCCTGCTCTCGTACCACAACATCTACGTACTCAACGATCTGATGCGCGGCGCCCGTGACGCGATCGAACGGAACGAGTGGGCATCATATCGGGACGGTATACTGTCCTAGTAGCGGGCCACGAAAAAATGAGCAAAGCTCACTTTTTGTAGCCCCATTGTCGGCCGCCGAAAACGCGTGATAGTCTATGCGTGACATGGCACGCGGAATCGATACCAAGCCCTATCTCGAGTGGCTCGACGGCGTGGAGAGCATCGCAGTGAGCCCCAACACGCCCCATGGCATCGTTGCGGTGACGATGCTTGAGTTGTTCAACCGCGATGGGAACCGCTTCGGACTCGCGATGCCGGAGCTGCATCTGCGGCTGGATGACGACCCCGGGAAGCGTACGGTTCTCCTTCCGGACGTAACGTTCTACCGCGTCGAGACCCTGCGCGCTCTCGACAAGGCAGATCGCCTTCTCCCAAACGTCCCACCCGACATCATCGTCGAGGTGCGCTCGCCCAATGACCGTCCTGGATTTCGCGAAGAGAAGATCCGTCGGTACCTCGCCTGGGGTTGCCCGCTGGCATTTTACGTCGATCCGCTGCCGCGTTCGATCATCGTGCACACGCAAGATGGCGCGCGAACGCTTGGGATCGACGATCGCTTCAGCGATCCGCTGGTACCCTGGCTCGCATTCGATGTTCGCGAGGTCTTCGAGCGCCTCGAACTATTCGGCTTCTAGAGCGCCGACGACGGCGGCGCAGTCGGCGCAGATCGACGGATGTTTGGGATCGGTGCCGAGCTCGCGGAATTTCCAACAGCGGCGGCACTTCTGGCCGTAGGCCGGGAAGATCGCAAGGCCGATATCGTCGCCGTCCGATTCACGCAGCTCGAGTTGCGAAACGACCAGCGCATCGCGCAAGTTGTCCCCCAATGCGGCAAGGGCCGTCATGTGTGCAGCCGGCACGGACAACTCGACCCGCGCTTCGAAGTCGCGAATGCCTTCCGACGCCGCGACGCGCGAGCGTAAATCGCGTAGCGTTTCCCACAGTTCAAGCTCGTTCGCCTTCGCGCGCGCGGGCGAACCAAATGCCGAGTCGAAGACGCTCGCCTCATTATCGCGTAGCCGCTGCGGAATCTCTTGCCAGGCTTCTTCTGCCGTGAACGAAAGCATCGGGGCAACTGCGGTCAGCATGCGTCTGAGCGCATAGAGCAACGCCGACTGTGCGCTGCGGCGGCGATGGCTGTTCTCGGCGAGCGAATAGAGCGGATCCTTGAGCGCATCGAAATAAAAGCTCGACATCGCACTTTCAAACGCCACGATGCGCAGATACGCATCGTGAATCGCGAAACTCTCGTAGAGCGCCTTCACATCAGCGACGAAGGTGTCGGTAATCGAACAAGCAAGGCGGTCGAGCGGCTCAAGATCTTCGCGCGGCAGCACGTCCGCCGCACCAAGGTCGTCGAGGTTTCCGAGCATGAAGCGAATGCGGTTGCGGATATTGCGATAGACGCGCCCGACCTGCTCCACCACGTTGGGCCCGAAGCGCACGTCGTCGACGAACTCGACCGAGGCCGACCACAGGCGCAGCACGTCCGCACCCCACTTGTTCATCGCCTCGACGGCATCGATTCCGGTTCCGCGCGATTTCGACATCGGACGGCCTTGCTCGTCGTTGACCCAGCCGTTCTTGACCACGCGCTTATACGGTGCCGCGCCTTTGATTGCGACGCCGGTCAGCAGTGAACTGCGGAACCAGCCGCGGAATTGATCGCCGCCTTCGAGATAGATGTCGCACGGCCAGGGCACGCCGTCGTGTCCCAGCACCGCAAGGTGCGTCACACCCGATTCGAACCAGATGTCAACGATGTTCTTCTCTTTTTCAAACGCCGTGCCACGACACTTCGGACAGTGGAATCCGGCCGGCAGATAGATCTCCACCGGATCGACCCACCACGCGCCCGCGCCCACCTCGACAAAACGCTTCGCAGCGTTCCGCGCGACGTGCGGATCGAGGATCGATTCGTTGCACGAGGTGCAGAGCAGCGCCGGAATCGGCGTGCCCCAAATGCGCTGACGCGAGACGCACCACTCAGGATGCGTTTCGATCATCTGTCGCTGGCGCGCGCGTCCCCACTCGGGGACATAGTCGACGCCGTCAACCGCTTCGATCGCGCGCGCTCGCAGACGATTTTGATCCATCGCGATGAACCACTGGGCTGTGGCGCGGAAGATCACCGGGTTGTGGCAGCGCCAGCAGTGCGGATACGAATGCTCGTAGTCCGCTGCGGCAAAGAGCGCACCGCTCGCGCGCAAATCCTCGACGATCTGCTTGTTCGCCTTGAAGATAAACTGACCGGCGTAGGGCCCCGCTTCCTTGGTGAAGTGCCCGGCAGCATCGACCGGATTGAGAATCGGCAATCCATACTTCACGCCGGTGTCGAAGTCGTCGGCACCATGACCCGGCGCCGTATGCACCGCGCCCGTTCCGGTTTCGAGATCGACGTAGTCGGCGAGCACCACGAGCGAATCGCGATCCATGAATGGATGACGCACGCTGGCCCCGTCGAGACGTTCGCCCGGAACGCTCGTAAGCAACTCCGCGTCCGCAAATCTTTCGCCGAGCGCCTTTTGCGCAAGCGCCGTGGCGAGAATCAGCAGTTCATTGTCGAGCCGATAAAGCCCGTAGGTCGCATCGGCGCGTAACGCAATCGCGACGTTGGCCGGCAGCGTCCACGGCGTCGTCGTCCAAATCAACAGGGACAGAGGAAGCGCTTCGCGCTTCCCTAGTCCCGTGGCGTTTTGGCCTTCGGCCAAATCCGCACCAAACGCCGCCAAGATTTGCGCGCGTTGCTCTGCATTGGCGGTGAAGCGCACGTAGATCGAGGGGGAGATCTTTTGTTCGTATTCGATCTCGGCTTCGGCCAGCGCAGTCTCGTCGTGCACGCACCACAGCGTCGAGCGCAGGCCCTTGTAGAGTTGTTCTTTTTCTGCCAGATCCGCGAGTGCGTTCACGATCGTGGCTTCAAACGACGGGTCGATCGTGCGATAGGGGCGATCGAAATGACCGAAGACGCCCATCCGCTGACGCGCATCGCTTTGGCGGCCGAGCCAAAAGAGCGCGCGCTCTTTGCATTGCTCGCGTAGCTCGAGCGGATCGATCGCGTGGAAATCCTTGATGCCGAGGAACTTGAGCGTTTCCAGCTCGATCGGCAACCCGTGCATGTCCCACCCGGGAACAAAATCCGCCCACTTCCCGTCGAGCAGGGCGATCTTCACGAACATGTCCTTGAGCACCATGTTCAGGAAGTGCCCCATGTGCAACTCGCCGTTGGCATACGGCGGCCCGTCGTGGAGAATCCACGGCCCGTTTTTGCGATTGGCCTCGAGCCGGCGTTCGTAGACGCGCTGCGCCTGCCACCACGCGATGCGATCGGGCTCGCGCTTGGGCAGATCCGCCTTCATCGGAAAGTCGGTCTTGGGTAAACGTAAGGTATCGCGGTAGTCGCGTTCGACGATTTCGCTCATGGGTCGCGCATCAATTCGCCGAGAACGTCGAAATTTCGTGCCGCGGCCGCGCGAATCTCCTCGACCTTCTCTCGCAGCTCCGCAGCCAGCACATCGCGCTGCGACATCAGTCGGTCGACGAGCGCGTCGACGGCTGGGTCCGATGGCGCGGGTTTGCCCGGCGTCCAGAGCGGATCGAGCGGGTAACCCAAGTCGTCGCAGAGCGACGCAACCTTGGGGTCGTACGGGATGGCCAGAAACGGCACGCCAAACCGCGCGGCCAAGATCAGCGCGTGCAAGCGCATGCCGATCACGACACGCGCGCCGCGCAGAATCGCCGCCGCGCGCGCGAGTGGACATTCCGGCAAGAGCATCGGCGCGCTCTTGCACAGACGAATGATCGTGGTCGAAACCTCCGCATCGCTGGCTCCGCCGAGCGGAAGAAAGGCGACGCGCACGCCATGCGCCTGGGCTAGCCGATCGACCGCGCGCGCGATGGCGTGCTGTCCATCCCGCAGATTCGAAACCTTGCGCACGCTCACCACGGCGTACGGCTCGCTGCCGAGCCCCTCGGAAGAAAGATCCACTTCCTCGACTGGAGCGTCGTACAAAAAGACCGGATCGGCGGTTCGTTCGATCGGCGTTTGCGGCAGGAGCGATTGCAACAACCGCAACGAGCGCGTGTCGCGCACGGTCGCGTAATCAAGACCGCGGCAGAAGCTGCGCACAACGATTCGTCCCAATAGATCGAGCGGACCGATCGATTGCGCGAAGATCATTGCCTTGCGCCGCTGGCGAATCGCTTCGCGCAAGATTCCAGCATAGTAGACGATGCTGCGCGCGCTGGTCGCGGTCTGCAAAAGGCCGCCGCCGCCCGAGAGCACGACATCCGCGCGCCCGATCGCGTCGCGCACGCTGCGCATATTCCAGCGCGGCGTCGCCTCGATGCCGAACTCTTTCGCGGTGTCCTCGGGCGTTGCCGAAAGCACGTTGAGCTGCATCAAAGGAAAGCGCGCGCGCATTTGCGCCACGATCACCTCCAGCAACGCCTCGTCGCCGAGATTACCGAACCCGTAATAGCCCGAAAGCAATACACGCACGGCGATAAATCCAGATTGCGAGGATGCCGATAAGGCCACCGATCACGAGGCCGTTGCCGGTTCGCTGCAGCGAGATCGTGATCGGCGTGTGCAGATGCGAGTAGGTGTCGAGCACGTCCCCGATACCTACGCCGGCGCCCAGAGCCAAAAGCCATCCGACCATGCGCCGATGTGCAAGCGTGAGCGCCGGCAGCAGCATCAACGCAGGGAAACCGATGAGGAATTCCTTGAATCGGGGACGCACGCTGAGCACGACGGTCAGAACGTGTCGAAGGGCGAGCTCGAGGTGCGACGGCGCGATGTCGCTGTCGTTTCCGCTACGCATAAGCAGCAGGACGCCGGCGCCCACGATCGCGATCCCGGCAAAGAGCTGATACACGCGCACCGGCGCGGCGAGCACATCGGACGGCCGCTGGACGCCCGAGTTGAATCGGCGATCGAAGAGGTAAAGTCCGAGAGCAATGAGCGGCGGCAGGGCCAGCACGAGGCGAATGCCGCGGAAACGTTCGATCTCTTCCATCGTGAGCGGCGAGCTCATGATCCCGACGATCACCAGAGCACCCACCAGCGTTACGCCGAGCGCGAGAAGCGTCCACCCCAGACTGCGCACGAGCTGGTCGGAAAATCGCTGCGCCGGTTCCTCACTGCAGGCCCTCGCGACCGAGAGAAAGGCCGCGGTAGCAAAGAGCAGCGCACCAATCAGTGCGATCGCCGATCGCGCGAAGATATCGTGGTGAGCAATGACGCCGGCGAGATAGAGGAGCACGGTAGCGCCGTACGCGGCAAATACAACCCACGGACGGTACCATCCAAACACGCCGAGTAAAAGCACGAAGATCGACGGGACAGCGAGCGCCGCGATCCCGACCAGGATACGATTGTTCCCGCGATACTGCGGAATCGGCGTCGCGCGTCCGAGTTTGAAACCGTGACTTTTCAGTTGATCGCCGATCTGTTTGACCATTTCGACATTGGTCGCTTCGATCGAAAGGTTGCCCTCTTGATGCGCCCACGGCCGCAGGTACACGACGCGAATATTGCGCTCGCGGACGCCAAGCACGTAACGCGCGACCACATCGTCGAGCGTGATCTTATCGAGTTCGGTTTTTGCGATCGCTTGGACACGCACCGTCTGGCCCTCGATCGCTTTTGCCAGCGTGTCGTTCCCCTTTTGGATCTGGCTGTCGTCGTACGTCTCGATCATGCCGAAGTTGAACGGCGCGGCACCATGTTTGGCCGCCTCCGCATTGTGCTCTTTGAACGCCGCAGCCGTGTCATCAAGATGATCGGGGTAACCGAAGACCTGGTTGCGCAATCCAAAAAAGATCACGGTCGAGACTTTGCGATCCTGCGTTAGCACGCCGTTGAACGCGGCGTCGATCTGCGGAAGCGCGTAGCGCTCGTCGTTTTGGAAGCGCGGCACGAGCAGCAGTCCGAGCCGTTTCGCGAGCGCAATTTGACTCGAGGGAATGCCGAGCGCGGTCGCATTGAAATAGTCGATCTGCGTGCGCACTTCGAGGATCCATGGTTTGGAGTTGCGTAGCACGCGCACGGTCTTTGGTTCGAAGTGCAGCGCCAGCTGTTGCTTGTAGCGCACATACTCCGCCGGATCGTCGATGATGAGGTACACGGCGCCGCGCGCGAGGCGGTTCGAGCGCACCAGCGACTCGAGGAGCGGATCGGAGAGCGGCGAGATCCGCGCTTGGTTGAGCAACGCCGCTCCGGTGGTCGCGTATGCGTTGCCGTCATCACCGACGTTTGCCCCCAGCTCTTCGGTGAGCGCAAGTGAGGTGAGACCGGCGCGGCGCAGCGCGATCAGAAAGGCCGCCGGATTGTAGTTGTACGAACGCGCGAGTTGGACAAAATCGGTATAGTCCATGGCGATTTCGGCCCGCCGGGTCTGCGACTCGGTGTGCACGCGGAAGACCGCCACGGCAAGCGAAGCGAGCAGCGCGATGAGCAAGATCAGCGCGGCATAGCGCGTTTTGGCATCAGGACGAATCACGGGGGAGGTGTGTTCGCGCTGTGGGTGCGTCTACCCCCACAAAACATAAGGGCTCGCGTAGCGAGCCCCTATGCCGTCGCGTATGCGGTTTCCCGCATACCGGGTGTGGGCGACGATTTGATACGGAACGTTTCACAGCGAAATGCCCACACTTTATAAGCGCTGTGGCGTTAATGCTTCCGTGTTTATTACTGTACCAAACTCGGAACGTCCGCGAAAGCAGTCAGGCTCATTTTTTTACATGCTTGTCAGACAGCCAGAGGGGCGGCCGCTTGTCGATGAAGGCGCCGATGCCCTCTTGCGCATCCTCGATCTGGGCATTGCGGACGATGACGTCCTTGGCATAGGCGTACGCGACGGCCTCGTCAAGCTCGAGCTGCCGGTAGAACGCCGCCTTCCCCAAGCCGACGACGGTCGCGCTTGCCTCGGCAACCTTTCCAACCAACGCAAGCGTGCTTGCGCGCAGATCCTCCGGCGGTACGACGGCATTGACCAGGCCCCAGGCGAGCGCGGTTGGTGCATCGATCGGCTCTCCCGTCAGGAGCATCTGCAGGGCGCGCTTGCGGCCGATATCGCGGCTGAGCGGGACCATGGGCGTGCTGCAAAAAAGGCCGATCCTCACGCCCGGGGTGGCGAATCGTGCCTTCGTGGAGGCGACGGCGAGATCGCAGGCCGCGACGAGTTGGCAGCCCGCCGCGGTCGCGAGCGCCGCGACCTCGGCGACGACCGGCTGCGGGATCGTGGCAATCGTCGTCATCAAGGCCACGCACTGATCGAAGATCTCGACATAAGCCGCTTCGTCGCGCCCACGCAGCTCGCGCAAGTCGTGCCCCGCGGAAAAGGCGGGTCCTTCGCCGGCCACAATCACCGCACGCACGGACTGGTCGGCGCCAAGCTCCCCAAAAGCGGCGTCGAGTTCGCGCATCATTGCAAGGGAGAGCGCGTTGCGCCGCTCGGGGCGCCGCATGGTGACGATCGCCGTCCCACTCACGCGCTCAACGCTAATTTCCTTGCGCGCCTCAATCATGGGCTTGCGCTCCTTTACAGTCAATTTACACTCACCGAAGTAGCTTTAGGAGACGGGCGGCTTTTCCGCCCGTGCAGGTTTAGGAGACGAGTCCCGACGTGTGCTTCGCACTCGAGGGACGAGTCGACGTCAAGATGCACGGCGGAAATGGGCGATGCAGGGTTCGAACCTGCGACCTTTGCCTTGTAAGGGCACTGCTCTCCCAACTGAGCTAATCGCCCGCAATCTCGCTAACTCCAGATCGCAACCTGCGGCACGCTTGGCGGGGCGGACGCGTTGTTCTTCTACACGAAGCCGGTAGTCGGCCTCGTTTGTCTTCCCGGTGTGCGAGGGTATAGCGCGAATAATGACACCCAATTTTCGAGCGACGTTTAGCGGCGAACGCAAGAACGTACCGCTCGCTCGGAACGCTATCGCGGGTTTCGCCCGAATCTGCGGTTTCTCAACCGAAGAGATCGCCGACATCCGGGTTGCCTCGGGCGAAGCGCTGAGCAACGCCGTCGAGCATGGTTACAGCCACCGCTCGAGTGGGTTCTCGGTGCGTTGCTCGTTCGATGAAGAGAAGCTCACGATAGACATTCGCGACAACGGCGACGGGTTTCTTCCGCCCAGTGCCTTCGTCCCCGCCGGCTCCGTTGAAGATCCGGATCGGGGTTTCGGTATTCTGTTGATGCGCCGCCTCATGGACGGCGTGCAGTTCGACCGGAACGGCACCTGCGTCAAGCTAATACGCCATAAAGCAAGCTGATTCACCTCGGACTCATCGTCAGCGAGACCCTTATTTGCTATCTGCAAACCTCGGGTCTCGCTTCCTCGATCCGAGCTAAATCGCTCGTGCTTTCAGATTGTGTCTTACGGTTTTACTGCGGCGATTTTCTTCTGTAGGAAATCGAGCGCTGCGCGCAGCTGCGGATCTTTCGGGGGATCGCCAAAGCGAGCGTCGTGGGGCTCGGCGACGGCAAGATCCGGCACGATGCCCTTGAGGTTGATGTCGTGATGATTTGGCGTAAGATAGTGCGCGGTCGTGATCTTGATCGCGGCACCGTCGGCAAGTGGCGTGAGCGTTTGCATAACGCCCTTCCCGAAGGTACGCGTTCCGATGAGTGATGCGATCCCGTCATCCTGAAGTGCACCGGCCGTGATCTCTGAAGCCGAGGCTGTATATTCATTGACCAGCACGGTCACCGGCAGGTCGATCTGTCCACCAGCGTCGTCCGCGGTCACAGTCGTCTCCGGGCTGCCCCGCTCTTCGACGGTCAGCAGCGGTTTGTGCGCGATGAACCGCTCGCTGATCTGCAGCGCCGACTCCACGTAGCCGCCGCCGTCGTTGCGAAGATCGAGGACCAGCGCCTTCGCGCCGGCAGCCTTGACGCGCGCAATCGCCGCGTCGAATTCGTCGGGCGTGTTCTGTCCGAACGCCAGCACGTAGACGTAGCCGATCGAACCGGGAAGCATTTTATACACCACCGTTGGGGGCGTAAGATCGCTGCGCGTTATGGCGACATCGAGCGGTGCATTCGAACGCACCATCCCTAAGTGCACCGACGTGCCCGCCTTGCCACGCAGTAACTTGCTCGCGGCATCGGTCGTGAAGCCTTTCGTCGATTGACCGTCGATCGTTGCGATCGTATCGCCCGGCTGCAGACCGGCGTGATCGGCCGGCGTCCCAGGAACCACGTACGAGATGTCAATCATGCCGGTCGTATCGTCCGGCGCGATCAGAACGCCGATGCCCGAGATCTTCTCGGGATCGAGTGCATCCTTGAACGCCTTGTATTCATCCGGCGTCATAAACTGCGTGTAGCGATCGTCGACGGCTTTGGCCATCGCGCCAATCGCTGCATACGCGTATTCAGTCGTCGACCCGTGCGTCGTCGCGGCCACCTCAGCAATCGCGCCGTCGAGCGCTTCGACGGTCGCCTGCGCATCGTCGCTTGCGTGAATCGGCGCGACCTCAACCTTCATGCCATGCTTGTGTGCAAGATCCGCAAGCGCATCCCGAGCCTTGTCGACGAGTGTCTGAGGTTCGACCGGGCGATAGTACGAAGTCGAGAGGAGATGATAACTCTCGCTGACGTCCTGCGCGGTCGCTTGAGGCAGCGGCGCAGAAGCGGCAGCCGGCAATGCGGCTGCGAGGCACAGGACAATCGCACTGGCGGCGGCGCGCACGCGGGGGGTGAAAGGCACGTTGAAATACCGGGTCCTTAGAGGTGGTCGCATTCTGCGGCAAACGATAGCGTAATGGAATTGATCTTATCTGAGAACGGCGGCATCCGCTTCATCTTGTTCCACATTTGAAAGTCTTTTAACTTTGTTTTGCAAAGTATCTTTTCGCTCGCAGCCGTGTTAAGGAGCGTGGAATGAGCCTTACCGAGCTGGAGATCCGCGGGATGACCTGTGCATCCTGCGCCGTCCACATCACGCGTGCGCTTCGCGGCGTCCCGGGAGTCGAAGACGCCGCCGTCAACCTCGCAACCGAGCGCGCGACCGTGCTCCACGGCGCGCTCGATCCGCAGGCGCTCGTCCAAGCGGTCGAACGGGCCGGTTATGAGGCCAGCACCGAGCTCGACGAGGACCGGCTGGCGGCCGAGCGCGAGGCCGACCTGCGCCGCCGCGGTCGCCTGCTCGGCCTCGCGGTCGCATTGAGCGTGCCGACGATCGCCATCGCGATGTTCGCCCCGGCATTCCCTCGAGAGGGGGCGCTGCTGGCTGCTCTGACGTTGCCGGTCTGGGCGATCGTCGGGTGGGAGTTCCACCGCGGCGCGCTCGCGACGCTACGGTCGGGCACGGCCTCGATGGATACACTGGTCTCGCTCGGCTCGACTGCAGCCTTCGCGCTCAGCATCTACGGTGCGCTCACGGGCGGGGCGACCTACTTCGAGACGGCAAGTGCGATTATCACGCTGATCTACGCCGGCAAATATCTCGAAGCGCGCGCGCGGGTGAAGAGTTCTGATTCAATGCGCGCGCTGCTCGAGCTACGGCCTGCACTTGCACACCGCCGCAGCGCGGACGGGACGATGGACGAGGTTTCGGTCGAGCTGCTGCGCGCCGGCGACGAACTGCACGTGGCTCCCGGCGAGCACGTTCCGGTGGATGGTGTCGTCATCGAAGGAACGAGCGCCGTCGATCGCTCCATGCTCACCGGCGAAGCCATGCCGGTCGACGTGCACGCCGGTTCGCTGCTCGAACAAGGCACGCTCAACGGCGACGGCGCGCTGTGGATGCGCGCAACCGCCGTCGGCGCGGGCACGCAGCTCGCGGCGATCGTAGAAATCGTGCGCCGCGCGCAAGGGTCCACGCCTCCAGTACAACGCTTGGCGGATCGCGTCGCCGGAATTTTCGTTCCGGCGATCATCGCAATTGCGCTCGCAACCTTCGCCGCGTGGTTCTTTTTTGGGCATCGTACCGCGGGCGAAGCGATCGTCACGGCCGTCGCGGTGCTGGTGGTCGCGTGCCCGTGTGCACTCGGCCTTGCCACACCAACCGCGATCATCGCCGGGATCGGCGTGGCCGCGCGACACGGCGTGCTGTTCAAGGATTCCGGCGCGCTCGAACGTGCAGCATCGGTAACGAGCGTGCTCTTCGATAAGACCGGCACCCTCACACGCGGTACGCCGTCCGTCATCGCGTCGAGTTCGGATGAAGTGCTCGCGCTTGCCGCATCGCTTGAATCCGCGTCGACGCATCCGCTCGCCCGCGCGATCACCGCCGCTGCGCGCGAACGCGCGCTTCCGACGCAGCCCGCGTACGACGTGCAAGCGATTCGCGGCAGCGGAATCAGCGGACGCGTCGGTTCTCGCCAGATCACCGTCAGCGCAGCCGAGGGCGGCGGCGACGGCGTCTCCCGCGTGCAGGTTTCCGCGGACGGCACAGCTATGGGGTCGATCGATCTTCGCGACGAGGTGCGGCCGGAATCCGCGCAGGCAATACGGCGGTTGCGCGAACTCGGCCTCCGCGTAGCGGTGGTGAGCGGCGATGCCGAGGCTTCCGTGCGCGAAGCCGCCGCGGCAGCCGGCATCGAGCGGCTTTATGCGCGCGCTTCACCGGAACGTAAAGCCGAGATCGTTCGCGAATGGCAGGCGCAAGGCGAACGCGTCGCCTTCGCCGGCGATGGCATAAACGATGCGCCCGCGCTCGCCGTCGCCGACATCGGATTCGCCATGGGAACCGGCACCGGCGTCGCGCTGGAAACGGCCGGCGCAGCCCTTCTCTCGAACGATCCGCGCACCGTTCCGATCGCCGTCGAGATCGCGCGCGCAACAATGCGAACGGTCACGCAAAATCTTTTTTGGGCGTTTGCGTACAACGTTGCCCTCGTTCCACTTGCGGCGCTCGGCATCGTGCAGCCTATCCTCGCCGCGGGCGCAATGGGCCTCTCGAGCCTCTTCGTCGTCGGGAACTCGCTGCGCTTAACGCGTCGCTCGCCGATCGGCAAGTGAAAGCGCCACAAGGCCTGTAACGATCAGGACCATCCCGATCGCCGAGAGTCGCGTCGGCGCTTCACCGAGTTGTAACCACGCCGCCAGCGAACCAACCACGGGAGTTGCAAGCGTTCCCATCCCCGCATCGCGCGCCGGCAAAACGTCGAGCACGTAGACCCAGAGCGTGTATCCGAGCGCCGTTGCGAGCACGATGTTGTAGAGAACTGCGAGCAGATACGGAATGTTCCACGTCGTCGCGTGCCATGGCGTCAGGAACGCAACGATGGTGAGGACCATGCCGCCGAAGAGCATCTGCCACATCGTCAATCCGAGCAGATCGACGCGCTCGCGCTGCTGCAAGCGCTTGGTCAAAATAATGCCGATCGCCCAGGCGAACCCGGCCGCAACAGCAAGCCATTCGGCAACCCCGATGGAGTGCAACGGTCCGATCATGCACGCGATTCCGGCGAGTGCAATCGCGATGGCGACGCCTGCCCACACGCCAATACCCTCGCCGAGGAACGGCCACGCCAGCAGGGTCACCCACAGCGGCATCGTGTAGGCGAGCATCGCCACTTGCCCGGCTCCCGCACTCACGATCGCCCACGTGGAGAGACCGAGGAAGAACGCGCTCTGAAAGAGCCCGATCCCAAAAAACGCTGCGGGAAATTGTGGGCGGAGCGATTTGCGCAGCACGAGCGCCGTGGCCGCAAGCACCATCCCGCCGCCAAGCGTTCGCCACGCAGCAAACGTGAAGGGCGACGCGTTGTGCACGGCGATCTTCATCACGACCCAGTTGTAGCCCCAGATCAAGATGAGAACGACGATCGCAACAAGCGCAAAGGTACGTTGATTACGTACGGCCTGCACGCTGTAGTCGATCCATGATCGCGACGCCGATGCCTTCAGGGGGAACGCGCTCCGCGTCGATCCGCTCTGCACCGAGGCGATCGAGTTCGTGCAAGTACTCGAAGAGATGTGCCGCGGCTTCACGCAAGTCTCCGTTTGTGCTTAAGACGCGCACCGCGCGATAGCCAGGCACGCTCTCGCGGAAAGCGAGCAGTGCCGCGCCGGTGCGCTCGGCTTCGGGCACGTGCGCGGGTACATCGACGATGCGCACCGGCGTATGCGGTGCGTAATGCTGCGGCAAACTTCCCGGCGCAAGTGGCCGCGCGTCGTCCGAAAGCTCGCGTTCGAGTGAACCAACGACCGCCTCGATCGCGGCGGCGGGAATCGCTCCGTGACGCAGGAGCGTGGGCCGAGGTTCGATCATGACGATCGTCGACTCGACGCCGTGCTCCGTCGGACCGCCGTCGACGATGAGATCGATGCGCTCTCCGAGCATGCGTACAACATGTTCCGCGCGCGTCGGACTCAAGTACCCGAACGGGTTCGCGCTGGGTGCGGCCAGCGGTACCGCCGCGCGCTCGATGAGCGCGCGCGCAACGGGATGTGCCGGCATCCGAACCGCCACGGTCGAAAGACCGGCCGTAACCAAGTCCGGAATTTCCGATCGCTTGCGCAGAACGATGGTGAGCGGGCCAGGCCAAAACACTTCCATGAGCGCACGCGCACTGGGCGGAACGCTCGCGGCAACGCGCTCGAGCATCGCGTCGCCGTCAATGTGCACGATCAACGGATCGAACGCCGGCCGTGCCTTGATTTCAAAAATGCGCGCAACCGCGCGCGTATCGAATGCATTCGCGCCCAGGCCGTACACGGTCTCGGTCGGGAATGCAACGACCGCGCCGTCGCGTAAGAGCGCGGCCGCACGATCGAGCTGTTCCGTTGTTGCCGGAACGAGCGGCATATGAGGTTAGTGCGACTGACGCCGCGAGACCGACAAGAGCTCCACCTGGACGTATGATCCCGCGGTAACATTGACGTCTTGGCGGTTGTTCTTCGCGAGCAAGAACCCACCGGCCGCCCCAATGGCGCCACCAGCGCTTCCACCGAAAAGCGTCTTGCCGATGGCGTTGCCGACCAGCATACCGGCGAGCGCGCCGCCGGCTTCCTTACCTGCGTTGTTCTTCGTCTGCACGTTCACTTGTGTAACGCGACTGTCGATCGTGTAGGTCGCGCCACCTCCGGTTACCAGCCTGGTGAAACGAAAGGCAATCTTTCCGGGCTTTCCCTGGCCGGCTTTTTGGACCTCGGAGACGTAGCCGTACAGACGGCCGTTGCGCACGCCGCCGCTCCCATCGTCGCTTGTCACGTTCGAGAGCGTCACCGATTGGCCGGCGTAAGCATGATTGCTCGAGTAATTACCGTCGATCGTTCCATCGAGCAGACTGCCTTGCGTCAAAGCGGCGTTGGCCGCAACCGTCGTTGCAATCACGAGTGCGATCAGCGCGGTGATCGTGGTGCGAAGCCGCATGCCATCCTCCTCACAGAGCAATGAAAAAGGGTCCGTTGTTACTCGAACCCTTTACCCAGAATTGGAAGGATGCCTACTGGATCGCGAAAGCCGGAACTTTTCCCTTGACCAGTGAGACCTTGAGGGTGTCGTTCGCCTTCACTTTGGCGAAATCAATACCTTGCGCAACGAGGGTCGTCTCGACACCGTTTTGCATCATGACGAGCAAATGCTGCGCGTCTTCCACCTTTTCGACTTTGACAACATAAGTGCCGTCGGGAACGAGCGAGGCATCCACAAGCGCGGCCATCGCCGTCGACGGGACCAACGCGGCCAGCGCAAAAAGCGCCGAGATCAAAATAGAGCGCACGATTTCCTCCGAAAGTTGCTAACCCCCGCTAGCATGGCTACACCCGTCTCACTAGCATACGACAGACAGAGCACCTTCGCACGGCTGACCCCCCATTCTTTACAGAGTACTTATCGACACGTTGCCCTGTTCGGCGAGCATAAAGACCAGCGGGCCCTTGGCGGTACCGTGTAAAGGGTTCGTGACGCTCCCGGACCCGCTCGTGAGATCGTAGTGGGCGCGGAAGCCGGCCGCCACCCCTAGGTGGAGGTTGCCGTCCGAGGCCTCGAGCCGGATCAGAGACCCACGCCAGTTCGGCGCGAGCGCCGCGTTCACGTTGCCCTTGCCGACCGTGAGGGTCAATGAGGCGTGGGCATTCGTCACCGAGATGTCGCCGGCGTCGGCATCCGCGGTGAGCGGCGAGGCCGCGTCGTCAACAACGACGTTGCCGTCGGCATCGTAAATCTGCATCGGCTCCGTTACGCGCTCGACGTGCACGCGCCCGGCAAATTCTCGCAGATCGAGATGCATGCTCGCCGGATACGAGAGCTGCAACTCGTAGCCGCTCGCGCCGACGAAGGGCAGCATGGACTCGCTCGGGCCGGTAATCGAGATGTTGGTTCGCGTTCCCGTGCGCGTACTCGTTACCGACATCGGCGGTGCCGAGGGCCCACTGTCGATCACGTGGAGTTTGATGCTCGTGAGTCCGGCGACGGGCATGACGTGAATCGAACCGCTCACGTTGAGGCGAAGCGTCGTCGTCTTGCCGACGGGAATCTCGCGATCGGTAACCTGCGCCGAGGCGTGGGGTGCTGTCGCAAGCACGACGGTAAGCGCAAGCATGCCGGCCGGCAGTTTTTTCATCGGAACTATTGTAGCACCCCCGAGAGGGCCGAATCGAAACGCGAGGCAAGCGTCGTCGCCAGCTCCTGCGCCTGCGCGCGGATTTCGGGCATCGCGGTCGTTTCGATCAGGGTTCCGTACCGCACCGGACCAATCGCGAAGATCCGCTGCGAATCGGCGCCTGCGCTATCACGCAGCGCTCCGTTCGGCGCGATGTCGACGCCGACCCCGAGCTGCAGCGGCTGCATCATTCCCTGCGTCAACAGATTGCCGATCAGCGGATTGTCCAGTTGCCGGAAATCGTGCGCCGGGCCACTGCAATTGATGACGCGCCCAACTTCGAGCTCGAGCGCGCGATCTTCACCCCGCATGCGAACAGGAACGACTAAGCCGCGATTGGTTTGGGAAACGGACCCAGTACGTCCGGCGAGCATACGCAACCCACCGCAGGAAATCTCGCCGGCAACGATCTTTGCAACTTCAGGCGCCATACGGTGGCGATGCGCGTTCCAATAGGGCATCACGTGGCGAACGAAACGCCGTTGATCGTTCACCGAGAGTGCTTGCCACAAAACATTTGTGCGCGGCCGCAAGCTGTCGAGAGCGGCCCGCCACGCGCGCGGCCGGCCGGCGACGGCGCGCATGGCGCCGAGCAGATCGTGGAATGAGGTCGCCTCGGGATTGTGTTCCGGTGGCGCGTCGAAGAGCCGGTGCTCGTGCGGAAGCAGGCCGCGGCGCGACACCATCCAGATCGTTCCGCGATGACCGTTGCTGCGCAGACCGACCACCGCGTCCACCGCGGTTAGCCCGGTACCCAGCAGCAGTACATCCTCATCGGGATCGGCGGCAATCAGCGCGCGCTCATCCCAGGCCGAGGCGAAATATCGTTCGCCCGAGAGGATGTCGGCGTGTGCACGGAACCACGGTGCGGGTTGAGCATTTCCCGTAGCAATGACGAGCACATCGCCCGCGAGAACGCGCCCCTCTTCCAAAATCGCGAGGACGCCCGATCCCTCGACCTTCGCCGCGAGAACCATCGAGCGCTCGATACGCAAACGCTCTCCGGCAAAAACACGCGCTTCCGTTACGATCGATTCGAGATAGTCGCCATAGAGCGGACGCGGAACGAACGACGATGCGCCGTATCGATCGCCGAATCGCTCGACCAGGAACCGTATGAAATGTTCGGGGTCCTCAGCGAACGCAGACATGCGTCCGGCGGGAACGTTGAGCAAATGCTCGGGATGCGCGCTCGAGTAGGCCATCCCACGACCCAAGCGCTCGCGCGGCTCGACAATAATGACGTGCGCTCTTGCACTCTTGTGCAGGAGACGCGCCGCCAGGAGCACACCGCTGGCGCCGCCGCCCGCGATGATCGTGGTAAATTCAGCCATCGTAGTGGAGTTCGACGCGACGCGCGGTCCACCAGCCGTCAGTATCCTCGGCGAAGCATTGCGCGCTCTTCAAATCGCCACCGTACACGTGCAGTGAATGCGCGACGCTGGTCCCCGCATTGCCGAAATCGTGATACTCGAGCGGTGGGATCAACACGCCGACGGTGCCGCGGCCCGAGACGCGATGCACGCCACGTTCGAAACGATAACGGCCGTCGGCGTCGCGATCGAGCAAATGGAACATCGTTTCGCTCATCACGCCGTCAACGATGATCTCGGCACCCCACAAACCGGCGTGGTCGTGCAGCGGGCTGCCTTGGCCCGGCGCCCAGGTCATGCCAACGACGACGAACCGATCTTCCGGATCGTGCCAAACCAGCTTGCGTGAGTAGTGGCCGGAGCTCGCCGGCAAGAACAATTCGGGAACCAGCACGCCTCGCTCGCAGAGCTGTGCAAGCACGCCCGCCAGCGAGGTTACACGATCATCTTTTACTGCCTGCGCGATAGGGGCGATCAATTCGGGGGCTGCATCGGTGCCGAGCGTTTTCATGCCTTTAAAGTATCGGCACGACGGCGGGAGCGACCTAGGATGCGGCTAGCTCGGAGGCGTTAAGGCCCATCAGATCGGCAATGCGCTTGCGGTCCGCGAGGAGCGTTGCTGCCTCGCCGTGGTGGACGATTCGGCCCGCATCCATGACGTAGGCGCGATCCGCAATTTTGAGCGCCAGCAAAGCGTTTTGCTCGACCAGCACGATCGCGACGCCCCGCGCCTTGAGCTCGGCCAGAATCCGGTACACTTCCTCGACGATCATGGGCGCCAACCCCTGCGACGGCTCGTCGACCAGCATCAGGTCCGGATTGGAAACAAGCGCGCGGCCGATAGCGAGCATTTCCTGTTCGCCGCCGGAGAGACGACCAGCCTTGCGGCCGGTCAGTTCCTTGAGCTTGGGCAAATGCTCGAGCACGCGCGCGATCGACCACTCGCCTTTGCGTCCGTTTTCTGCGAGCTGAAGATTTTCGAGTACGGTGAGTGCGCCGAACATGCGCCGCCCTTCCGGCACGTAGCCGACGCCCAAGCGCGCGACGCGATAGGGCGAACGCCCCGCAATCGGCATGCCGTTGAAGACGATATCGCCGCTGCGCGGACGCGTCAAACCGAGGATGCTACGCAGCGTCGTGGTCTTACCGGCACCGTTGAGTCCGAGCAGCGCCACCAGTTCGCCTTTGTTTACGTTAAATCCGACATCGTGCAAGATGTGACTCTTGCCGTAAAACGTGTTGAGGTTTTCGACCGTTAAAAACGCCTCAGACATGTTCGACGACCTCCTTGCCGATGTAAGCATCGCGCACCGCCTCGTTCGCGCTGATCTCCACGGGCGTGCCCTCGGCGAGCACCTTGCCGCGATCGAGCACCATGATGCGCTGCGCGAGCGAGAGCACCACGCGCATGTTGTGCTCGACGAAGAGCACGGTGAGTCCAAGCTCGCTATGCAGCTTGCGAATCACCTCGACGACGCGCTCGGTCTCGGCATGCGCCAAACCTGCCATCGGTTCATCTAGCATCACGAGCACCGGATCCGTCGAGAGGCTCATCGCGATCTCGCACAGGCGCTGGCTGCCGTGCGCGAGTTCGGCGACAGGACGATGCGCCGAGGCTTTGAGATTGACGAAATCGATCAGGCGCTCGATCTTCTCTTCCATCGTCTTGCGCTGCGCCGAACCGACGGGGCGAAAGCGAAACGCGAGATTCGCCGCGCTCTGCAAACCGATCAAGAGATTGTCCCATACGGTGAGGTTCGGGAAAACGCTCGAGGTTTGAAACGTGCGGCCCATTCCCATCGCAATACGCTGGTGGATCGGCGCGCTCGTGATATCGATGCCCTTGAACGTGACGTTTCCGCTATCGCACTTATAGAATCCCGAGAGCGCATTGAAGAGCGTCGACTTGCCCGCGCCGTTGGGGCCGATGATCGCTTGGATCGATCCTGCATTGACGCTTAGCGACACGTCCTCGACTGCGCGCACGCCGCCGAAATGCTTCACGATGTTCTCGCCGGAAAAGAGGACTTCGCTCACGGTTGGATCTCCCGTTCCGAGATCACCGTCCCGTGTAATGTGTCGCGGGCCTCGTAGCCGAAGCCGCCGCGCCGCTTCTCGAAGACATCGAGAATCGTTCCGAGGATGCCCTTTGGAAAGAAGAGCACGCAAATCACGAACACTGCACCGAACGGAATCTGCCACCACGGCAAGGCGCTCGAGAGCACGTCCTGTGCGATCACGAAAATCAAGGAGCCGATGAACGGGCCGAGGATCGTTCCGCTCCCGCCAAGGATCGTCATCATGACGATGTTGCCCGACTCGTGGAAGTCGAGCCGCGATGGATCGGCGTTCATAATCGAGAGGGTGTAGCATGCACCGGCAAGCCCTTCGATCGCTGCCGAGATCAGCAGCGCGACGAAGATAAAGCGGTCGGTGTTCATGCCGAGATATCGCGCTCGCGTCTCGTTCTCTTTGATGGCGACCAGCGATCGCCCGAACGGCGAGCGCACGAGCATCCAAAACACCAACGCCACGACTGCAAAAAGCAGCAGCATGCCCAGATACAGGTGTGTGTCGGAGATCACCGTCTTGGACCACTCGATTGCGGGTCGGGTAAAGGTCATACCGTCCTCACCGCCGGTAATGTCGGTGAACCGGTCGGCGATGAAAAAGAAGATTTGGCCGAACGCGATCATCAGGAGCGCAAAGTAGATGCCGCGGCGGCGCAACAAAAACGGACCGATCAGGAGGCCGCCGGCGATCGACGCGACTACCCCGAGCGCGATCGAGCCGAAGAATCCGACGTGCCAATATTGAATCGTCAAGCCTGCGCCATAGGCACCCAAGCCGAAGAACGCCGCGTTGCCGAACGGCAGCACGCCGGTATAGCCGATCAGCAGATTGACCGCCATGGCGGCGATCGCGAACGAGAGCACGTCGGTCCAGATCGAGACGGCGAGATTGACGTGGGACGCGAAGAGCGGCACAGCCAAAAGTACGACGAACAGCAAGCCGACGACGATACCGGCGATGATGCCGCGGCGGGTCACCTTCATCCGAAGATGCCCTCTTCGCCAAAGAGGCCGCGCGGCCGAACCAGCAGGACCACGGCCATCAAGACGTACATCGAGATCTCGCTTGCAGCCGGGATATAGAGCGTAACGATGCTGACCGTCACGCCGATCAAGAGTCCGCCGACAACCGCGCCGTAGAGACTGCCCATCCCGCCGACGATGACCGTGACGAAGGCCGGCATCAAGAGCTGATTGCTGTACGACTGCGGATTGAGCCCCAGCATACCCGCGGCGAGAACGCCGGCGACGCCGGCGACGAGTATGCCTAAACCGAAGTTGATCGTGTAGAGCAGCTGGGTGTTGGTTCCCAGCGCCGCGATCATTTCGTTGTCCTGAACCGCTGCTCGCAGCCGCAGTCCCAGGCGCGTGCGCTGCAAGAAGAGGACGAGCAGAACGATGATCACGAGCAGCGCCACGGCGATGAAGAGCCGGAACGCTGGAAAATCGGTGAAGCCGAGCGAGACCGAACCCTGCAAAAAGCCCGGCGGTGCGAACGGCACGCCGTTGCCGCCCCAAATCAATCGGTAGGCTTCCTCGGCGATGAGCGATAGTCCAAAGGTGAGCAAGAGACTATAGACCGGATCGCGTTTGTAGAGCGGCCGTATCAACGAGCGCTCTACCGCCAAACCGACGATCGCCGTAAGAATCGGCGCAGCCGCCAGCGCAAACCACCAGTTGGTGCCCGCGCTCACCATTGCAAAGGCGAGGTATCCGGAGAGGGTCATGAACGAGCCGTGCGCCATGTTGATCGTGCCGGTCAGGTTCATGATCAATGAAAGCCCGATGGCAACGACCGCATAGAACGCGCCAAGGATCAAGCCGTTAAAGATCTCAGGTGCAACGTGGGCCATGTACTACTCCAGGTGAGGAACCTCTGCTTTCGCAGAGGTTCCTTAGGGTTCCTTAGGTCGGCCAGTTCATGTGGCAGACCGCTTGCTTCTCCGCCACGCTCTGTTCGATATCGGCTGCCTCTTGGCGGTCGACGATATCGAAGATGTCGTACTGGTCGCTCGGCGTGCCCTTTGCGCGAATCGATCCAAGCCACATCGGCCACATGAGTTGGTGATCGACCTCGCGATAGTAGCCGCCACCTTCCCAGATCGAGTTGAAATGCGCACCGGCCAGCGTCTTCGCCATCTTCGCGGCGTTGGTCGACTTGGCCTCATTGATGGTCCAGAGCATCCGATCCATCGTGATATAGCCGAATGCGCTACGCGCTGTGGGCGGCGTTCCGTATTTCTTACGGTAGGCCGCGATGAAATCGTTCGCCAGCTTATTGTTGGAGCCGATGACGCTTGCGCCCTTATAGTACCACTCGACGCCCCAGAAACCGACTCGCGCCTCAGGCGGCAGCGCCCAGACCGCTTCGAGTTCGACCTGCGGTCCGCCGATCGGTATCTTACCGACGATGCCGAACTGACTTGTCTGTTTCAAACAGTTGACAAAGTCGTCACCCTGCACGAGCACGATCAGCAGATCGGGTTTCGCCGCGAGCACCTTGGTGAGGTACGGGCTGAAGTCGGTCGTGCCGAGCGGCGTGAGATCCTCACCGACGAATGTGATACCCATCTTCTTGGCGACGTCGTGATAGCCGGCTTGCAGCGCGTGCCCGAACGCGTAGTCGGGAATGATCATGTACCATCGCTTCCCCTTTTTCGAGAGCGAGTAGCCCGTCGCGTGCGTTTCCATCCACGTGCTGTGACACGTGCGGAACGTGCTGTAATTGCATTTATCGCCGGTCACCGAGTCGGCGTGGCCACCCGAATCGATGTAGAACGTGTTGAGCGCGTTGGCTGCACCGCTGGTGGCGAGCGAGACGGCGCTGCTGATCGAGCCCATGAGTACGGCGCATTTGTCGACGAGAATGAGCTTGCGCGCCTTCTCGACCGCGTTGCCCGGATTGTTGTTGTTGTCTTCTTTGACGACCGAGACTTTCGATCCACCCATGACGCCGCCACGAGCGTTCCACAAATCCATCGCCATCTCTGCGCCTTGCGTTTCGCTCTGCGCGTACGAAGCGTAGACACCCGTGTACTCGTAGTCGAGCCCAATTTTGATTTCGTCAGCCGCGAATGCGCGGCTTGGAAGAATTGCCGGGAAGCCGGTGACGAGTCCAGCCGATGTAATCGCCGCGGTCGTCAGAAAAGACTTCCGATCCACTTTGCCATTCGACATATTTCAAATGCTCCTATCGGCGCCGAATAGCGCACGATGCTAGTAGTCCAGGAACTAGGACAATGAATCGCGCTTACCATTAGCTGTTCCTTTTGCCGCTGCGACGCACACTTAGCGGCCTATAGCGTGAATCTAGCATGAAGCGCCACAGAATCGTGTAATGTGCGAGTTCACACCGCGGACAATCACAGTGCGAGGAGAGACCCATGCGCGTATCTCGTCCCGTCTGGCTGCTTTCAGCCGCCGTCCTCATCTTTGCCGGCCTTACTCTTGCCGGTCTGCTCCGCCCGGCGCGGGCGGCCACCGCCCCCACCGAGATCAAGATCGGCACGCTGTACGCGAGCAGCGGAACCTTTGCCGTGGCCTCCCAAGGACAATACCAGGGGCTACAGTACTGGGCTGCCGCGATCAACAAGGGTGGCGGCGTCTTTGTGAAGGCCTTTAATAAGAAGATTCCGGTGAAGGTCATTGCCTACGACGACCAAAGCTCGACCACGACCGCAACGACACTCTACAACCAGCTGATCACCCAGGACAAGGTCGACGTCTTGATCGCCGACTTCGGCTCGGTGCTCACCTCGGTTGCGATCCCGCTCGCCGCGGAGCATCACATGCTCCTGATCGATCCGACCGGTTCGGGCGCGAACTTCTTCACGCAGAAGACGGACTACCTTGCCGACGTCAGCATCCCAACCTCGGCGGTCTGGCCGGTTCCGCTCGGGAAGTTTATTCTCGAGCAGAAGATCGCGCGCGTCGCAATCCTCTACGATTCAAACGACTTCGATGTGTCACAAGCTGAGACGCTCAAAGCAGCTCTCGCCGCCGGCGGGGTAACCCCGGTCTACTACAACGGCGTGCCGACCACCGAGTCCAACTACTCGGTCCTACTGCACACGATCGCGGCGCAGAACCCCGATGCCGTCATCGAATTGGGCTACGCCCCCAACGATATCGCGTTCCTGCGCGATCTTGCATCGAGCGGACTGCACTTCAAGATGACATTCACGATCTTCCCCGGTCAGCTCATCTCGTTGATCACTAAGAACGTCGGAGCCAAAGCGCTGGCCTACACGTATACCTACCCGACGCCGCCGCTCGTGCGCTTCGACAGCGTGACGCTCGGGGTCAACACCGACACATTCGTCAAGGATTTCACCGCGACGACCAAAGCGGCGCCCAATTTTCTCAATGCCGCCGGTTACAACAACGGCGTGATCGTGCAGCAAATGCTCGCGACCGCTCCGGCGTTTACCCAGCTCGATTTCCACCAAGCATTGATGGATATGTCGGGCAAGACGCGCACGCTGCTCGGCGACTTCAAGATCAACGAAAACGGCGCGCAGCTCGGCGAACTCCTGCCGGTCGCACAAATCGTGCCGGACGGCGACGGAACCAAGTTCGTCGTCGTCTATCCGCAAGACAAGGCGACCGGCAAGGCCGTCTATCCGGCCCCGCAACCGTAACCCTCGGCACGTATCCCGCCGATGAGCTTGCTCGAATACGCACTGATCGGCGGGATCCTGTACGGGATCTTTTTCGCTCTGGTCGCAGTCGGCCTGAATCTGATCTTCGGCGTCATGCGCATCATCAATATCGCGCATGGACAGTTCGTGTTGCTCGGCGGATACGGTGCGTTCTTACTCACCTCGCGAGCGCACCTGAACCCGCTCTACGGCGTGCCGCTGGCCGTGCTCGGCGCGATCGTGGTTGGCGTCCCGCTCTTCCGCGCGGTCGTGCCGCGCCTGCAAAAGAGCAGCAATCCGGAGATGCTATCGTTCATCCTGTTCTTCGGGATCGCGCAGATGATCGACGCCGTCTTGATCATGGTTTTTGGAGCCGATCAGCGATCGTTGCCGCAGGATGCTCTGGGCGCCGGCAGCATCACGGTATTCGGCCAGAGCTTTCCGGACAGTTGGTGGGTCGCGTCCGCAGCGAGTCTGCTCGTCCTCGCGGGGCTCTATCTCTATTTCAATCGAACGCGTCTGGGCTTTGCAACGCGCGCGATCATGGCGAGCCGCGACGAGGCGCTTGCGACCGGCATCGACGTGGAGCGCGTGTCGATGATCTCTTTTGTTATTGGCCTCGCGCTGGCAGGCACCGCCGGCGTCTTCGTGCCGTATCTGCTCGGCTCGATCTCGCCCGATATCGGAAATGAACTCACCACGACCTCGTTTGCCGTCATCATTATCGGCTCGCTCGGTAACCCGCTCGGTACCGGCATCGGTGGACTGGTGTTTGGCATCGGCACGCTCGTGATGCAAACGTTTTTCCCGTCGTGGTCAAACCTCGTGCCGTACGCGCTGCTCGTCCTCATCGTGCTGGTGCGGCCCGCGGGCCTTCTGGGCAAGTCCGTTCGCGTCACATGAAAGCCTCTGCGATAACGCTTGGCGTCATCGGCGCCGCATTCTTAATTGCCCCGCACGTTTACGGCAATCGGACGCTGCTGTTCTCAATGATGGCGTTTATCGTGCTCGCACAGGGACTCAATCTGCTTTACGGCTTCACCGGCTATTTGCCGTTCGGGTATGTCGGCTTTTTCGGGACGGGCGCGTATACGACGTCGCTGATGGTCCTGCACAGCCATCTGCCGGTGCTTCTCTGCGTCGTCGCGGGCGGCGTCGGCGCGTGCATCGTCGCGCTGATTCTGGGCCCACTCCTGCGCTTGTCCGGTGCCTACTTCTCGATCGCGAATCTCGCCGCTTCGCAGATTCTGTATAACGTCGTTTCCAACCAGGATCTCTCAAAAATCACCGGCGGCCCGTACGGCTTGAAGATCGATCAGGTCTACGACCCGAGCGCATCCTACTTTACGATGCTCGTGATTCTGCTCGTCGCGACGGGACTTGCCGCATACTTTCGCTTCTCGCGCTTCGGCATGGCGCTACGCGCCATGAACCAAGATCCGACGAGCGCGGCCATGGCCGGGATCGATGTCGTACGCAACCGGCTGATCGTGTGGCTGGTCTCCGCGAGCGTCGCGGGACTCGCCGGCGGCGCGTACGCCTGGAACCTCTCCGTGTTTTATCCGGACGCGGTATTCACGCTGCAGATCTCCGTTTTTGCGATCGTGTTCGCGCTGTTCGGCGGCGTCGGCACCGTCCTCGGTCCGGTGATCGGCGCAATCGTACTCTACGCGCTCTACAACGCTGTCGGCATCTCGGCGCCACAGTACTTTGAGTTCATCTACGGATTTTTGATCGTCGTGCTCGTGCTGTTCTTACCCAACGGCTTGATGTCGCTGCTCGCCCGGCGAGGCGTGCGTGTTATCTGAACCGCTGCTGAAACTCGACGGTGTCGTCAAGCGCTTCGGCGGACTCGTCGCGCTCGACGGCGTGAGCTTTAGCGTCGCGCCGAGTGAAATCGTCGGGCTCGTGGGGCCGAACGGATCCGGCAAGACCACCGCGATCAACATCATTTCCGGTACCTATCACGCCGATGCGGGAAGCGTGCTCTTTGAGGGAGCGCGGATCGATCGCGTGCCCGCGTTTCGACGGGTACCGCTCGGCATCAATCGGACCTTCCAGGTGCCCAAACCGTTCGCGGCCATGACCGTGCGCGAGAATATTGCGGTCGCCGCCTATTTTGGCGCACGCGTGCCGGTCGAGATCGATGCGGTCCTCGCCGAGATCGATCTCGCGGGTCACGCCGATGTGCTCGCCTCACAGCTCACGGTCAATCAGCAGAAGCGCCTCGATCTCGGCCGCGCGCTCGCGACCCAGCCCAAGTTGCTTCTGATCGACGAAATCGGCGCCGGACTCAATCCAAGTGAACTGAACACCATCGCCGATCTCCTCCTCCGGCTCGCCGCGCGCGGCATTGCGCTCATCGTGGTCGAGCACGTGCTGGACTTTCTCAATCGCATTGCAAACCGTGTCATCGTGCTCAGCGCCGGGCGTATGCTCTTCGAAGGCCGGCTCGAAGATGCATCGCGCAACGCCGACGTCGTCGCCGCATTTATCGGGGGTTGACGATGGCGCTGCTCGAGGTTGCCGGAATTGAATCCGGCTACGGTGCGATGAAAATTCTCTGGGGCCTGGACCTCGCGGTCGAGCCGGGTGAAACGGTGCTTCTTTTGGGCGCCAATAGCGCCGGCAAGAGCACGTTGCTCCGGACGATCATCGGGCTTTTGCCGGCGTGGAACGGCTCGATCCGCTTCGAAGGCGAGCCGATCGAGCACCTCTCGCCGGATCAGCGCATACGGCGAGGCATTGCGTATATGTCCGAGCAAGGCGTCTTTGCTACGCTGACGATCGAAGAAAACATCCGGCTCGGCGGGTACTTCTTGAGTGGCGCCGAGGTGCGGCGACGCAGCACACGTCTCTTCGAACTCTTTCCCGATCTCGCAAAGAAGCGCCGCGATGTGGCGGCCTCGCTTTCCGGCGGACAGCGCAAGATGCTTGGGATTGCCAAGGTGCTGGTTTCCGAGCCGAAGCTGCTGCTGATGGACGAGCCGTCTTCGGGCCTTGCACCGGTCTTCGTCAAGCAAGTCGTGGACGTGCTTCGCTCCGCGATCGGCGAAGGCACGGCACTCCTGATTGCCGAGCAGAACGTTGCGTTCTTGCCGCTCGCCGACCGCGGATATCTTATCGACGGTGGGCGCGTGCGGTTAAGCGGAACGCGCGAGCAACTCGAATCGAGCGATGTGGTGCGCGAGGCGTATTTCGGGCTCTAGACCCCAAACGCCAGGGTGAGCAGCGTGCGCTCGGAGGTGGACGAGACCTCGACGTGCTGTGCGCAGGCGCGCATGATCGCGATGCCTCGGCCGCGATCGTCGTGCGAGGGCGTACTGCGCCAATGCCCGTCGCTCTCGACACGGACCAATACTTCGTCCTCGCTCGTGGAAAGCTCGACACTAAAGGTCGTTTCGGGCCCGCGAGCGCCGTATTCAATCGCGTTGGCGACAGCCTCTCCCGCCGCAAGAATCAAGTCGAACGCACGCAAGGATTCCAAGCCGCAGCGGTCCGCGTACGAACGAATCGAATCACGGGCAAGCCTCGCTGAGCTCGGCAACGCGCTGAACGTGTAACGCTCGAGCGGCGCGGCCACGTCGTTGTGAAGGCGCAGCACGAGCGTCGCGCAGTCGTCGAGATTCGGGGCATCGCCGATAATCTGGGCGTGTAAATCGCGAGCGCTGAGCAAGTCGCGCTTGGCCAAATACTCGATGGCGGAAAGCAGACGTTCTTCGCCGGCGAGGAGATCGCGTTCGTGTTCGGTCAGGCCGTCGGTGTAGAAAAAACACGACACACCGGGAGCCATCGTAATCGTGCGCTCGGGAGAGGCGGCGGGCTCGCCAAGGCCGAGAAGCAGCCCACCGCCGGGAAGCAAATAGGCATCGCCCTTTGCCGTTACCAATACCGGCGGTGGATGGCCGGCGCAAGCATAACGCAAAACCCGCGTGGCGGGATCGAAAATGCCGACGATGGCCGAAGCCACGCCGATGCCCTGCGAACTCACCATCGTTTCAACGCCGTTGAGCAGCGCCGCCGGCGAGCTATGAATCGCCGCGGCTGCGCGAATGGCGCTGCGGATTTCGCTCATGGTCACGGCCGCTTCGAGGCCGTGCCCGGTCACGTCTCCGACGGAGATTCCGATTTTTCCGCCGCCGACTTCGAACGCGTCGTACCAATCGCCGCCAACTTCGGCGTCGCGGCTCGCCGGACGATAGGCGGCGTCAAAGGCGATGCCCTCCACCTGCACGAGCCGTTCTGGGAGCATGGCCCGCTGAAGCCGTTCGGAGACGCGGTGATGATGCGAAAGCTGCGATGCCTGCGCGATGGCGTTCGAGAGAATCGATGAAACCGTCTGGGCGATCGCCGGAGTGACTTGCGTCAATACATTGGTCGCGCTGGTCCCGAGGATGACGCTGCCGATCGTGTTTCCCTCCACGACCAGCGGTTGGTAGACCAGGCGTCCAATGCCGGCTTCGCGTGCGCGCTCGGTGTAGAGATCGTCGAATGTCGCGGACTCCAACCCGGCGAATTGTCCCGGCGCCCGCGTGAAGAACGCAACGGGGCCGCCCGGGCTGCTTCGTAAATACACCGCGCAAAGATCGGCAAAGGCATCAGCACACAGCCGCGCGATGTGATCGACGATCAGGGGCTGCGACGGTGCAGACGAACGATCTCTGCTTTCGATAGGATCAAGACCCTCGATCATGGTCCCTCTTAACGAGAATGCTACGCTCATAGTGCCCGCTTTATGGGTCCGATAAACTGGCTAGCGCATCCCTGTTTAGCGTCGCGAGGACCGGGTAAGAGGTTCCTTACCAAGTAGCCAGGGGGGCGATGCTTCGTTTATGTCGTCGACTGTTGCTCAGGAACATCCTGCGGATCAGCCCGAACCAGGCCGGCTGCATCAGCCGGCACTCCTCGCGGCCGTGCGAGCTTTTCGCGACGGAAATTTTCGGGTGCGCCTGCCGAACGACCTCGTTGGCATAGACGGTGAAATCGCGGCGGCATTTAACGCCTGCATCGAACACAATCAGTATATCAACGACGAGCTCGCGCGCATCAGCGAAGTCGTCGGGCGCGAAGGTTCGATCACCAAGCGGGCGCGTGCAGAGGGCGTGCAAGGCGCGTGGCGCGATGGAATCGAGTCGGTCAACCAACTGATCGACGACCTGGTTTTCCCGATGTCCGAAGCCGGACGTGTGCTCGGCGCCGTCGCGAACGGCGACCTCTCGCAGCAGATGCCGCTCGAGACGGACAGCCATCCGCTCCGCGGCGAGTTCCTGCGATCGAGCCGCACGATCAACAAGATGGTCGATCGCCTCAACGCCTTCGCCTCCGAAGTAACGCGCGTCGCGCGCGAGGTCGGATCCGAGGGAAAACTCGGCGGGCAAGCGATCGTCAAAGGCGTTGCCGGCACCTGGAAAGATTTGACCGACTCGGTCAACACGATGGCCGGCAATCTGACGGCGCAGGTTCGCAACATCGCCGACGTAACCACGGCTGTCGCCAACGGCGACCTTTCGAAGAAGATCACCGTCGAGGCGCAGGGCGAGATTCGCGAGCTCAAAGGCACGATCAACACGATGGTCGACCAGCTCAATGCCTTCGCTTCGGAAGTCACGCGCGTCGCGCGCGAAGTTGGCTCGGAAGGCATCCTCGGCGGACAAGCCCAGGTAACCGGCGTCGCCGGAACGTGGAAAGACCTCACCGACTCCGTCAACACGATGGCAGGAAATCTTACCGACCAGGTCCGCAACATCGCCAACGTCACCACCGCCGTCGCGCGCGGTGACCTCTCTAAGAAGATCACCGTCGACGTGCGCGGCGAGATCGCGGAGCTCAAAGACACGATCAACGTCATGGTCGATCAGCTCAACGCCTTTGCATCGGAGGTCACGCGCGTCGCGCGCGAAGTCGGTTCCGAAGGAAAGCTCGGCGGACAAGCCGAGGTACAGGGCGCGGCCGGGACGTGGAAAGACCTTACCGACTCCGTCAACACGATGGCCTCGAACCTCACGGCGCAGGTTCGCAACATTGCCGAGGTCACGACCGCCGTCGCAAGCGGCGACCTCTCGAAGAAAATCACCGTCGACGTGCGAGGCGAGATTCTCGATCTCAAACGCACGGTCAACACGATGGTCGATCAGCTCAACGCCTTCGCCTCGGAAGTGACGCGCGTTGCGCGCGAAGTCGGCTCCGAAGGCATTCTCGGCGGACAAGCCGATGTCGGCGGCGTCTCCGGTACGTGGAAGGACTTGACCGATTCTGTCAACGTCATGGCCTCGAACCTGACCTCGCAGGTCCGTAACATCGCGAACGTCACGACGGCCGTCGCGACCGGTGATCTTTCGAAGAAAATTACCGTCGATGTACGCGGCGAGATCGCCGAACTAAAGAACACCATCAATACGATGGTCGACCAGCTCAACGGCTTCGCCTCAGAAGTCACGCGCGTCGCGCGCGAAGTCGGATCGGAAGGCATCCTCGGCGGACAGGCGCAGGTTGCCGGCGTGTCGGGAACGTGGAAGGACCTCACCGAGTCGGTGAACTTCATGGCCTCGAACCTCACGTCTCAAGTGCGCAACATTGCCGACGTGACCACCGCTGTCGCCAACGGCGACCTCTCGAAGAAGATCACCGTTCCCGTGCGCGGCGAGATTCTCGAACTCAAAGATACGATCAATACGATGGTCGACCAGCTCAACGCTTTCGCATCCGAAGTCACGCGCGTCGCCCGCGAAGTCGGTTCTGAAGGAAAGCTCGGCGGTCAGGCCCAGGTGCAAGGTGTCAGCGGTACATGGAAGGACTTGACCGATTCCGTCAACGTCATGGCCTCGAACCTGACCTCGCAGGTCCGTAACATCGCCGATGTTACGACCGCCGTTGCGACCGGCGATCTTTCCAAGAAGATCACCGTCGACGTCAAAGGCGAGATCGCCGAACTCAAATACACGATCAACACCATGGTCGATCAGCTCAACGCTTTCGCGTCGGAAGTCACCCGCGTCGCGCGCGAAGTCGGTTCCGAAGGCATCCTCGGCGGTCAAGCCCGCGTACAAGGCGTTTCGGGTACCTGGAAAGATCTCACCGACTCGGTGAACTTCATGGCCTCGAATCTCACCTCGCAAGTGCGTAACATCGCCAAGGTCACTACGGCCGTCGCCAACGGCGACCTCTCAAAGAAGATCACGGTCGACGTGCGCGGCGAAATCGCCGAGCTCAAAGACACGATCAACGTCATGGTCGATCAGCTCAACGCGTTCGCTTCGGAAGTCACGCGCGTCGCGCGCGAAGTCGGTTCCGAGGGCGTCCTGGGCGGACAAGCACGCGTGCAAGGCGTGAGCGGCGTCTGGAAGGACCTCACCGACAACGTCAACTCCATGGCCGCGAACCTCACCAATCAGGTCCGCGGCATCGCGGAGGTCGTGACCGGCGTCGCCAACGGCGACCTCAAGCGTAAGCTCACCCTGCAGGCGCGCGGCGAAATCGCGCTTTTGGCTGAGACGATCAATGGGATGATCGACACGCTTGCAATCTTCGCCGATCAGGTCACGACCGTTGCCCGCGAAGTCGGCTTCGATGGGCGCCTCGGCGGGCAGGCCAACGTTCCCGGCGCGGCCGGTCTTTGGCGCGATCTGACCGACAACGTCAATCAACTCGCGGCGCAGCTCACCAATCAAATCCGCGCTATCTCCGAAGTCGCGACCACCGTGACGAAGGGCGACCTTTCACGAACGATTGAGATCGAAGCACGCGGCGAGGTCGGCGAACTGACCCGGAACGTCAACGAAATGATTCAGAATTTGCGCGACACGACGCGCAAGGGCACGGAGCAAGACTGGTTCAAGACGAACCTTGCCCGCTTCACGTCGATGCTGCAGGGTCAGCGCGACATCACGGTCGTCACCCAATTGATCATGTCGGAACTCGTGCCGTTGATCAACGCGCAAACCGGCGCATTCTATGTTACGGATCTCGACGACGGCGCAGTGCGCTTGCGACTGATCGCGAGCTACGCTCTACCCAAAGAGCGCGCCGGCAAGACGATCGCGTTCGGCGAGGGTCTCGTCGGCCAGTGCGCGGTTGAGAAGCAGCGCATCCTCCTCACCGAGATTCCGAAGAGCTACGCAAAGATCGGCTCGGGCATCGGCGACGTCGACGCCATCTCACTGGTCGTTCTACCGGTCACGTTCGAAGGCGAGATCAAGGCGATCATCGAGATGGCCTCGCTGCGCGGCTTCGACGAAATTCACCTGCTCTTCTTGGATCAGTTGATGCAGTCGATTGGCGTCATGCTCAATACGATCACCGCATCGATGCGCACCGAAGAGCTCCTCAAGCAGTCGCAAGGTCTCACCGCGGAACTGCAGAGCCAGCAACTCGAGTTGACGCAGACAAACGACGAGCTCGAAGAAAAGGCACGACTGCTGCAAGAGCGTAACGAGGAAATCGAGCGGCGCACGCGCGAGATCGAAGAAGCGCGCGGCGAGCTCGAACGCAAGGCCGAGCAGCTCTCGCTCACCTCGAAGTACAAGTCGCAATTCCTGGCGAACATGTCGCACGAGCTGCGCACGCCGCTCAACAGCCTGTTGATCCTCTCGAAGCAGCTCGCCGAAAACGGCCCAGGCAACATGACGCCCGAGCAGGTCGAGTTTGCGCAAACGATCGGCGGTGCCGGACGCGATCTCCTCACCCTGATCAACGACGTTCTCGACCTCTCGAAGATCGAATCGGGCACGACCGCGATCGATCTGCAGGCGGTCTCAATGGAATCCATCGAGGCGGAGGTCAAGCGCACGTTCAACCAGATCGCGGCCGATAAGGATCTGGAGTTCGTCATCGCACGCGATCATGACGTCCCCGATTCGATCACCACGGATCCGACGCGCTTGCAGCAAGTTCTGAAAAACTTGCTCTCAAACGCGTTCAAGTTCACGGCGGAAGGCTCGGTCACGCTGCATATCACCGCCGCGCACGATCGCTCGCTGCCGGTCCCCGGACCGGCCGTGGCTTTTGCCGTGACCGATACCGGTATCGGGATCCCGCAAGACAAATACAACGTGATCTTCGAGGCGTTCCAGCAAGCCGACATGGGTACGTCGCGCAAGTTCGGCGGCACGGGGCTCGGGCTCTCGATTTGCCGCGAAATCGCGGCGCTGCTAGGCGGTGAAATCGCGGTCGAAAGCCTGGTGGGCGTCGGCAGCACGTTCACCTTCTTCCATCCCGCGCAGCGCGCGCGCTCGGCGACGCCGACGACGAACGTCACGCAGCGAGTCCAAGATGACCGATTAGCGATCGAGCCCGGCGACCGCATGCTGCTGGTCATCGAAGACGATCCGACGTTCGCGAAGATCGTGACCGGGTTCGCGCAGGCGCGCGGATTCAAGACGATCGTCGCCCATTCGGGCGAAGAGGCGCTAGAGCTCGCAAACCGCTACCTTCCGGACGCGGTAACGCTCGACATCGCGCTTCCCGACATGGACGGTTGGAAAGTGCTCGAGAAGCTGCGGCAAACCGAGCTCACCGCGCGGATTCCGGTGCACGTTATCTCGGGTGGCGAACAGAAGCAGCGCGCACTCGAGGCCGGGGCCGTCGCACACTTGCAAAAACCGATCTCCGAAGAGGCACTGGTCGATGCCTTCGACCGGCTCCTCGGGTTTGCCGAGAGCCGCTGCAAGAACGTCCTCGTGGTGGAAGACGACATCGCGCAGCTCAATGCGATGGTCGGTCTGATTGGTACCGGTGAGATCGAGGTTACCGCCGTCGCGTCGGCCGATGCCGCGCTTACCGCGGTGCAACGTCAACGGTTCGATTGCATCATCGTAGATCTCGGTCTCCCCGATATGAGCGGCCAAGAACTGATCGACCGCCTGCGTTCCAATCCCGCGACGGAGCGCGTTCCCGTCATCGTGTACACCGGACGCGAGCTCACCCGCGAGCAAGACGCGAGCTTGAGGCGCCTTTCCTCAACGATCATCGTTAAAGACGGCTACGCTCCCGAACGACTCATCGACGAGCTCAACTTCTTCCTGCACCGCGTAGAAGCCGATCTCGGGCCGGCCAAACGCATGCCGCCCGAAGAGACAAACGGGTCGTTGCACCACCGGCGCGTGCTCATCGTGGATGACGATGCGCGCAACATCTTCGCACTCGAAGCGGCGCTGCGCGCCTACGGAATGGAGACCGTGACCGCGGAAAGCGGCCGCAATGGCATCGACCTCCTTCGTTCGCGCGACGACATCGACATCGTCCTAATGGACATCATGATGCCCGAGATGGACGGATACGAGACCATTCGACGGATTCGCGCGGACGGGCGCATCGCAGACATTCCCATCATCGCCTTGACGGCGAAGGCTATGCGCGGCGACCGGGAAGCGTGCATTGCCGCCGGCGCTTCGGAATACGTCAGCAAGCCCGTGGATATCGATCAGCTGACCTCGCTGCTCAAGATATGGTTGAGCAAGTAACCACCTCGCAGCCGGCCGCGCCTGAGCTGAACCTGCGGCGCGATGACCTCGCCGATATCGAGCTGCAGCTGCTTCTCGATGCGTTGCTGCGGTACGGTACCGTGGACTTTCGCTGCATCAGCCCGACCGTGCTTCGCCGTCGCGTCGCCGACGCGATGCGCTCGGAAGGCGTCACGACCATATCCGGACTGCAGGAACGGCTTCTGCACGACGAGCGCGCATTTGTTTCGTTCGTGGTCTCGATCAAGGCCGCGACATCGCAGCCGTTCGCCGAGCCCGCGTTCTTTCGCGCTTTGGTTGCGAACGTCGTGCCGTTGCTTCGAACCTATGCATTCGTTCGTATTTGGGTGCCGAGTTGTGGACCTGGAGCCGATGCCTACGCGCTCGCCGCGCTGCTCGACGAAGCCGGTATTCTTTCACGTTCGATCCTTTATGCCACGTTCATCAACGATGCGTCCGTCGCGATCGCCAAAGCGGGCTACTACAAGCACGCGGGGCGGCCTGGCCTCGAAGCTTCCGCACGCGCGGCCGGTTTGGAATCGCCGCTCTCGCAGTACTTCGACATCGACGATGAATTCGCGGCTCCCAAGGCCGGGCTGCGCGAAAGCGTGATGTTTGCGCGACACAATCCCGCTTCGGACGCATCGATCAACGAATTCCACGCGATTATCGCTCGCGGATTCTTGCCGCTCCTCAACGGCGTCGCCCAATACCGGCTGCACTCTCTCCTGTTCGAAAGCCTGATGCATCTCGGGTTTCTCGGGCTTGGGAACGGCGAGGGCGTGGCTCACAGCTCCCACGAGAGCGCGTTTCGGCAAGTCGTCAGCGACCAGCCGATTTTCCGCCGCCTCCACTAAGAAGGGCCCAGCCTTTGCTATTCTCGGCTCTCGGGACCCGGGCTTTGGGGTCATGCTAGGGATACAATGGAGGACATTTAGTATGAAACGTACGGGTCTCGCACTATTGGGCACCGTAGCAATCGCCGCGCTGTCGATCGCCGCGGCGATTGCCGCGCCGCCAAACCTCACCGGCACGTGGGCCATTCAGCAGACGGGTGCCAACGGAACGACCACCACCACGACCACACTAACCCAATCGGGCATGGGAATCGTCGGCAGCAATGCCGCAAGCGGAAACGGATTCACCGGCACGTTCGTCGCCGACGGCAAGATCAACGGCAAGTGGCACGGCCCAGGCGGCGCCGGCTGGCTGACGATCTATGTTAGCGAGAACGGCCACAGCTTCAATGGCACGTGGGGCTACAACGGACGCCCGGCCAACGGATCGTTTGTCGGCAATAAGGTCCTACCGCCCTCGCCGATCACCGCCGCCGGATCGTGGCATATTTCCGGCGCAGGCGGTCCAAACGCGTTCGTCGGCTTGATGCGTTGCACGCAATCCGGACCAACCGTCCTTTGCCACGCGGGACGCGTCGTGCTCAACGGCAAGTTCCGCGACAAGGACAAGGTGCGCGCAACCTGGAGTTCGGGCAGCCAATCGGGCTGGTTCTCGTTCTGGTTCAACGGCGACAACAACAGCTTCAACGGGATTTGGGGCAGAGGCCCCGATACGACAAAGCCGGTTGGACGCGTCCTCGGCCAACGCTCGCTCTAGAACTAAACCCGGAATGAAAACGGCGCATCTCCGATTGGAGATGCGCCGTTTGTTTTGCGCCTGCCGCAGCAGATCGTTAGTAGTTGAAGTAGAGGCCTAAACCGGCATACAGTGCGTTGTTGGTGTATCCCGGAGTAACCGAATTTGCCTTCGCGTTACCGCGATTGCCGGCATACCCGACTTCGATGAAGATCGGCTTGAAGGCGGTCCAGGTGAGGCCGACCTTGTACGTTTGCAGTGAGTACTGCATCGACAGCCCGGTATTCCCGTACGTTCCGCGAATGTTCGGGTATTCGTAGTAGCTGCCGTAGTACGAGATCGTGTTATCGAGGTCCGGCAGTTTTTCCGCGCCATAGCCGATTCCGGTGAAGTTCGGGTAGCCGTAATTTCCCGCGTTGAACTCCCAACCGATCCCGACATACACGCGCGGGCTGAAGATCTTGTACCCCAAGTGCAATTCCGTATATGTATCGCGAAGGGTGAAGGCAGGGACGGCTGACGAGCCGTTGTTGCCGACCACGGTCACGAAACAATCCGATGTCGGAATCGTGATATTGATGCATCCGTGCGGATAGCGGTACTGCGAGTAGTCGGCTCCCACGAAGAAGTGATCGTATTCGACCGCACCACGCGCGAGCCACGAACCGGTCGTGCGGTTCCCGGGGCTGAACTCGTTGTAGGTCTTGCCCGAGATGTAGTAGTCGCCCGCGATAAAGGCCTCATTCGCCGGCTTGGGAACCGGGGTTGGCGAGGGCGTGGGCGGAGGCGGTGGCGGCGCCGTCGCGGGTGGTGCCGTTGGCGGCGCGGTGGGCGGAGGCGTCGCCGGAATGTAGCGCACGACGACCAGCTGCCGATCGGGAACCCACTGGACGTACGCACCCATGCCTTCGGAGATTACGCGCACGGGGACGACGACAACGCCCTTATAGATTTCGGGCGGCACGTCCAGCGGCCGTTTTTCACCATTGATCGTGACTTCCGGAACGCCGACGGTGACTTGTACATCGGCTCCGGCTTTGGTGACGTGAACGGTCTTACTTCCGGCGTCGTACGTCACGGTCGCGCCGGTTTGCTCGAACATCGAACGCAGCGGAACCAGGATCGTGTCGCCCCGCACTAAGGCCGCGAGCACGCGTCCCTGTTTCAGCGTGTCCGGTGTTGCGTAGACATGATGATCGTTAAAGAGAATAGGGATTTCTTGTGCCGGTGGATCTGACTTCGACGCCGGCATCGACGCCTGAGCGGTCAGGACCGCGCTCAAAAGTATGTGAATCATTCCAGAAACCTTTTCAAGCAAACGCGCATACACGGTCAGTGTACAGGATTGGTAAAGGGGAGACTTACCCAGAATCGCCGGAAGGAGGCGTGCGCTTGGCCAGATCGCGCTGCACGCGCGTATCAATCGAACGAATCAGCGGCTCGACCGCGAGATTCAGGACGATGATGGCCGCCGCGCCGGCCGCGGCTTGCCGGTAATAGCCAAAGGCAGCCAATGCTCCGACCGCTGCAGTTGCCCACATCGTCGCTGCGGTATTGAGCCCCGTCACGTTGATCCCCGAGCGTAGAATGGCCCCGCCCGCGATAAAACCGACGCCGGTCACGATGCCGGCGACGATCCGCGTCGTATCGCCGGCGTTGAGCGTCTCGTCAAGCAGGGCGAACATCGCCGCCCCAATCGCGACCAAACTGCTCGTGTGCAATCCCGCGGCGCGCTGACGCCACTGGCGCTCGAAGCCGATTGCGATACCCAAAAGCGCTGCGACGGCTAGGCGTATCAAGAAGTCGACGGCCGTGAGCTCTTCGTGTTTCATAACACCGGGAGCCCGATCAGCCGGAAGACGCCGTATCCCAGCGCTACGATGCCCAGCGCGACGATGATCGCGTGGCGCGGGTAGGTCATTTTGGTACTCATGCCGGCGAGGAATGAGACGGCGGCAAAAATGACGGTCAGCAGCGAGTAATCGTCGGCGTGCTGATGCGCGGTCAGCGCCGCATTGAAACTGCCGGCGGCAGCAGAATCATAGCGCTCCGAGCCGGCCCGCAATTGATCACGGAACTTCGCCATGACGAACGGTGAGGTCGGCGCCTTGGGATTGCTCAAGGGTTTGGTCGCAAGCCACGCATCCATCGCGGCGCGAAAGCTCGTCGGAAAGCGGCGATAGATAAACTGCGCTTTGCGCGTATCCCCAGCTTCGACCGCATCAACATAATCAAGGAATGCAGCCACGTCGATCACCGTTAATCCGATAGATCGGTCGTTGGCTTCTTCCGAAAGGACGCGATCCGCGGCGGCAATGTTGTAGAGCCGCGTTTGCTCTCCGTCCCATCGGGCCGCCTGATAGCCGCACAGCGCCGTTAACACAGCCGCCAGCGAGATCAGGATGAGCGATGCGAAGTCGACGAACCGGTCGACGACGGCATGATCCTGCACGAACTCAGAGATTGATCGTTGCGCCGAGGGTCAAACCGTTGAGTTCCAGGCCGCGAGCGCGTGCCGTGGTGCTGTTTTGATCGAAGTAGAGCTGCCGGTAGAACAAGAGCAGATTGCCCCAGTGCTCGGCGTAGCCAACTCCTCCGTAAAATTGTGACGTCGTGGTATTGCTCGTACCAAACCCGAAGTCTTGATAGAGCGGAATAAACCACCGATCGCTAAGGTTGATCCGCCCGCGAATGCCGCCAAGCACGTCGGTGACGGTGACCGATTCTGAATCGGAACCCGTCAACGGAACCAAGTCGATCGGGCCGGTAAAGCTCCAACTTGCCGAGGATTTTAGGCTGAGGGAACGCACGCCCGTGAAGACGATCATGTCGCCGGCATCGCCGTGGGCGACCATTGCACCGGGTTCCAATTCCCACATCGTCGTGTTGAGATGCCACCCCACCGAAGCGGTGACCGGAATCTCGACATTTCCGAGCGGGCCCGTAATCGTGACGTTGTTCGAACCGTTGTTCGACATGTTGAGGAAAATCAGATCCGCGCTGATGTCGAAGGCGTTCTTGCGAACTTCGCCGGCCACCATACCGCCGGAATTGACGAACGACAGGTAGTTCGAGGGGCCGGTGCTGACGTTGATCGCGGCCAGCCCCGGAGCGGTCAGCGCCGGGTGGCGGAAGACCAGCGTTCCGGAAATTCCCGGAGCCCAAAGATACGGCGTGATGGATGAATGCCATTTGTTGTCGAACGCGCTCTGCGGTGCCGGCGAGGATGTCGCCTGCGCGACTGCTTGGCTCTGCGCCGCCGCGCCGAGCGGCCACAACGAGACCGCGAGCGAGAGCGCAACAAGAACCAATGACTTCGTCATGCGATGCTTCCTAAGAGGAGATTTTCCTCAGTGCCTTGGGATTGGAACAGTGCGGCCGGACGCGCGCGCGGGGTCATCCTCGGCGTCGTTCCAAAAAACGCCTTATAGTCGACTCCGAAATGACCCAAGTGCCAGAAGCCGCAATCGGCGGCAACATCGAAAATTCGCGCGCCCGAATCGGCTCGCTGCAGCCGGCGGTGCGCAAAATTCAGGCGTTGGATCTTGAAATAACGCATCGGACTCATGCCGAATGTCGCGTTGAAGACATAGATCAGCGTTCGAACGCTGCATTTCGCCGCCGCGCAAATTTCTCGAAGCGTCCGCGGCTCCTCGATGCTCGACCACATCAGCTCCAGCGCCGTTCGCACGAGTTTCTCGCGATTGACGTCGGCTTGGCTCTCGGCTTGGGCTCGCGCCCGATGCAGCATCGAACGAGCGATGCGTGCGATCTCGGCATCGATTGCGGCACCGTCGGTCCCATCGAGCCCGTTACGACCAGCGCGTTCGTCCGCCAACGCCTCGGCGGCAAACGATGCCAGCGTCAACCACTCGATCGCACCCGCGGGCAGGACGCACTTCACCGGCACGAAGCCCCCGTTTCGATCGCTTCCGCCGAGTGCGCGCCGGTCGATATCAAACCACAAGATCGAGGCTGCGCCGAGAATATTTACGGAAAGTTCTTCGCCGGAGACGACGAGGCAGCAGCCATCGGAATGTTTTCTCCCGTTTGCCAAGATCTGGCAATCGATTGCCGGCCGCACGAGCAGTATCAGCAGTCGCCATGGCTCGACGCTGTGGCGAATTTGTACACCACAGTTGATGTGAAGTTCGGTGATCCGGATCGCGGGTTGCATCACCCGCGCGGCTCGACACTCAAAAATCCCGGGGGTAAGCTGCAGCCACTCCCCGGACCCCTGGTAAAGCCGGTCTAAATCGCCGGTCTGAAATTGGTTTAAGGCGAGTCTCATGTACTCCCGATTGTGCACGAACCAGTCCCATTATGGCGGGCGCGGTCCTAGACAGCGCACTTTTTTTCGCAGCTTCGCAGCCGTGGGATACCACTGAACACCTCGCAGGCTGCACGATTTCGAATAGGAGCGGGAGTGACACGATCTTGGCGCACGCAACAGCAGCTTATCGCTTGAATTCGGAAATGCATGAGTTCCTGGGAGCAGGGCTCATGCGTCTCATTGTGCGCGGCGAAAGCGTCATTGGCCACTACGGGCGCCGAGGGTATGTCAGCGGCGCCCTGCGCGGACAGGTGCTTATCGCGACGCTACGAGACGGCATCCATGACGGTGAAGTACGCGTGACCTTCGACGAAGATTTCACGTTCTTCGACGGCTACTACACAACGGGGTCGCCCGATCAGCCGCAGACGCGGCCGTGTTCCGGGAAGCGCATCACGCGACGCCGCTCCTAGAGATATCGTCCGACGCGCTGCGAATATGCTTGATATTCCTGGCCGTAATGCGTGCGGAGATACGCTTCTTCACGTAGTACTTGGCGATGAAATAGCGCGATGCCGGCGAAGAGATAGATCAAGGGAATCCAGCTCGGCGCAATCAGGAACTCGCCAAGGAGCACGAAACCAAAGGCGACGTACATGGGATTGCGCGTGACCGCAAAGATCCCCGATGTGACGAGCGCGTCAGGGCGATCGGCATCGATACCGACACGGAAGCTCGCTCCAAACGAGATGAGGCTCAGGCAGAGCACGAGCAGCCCGGTTGCGCAGAGCAAGACGCCGGCCCACGCAACCCACGGTGCGTGGAAGAATTGCGCGCGGCTCACCGTCGGCCAATCAAAAGCGTTCGCGAATATCAGGTAAAAGTAGAAGAACGCGAAGGGCGGGATCAAAAAATCCGTCCGATCGATCTCGCCGAACTTCATCGCGGTGATGCCGCGCCTTTTCAGGAGCGCAACCCGCGTCAACACCATGCCCAGCAAGAGCAGAACGGTCAGGGCACCGAGATAACGCGGCATCCACGACATCTAGAAGTTCACTTGAATGGTCACGACGTCGGAATACGTTCCGGCGCGCACGCTCTGCATCCGTGGAATCGAGCCATAGACCGAAAATTGCGCCTGAAAAATCGCCGCAGTAGTAAGAACTTGTCCGCATATCGGGTTGAGGCTTCCCCACACGATGTTGTGACCCGAGTCTTGGTAGATATTGTAGGCCAGGCGGTTCACGCCCGACCGCAGATAGCGCTGGTTGCATGGGTCATTCGTGATCAGCGAAATCTGCAGAAAGAGCGGCAAGTTGCATGAAATGCCGATCGTCCCCACGGCGCTGTTGTCGTAGGGCAGCGACGGATCGTATATCGAAAAGCTCATGGCGTTCGAGCTAATGTCGCACGTCGTTCCAGGGTGAGGACGCGGCTCTAGTTGGGCGCGAGCCGGACCGCTCAGCATCAGCGCGGCCATCGCCACGAGGCCTACGGTTGCGAGGGCTGACAGGAGACCGTTCCGAGGTCCACTTGAAATGCGTCGCTCGCGGGCAACGTGATCGAAAAGGTACATGGCAGACCTCGAATATTGGCCGTTCCGCTATACGAACCCGCCGGCAAGGTGTCGAACGAAAAGCCGCCGTCCCCGTCGGCTTGCGTCGTTTGCTCGTGGCCCACAGCCGTCAAGGTCATCGGCGCAAAAGCGACCGCCGTCGGATCGCTCGATCCAACGAGGCGCAAAGTGCCAAAAAACACATGCTCGGTTTGGCGCGATTTGAAACGCAAGATGCCGCCTCCGAAGCTGCGCGTAGAAAAATCGCGAATGGGCTGCTCGAGACTCTGGTTGATGGGCTCCCCGCTCTCATCGACGATCACGCGATTGTCGGCGTTGCTCGCCACCGTCGGAATCAACAAATAGCCACCGGAAGACGACGTCCCCGCGTCCTGGCCGTTCAATTGCACGTCCGCGCCCGAACCGGCGCCGTCGAGAATCGTGTATCCGTCGGAGATCGGTCTCCCAAGAAAGATGTGCCCATCACCCGCCACGACCGAGCCCGAAAGGGTCGCGGTCCGATCTGGGGGCGATCCGCCGCTTGGACGGAGCGAACTCAGTTCCAAGATGCCCGACTGCCCCGTGACCCGAAGGTCTTGCAAGCCACTGCCGTCGGTGTTGATTGCCCCGGAGTAATTGGTTCCAAATGTGCCCGGTGGCGAGGCGGAAAATTGCGCTCCCTCCGTGCCGTTTCCGGCGTTGAGTGCCAGCGTCGAACGCGGTCCCGTTCGCACGATCACTTGTCCGATAAACGAACGCGAGACCATCGTCGTCGTGACGGTGCGCAGGGCGGTCATCGAGATTGACACAACGCTTCCCACGGCCTGGTAGAGCGACGCCGACGAAAACGTCGTGGGACCCATATCGCGATCGATCGTTCGTCCGATGCCGAACGTGACGCCGCCGCTGCGAGTGACACCGATCGACGCGGAGACGTCCTGCGTCAACAACGCGCGATCGTCGGCCACGAGCAAGCTCGTATTCGCATATTTCGCGCCCGTCTGCGTGCTCGAGGCGGAGAAGCCGAACCGCTCGGTCTGATACGCGTACGAGACTTGCAGCGCCGAATCGTTCACGCCGTCGCTGCGGCTCGCAGAATATGCCACGCCGAGCGCACCAAGTCTGCCCGCAACGGCCGACGTGAGACCGCTGCTGACCACGTTTGGTCCGACTTCAATTCGCGCACCCGCCGTGAAATTGTTGGTAAACCCGTGCGCGTAGCGGCCGAGGAACACGTCGCCGCCGTAGCGATCGTCCTCGGTAAAAGCATCTTGACGCAACACACCGGCCGAGACCGCAAAGTCGGTGAGACCGGCGTGCAGAAGGTCGAGAGAACTGTAGTCCTGTGACGTGATGCGCGTCGTATTCCCAAATGCGTCGCGCAGCACGACCACGGTCGAGTTCAAACCTGTCACGCCGGGCAGATTCCCGAAGACAAAGGTACCTGGAGAAACGTCGACCACGTTGGTCAATACGCCGTTGACGTAGATTTCCGCGCGCGACGGCGTGAGCACGGTTCCACTCAGCACTGGTGCAGGGAAACGCAAGAGGTACGGATCGAGAGCGAAGGAACGGGCCACGGTGATGCCCGCGATCTGATCCAATCCGCCGAACGTCCCCGCGTCCACGGTCGCATCGCCGACCGTCGTGGTGATCAAATCGTCGCGATTGTCGTTTTCAAGGTAGGTTTGGCCGCGCCGAAAGAGCCCGCCGTCGGAAAACATCGTGCTGGTGAGCAGCACTTTTGGGAAATTGTAGCCCACCTGTCCAGAGTAGCCGAGCGATCCGCTATTGCTTGCCGTCAGCGAATAGTTCACGAACGCGCTGGATGTTTGAAGATACTGCAACGGGGCTTCGGGATGCGGCCCGAGATCGTAGGTCGACATCGGCAGCAACGAGGCTTGCGCCTGGACGTGCAGCACCAGCGTCGACTCGTCGAACACGTACGTGAGCGCCGGCGCAAGCGACTGAAGCGAGACGAAATCAAAGCCGGCAAGGTGTTGCACCTTCGCTGTGCCGACCGCAAGGTGCGCGGTAATCAGGTCGCTCTTTTGAATGAAGAGATCCTGATCGGTGATAGCCGCAAGCACTTCGACGTGCTCCTGCGAGTTCACCACCATCTCGACGTACGCGAGGTCGCCCCCGGCGTCGCGCGGCGCATTCTCGGTTGCGCCTAGAAGTGCGCACGCCAGCACCAGCGCCGCGAAGCGCATCTTCCTACGAACAGGAACGCGTTATCTGCGTCGTGCTTCCTTTGAACATATTGCGCCCGGTGCCGGCAGTCGCCGCGATACTTGTGGTTGACGCACATGCTCCCGCCGGGATCACAAACGTGAAACCACGGGTGGCGCCGTGCAGAATATACCACCCCGGCGTCGTCACCGAGAATGTCTGTTTACCCGACGCGTCGGTTCCAACTGCCGTAACGTTGGTCGGCTCGATGTGCACGTCGCCGTCGTTCTCCAACTTGAGATCGAGGCTGGTATGCTTGAGCACGGCGCCTGAAATCTTTTGTGCAGCCGTCGTTTTCTCAGGCTCGACGAAGAGCGGTACCCCGATATTCGTGCGCACGACCACGCCCGAACCTTTGACAGCGGTCAAGGCCTTGGGATCCGGCAGTTCCTCGAACAACACGCGATACGCGATCTCTTCGTTGCCGGATGTTGCCGGCAAACCAATGCGAACGGTGCGCTGGGTGCTCGGCGCAACCGTTAAGGAGCGCGGATAGACCACCAGCGTCGTATCCGGCGTGAGAATCATCGCTGACTCCGCCGATTGCTTCCAGGCGAAGACACGCACCGCCAAATTCAGCGGCTGCGAACCTCGGTTGCGCACCGTCATCGAGGCGGTCTTCGCGCCGATCGGCACGGCAACCGGAATGGGGGAGACACTGTAGTCCGCGGCAAGTGCGCCCGCGCCCAGCGCAAGCAACGCGACAACCGCAGCCAATGGTATGGCGCTCGATCGTTTCATGACTTCCCGCTTTCTAGTAGTTGATCGTGACCGCGACGGAGTCGGTATAGGCGCCCACCGGGACGTTTTGCGCGCTCGGCACGGATCCGTACGCGGTAAGACTCACCGGCGTTGTGCCACCAGAGCCCGTCACCGAAACCGTGGAACCGGAGGTTTTCGATCCCCAAGCGTGGCTGTGCGATGAATCCGAGTAGATGTTGTAGGCGAGGTAGTTCGTGCCGGTGCCTTTCATGCGTCGCTGCTGCGCATTCCCCGTGCCGCTCGGGTTCAGGCCTGCATCGATATCGACCATTGCCGAGGCACCCTGCGTACACGTCGCGCTGATTGCGGCGGTGCCGAGCAGCGGGGCGGTCGCATTTGTGCCGATCGCGTCGTAATTCCCGAAAGCCAAGTTCCCGGAGCTTATCGTGCACGTGGCAATGACCGTCGCGGTGACCGTCATCGTTGCCGAGGCGCTCCCGGCGCTTACGGCCGAGGTCGAGCACAAAAAGGCGCCCAAGAGTAGAAAGAGCGTCCGTTTCAGTAACATGGGAATTCCTCCGCGTGTTCAGTGTACCGCCCAATCGCGCGAGGGAGGTTCGCCGGTCCAGGACAATTACGGCAGCATGAAGATTCTGGTTGTCGGTGCCAACGGCACCATCGGCAAAGCCGTCGTCGAAGAGCTCAAAACGCGCCACGAAATCGTCAGCGCCGGGCGCACCAGTGGCGATCAACGCATCGATATCGGGGACCTGGCAAGCATCCGCGCGTTATTCGTGAAGGTCGGCCAAGTCGATGCCGTGGTGAGCGCTGCCGGCGACGTCCACTTCGGACCACTGCTCGAAATGACGCCCGAGCAACTTCAGATCGGTCTTTCACACAAGCTCATGGGCCAGGTCCACCTCGCGCTGGAAGCCGCCAAGCATTTGAATCCCGGCGGATCCGTGACGCTTGTTGCAGGCTCCTTGAGCCACGATCCGATTCGTTTCGGCGCGAGCGCTTCGCTCGTGAACAGTGCGATCGAAGGGTTCGTGCGCGCTGCGGCAATCGAATTTCCGCCCGGCATGCGAATCAATGCGGTAAGCCCGACGGTTCTGTGCGAATCGATGGGCGCATACGGCGCGTACTTTCGCGGCACTGAGTGCGTACCCGCCAAGCGTGTTGGGCTAGCCTTTAGCAAGAGCGTCGAGGGTGCGCAAACCGGGCAGGTCTATTTCGTAGAATGAACTATCGCGACGAGTTGCGTGCCGCCGAAGAGCAGGGCATAACTGCACACGCGGCGATGGAGGCGTGGGTCGCGAGGCCACTGGATGCACCCGACCTGCCGGGAGAAGTGCTGGAGGGATACGCGCGCGATCTGCGCGAGAGCCGCGAGCGCTTACAAACGTTGCTGCGGGAGCAGGGCGTCCGCGACGATATCGAAGCCGCGCTCTTAGCGAACGAAACGTATCATCGCTCGCTGGGCCTGAGCATCCGCGACAAACCCGATCTCGAGGACGACGCGACCCCGGAGTAGCGGCTCAGGCCGATTCGATGGCTTCGTAGAGCCCCTTGAGTGCAAGCAGCACCGCATGATTGAAGGCGAGCTGTTCCGGCGGCACGCCGTGCCCAAGTTCTTGCAGGTCCACAAAACTCTGCGCGGCGACTTGGCATTGTTGCTTCGCCGCAGCGAGCGCTTCAGTATTCATGTGCACTAGGTCGCCCTACGTTGGCGACATTCCTTTGGTAAGCGCTTGTTCGCGCAACCAGGCATCGTTGAAAATGCGCGAGAGGTAGCGTTGACCACCGTCGCAGAGAATGGTCACAACGGTCGAACCCGCGGGAAGCTCCTTGGCGATGCTGGCCGCGCCGAAAACGTTGAGGCCCGACGAGCCTCCGACGAAGATGCCTTCGTTTTCCAGCAGCCAATGCGCCATCTCGATCGCCTGCGCATCGGTCGCGCGAATTGCGCGGTCGATCGGCGCGCCTTCGAAATTCGCGGTCAAGCGCTTGATGCCGATCCCTTCGAGATCCGAATCCCCTTCCGGCTCGAGCTTGCCGTGGTTGACGTAATTGTAGAGCGAGGAACCCATCGGGTCGCAGAGCACGGTAAGAATCCGCTCGTTGCGCGCCTTGAGCGCGATCGAGACTCCGGCAACCGTGCCGCCGGTTCCCGCGGCGGCAACGAACGCGTCGATTCGCCCACCGGTCTGCTCCCAAATTTCCGGACCGGTCGTCCGTTCGTGCGCGCGACGATTTGCGGTGTTTTCAAATTGATTGGCCCAGAACGCGCCGGGCATCTCTTCGGCGATTCGGCGCGCCACGTGATAGTAGTTTTCCGGATTGGTGAAGGCCACGGCCGGAATCACGCGCACGTCGGCGCCGCACACGCGAAGCAGATCGATCTTCTCTTGCGATTGATCGTTCGGAATGCAGATGATGCAGTTGTATCCGCGTTCGTTTGCAACAAGCGCGAGCGCGATGCCGGTGTTGCCGGCCGTGCCTTCGACGATCGTCCCGCCGGGTTTGAGCGCGCCGCGCGATTCGGCATCGTCAACCATCGAGCGCGCCGCGCGATCCTTGACCGATCCGCCCGGGTTGAGGAATTCCGCTTTGCCCAGGATGCGCCGGCCCAGCTCACGCGAGAGGGCGCGCAGCTCGATCAGGGGCGTCGCGCCGACCGCGTCCGAGAAGCTCACGGGGTCATCCGGTCTTGATGCGTTTGCTGCGAAGCGTCGTGCTGCTGCCGGCCTGCTGGCTTTGATTGAAACCAAGTTTCGGACGGCGTGTCCGCACGACGGCGATGGTGGTGCCGTCGGCGTCTTCATCCGACACGGAGTCGACGAACAGCGCCGAATCGCCGATCTTCGCGCGCGCCGACGCCATAAAGCGGCGCCCGCTCGATGCGGATAAGGTTGCGAGCTGCTCGATCAGGGCCAGGCGCGAGATGGGTCGCTCGCTCGGAAAGAGGCACAGCTCCGTACCCTTCGCCGCCGGCCGATTCCGCACGGTGCCGGCCGGCACGCTCTCGCGGCCGTCGCGAATAAACACCGAATCCGCCGTGCTGGCGCGCAGTGCGTCGAGAATGTCGCGCCAGGTGAGGCTTTTGGGCGGGGAGCTCTTCATGCAGGCCCCATTCCACACCGAGGTGCAACTTCTTGGCGCGAATCCTTACTCAGAGCGAGCGGAGGTGCAACGTGAATTCACAGCAAGAACGCGCGATTTTGGCCGGCGGTTGCTTTTGGGGGGTCCAAGAACTTCTGCGCAAGCACCCGGGCGTGATCTCGACGCGCGTTGGGTACTCGGGTGGTGACGTGCCGAATGCGACATATCGCAATCACGGGAGGCACGCCGAAGCGGTCGAAATCGTATTCGATCCCGCGCAGGTCAGCTACCGGCAGCTGCTCGAGCTCTTCTTCCAGATTCACGATCCAACGACGCGAAACCGCCAGGGCAACGATACCGGCGAGAGCTATCGGTCGGCGATCTTTTACACGAGTGACGAGCAGAAACGCATCGCGGAAGAGACGATCGCCGATGTCGAAGCCTCGGGCATTTGGCCCGGAAAAGTCGTAACGGAACTCGCGCCCGCCGGTCCGTTTTGGCAAGCTGAGCCCGAGCATCAGGACTACTTGCAAAAGTATCCGGACGGATACACGTGTCACTTCGTGCGACCGAACTGGACCTTGCCGCAGCGGGCAAAGACCTAACGCGCTACAGGAACGCTGCCCAAGGCGCCTAAGGCTCGACTTGTGCCCAGAGCCGGCCCGGGACTTCGCCGTCGCGCGCACGTTTATGCGTACACGGCCGTTACCACGGCGATCGTGTTGCTTCTCGCGCTCGCCGAGTGGGCTACGGAGAAGCTCGTCTCGGATCGATCCCGAGCGGCCAGCACCGCAATCGAAATCGGCGTCGTGCTCGTCGGCACGCTGGTCTTTCGTCCCGTTCACCAGCGCGTTGAAGCAGCGCTCGACGCCGCGTTCCATCGGCGGAAACACCACGCGCTTGCGGCTTTGGCAAAATTTCGCCGAGAGCTGACGTCCTTCAGCGACCCAAACCAGCTTCTGCGACGCGTTATCGAGGCAGTCGATCATCATCTGGAAGCGCGTGCGAGCGCCGTCTATCTGCGGCGCGACACCTTTCATGCCGCAGCTTCTTCGTACGACGTCCCCGCCACGGACCTGGCTCCTAACGATCCACTTCTCGTCCGCCTGCGCTCGAGTGGAGCACCGGCCAAGCCCGCGCAGCTGAAGTCGCTGGCACTCGGGACGCACGCGTTCCCGATGACGGCCGCGGGCGAACTGATTGGTTTTCTTTCGGTCGATGCCGACCACAGCGACTACGATAAAGAGGAAGCGCAGATGCTCTCCGGGCTCGCCGAAGATCTGGCCGGCGCGCTCGTAAAGCTCGATCCGCGACTACGCCCGCAAACGGTGCGCGCCCCCAATAATCTCCCCGCCAATCTCGCTCCGCTCATCGGCCGCGAACGCGAGCAAGCTGAGCTTCACGCGGCGCTCGCACAATCGCATCTGGTTACGGTCACGGGGTCCGGCGGCGTTGGAAAGACCCGCATCGCGCTCAAATGTGCTGCGGATAATGTCGAGCGATACGAGCACGGCGCGTGGTTCGTCGACCTCGCGCCGATTCCGAGCGGATCGTTGCTCGTCGCAACGCTTCTCGCCACGCTCGATGCCGGGCCTGCCGAGGGCGGGGCCGAGACGGCGCGGCTGCTGGAGTACCTTCGGCCGCGCGAGTTGCTTCTGCTCATCGATAATTGCGAGCACATGATTAGCGACGTGGCCTCCCTCGTGGCGCGTATCCGCGCCGCATGTCCGCGCGTCTCCATTCTGGCGACGAGCCGGGAGCTACTCCACGCCGAAGGCGAGCAGGTTTACCGGCTTGGGCCACTGCCTGCAAAAGCCGCCGCCGAGCTTTTTGCAACGCGCGCAGCAGCGGTGTCACCGCAGTTCGATGCTAGCGAGCAAGGCGCGATCATTCACGACATTTGCAATCGGCTCGACGGCATTCCCCTCGCCGTCGAGCTCGCGGCTGCGCGTGCGCGCGCACTGAGCCTCAAGGAAATTCTGGATCGTTTGGATGAGCGATTCCGCCTGCTCACGAGCGGCTCGCACACCGCCGTGCAGCGACAACAAACTCTTGCCGCAACGATCGAATGGAGTTACGAGCTTCTCACGCCGAAAGAACAATCACTCTTCGAGCGGCTTGCGACATTTCGCGGCAGCTTCTCGCTCGCAGCTGCGTCGGCCGTTTGCGGGGAGGGCGACACGTGCGATGAGTTCCACGTCTTGGACTTGCTCACGT
>Ga0302180_10000207_pt1 | contig 50554 bp, 48 predicted proteins | sample I_Palsa_E3_2_FD_200575 | JGI IMG/M metagenome (GOLD analysis project Ga0302180, IMG submission 200575) | Peat permafrost microbial communities from Stordalen Mire near Abisko, Sweden - I_Palsa_E3_2 | ecosystem: Environmental > Terrestrial > Soil > Palsa > Peat permafrost | place: Sweden...
GGTTCAACCAATGCCCACAGTTCGTCGGGCACCAACAACTTGCCCATAGCGTCCTCCATGACGTTTAGACGCTATACATTGGCCGAAGCCGTCTATCGTGACAAGGGGCATTTTTAGAAGCTCTAAGTAATCTCCGCCAACTCGGAATGGCGATCGTCTTGTATTGCAATGACAATCAACAGTTCCTGCCAGCCACCGCATGCTACGTTCGCGCAATTGGGACCCAGTACCAGGAAATGAATGAAGATTGGATCTGGTGGCAGCAGGATCGCGTTGCCGATCAGTCCCCTATTGCCCTGTATCTCGGTACTGGTGATAAACTACAACGTATTTTGCGTTGTCCGACGGACAATGTGATGGACCGCCAGGACCTCAACAGTGACATCGCTTTGAAACAGGGGAAATATCGCTACAGCTATACTTTGAACTTTTGAACTATGGCGTCAGCATCAATAATACACAGGCGACTTTGCAGGGAACGAAGATCGTGCAATGGACGCGGTCGGCGGAAAAGATTTTATTCACCGAGGAAATCGATCCGGATGACGGGTGTTATTCGCCGCCGACTGATCGCCTGACAACCCGGCACGGCAGCGGCTACAAGGAAATGAATCCGGTCAGCGGATATGCGGTTGGCTCAGCATGCGGCATTAACGTCAATGCTGCGTTTTTTGATGGCCATGCCGAACCAATCACGCAGGACTATGCCGACGATTCGACGCGCTATTTGCAAAATACGCCTTGAATTTGCGCTCAAGCGCCTCGTGTACACTCAGCTAAAAGTGTTTGGGCGGTATCGGCCGGCGGGGTCGATTTAGAAAGTCACTGGACTCTATCAGGCATAATTCACGAGATCGGGAATCAACTTGTTGGCGATGGGTGTGCCCCAGCCGGTGACCAGGTCATATCCTGGTCCGGCGGAGAATATGCCGTTATTGCCTGTGGTGATGTCATGAAAATCGGTATGGGGAATGGTGTCATAAATGGCGGGAATGGATTGGGTCGGGCCATCTAGCGCCCCGACGCCATGCAAAGCGCGGCCTTGATCCACAATGGCAAACAGAGCCGCCCATTGCGGGGCGCCGGCGCTGGTGCCTCCGAAGACTTGCCAGCCGACATCGCCCTGGGAATCGGGCGTCGAATCATAGACGGCAAAACCGGTGTTGGGATCGGCGTCGTACGCCACGTCGGGGGCATTGGTTCCCTCGAAACGGCTCGATCCACCGCCGCTGCCTCTCCAGGCGGTTTCGCTCTCCCAATCGCCCGCTGCATTGATGGTAAGCGTAGTGCCCCCGACGGCGATGGCGTTGGGGGAAGAAGCCGGCCAGGAGGTGCCGGCGCCGGCGTCACCGGACGAGGTGACGAATGTGATGCCGCCACGCAAGCCGTCGCCGCCATAGTGTCTCCGAGGCGTGGTGAGATAGGCATCCTCCGTCCCATCAAATGGCGAGTCCGTTCCGCCCCAACTCATGGACACCGCCACCACACCCGTCTGCTCACGAGCATAATTGATGGCGTCGAGCAAATCATTGATTGAATCGGAAGCCGCCTCCACCAGAAGAATATGCGCCCCCGGAGCCACGGCGTGGGCCCATTCCACGTCCAGCGACTCTTCGTCGCTCCAATCACCGTTGACCGGCGGAACGCCATCCGGTGTGGCAACACTCAAAGCAAAACCACCCGTTGCATCACGGTTGGAATAGCCATAGGCAGCATCGAAAGTTCGTAGATCGGGAAAGATCGTCGGATCGCTAAACGCATCGACAACCGCAATAGTTTCGCCCGCCCCATTACCGACATAGCGATGCGGTCCGCGGCGAAAAGTCACCTGGTCAAATCCGTATGCCTGACGAATCTGCTGCGGAGATATGCCGTCCGGCAATGACAGAAGCATTCGCTGTTCAAGAGCCTCGACGCGAAAACCCACCGCGGCCATGGATACTCCGTGCATTTTCTTCAAGCTGCTTAATTGTATACGGTAATTGTTCCCCCGTTGGCCGAGATAAATTCCTTTTAATTCGGCGAATTAGAGCGGCGAGCCATTATCGCCTACGAGTTTCCCCTATTAAATCACCGGTTCTTTTATTTGAGAATATCACCGTGATTTAAGCGTTCTTACCGATAATCAATTGAAGATTCCCGATTAGCATGGGAAGATTCGCCGGATCAGTTGGAACAGTCCCCCACGGGCGGCTGAGTCGTGCGATTTTGGTTGCGTCGAGATTTTCTACCGCAGTGCCTCTTTTTATTTGGCGGAGGTCCCCTTGAAAAAGAATCGTAAATCGAATGACACAACGTGCAGTATGGAAGGCCTGGAGGGCCGCCGGTTGCTTTCGCACGGCCACGGTGGCCGTGAGTTGAGTTCGCTTGAATTCGATCAATTGCCGCAACCCCTGCAGACAGCCTTGGATGGTTTGGCGACAACCGACAACCTGACGGCTCCCACGTCCACGCAAAAGGTTTATCTCGGCGATCGGAACGGGCAGGAAACTTACACCATTTATCTGACTGGCACCGGCACGCAAAGCGCGCTGACGGTCGACGCCGCCGGCGATCCGGTGACTGCTCCGACCAAGAGCACGACAACCTATTCCACGATCAGCAGCGATGCATCCGGCGCCGAGTTCGCCACCATCGCCACCGCGCTCGGCCTGACCGCGCCGGCCAGCACCGACACCGTCAATGTCAGCACCACCTCGGGCGGCACCGTCACCTACACGATGCATCTCGCGGCACCGTCAGGCACGACCGGTCGTTTGCGGCGTGGCGCGACGGTGAGCGTCGATGCGGCGGGTGATCCCGTCGGGAACGTCGTGCTGCCGCTGAGCGTTTTCTCCAGCGACATTCAGGGCGGCCTCACCGGAGCCATGCCCACAGGGGCCACGGCTTTGACCAGCACATCCAATGTCTCAGTCAAAACGCTGGACGGCCAAACGACCTATTCCGCTCGATACACCAGCACCGGAACCGTCACCACGGTAACGGTGAACGCGGCCGGCACGCTCACGAGTTTACCGAGCCATTCGACGACGACATGGGCTGACGTCCCTGCGGCGGCCCAGACTGAATTGCAAGCACTGGCCACAGATGAAGGCGCCACGTTGGATACGACCGGCACCGTTTATGTCTACGATGAGGCCAACGGCACGGTCATTTACAGTATGAAAGTGTCGCTCAGCAAGACTAGCAACAGCGGCAACACATTCACCTATATGCTGACCGTCTCTTCCGATGAGGATGGCAATCCAACGGTTCCGCCGACTGATGGTGGAGGTGGTGATGGCGGCTGGGGCGATGGTGGCGGAGGCTACGGTGGGGGCGGTTTCTTTGGCCGGCGACGACATCGTCGTTAAAATCCAAGTGTATCATTTGTAAACCAGAAGCCCCGCATGGAATATGCGGGGTTTTTTCATTTCCGCAGCGGCAATCGGCTCTGCGCAATTTCCGCCAGCGCATCGCAGGCATATTGAACATCCTGCGTGCTGAGGAATGGCCCGAAGCTCAGCCGCGTTGCCCCGCCCGAAGCAGTCGTGCCGATCGCCTCGTGAGCCAGTGGCGCGCAGTGGATTCCCGCGCGGGTTAAAATGCCGAAATGTGATTCCAGCACCGCCGCCAATTCCGTGGGTGCAAAACCATCGAGTTGCACGGAGAAAACACCAACTCGATGGCGCACGCTGCGGGGACCAAAGTATTTCAATCCCTCGATATCGCTGAGGCCTTGTATCATCGTGCCGATCAATGTCTGCTGATGCTCAACCACGCTGTCGATGCCGCATTCGCTGAGCCACTGCAGCGCGGCATTCAGCCCGACGATGCCGATGATGTTGTGACTTCCGGATTCATATTTATCAGGCAGGAAATCCGGCTGCGAATCCTGATCACTCATCGAACCCGTGCCACCCTGCCGCACGGAGCGAAGTGATCGCTCCAGATCGGGCCGGATATACAAAAACCCGGTCCCCAACGGTCCGAGCAATCCCTTGTGACCCGGAGCAGCCAGCAGATCGATGCAGTCATCGACAACGTGAATCGGCACATGCCCCGCCGATTGCGCCGCATCCACAACAAACGGAATGCCGTGCTCCCGAGCGATGCGGCCGATTTCACGAATCGGTTGGATAGTCCCGGTGACATTGCTCGCATGCGTGATGGCGATCAATTTCGTCTGCGACCGAATCGCACGGCGAATCTCCTTCGGATCTACCAAGCCCGTGACCGAATCAACCGGAATGCGCGTTTGCTCCAGGCAACCCGCTTGCACCAGCGAATTCAGCGGCCGCAGAATCGAATTGTGGTCGATGTGCGTGCAGATGGCATGGGAGCGACCCGTCGGATTGATCAATCCATGAATCGCCAGGTTCAGCGCATCGGTACAGTTGAGCGTGAAAACAAAATGCTCCGCCGCCTCGCCCCCGAACCATTGCTGCAATCGCCGCCGGCATTCGCTGATGATCCCGGCGGATTCTATGGCTTCCTGATATCCGCCGCGGCCCGCACTGGCTCCGAGCTCCGTGGCATAGCGCATCATCGCCGCCAACACCGCCGGAGGCTTGGGAAAGCTCGTGGCGGCGTTGTCCATGTACAAACGGCGGGTACCCGCGGTGTCGACATTCATACAAATATCTTAGCCAAGCTCTATCACCAAAACACCCAATCATGCGTCCGCAGCACATAAGCCCCGAGTAGAAAATTGGTGACGCCATGTGCGATGATGCACGCACCCAGGCTGCGGGTCATCACCAGCAATCCACCATAGATCACGCCGCAGACGATGGCCGTCATCCATTCAAAATGCACTCCCGCCCCGAATACCGCGGCGACGATCAAAAACGCTTTCCAATCCCATTCCCCCACCGCAGCCAATTTGAAATTATTCGGCGCGATGAGGGTTCTCCACAGATAATCCCGCCAGAACAATTCTTCCATGAAGGGAACCAGCAGCGACGCCCCGGCCCAGCGAACGGCGATAAACGCCCAGCGCAACTGCGGTGAAGCAATTGAAGCGAATGGATCGAACACCTGCGGCCGGGAAAGGCGCGGATAGTTCGGCCAATAGTGCAGCAGCAACTTCTCCATGCCGACCCATTGCACGACCACCAGCGCGCCGACAATGATCCCCAGCCACCACCAGTTCCAGCGAATCGGCGTGTAATGGTGGCGCAGCGCCACCAGCAACACCGCCACGATCACCGTCTTGAGCACGTATGACAAAGGAAACAGCGCCGGCCAATTCCCGCCCATCCAGGTGAACGCCAGGAAGACACCCATCGGCAGCACGTACGCCAGATCATCGCTTAGGAGCGGACGACGCCTGTGGCCAATCGGTGTAGATGCTTGATCCATGGAATGAATTAACGCGCCAAAGCCGACATTTGCCCTTGCTGGCTGGGCTGCTCGTCATCGGGAACATCATCCGACGGTTGAATCCCATTCGGCTCATATTCCGGCCGCGACCACGTGAAGCCGCCATTGGTCGTTCGGTAATGGTAAAGGCCCGCTTTGAGGCGGTCATTGCAATCCTTGGCCAGCGCCAACGTCAACAACCCCGAACCATTCTTAGCCATCACGAGGTCATAAAACGTCGCTTCCTTGCAAGGCTTTCGCATGACGCCCAGGGTAAAGGTCTTTCCACCGTCCAGCGAATGAAGCAGCGTCATTTCATGCTTTTGATTGTCCTCAGCCTGGTTGAAAAACCCCCAAATTTCGTCGTCTTTGGGGCCTGCGACGACTTGCTCCCATTGATTGTAGCTCCACTCCTTCTGCATTTTCATGGCGACGAAATGCTTGCCCATGCGCAGAGCCATGATGGGCATAAATTGGTCATCGTTGTTTTTGATTTCGCCGAAATAGAGCACGCGATCCCCCTCTTGCCCGAGGGAAAGCTTGTAAGAAAACTCTGCGTCGTCCCCCGCCTGCTCCAGTTTCAGGAGCGGTTGAAAATCGTTCATCGCAATTTGCGTCCAGACGATCGGAATGGTGTCGGAGGATGAGGGGTTGGAGGCAACCGGCTGCGTGGTCGGTGCGGGATCTTTCTTCGCCGTCCCACAGCCATGACAGAACAGTCCGAGAATCAGCAATGTAACCAATCGCTTCATCAGTGCTCCTACGTCGGCTATTGTGTCCGGGGCAGCACTGCTTGTCCATTTCGTGGATGAAGCGTTATGCATCAAAAGCCGCGCGGAACTGTTCGATCATCACTGCTTGGACGCTCGGCATGGAGGGGGCGCGATCGCCGAGCAATTGTTTCATTGAAGTAACACGCCGATCGGCCAAGCCGCAGGGGACTATTAAATTGAAATAGTTGAGATCGGTCTGAACATTCAAAGCGATGCCGTGCAAGGTGACGCCGCGGCGTATACGCACGCCGACGGCACAGATTTTCGCCAGGCCGCTGCCGTCATTCACCCACACGCCGGGCGCGGCGGCATCCCGCTGGCCAACCAGCTCAAACGCCGCCAGGGTATCGATCGCCACCTTCTCCAGGCGTCGCACATAGCCGCTAATCGAGAGCCGATGATCTGCCAAGCGGACGATCGGATACGCCACGATCTGTCCCGGGCCATGGAAGGTGATGTCGCCGCCGCGATCCGATTGCACCAGCTCCACCCCCATTTCTGCCAAACCAGCCTCCGAGGACCGCAAATGTTGCTCGCCCCCCGGCCGGCGGCCAAACGTTATCACGGGCGGATGTTCCACCAACAGCAGTCGCCTTTCCCCACCGGCGGCAACGTCTTCGTACGCCTGCTCTTGCAGCTGCCATGCCTGGCGATAAGCCATTTGACCCAAATCCTCGACGATCATGGCCGCTTATCATATGGTGCTTGGGCCTGTCGCATAGCGGCATAAAAGTCTTCACTCGCAGCCGATTTGTTTGTATAATCCGCCGGGGATATTGCCATGGGTCTGTCATCAGGTCGGTCGATTTTTGGCAAGTCTGTTGTCAAGAGCGAGGAGATTTCATTTCCTGAACTCCCGGCTCTCGGCAAGGAAGACACCTACTACGGTCGCATTGCGCGCCATGCGGAGAAGGAAAAGGATCCGTACACCCAAGCGGCATACAAGGTGGCGCAGTATTTGACGCTAGCCCAAAGCGCCAAGACCTGGACGCAAAAAATCCGCTGTTATCGTCATGCACTGGAAAAGCATGCCGTACCGCAGACGGCCGTGGACCTCAGCTCCGTGCGCTTTTTTGAAAAGTTGCAGGACTGGGTCCGCCGGGAATGCGGTACCGATGCCCTGCGGCTGGCCAGCGAGGAAGACGACTTTTATGCCCAGCGCCTCGCCCACAAAGAACCTCGCTTCAAAATCGTCAACGAAGCGGCGCATTTTTTCCCGCCCATGGTGCCGGAGAGTTGTCCGATGTGGTTTTTCAAAGACGACTATGAGGCCCTGCGTTTGCTGCAACTGCAATGGGCGTGAGAACAGCGTCACAGAGCGCGGCTAAGCAGGATACGAGATCGCTAATTAACGTTCAGTTTTGAGCGGATGAATTCCGCCCGAGCGGCTCTGCGAACGTCCCCTTCTAATTTGCGGCCCTGGATTTTCTGCAGATGTGCGGGTTGGGTGAGCAGGAACAATTCATTGATCGTGCGGATATCCACATCTTTCACACGGCCCAGATGCACGCCCATACGTAAATGACTCAGCAAAAGCAGCGTTTCTTCACTGGCCATCAGGCGGGCGCTGCGCAGCGATCCCAAAGCGCGGAACACTTTGTCATCGAGGGCTACGGTATGGTCATTGAGCAAAGCCCGGCGGGAGTGGTGCTCGTAATCGATGATTTTCGGAATCACCAGATGCCGAAATTCCTCGATGATTTCTTCCTCGGTTTTGCCCAGCGTGGTTTGATTGGAGATTTGATAAAAATCGCCGGTGGCTTCGGTACCTTCGCCGTACAAACCGCGGACAGCCAATTTCAAATCCTTGGCGGCGCGGAACACTTTTTCAATTTCGCCCGTCATCTTCAAAGCTGGCAGATGCAGCATCACGCTGACACGAATTCCCGTGCCGACGTTCGTGGGACACGCGGTCAGATAACCAAAACGCTGATGGAACGCGAAATCGAGCTTGGCTTCCAGGGCATCATCGATGGCGTTGATCTGATCCCACGCTTCTTCCAATTGCAGACCCGAGCGCAGCACCTGAATGCGCAGGTGATCTTCCTCGTTGATCATGATGGAGATCGATTCGTTTTCACCGACCGCCACGCCGCGTGATCCCTCGGCTGCTGCGTGCTGCTTGCTGATCAAATGCCGCTCGACGAGCAACTGGCGATCAATCTCCGGGGCATGTGCCAGATCGACATATAGCGTCGGCGTGGCCGGCGGGGCTTGCAACAGAACATCACGGATGCGGGTTTCCAGCACGTGCTTTTCCTGATTTGAAGCCCGCGTCAAAAACGGCATGCCGGATATGTTGCGGGCCAAACGGATGCGCGAAGAAATGACGATCTCGCTCATCGGCCCGTTGCCGCGGAGCCATTCCCCTGCCCGACCCGTCAGATCACTCAGCTTCATCGCCATTTAACCATTCTCCGCTTCACGGATCGAATCCCGAAGCTTGGCGGCCCGCTCATAATCTTCCGATTCCACCGCCTGAGCCAATTCACGCTTCAACTTGGTGACATCCATCGTCTTGCGTTTGCGCGGCACGCCGGTCGCCCCGGCGCGCGTCGGAACCTTCCCAGTGTGATGTGTCGCACCTTCATGGGCTTTCTGCAAAAGCGGCGTCAAATCTTTTTCAAATTGTTCGTAATCATGCGCACAGCCGAGCATTCCACTTTGGCGGAATTCCGCCCAGGTTACGCCGCAATGTTCGCAGGCAACGCCGAGCTCGTTCTGCACCCCCTGATGGGCCATAACAAAATTAGTCAATAATTCATTGATCGGCGTGTGACTTTTGACGGGAATCCCCTCTGTCTTGGAAGCACACAGCTCGCACAGATGCTTGCTAATCGTTTTGCCCTTTTGGATTTCCGTAAGAGTAACGGTTGCCACCTTACCGCAAATATCGCACTTCTGATGCATACGGACACCTATTCTCCGCCGCGGCAACGGCATAACGTCAGCCGCCTCGATCATATCGGCATAGCGGACCAGCCGCTTGGACGCCGATATCCACTCAATCGTATTTGCGCAGATAGCGAGCGTCAAACAGCATCTGCCGCAACTGCGGCTAGGCCGATTATCGGCGGAGGCGTTAAATCCCCTCTTTTAGCATCTTCTGCATCAGGTCCGCGTTCATGTCGACCTTGGCCGCGGCATCGATCACCGCCTGCCGCTGGGCCTCCAGATTTTGAGGTGATGCCAGGCCCGATTCGATGGAGGACAGGGTGCGGATGAAACGCTCCCATGCATCAATAAGCGGCAATAAATTCGGATCACAGATCACCCGCAGCTTTTCCAGATCGTCGAGGCCCTGATGCACAACGCTCGACGGTAGCGTTTTGCTGTTCTCCTTGGCCCGCTCCAACAGGACCGGCATCATTTGGTCGACCGCCACGGAAATGTAATATCTCGACGCGCCGGCAGACAAAGTTTTAGGCCGCTTGCCCGTGGCCGCCATCAGCAGCAGCTTGGCTGAGAAATGCCGCGGACACAGCGACAATATCTGCGTGAGCTTTTCGGCGCATTCAGGGCTATGCAGATAGCTTTTCGAGCTGGAGATATTCTGTTGCACCTGATCGTAAAGCTCAATCGCCTCGTTTAGTTTTTTATCCCGATCGATCCGGACCGCGGCAATCACGTCATCGATAGTTTCCGCGCCGATGACCTGCACCTCCGGCACCTCACCCTTGCCGATGAAGGCTTCGGTATTCAGAAGTTCGCCAAAATTATCCGTGGGAATGACGACCAATGTGCAGTTGGCTGCTTCGGCGCCATGAACCTTGGCATATACACCCCCGATTTTAAGCAAGGTGCCATCGGCACTGACATCGCCGGTGACGGCAACGTTGTGGTCAATCATAAATCCCTGGATCGATGATAAGAGCAGCGTGCTAAGCGCCGCCCCGATTGACCCGCCCTCATAATTGCCATCTCTTTCCGCAAAGGTCAATTCTGCACCGCTGGCCGTCCAGTTGGGATAGCGAACGTGAACATAACGCACGGCGTCATCACGAGCCGATCGCATTTCCGGCCCAACATTCGATATGAATCGGAAATTCACCTCGGCGGGCGTGTCACCTCGGAGCACTGTCAAAACTGTGTGGATTGTTTTTCCCACCAGCACATCCCCCGGCAAATGATTCACGACGAGAATATCTATCGCGGTCTGCATCTGGGTCACTTTCGTCGTCGGCCCAGGAAGCGCCTTTTCCGACAGCGGTGGATCGGGGTGGAATTTATCCTGTACCGAGGCCTTAGAGGGTGGCGTGTTCTCTTTACTACCCCCACCTGTCGTCGCACTGTCGATGACCAACGCCTTGGCAGCTATGAAAAAACCAGACGGTCCTGGTTGATCAAGCGTAATAATCTGCTGGGCGCTAATCGAGCGCCTGAATGCCGCAAGCGGCCGGCCCTTGACGACGCCGAAGCCATCGGGTGCGTCTAGTCGCACCCAACCGCCGTTGATAAGGGTCTGAACGATTGCATTGGGATTGTGTTTGGAATCTTCGCTTTCAACAATGACGTAGACGGTAGTGTCGCCATCCGCGCTGACAGTAGCATTGCACTTAATCCCGTCGTGTCGGTGGGTAAATGACAGGCCGGCCATTTCGGCGGGAATATTCGCCGCGTGACCTTTGTGATTGGTATAGAATGGAACTTCGTCGTTGAGCGGCGAGATTTCTGTCGCACCAACAGCAAATCTAACATGCACCGTTGCGGCGTGAGCAACACCGGAAGCTACGGAAAAACTCAGCGCGAGCAACACCAGGAAAGGCCATTTAATTCGACGCATGTAACACCTCGGATTTCCTTGCTTGGGCGGCGGGTAGTATACCGACCAAGCCCGCTAGGAATCAAAGCAAACGATAATAAACCTCGCAGATTACGGGCCATTGCTCCTGCGGTCTGCAATGAGTCAGGATAACATTCGCCCCGTGGAGGCACTTCTCGGCATGGCCCGGCGTGGGTGGCAGGCGCTCTTTGAACGCTGGCCCGCGGTGCCTTTGGCTGTTGCCTTGATAATTGGGATTGGTTTCGAGCCGTATTGGCATGTCAGTTTTCTTCCACTGATCGTCGTTACCGCCGCCTGCATCTTGACTGCGATGCTGCTTATCCATCGTCGGCTGGCCCCCGGCGTGTTGTTATGCGGAGCGATTGGCTTGTCAGGCGTGCTGCTGGCGCAGTGGCATCAATTTTATTTCGCCGCCTATGACATTACCCGCTTCACCACCAACGAGCCGCGGTTGGCGCAACTGCGGCTCCGGTTGACTTCACCGCCCCGTACCGTGCTCGGCACGGCGCACACATGGGAGCCGGCCGCACAAAATGCGCTGGCTTCTGTTGCGGAACTGAAGACCGTCCACGGCTGGCAACCGTGTAGCGGCGTTGTTACGGTGATACTGCTTCACCTGAACAAATCACTGGAAGTCGGACAGACGATCGAAGTCATCGGCCAGTTGCAACAGCCGGCGCCGGCCAGCAATCCGGGGGAATTTGATTGGGTGGGGTATTGGCGAAAGCAGCGCATTCTCGCCGATGTGCAAGTGTCGCATCCGGACATGGTGAAGATTCTGTCTCCCGCTGGATTTCAGCCGCTGGAATTTTTGCGACGCCATGCCCGGCGATTGCTCGAAGATGGATTCACCGACGATCAGCAACCGGCACAGGCGCTGCTCAAGGCACTGGTGTTCGGAGATCGTGAAACGCAAATGCGCGACGCCAAGGAGGATTTCACCAAAGCCGGCGGCGCATATCTGCTGGCGATCAGCGGCCTCCATGTGCTTTTGGTCGGGGCGGCGGTGCTTATTTTTTTGGCCGTGGACTGAATGTGCATCCGAAATGGGCAACGATTGCAGCAATGCTGGTGGTCGTTTTGTATGCGATGATCGTCGTGCCGGGAACGCCGGCGGTTCGGGCGACCGTTTTATTTCTCGCCTTCGGAATTGCACGGCTGGTTCAACGGCGTACCGCACATCTGCAATTACTGGCGCTGTGTGCCATGGGGATTCTGATCGCCGAGCCGCAGGAATTGAGCAGCGCGGGATTTCAATTGAGCTTTGTCACCGTGGCCGGGCTGATCATCGGAGCACAACCGATGGCGACATTTTTGACCGGGCTTGTTGAAGATGAGCATGATCGCGTCGCACGGTCCTTCCGTCCACCGGGATTCTGGGGATCGCTTGGCTTGGAAATGCGGAATTTCCTAATCAACGGCTTGGCGATGTCGCTGGTGGCGTGGCTCGTCTCCATGCCGTTGATTTTGATCCATTTTCAACAGGTCAATCTCTGGGGACTGCTTGCCGGATTAATCTTGCTTCCGCTGGTGGCGGTGGTGCTGATCGGCGGATTACTGAAAATATTGCTCACGCTGATCATGCCCGGCCTTGCGGTCCAGTGGGCCACGATTGCATCCGCTCCGCTATCGCTGCTTAAACATGTCGTGCATGGACTGGCTCATCTGCCCGGCGCGGAACTTGTGGCGATCCAACCGTCCCCCCTCTGGGTGGCGGCGGGTTACGCGCTGCTGTTACTGCCGCTGTTGCCGTGGGCATGGCCAACCGTCAAACGCTACAGCCGCTGTTCGCCGGTGATGGCGGTGCTTGTCATCTGCCTGCCGGCGATCCTGGGCACGGGCCATCCGGATAGCGTTGCCGAAGCAAGGGTCACGCTGCTGTCGATCGGCGCGGGACAGATCGGAATCATCGAACTGCCGAACCACGACGTTTTTCTCGTGGACGATGGTTCGACTACCGTCACCGATCCGCTGCACCGCTGCCTGGCTCCGTACTTGCAAACCCGCGGCATTCGCACAATCCAGGCGATTTTCCTGAGCCATCCGGATTATGACCACATCAGCGCCGCCGCGGCTACTGCACAGATGTTTCATGCCTCGCATGTCTACATCAATCCCGTTTTTCGTGAACAATCACTGGGCAACACCACCGCCACGCTGATGCTACGGCAATTGAGCTATGCACACATTCCCATTGAAATCACCTATCGCGGCCAGCACATTCCCTTGTCGAGTGATGCGACGATCGATGTGCTGTGGCCGCCGGATCATCGCCACTTCACCACCACCAACAACGCCGGGCTGGTATTGAAGCTGACTTATCACGGACGATCGGCATTGTTTCCCGCCGACATTCAAACACCGACGGAGGAAGAATTGCTCAGCGACAAAACACCATTGCACGCCGATGTGCTCATCGCCCCGCACCATGGCAGCGCGGAAGTTTCCACGAGCGCCTTCATCGCCGCGGTCCATCCGAGCATCGTCCTCAGCTCCAACGCCAAACGGCTTTCCAGAAAGCAACATGAATTCGACCGTGAAACCACCAACCTGCCCGTTTACCGCACCAGCAGTTACGGAGCGGTCACCGTCCACATCGGCCCCACCGGTGAACTAACAACGGAAACTTTTCTGCATCCGACGCCGTGAGTCACGTCATTTGGTCAATTCGATATCGCCAAGGTGATACGTCCCATCATGCCCCTCCACCGGCAGATGGATCGGTCGGCCGTCGAGCGGATCGGTCATTTTCATCCATAGTTCGTAATGGCCCGGCGAAACATGATCGAATTGCGCGGAGTCCCTGAACGAATATCCCGAGCCGGCGATCCATTGGCGTGTCGGAGCAACGGTTGGACTTGACGTGGCGACCGTACTTCCGTCATTTTTTTGCAGCACGAAAGTCAATTCATAATCCCGCAGCACCCGGCCGACGCCGCGATTCAGCCAGATGGTGTCGATATCGAACTTGTCGCCGCTCGCTACTTTGGCGGGATATTTCAATTCACGGGGAACCAGACGGTAGCCCATCGCCAGCGATCCCTTGTTCACGAGATCGGGCCGCTCTCGGCAAAAATCCCGCGCATCGCCGCCGGAATAACCGAGCAGGTTGATAAAATTCGGATGCAAGCTCAGGGCGTCATCAATCATCCAATTAACCAATTTCGTGCCACCTTTGACAGCACTGCCGTATCCGCCGATGAATTCGCATTCCCCCGGGCCTTTACCTTGGGCGAACGCCGTTTCCATGAGTTTTCGCTCGTTGGAGTGAACCGCCCCGCCGACTCCGTCCCGGCGATAGGTGATATTCGGCAGCATCAAGGCATGATCGAATGCGGAGTAGTACAAAAAATCGTTGTAAGTGCTGGTGAATTTTGAATCGAATTTGTTCGTAGGGCCGGCGTGATACGACTCGGGACTGTCGGGATCATAGGAATAACTCAGCGCCAGAGGATGATCCAGCAGCGATTTGGACCAGACATCCAGCACGCCCACCAAAGCGGCGTGGCGAGCTTCGACATCGGGATATTTGAATCCGCTGTGCCATTCACCCCACACGCCAAATCCTCGCAGGTCGATCAAGGTCACCGGCCGCTGGGTGTTGAAATGGTTCTCAACCGCCGTCAGAAAATTTGCCAATCGCTGCAGATAAAACGGCTGCCGCGCATCGACCGTGACATACGGCACGCCTTCGAGTTTGCGGGCCTGCTTGGCCGACGCCGGCAATTGATCCAGCACATACTGCGGCACACCAAATCCCGTCGGCGGATTGCGCGTGTCCCACCAGAGCAGCGTCTCCGTGCTCATGCGAAGTTGAATGTCCTTGCCGCGATTTTTCCAGTAATCGTAAGCAAAATCGACTCGCTGAAAATCGTAGCGGTCCGGCGTCTTCTCGACATCCGCCCAACTGAACATCACCGCCACTTGATCGGCCTGTGGAAAATCCTCGCCGGGCAATGTCAGCAAACCAGAACTCCCCTGCGGGTCGGCGTCTAGGGGATAATTCTCGTACAACACCCAACCCATGTCGGGATTGTGAAGAATCATCTTCGGATCTTCGGTCGGATGGATGGTGACGGTCTGCGCAGCCACGCAAATCGGAATGACCCCAATCAAAAAACAAATGACGCCACGCATCTGAACGGTTTACTGGCAGAGGCCCGCGGCGTTTAGTTATGGCTGAACCGCAAGCTTTTCCCGCACCAATCCCGCATCAATGTATTGCCCGCCCTTAATTTGGTGGCAATGCACGGCAATAAGATTCTTCCCCGGCTTCAAAGTTGCCAGCGCGGCTGGCGTTAGCTCGCTCAAATCGTATTCATCGATATATCCATGCAGCGTGGCAGCGAGCACGCCGTTCAAATAAACCTCCGCATCGTCATCGTGATAACAGCGCAGGAGCAGGCCTTTGAAATCCCCTTGCGGCAAATCAAATTCGCGGCGCAGCCAGATATCATCGGTGCTCCAGGCGGTGCGCATCTTGCCCGCATCCGAAGCGCCTTTGCCGAAACCCGCCGGCCCTTGCTTCCAGCCGCCGGCATCGAATGCGATGGCAAACCAATCGTCGGCCGGATGATCCGTCGTATATCGCCACTGAATTTCCTGCGTCTCGGCAGTCGGCACAACGGTTTCGTAGGTCGGAAGCGGAGGAAAGTCGCCGCGCGCCACCGCCGCCGCTGATGCAGCGACATCCATCTTAATCACCTTGCGGTCATAACTGAGCAAGCCATTGGACTCGGTTTCGACATCGGTCAACTGCGTATAAATAGCCGCGCTCAATCCTGGATTAGATTTCAAATCCCAGACTTGCCGCCAAAGCTGCCAATATTTCTCGTTGAGCGCGCGCGTGCCTTCCATGCGGCGATAACCCCAGGCGCTCGGGTCCCATTTGTGACCATCAATCGGCAATCCCAGCCCGCCGAATTCTCCTAGCACGGCCGCCCGATTTGACTCCGGTGGATAGCAACCGGGATCAGGGTAGTGGTGCATATCATGCACATCACCCGCGCCCACATCGACCCAGCCGCTGGCATCATCCACCAACCGCGTCGGGTCCAGTTCCTTAACCCATTGGGTCAATCGAGGCGTATCGTATTGCCCCCACCCCTCGTTGAACACCGTCCACATCACAATGCACGGATGATTCGCATGTTGCTGCACCATCGCCTGCAATTCACTTTCAAACTGCTTGGCCGCTTCCGCCGAACCCGCCGTGCCGTCCCCCTTTTTGTTATGATTCCCACCTTTGCCCACATTTCCCGATGGCATGTCCTGCCACACCATCAGCCCCAATTTATCGCACCAGTAATACCACCGGTCCGGCTCGACTTTGACATGTTTTCGCGTGCCGTTGAAGCCGAATTTTTTAGTGATCTCGATGTCATAGCGGAGCGCATCATCGGTCGGAGCGGTGTAAATGCCGTCCGGCCAATAACCCTGATCCAGCGGCCCGGCAAAAAAAGTCGGCTTGTTGTTCAGCATCATGCGGGTAATGCCGGCATCGTCTTTGCCGAGCGAAATTTTCCGCATGGCAAAATAACTCTCCACCGTGTCGGTCAGCTTGCCGTCTTTTTGCAGATGAATCCGCAGCGAATAAAGAAACGGCGACTCCGGCGTCCATAGTTTCGCATTGGGCATCGGAATCTCTATTTCGCTGCCCAGCGTTCCATGCACCGTCGCAATCGGTTGCGCGCCATCACTTACCACAGCGGTGATATCACCCTTGTCGATGCCGCGGCCGGCTACCGTTAGCTTCAACACACCATGATCGATATCGGGCGTCGCCTTGAAATCGTCGATGGATTGCGCCGCCACCGGCTCAAGCCACACCGTTTGCCAAATTCCCGAGGCCGGCGTGTACAAAATCCCCTTCGGCTTGGCAAACGCCGGGCGATACTGCTTTCCCTTGGCCGAGCCGTTGTCACCCGTCGAATCCCAGACGCTGATCATCAGCTCATTGCCCTGGTCGTGCAGTGCATCAGTGATATCGAATGTGAACGAATCGTACCCGCCTTGATGCGTGCCGATTTCCTTGCCATTGACGTAAACGGTGGTTTCCCAATCGACCGCTCCAAAATGCAGTAGCAGCCGTTGGCCGTCGGCAAGTGCCGGCCGGTCGAAAATCCGTCGATACCACAGCCTATCCTTGGGCGTCAGTTCTTTTCGTACACCGGACAACGCCGACTCGATCGGAAACGGAACGAGAATCGATCCGGCAAATGAATCGGGTTTGGCGTCTTTCTCGGTAATGGCGTAATCCCAAAGGCCGTTCAGATTCGTCCACTGTTTTCGAACCATCTGCGGCCGCGGATATTCGGCAAGCGGATGGGCTGGATCAACTTTGTCCGCCCAGGGCGTCATCAATGGATTGGTGGTCGGCCGCCAAGTATTGTCGGCGTGAACCGCGCTCGCTGCCAAAATGACGATCAACAACAATCCAACAACATGTCCGAGTTTCATGGAGATATCCCCGCTCGAGTGGCCGGTTGCGTCGCTGGTGCCGCGACATACATCGTCGAAATATCCATCACCCCTTCATCGCTGAGCAGCGGATGCAGCAATGGATCTTTCAGCACTGCCGCCACGGAGCTGGCCTGACCGTCAACCATCACCTGCTGCCGCACCAGCCGAATGCCGTGGCTGTAATCGACGTAGGTTCCCTTGTGTATCGTCGTGAGCGGCTGAATCGGCTTTCCATCCAGATATTCCCAACCATAAATCGCCACATGCGTCGGGGCATTTTTGAGCTTGTTCGTCAGCACAACATCTTTTTTAATCCCGTCGATCAATTCACCGACCGCATGGCCGCGGCGTTCCATCTCGATGATTTCATTGTGCTGCATGAATGTCGCCATCGTTTCCCGATTTTCCACCAGCGGGGCGGGCTGCAATTTGAGCGTGGCGTTGCGGTGAATCTCATCGACGATTTTGCAAGTCGGCAGCGTGCAGGACAATTTCTCAGCAATGCGGCAAGCGGTGACGGGCGTCAGCGGCATGCGCACAAAATCCGCATCGCTGCCGACGGACAAATAATCCGCCGCCACCTGCAGCTCGATTTGATGCATCTTCCCGTCAGCCAATTTCGCCTGAATATGGATCGTGTGCGACCGCCGTAGAAAATTGGGGATATTGCCGCGCAGCACCTGTTCTTCGATCGCCTTTTCACGCTCCACCGTCGGCAACATGGCGATGGATCGGGCAAATACGCTGCCGGTCGGAGCTTCGCTGGGCCGCGGTGGAATGAGCGAAGTGGCGGACGGTTGCGTCGCCGCAATCAATCCTACCCATGCCGAATAAGCCCGCGGTCCACCGAATGTTCCCCATTTGTTTTCCTGCGGTGTGCCGACCGTCAACGCCTGCAGCAGCCCATTCATTTCGCCGACCAGCGCCGTGTGGAGAATTTTGTTCTCCGGATTGGGATGAATGTAAAACCAAATCTGGCCGTTCATCGCTGTCCATCGGTCGAAAGGGCCAAGGCGATCGGTGGTGAATGTCATCTCCTTGGCAAACCGATCGATCATCCGGTGCGATGAGCCATAGGTTCCGTTCAAGGGAGCTTTAAGGACTTTTTTACCGTTGAGCGTGATTTCCCGGTCGTCGTAGGCGATGACCACCAAATGGCGATCGCTGCTGCCATGCAACCACGCGAGGAATTTCTCGCCGTGATGCGATTCCTCGGAGTAGGCATAGTTGGCGTCGAGAAATGCGATGCGGTCGACTTGATCGCCAATGGCATCGCCGCCATCGATATAGCTCCACAAAAACTGTCCGCCGCCACTATGGCCGGTGAGAATCAAATGAATCTGGGACCCCGGCAATCCACGACAGGCTTCTGCGATCATGGCCCGCACACGCTGGGGTGCATCGGCATGCACATGACGATACGTCGGCCAGCTTTTCTCCGCCGATTGGGCGACGACCAGCACAATATTGCGGTCCGGCTCCAGTGTCCGCAGCAACCGCACCTGGGCCGCGACATGCTGAATATCAAAAAGCCAATTCGCGTCGATTGATTTTGAAAGTTGGCCACCGAGCGTTTGCTCGACCGTGCTGCCATTGGGCGTGGCGTAAAAGACCACATCCGTCGGCAAAGCGGCTCGGCTTTCCAGCGATGCGGCAGCGTTGGTGTACAACCGTGCCCCATCGGCCAACGTGATCCACCGGGCCTGCTCGCCGAATGCATCAGTCAGCGCAAATCCCGCCAACGGCGCAGCACGCAATGGCGTCCAACACCACAGCGATAGCCCGACCATGAGACATCGTTTCCACATAGGTTAATTCGAGCAACGCCTTTTTAATCGCTTTGCCGACGATTGGCGACTTTTTTTGCCATCCGTGTAGCGCAGTCATCCGGCCGGTTTCTCATTTGTCCGAATCTGGGCTACAATTAGCACCGGCCCGGGGCTATTTTATAATGCAGGCATTTCGTTTAGAGGTGCAATATTTCAAGTGTAACCAGCAAAGTGACTTCCGCGTCAGGCACCACGGCGGGATGGTGGCCGACCAATCTGTTCGGCTATATCGTCGAGCAAAAGCTTGGCGAAGGGGCCGCCAGCACGATTTGGTCGGTGAAAGACCCCAAGACCAAGCAACTCCTGGTGCTCAAGCACGTCCTGCGCAAAACCGATAAGGACATGCGCTACATCGAACAGTTGAAAACTGAATATGCCGTCAGCAAGGATTTCACGCATCCGGTGCTTCGCAAAAGCCTGGATCTGAAATTTTCCCGCAACCTCTTTCGGCGTATCACAGCCGCGGCGCTGTTCCAGGAATATTTCAACGGCTTGCCGCTTCACCTGCAACCGCCCAAGTCATTGCCGGAGGTTCTCTCGACTTTCATCCCCGTCGCCAAGGGTTTGGACAGCCTGCATTACCAGGGATATGTCCACTGCGATCTGAAGCCGAGCAACATTCTCACCAACGACAAAGGCGAAGTGAAAATCATCGATTTCGGCCAAGCCGCGAAAATCGCCACCGTCAAGGAGCGCATTCAGGGCACGCCCGATTTCATCGCCCCCGAGCAGGTCGAAAAACGCCCCGTCACCGTCCGCACCGATGTGTTCAATTTAGGGGCCACGCTCTACTGGGCCGTCTCCAAGCACAAAATCCCCACGCTCTACAACATCAAAAAGAGCAAGCGTGATTCCCTGCGTGATGAGCACATCAAACCGCCGACGCACTACAACCCTGATCTGCCCGAGGCGTTTTCCGATTTGATTATGGATTGCGTCCGCCTCGATCCCACCGAACGGCCACGCAGCATGGGGGAAGTAGCCGCGGGATTGGAATCGCTGCTGAAGGTGGTTTGATCGCCGCTGCTGTTACGGCTGCAACTTCACCTTAGCATCATCCGGCCAACTGGCTCCCTGATCGATCCAGGCCTTGATGGTGGCGATCTTGTCGTCGGACAGCTTGTCCTTTTTGTAAGGCATGCGGCCGATCTGATCATCGCCGGAGCCGACGGGACCGAGGAGCAGTTTGTAAACCATGCTGTCACCCGACTTGCCGGGGACGATGTCGTCTTTGTTTTCGCCACCCTTCATGGCTGTGTCTTTGGTGGTCAAATCAAATTTGCCCTTGGGCTTGCGGCCTTTGGGGTCGGCGCCATGACACCGCACGCAGCTTTGGGCCAAAATCGGCTGCACATCGGTTACGAAGTCGATCTTTTTATCATCCGCGCGACTGACGGGAGCCGAGAGAGTTGTCGCCACCATCGCCGCAGCGCCGATCGTTGCAAGGCACAATTTCATTCGCATGGTTCTTCACTCGCTTGAAAAAATCCCGCAGGGCAACGCGCCCTGATTACGCCACATGTCGCAGCTTGGTCACCCGGCCGGGCGCTACCCACTCTACAACATAAATATCGCCCTTGCTATCCCAGATCGCCCCGTGCGGACAGATGAATTGGCCGTCGGCCCAAGCTGTCATCGGTAGGCCATTTTTCTCCCTGCGACCCGGATCGGGATTGTCGAACAATTGAGCGGCGGCATTGTTGTCTTTGTCGAGAATGGTAATTCGGCCGCGCAGATCGGGAATCAACATATCGGTGCCGCGGACATCAAAATGGCATGGCAGCCGCACGATGCCGTCGTCATTTTTGCCTTGCACGAACGAAATGTGCTTGCCGTCGAGCGTGAAATATTGCAAGCGATTGTTAGCCCGGTCGGCGACCACGATCTTTTCGTCCCCGGAGCGTTTGTCCATATAAATCCCATGGCAGCAATTCATCTTGCCCGGCTCTTTGCCCTTGCCGCCAAAGGTATCCTGATATTCGCCCTTGATATTGTAGCGATGCACGTAACTTAAGCCGTAACCATCGGCGACGTAAAAATCGCCATTGGCGGCAAAGGCGATGTTCGTGGGAATGTAACTCGCTTCGGAATCTTTGCCCTCTTTATCTTTGTACAGCCCAGATTCCTTAGGAAACCTCAATTCAAATACGACTTCGCCGTCGAGCGTGGTCTTCACCACGCGATGCTGGCCGGTGAGGGCGAGATACAAATACTCGGTGCCATCTTCCTTGCGAAGCTGTAGACCATGAGCGCCGCCCTCGTACTCCTTACCCCACATTTTCATCACCCTGCCATCGGTGTCACACACGAGCATGCACGGCGTGCCCGTGTTCGCCTGCCCGGTGTGATGGATAAAAATGCGCCCCTGTGAATCTTGCTGCACGCCATGGCAATTGCCGAGCTTGACGCTTTCCGGAATCGTCAGCCAATCATGCACCCATTCGTATTTATGTTCGCCTTCACCTTGAACGCTGCCTGGCCCGGCCGTGGGAATCTCCACCGCGCGCCTCGCCGTAGGCACGGAATGTGATTCGGAGCAGCCGGTGATCATCGGAGCCGCGATCGTGCCGACCGCCGCAGCTCCGACACCCTGGATAAACCGCCGCCGTGACGCGCCGTTTGTCTTTGCCGATGAATGATTCGCCTGTGCCATGACTTGACCTCCGCCAGTTAAAGTTTTCGATTGTGAATCGATCGATCAGTGTACCGCCAAAACGGCCCTGCTGCAAAAGAACTACGCCATTGCGGCTGCCTTTGTTGCCACCTTTACACAACCAAAGCTAGAATTCCCCGCATGGGCATGGTTACCGTACAAATCTGGGACGCCACCGGCAACAAGCGGCAGGAAGTTGAAATGCCCGACGATGTGCCGATCAACCGCATCCTCGCCGTGCTGCTGCAACGCATGAACTTCCCCGAAACCGCCCCCGACGGTCAGCCGCTCAGTTACAAATTCCACCACCGCCGCAGCGGCAAGCAACTGCTAGATACCCAATGCCTTAAAGACATCGCCGTCACCGAAGGCGATGTTTTACGACTCCAACCCGAAATCACCGCCGGCATTTAACCATCTCGCTTCCCCGTTTAGCCGCCGGCTTGCCGGCGCGTCTCGCGCATCCCCAAAAAATAAACTTGACCTACCAACTGCCTGGTGTTATAGTTCAATAGTCACTCGGCGGACAAAACATGTTCCTCCGCATCGAATCATCCTCCGGCGTCCCGATCCTACGGCAAATTGCCGACCAGATCCGCAGCCACTGCGCCGCCGGCACACTCGTCTCCGGCGACCGCCTTCCCAGCGTTCGGCAACTCGCCAAGGAACTCGCCGTCAATCCCAACACGATTCTGCATGTGTACGAACGCCTCACCGCCGAGGGACTTCTCGAACGCCGCCAAGGCGACGGCACATTCGTCTCCGCCAATCTGCCGCGCGGCCGCGCCAAAGCCGAGCGCGAATTGCTCATCAGCGAGATCGACCGCCTCACCCATCGCGCCGCCGACCTGGGCCTCACCAGCGATGAAGTGTACGAGCTCATGAACGATTCATTTTCCCGCATCGCCAAAGAGCGGTTGCGGGCCAAAGAAAGGACAGGCCGATGAGCGACACGCCGGTCATCCAGTTGCAGGGCGTCCGAAAATCTTTCGGCAAAAACGAGGTGCTCCGCGGCCTCGATCTGGTCGTCCCCGTCGGCCAAACCTTCGCATTCCTCGGCCGCAACGGCGCCGGCAAAACCACCACCATCCGCACCCTGCTCGGCCTACTCAAAGCCGACAGCGGCACCGTCCGTGTGCTGGGCCTCGATCCGCAAGTTGATCCACTCGAAGTCCGCCGCCGGGTTGGTTACGTCGCCGAGGATCAGCAAATGTTCGGCTGGATGCGGGTCGGCCAGCTCATGTCGTTCATCGCCCCGTTTTATCCAACTTGGGACGCCGCCTGGGCCAAACAATTAAGCGACCGTTTTGAATTGCCGCTCAAAACCCGCATGAAACATCTCTCCAAAGGCCAAGGCATCCGCGTCGCCCTGCTGCTGGCGCTGGCCCATCGCCCGGAGCTGGTCATTCTCGATGATCCCACACTCGGCCTCGATCCGATCATGCGGAAACTTTTTCTGCGCGATCTGGTCACCTATCTGCAAGCCGAGCACGTCAGCGTCTTTTTCTCGTCGCATCTGCTCTACGAAATCGAACCGGTCGCCGATTCCGTGGTCATCATGGACCACGGCAAAATCCTTCGGCAATCCACAACCGATGATCTGCGCAATTCCGTCAAAAGATTGATCGCCCCTGCCGATGCCGAACCGGAATTGCGAGCCTTGCCCGGCATCCTCGATTTCACCACCTATGGCCGCCAATGCAGCGTCGTGGTCGAAAACATCTCTACCGCGCGCACAGCCTTAGCCACCAGCGGCGTCGAAGCCCAGGAAATCGACCTGAACCTCGACGAGATTTTCGAAGCATTCGTCATCGGCCGCCGAAAGGACGGACACCATGCGGAGCCTTCTCTGGAAAGAGTGGCATGAACAAAGCTGGAAGCTCGCTTTCAGTTGTATCCTGCTCGGCGCGATGGCGGCGATCGGTCTGCATAGCCGCATCATCAGCGACTCTGACATGATGATCTGGATCTGCCTGCTCGGCATGCTACTGCCGATTTCCTACAGCAGCGGCCTGCTTCCGGCGGAACGGGCCGAGGGATATTTTGAATCGCTCATCGCCCTGCCCGTGCCGCCGCGAACAATCCTCCTCGCCAAAACAATTCTCGGCATCGCGCTCTGCATCATCCCACTGCTGCTGGCCATGATGATCACCCTCGCCATGGCCGGCGACCGGGAAGCCGCCGACGCGCAAATCATCGCCCTCTTCGGCCGCAGCATTTTTGCCTCCGCCGTCCTATTCATCTGGATGTTCGCGTTAACCAGCCAACTCCCCGGCGAAACTCGCGCCAGCCTAGTGAGCCTCGGTATCTGGTTATCTCTTGCAATGGTTTCGCTTGGTTTGCAGGTTCAGGTATCCCACCTACTTGCCGCCCTCCTCACACCGGTGTCCTACGCCCTTAACCATGGTCCACCCGTCGCTGATTGCCTCGACATCGCCATCCAAGGCGCTATCGCTGTGCTGCTTTGGTTCTGGACAAGCCGCCACTTCACCACCGCCGCAAAGGAGCTGGTATGAAACAGTTTAGATCGCTCCTCTGGAAAGAATGGCGCGAAGACCACATCTATCTCTGGATTGGCCTGGGCGTCCTGCTCATTCTGCCACTCATCAACGCCTGGCAGGAGATTTATTACCTCGGACACTTCGAGCTGCATGCCTCAGCATGGATTTTCCTGCTCGGCGGCATCTTCGCCATCGTGGTCAGCGTCGGTATAAGCTGTCGTGATCTCGCCGAACCGTTGGAAAACTTCTGGCATTCCCGTCCCATTGGCATTGGACGTTGGATGCTCGCCAAATATGCAATGGGTGCGGTTATTGTGCTGCTCTCATGTGTCGGGCCAGCCATCGTTGAGCTGCTCATAGACCCCCCAAAAAAAGGCGCCGCCGCCGCCATCTTCATCGTCTGGTTTCCATTTCTATGGATTGCCATCTTCACGATGGGCTTTTTCGTCGGCGCGCTACTGCGGAAGACCGCCCAGACTTCGCTCATCGCCATTAGCGCCATGATGCTGCTGTATATTTTGCCGATCATTCTCCCTCCGCTGCGGCGGCTAAGCGTTTGGGTAATCCTAGACCTCCCCGCCAGACCGGAGTCATGGGAATCCCAAACCAAAACAGGGGCCTCCAAGCTGCACCCATGGTCCTGGCTCTGGGGCACGCCGCAGGCCCTATTTGCCTGCGGGATGTTGGCCCTCACGGTAATTTTCATTGCTCTGGCGCTGTTTGCCGTGAAGCGCGATTGGCATCTCGCCGCTGGCCGCAGGACTATGTTCGGCTCGATCGTCGTCGCTTTCCTGCTGCTGCTTTTAACCACGGCATTTCAGCTTGGCACGAACATGCCGATCCTCCAAACGCTGACGCTGCCGAATGACAACTACGTTTACAGCATGGGCGATAACCAGGGGCAGGCGATGATCTGCTCCAAGCGATGGGCAAGCGGGAATCCGGATTTTAAGCCAGGCAGCGGTGACAGCGAATCCATCTGGCACTACGAATACCGCCGCGTCTCCATTTCACCCGATGGCAAGCTGGCGGTTTCTGAACCCGTTGCGCAGATACGGCCCGACAATGCACCCGTTTCCCCAATCAACTCCGATATCTATTACGAACCGACCGAAATCTGGGATGACCGTAGCCAGGTTTGTAGCAAAATCGCCCTCCGCATCACCGACATCGCCAGCGGCACGAAAAAAGTAATTCCGGTCCGCGATCCCGCCACGGATGCGAAAGGCGCTAAGATCTCCTGGCAGGGCATCGCCCATGTCTTTGGTCATTGTCTGTACATTCCCGGCGACCAGCTTGTCACGCTCGACATTTCCAAGCCACTCTCGCCGAAAATCGTTTCCATCACTCCCTACCGAATGCTCCGCGGCACCGTCTACGGCAGCGGCGCGGGCGTTCTCGAATACTCGTTTCCATCAGTTCCGGGCCTCTCCGCCAAAGAGCGATTTCTCCTTGCCGGACCCCCGGGGCTCGGCTTTGAGGACGGACTGTTGCTCCAGCTAATATATAGTCCTTCCAATGAAATGGCCCTTGAGCTCTACAAGCTCGAGTCCCTCACTGAAACGCGCGCTAGATTTGTGCGCATCGCCGAACGGAAACCGACGCTGCTGGAATCGGTCTTCCATAACTACAGTTATGACGACATCGATTTCAAAGGGGGGAGGATTTATATGGTGCATCACAGCTACTCCGCACTCAACGCCACCATCACCGTTCTCACCGCAACCGGCCCGCATCCGCTGCAGCTGCTGGGCCATTTTGGCCTCCCGCGCATTGAAGGCTTCTATCCGCTTGATGATGGTCGGTGCATCGTCGGCGGCGGCAGCAATCCCGTGCAACATGGTAATAAACTCTGGCTCGTCGGCCCGCCACCGCAGCACTAAAAGTCACTTCGGTAATGGCGTGCCTCATTCACCGCCGATAGCATGTCGCCATGCTGAGATTTTCTTTGGCCGCATTGATCTTCCTCTTCATCTACACAGCCTCACAAGCCCAAACTCTACCCACCACGCAACCGACCCCATTGCTTCACGTCCACGCCCACAACGATTACCTGCACGAGCATCCGCTCTTCGACGCCATGGATCGCGGCTACTGCAGCGTCGAGGCTGATATTCATCTCGTCGGAACCGATCTACTGGTCGCCCAGGACGCCAAATCCATCCAGCCCGGCCGCACGCTGCAATCTCTCTATCTCGATCCCATGCGGCAGCGCATCCACGAAAACGGCGGCCGGCTTTATCGTAGCGGCCCCCCGGTCGTGCTGCTGATCGATGTGAAAACGCCCTTCGATGTCACCTATCCCGTCCTGCGAAACGTGCTGGCCGGCTATGCGGATGTTTTAACGAGTTGGAAGGATGGCCAAAAAACTCAAGGCGCGATCCTGGCCATCGTGACCGGCAACCGCGACCAAAAAACCATCGCCGCCGACAATCCAAGATGGTGTGCCTGCGACGGCGGCCTGGCCGATTTTCAATCCGATCCCCCCGCCGACGTCGTCCCGTGGATCAGCATCCGCTGGACCGCCCTGTTCGTCTGGAAAGCCAAAGCAAGCCCCATCCCCGCATTTGAAAGACAGGAAATCAAAGACATCGTCACCATCGCCCACACCCAGCACCGCCAGGTCCGCTTCTGGGGCAGCCCCGACAACGTAGCCGCCTGGACCGAGCTGCGGGCCGACGACGTCGATCTGCTCAACACCGACGACCTGCCAGGTTGCCAGGCGTTTTTGCTGCGGGAAATCGCTGCCGACCATTAATATTTAAAATTCCCGCTCTCAAATTTGAAATCTGAAATTTCAGATTCAGATTTCCCTTGCATACCTCGCCTCGCATAGCATATACTATGCCCAGCGAGGTATATCATGCGAATCGAACGAGAACTCATGCGTGGAGCCGGACCCGTGGCGGTCATGCGGCTACTGCAAAGCGGCGAACGGTATGGTTATGAGCTGATCGAACTGCTCGATCGCCAATCCGCGGGGGTGCTGGCCATGGGGCAAAGCACGCTTTATCCCCTGCTGTACAACCTCGAGGCCAAGGGCTGGGTAACTTCCCGCATCGAAACCGCCGACAACGGCAGATCGCGGAAATATTACCGCCTCACCGACAAGGGGAAAAAACGGCTGGTCCAGGATTCTAAGCAATGGCAGTCCCTGGCCGCGGCGATGGGCAAACTTGGCGTGATGGGCGCTTGATCGGGAGCGAACATGGCAGATGCGATCGAATACCCAAATGCCTTGCGCAAACTCCGGCTGACTCCGATCAGCGATCTGTTGCGTGGCCATGTCACCGGCCGACTCGATTGGCGTCACAACATCCGCGCCGCCGGTTTTGCACCGCCGGTCGAAAATCTCATCTTGCAAGTCGTCCGCCGAAGCAGATTATGGCGAAGCGAAAAACTATCCGTCACCGATGAACTAATCGCCCATTTTCGAGACGGCCTGGCCACTGGCGCCAATGCCGAAGACTTAATCGGCTCATTCGGTGACGCTAAACAAACCGCCAAACTGATTCGCCGCGCCAAATTGCGCAGCCGATCGATCATTTGGCGTGCCCTGCGATCCATGCGATGGATCGTCCCGGCATTCTTCGCCGTGTACATTGTCCTTGCTCTGCGTTTCTTTAGCGGACAGCCACACCCCACGGTCGATTACATCGCGATCCTGAACGCCAAGACGCTGCAAACCCCCGAGTCCGACCGTGCATGGCCGATTTACCGCCGGGCGATCCTGCTGCTGACCGATCGATCCAGCAAATCCGGTTTCTGGCCCGACGCGGCGGAGCACGACATTCACGGCAAACATTGGCCTGAGACAGTTGCTTACCTGCACGCCCATCAAGCGGGACTCGCGCTTTTCCGTGAGGCATCAACCAAGCCGATCTTCGGATGGATATTTGGACCCGAGGGTTCTCAAAATGATCCGGAATTGGGGTGTCGGTATATCAACGCCCTGCCGACCAGTTACGGTGTTTTGGATGGTTCGCTCTTCGACCTGAAGTTGACATATATTTCAGAAATGCGGTATTTCCTCCTTGTGGCGCGTGCCGACATCCAACTGGCCACGGAAGAACACGATGCCGATCGTGCCGAAAAGGACCTGATCGCGCTTCTCGACATGACCGACCAATTGCATCGGCAACATGCCTTAGGCAACAACGACGATTCGCGGTCGATCATTTACCGTGGCTGGGCGTTGACCGCCGCGCAGAATGTGTTGCAGGACCATCCTGATTTATGGACCGACGCCACTTTGACACGCATCGCCCACCGTTTATCTCGACTGCAAAAACCGGCTGACCTCCTCAGTTACGAAGACAACCGCTTGATCCTCCCCGATATTCTCCAGCGAACCTACACCGACGACGGCCACGGCAATGGTCGTCTCACTTTCGCCGGTGCAAGCGACCTGGCGAAGTATCTCAGGTCAATGCACGGCATCGGTCCGGAATACCCCGGCGACAAACATCTCGTAGCTACCGGTCCCCTCCTGATGGCCGCCTCGTTATCCCGCCGCGACATGCTGAATTTGTACAACCAGATCATCGATCGCAACGAAGCCTCGCTCCAGATGCCGCTTCGCTTCAGTGCCGACGCCAACCAGGCCAGCGATGCGAAGATGGAGCGATGGAACTGGTCACATGAGATGGAAGAGTGGAATTGGTCACCACTGCTTTCAGTCAGGTATTATCTGATTAACGCCCTGGCGCCGGTGACCTACGACTTGCCGGCAATGGCCGAAACACAGCTCGGCGTCCGCGATGGACTAATCATCGGCATCGCCCTGGAACTCTATCATCGCCACCACGGCCGTTACCCCGACACGCTGGCGGAATTGACTCCCGACTTTCTCCCCGAAGTGCCAGCCGACCGAATTACCGGCGACCCGGTGCGTTATCGGCTCGTCAACGGTACGCCGCTGGTCTACAGCGTCGGTGCTGATCGCCATGACGATGGTGGCCGCCTTACCTATCGTTACTACGATGACAACGCCGCCGCACAATGGGGCATTTCCCCCGCCGAGGCCAAGAGAGGCGATTGGATTCTCTATCCCCAGCGAGGGGACGCTGACAATTACTGGTGACCGTTACAGAGCGAACATGCAAGATGCGATGGAACAACCCGGCGGCTGGCGAAGATTGCGGTTGACTCCCGCGAGCGATCTGCTGCGCGGCCGAATCACCGGTCGCCTCGATTGGTACAGCAACATTCGCATGGCCGGTTTCACTCCGGCGGTCGAGCGGTTGATCCTTCAAGTGGTGCGACGAACCAAGTTATGGCGGATCGAAAAAGTCGCCGTGGCCAGTGAACTGGTCGCACATTTCCAGGATGGGCTGGAGGCCGGCGCTAACGCTGATGAACTTGTCCGATTGTTTGGCGACGCCAAAAGAGCGGCAAAACTGATTCGCCGCGCTAAGCTCCGCGCCCGAGCCATCCCGTTCAGGGCAATCCGGGCGACATACCGAACTTTCATGTGGACGGTCTGGGCCCTGCTGACGCTCTATGCCTTGCTGGCCATCCGCTTTTATATCGGCCGGCCGCATCCCACCGTCGATTACATCGCCATTTTGAACGTCAGAACGCTGCAAGTTCCGGAAGCGGATCGCGCGTGGCCAATTTACCGCCGTGCCATTCTGGCTCTCAGCGATCGATCCAATCAGCAGCAACCGTGGCCGAAGGTCGTTGGCTATAACATTTACGGAAAACACTGGCCGGAAATCGCCGCATGGCTCCAAGCTCATTCGTCGGGGATGGCTCTGATCCGCCAGGCCTCGACTCGGCCCGTGTTTGGATTCGTGCTCGGCCCCAATGGATCTGCGAACGATCCGGAAATGAGATGGCATGTCGATCGATCCTCCACAACTGACAGCGTTTTGCGCCATTCCCTGATGACCGTCTCGTTGCCCTACTTGAATGAAACTCGAGACATGTCTCACGCAGCGTGTGCTGACATCAAATTAGCCGCCGAGCAGCACGATACCGATCGTGCAGAACAAGACGTGGTCGCCGTTCTGTCGCTGGCCGATCAGCTTCATAACCAAAAACAATTTTTGGTAGATGAAATGGTTGCAAGCGGAATCCGCGCTAACGGGATGGCCGCCGCCGGTGATGTGCTGCGCGACTGGCCGGATTTATGGAGCGACGCACAGTTGGCGCATCTGGCTCATCGCCTTTCGATTTATGAAAGGCCGGCCGACCTGATTTCTTTCCAAGGCGAACGCCTCTTCATCCCCGACATTCTGCAGCGCACCTACACCGATAACGGCCACGGAGATGGTCGCCTCACGCCCGTCGGAGTCAATCCACTGGCGTCATGTCTCGCCGGGATGAATGATTCAGGTGACTCGATGGTCCTTCTTGGTTTTGCTCAGCCGCTATTGATGCAAGTCTCCCTTCCCCGTAAAGATCTCGTGAAAATCGTCAACCGATTTATGGACCAGTGGGAGATTTTGGCGCAGGCTCCGCTCCGGCAAAGTGCATCAGCCGCTTGGGCCGCGGAAAAAGAGTTAATGAGTTGGCGTAGCTCATTGTGGCTGCAGGCCCGCTATTTCCCAGTGACCTGGCTTATGCCCCCCGGCTTCTCGTATCTTGAGATGGCCGAAAGGCAACTTGGCGACCGTGACGGTCTGGTTACCGCCATCGCCCTGGAACTCTATCATCGTCATCACGGCCATTACCCCGCCACGCTGCAGGAATTGGCTCCAGACCTTCTACCGCAGGTGCCGGCCGATCGGATTACCGGCGATCCGGTGCATTACCACCTCGTGGATGGCAAGCCGCTGATCTACAGCGTCGGCGCTGATCGGGTCGACGACGGCGGCCGCATTCTCGACGGACATGGCCCGAGCTATGCCGCCGCTGAATGGGCCGCTGAATGGCACCTTCCACTTTCAGATGCACCCAAGGGAGATTGGATTTTATATCCCCTGCCGCGAGATACCGCCGACGACGAATAGCGACACCGCGCTTGGCCGCAAATCCGATTGCGCTTCGACGTCGCCTTCTCCGTTGATTATGATTTCGATATCGGAGGGCCGGGATGAAACGCCGCAATAGGAATTGCCATTGCCTTGTGGAACCACTGGAGCCGCGTTCGCTGCTTTCGGGCTATGCCACAACCGAAGTGACTTGGATCCCCGAAGGTTCCAGCGGCTTGTATCCCCAGCAAATTACCAACAGCGGCTTGTTCACGGTCGAAAGCGGCAACACAAGCCCAGCAAACCCTAGCTATTACGTCTCGACTGTCTCGCGCCGGCGGGCCTATGCGGTGCTGAGCAATTTCGGGCTGATCGCCATTGGTACGAACGGCGAGCTCTTGGGAACTAACACCGAAAATTATGAGCCGGAGATCGACGTGAACGGCGTTATCGCCGAATTGCCCAATCCAACCGGCGTAAGTGCCATTACCGGAAACGACGATTATAGTCCGGGCTTTATCGTGGCATCAGTTGACGACAACGGCCGGATTGTTGGCCTTATCGAAGGCAACGACCCCGGCATCGTTACGCAGTTCTTCAACGTGGCAGTTCAATACAACCCGTCCACAAACCAATCCACAGCCATAAATGCGATCGGCGAACTCGGTTTTGGCTCGACAGTATGCGCAAACGACTCAGGCTTGATTGCATTCAGCGACACTGGCTCCTACATGGACAACGCATCGGTTTACAATCCGGAATCCGGGTCGATCACGGCACTTCCCGTGGGGGCTACCAGCAGCGTCGTGGCCATCAACGACACTGACCAGGTCCTCGGCTCGAATTTTCTTTACAACATGGATACCGGCTCGCTGATTACCTTCACTGGAAGTCGGCGGATCAGGCAATTTCAGCCCAAGGCAATCAATGATGATGGAGTAATCGTTGGCAGTGCGGGATTTTTTGTCTCTGTGCGCAATCACCACGCCTGGGAAAGACGCGCGGCCATTTTCGAAAATGGGCAGCTCACCGACCTTAACACGCTGGCCACTTCACCGGATGGCAAAATCATGACCGAGGCGGTGAGCATTAACGGTTCCAGCCAAGTCCTCGCCGACGATATGTCCTCCGCGGGCGCTGACCACATCTACGTCCTGACGCCCAAGTGACCCGACTATTCCCGCATCGTCGCCGGATCAATCCCATTCTCCCGGCACCACTGCTCGTACACCACCGGTGAAATCTCACTCGGCTTGATTTCACTGCGGCCGCCCCAGAAGACGTTGGTGTAGGTGACGGGAATGCCCACACTGGCCAGATGCTCATCAATCGCCGCTTTGTGTTGCAGGACGACTTGCTTGTCCAAGCCGTGGGCGACGCCCATGACATTCACGTTGGCGAATTCCGGCCCACCTTCCCGCCAATAGGCGTGGGTCATAATGTGAAACCGCCCCACCTCTCGGCCGGTGTCGATCTCACGACCCGGCGGCACGGCCCAGTGAAACAGGGCGTTGAATTTGGTCACCCGCTCGCCGCTGGCGTTGGGCTTGACGTGTTCGAGAAACGTCGAGAACCGGCCAATCACGCCGCGCTGGTTGAGGCTTTGGCCGACTTTCAGAAACGTCGGCAGATCGACACCGGCCTCGGCGGCGCGGGGTTTCCAGATGTCCAGTTGAATTTCTTCCGGCGTAAATTCCCGCTTGAGCGCCGTTAGCACCCGCCAATCCAATTCGCTGAGCTTTACGATTTCCGGGCAAATCACCTCGGCCAATTCATCCGATTTGCTGCCCGGAATCATGCCGCGCCGCCGCACATGGCCGACGCCGAGGGCGAAGAGTCGCTTGGCCGGCATGATGCGGAAACTCTGGCAGCCGGTTTGATTGGCCAGAAACTGCGCGTGCTTCAACAGCGAATATCCCTGCGGCACTTTCAGTGTCGTCCACAGGCGATAACGGGTTTGCGTCACGCCGGCGTCGGTGGTGCGAATCACCACGTGGCCGCTGAACGGGTCGCGCTGAAACATAAAATCAAACGCTGCCGATAATTTTTCCTCCGGCACCTGCCACGCCACCAGCGCCCCTGTGGCCAGATTGGTCGCCATCAGCGTCTGTCGCACCCGGCGGATCGTGCCGGCGCGGAGCATGGCTTGAATTCGCTCGATCACTGTGGCCGCATCGACGCCACTTTGCCGGGCGATTTCGGCAATCGGATCGGCATGAAACCCCTGCAATTTATCCTCGGAAAACGCCAGGATTTTGGCGTTGATCGGATCGCTGATTTGCGTGTCAATGGTGGCAGCGGTCATGCAAATGCAACGCCGCGGGTGAAACTTTGCGGCTTGTGGAATTGTAATCCCTTACCGTCTGGTTGTCCCTGCTGTTTTACGTTTCCCCGTGATTTCCGTACACTCGCCGGCCCATGACCGCCGTTCGATTGCAGCATGTCTGCAAGGATTTTGACAAGACGCTTGCCCTGCAAGACATCGATTTGACCATCGGTGCAGGGGAATTATTTTTTCTCCTGGGGCCCAGCGGGTGCGGCAAAAGCACCTTGCTGCGACTGATCGCCGGACTGCACGAGCCGAGCAGCGGAAAGATTTGGTTTAACGATCGGGATGTCACCGCCCTGGGGACCGATCGGCGCAATGCGGTGATGTGCTTTCAAAGTTACGCCCTGTGGCCGCACATGACGGTGGCGCAGAATGTGGCGTTCGGATTGCAGGTCCGCAAAACGCCGAGCGATCAAACGCAAAAACGTGTCGATGAAGTGCTCAAGCTCGTGCAGATGGATGCGTATGCCCAGCGAAAACCCAATCAACTGTCGGGTGGGCAGCAGCAGCGTGTGGCATTGGCCCGGGCATTGGCGGTGAAGCCGGATTGCTTGCTGCTCGACGAGCCGCTGTCGAATCTGGATGCGAAGCTGCGTCACGAGATGCGCTCGGAGATTCGCCGCATATGCAAGACGGCCGGGTTCACGACGATTTATGTTACGCATGACCAAAAAGAGGCGCTCAGCGTGGCCGATCGGATCGCGGTGCTGAAAGACGGCAAGCTGTTGCAAGTCGGCACGCCCGGCGAGCTGTATCATTCGCCCAAAGACAGTTTCGTCGCCGGCTTCATCGGGCAAACTAATTTGATCACCGGCAAAATCATCGGCGCCGACGCCGACAAATTAATCGTCGAAACCCCCATCGGCCGCCTCCTCGCCTCTTCGGTTAGCCGCGCCTCGAAAGCTTCGGCCGTGAGTTCAGCCGAATCGGGAAGCGCGGTATTGAGCATCCGCCCCGAACAAATCCGCATCGGCGACGGCCAAACCCGCGACGGTCAAAACCACCTGAATGGCAAGGTCATCGAAACCACCTTCCTCGGCGAATCCAGCGAACACGTGCTGCAAATCGGCAGCCAGCGAATCCGGGTCATCAGCACGCCGCCGCTCTTTTCGCCGCCGCCGCTGATGAATATCGAGTTTGATCCGCGTGATGTGGTTGTGCTGCCGCCGGCTTAGCCATGCGACGTTACATTTTCATCATCCTGTTCGTCGTGGTGCTGGCATCGCCGATGCTGCTGCGGGAATTGCTCGGCAAATCGGTAGCACCGCACACCGCTGGGCCGGATGACACGCTGGTGATTATCACGGCCCATAATGAGGGGATTCGCCGCGAATTTGCCCAGGCCTTTTCGGCGTGGCGGATGCAGAAATACGGCAAGCCGGCGGATGTCGACTACCGATTCTTCGGCGGATCGGACATCGTTAAGTTTTTTGACGACACCAAAAAAGCCAACCAACCGTACAAGATCGACCTGGCCTGGGGCGGCGGCGATTTCCTGTTCGACGTGCAGCTCAAAAAGCCCGGATATCTGCAACCCGTGGAACTGCCGGCGGACGTGATGCAAGCGGCGTTTCCCAAGCCGGACATCGGCGGCGTTCCGCTGTATGACACGGGGCACCCGCCGGCATGGTTCGGAGCGGCCCTTTCCAGTTTCGGCATTTTGTACAACAAGGATGTGCTCCGTTATCTGCAACTTCACGAGCCGACCACCTGGGCGAACTTGGCGGATTACAAATATCGCGGTTGGATCATCACCGCCGACCCGACCCGCAGCGCCTCGGCCAAGACGGCGTTCATGATCATCACCGAGCGCGCGATGGCCGACGCCGCCCAGGCAGGTCTGAGCGAAGATGCCGGCTGGGCCAACGGCATGGGCACGATCCGCTTGATCTGTTCCAACGCCCGAATATTCGTCTCCAGCAGCGAAGCCGTCCCCGGCATCATCGCCAGCGGTGATGGAGCGGCTGGAATGTGCATCGATTTTTTTGCCCGCTCGCAAGTCGATGCCATCGGCGAGCAGCGGCTTGGATATGTCGAACCGGTCGGCGCCACCGCCGTCAATTCCGATCCGATCGCACTGGTGAAAGATGCCCCGCATCCGGAGCTTGCCAAACAGTTCATCGAATTCGTCCTGAGCCCCCAAGGCCAGCATCTGTGGAACGCACGACCCACCACAACTGGCGGTCCCAAAGAGACCGCTTTGCGTCGGTTGCCGATCGCCCGCAGCGCCTATGACAACGCCGCCGATTTCACGGACAAGGTGAATCCCTATCGCACCGCCGGCAGCTTCAACAAATCCACCAAGCGAGAAGCAACGTTTCCCATCCTCGGCGAGCTAATCGAATTCTCCTGCATGGATCCCCTCGACGATCTGCGTGCCGCCCGTGCCGCCATCGAGCATTCCCCCAGAGCCACGGAGCTGCGAGTCAAGTTGGGCCATTTCCCGTTCGATCAAAAGGAAGCCCTGCGGCGTTTGAAAGCATGGAACAACGCCCCTCCCGCCGAGCAATTGCGGTTGCAGCGACAATGGACTAATGACTTTCGTGAGGAATACCGCCAGCTCCGCGAAGAAGCAGGCGAATAAATCACCCCGCTCGCTGAATCTTCGGCGGGCTGCTGTTCACCAATTTCAGCTTTGGTTCCTCGTCGATCACGGTCAGCAGATGCCGCGTGATTTGATCGTCGATCTCGGCGGTGCGATGCGTTTGCACAGGATAGCGGACCACGTATTCCAACCCCGATTCGACAAAATGAAACTGCCCGCTGATCTGCGGTGTGGGGGTTGAAACATGGACTGACTGGTTGACGATTTCGTGTTGCTTCTGAACGTCGGGCAGATAATCATTCACCACCTGGCCGACGGCGGCCAGCAGTCGCTGCTCGGCGAGTTTGTAATCACTTTCCGGAGCGAGCGTCAGGGCGACTTCGTGCCAATTGTAATCGCTGCCGGGAAGTTGCTTAAAAAATCCGGACGGCTGGAAAAGCACAGAGTTGGAGAACACCACGATGCGGCCCGTGGGCTGGAGCGTGTCCTGGCCGCCGCCGAGTTCCATGAGATAAAGCCGAAATAATCCGATGTCGATTACATCGCCCGTGACGCCGCCGACGGTGACACGGTCGCCGACTCGCACGCCGTAGCGGCCGATGAAAAAGAAATAGGCGACAGCGGAGAGAATCACCGTTTGCAATGACACGGCAATGCCCGCCGTGAGAATACCTGCATAGGTGGCCAGTGAACCGATCTCCGTGACCAGTCCCCCGGTGATAATCATGGCGACGATGACGCCGACGATGATGCGTCGCATGAGCAGGAACTGCCGTCGCCGCCGGATATCGCCGACATAGCGAAACGTCGCCCGCCGCCACAGCACGGACATGCCGAGGATGGCGATGATCACGGCCCCCATGATCCCCAACCGCCAAAGCAACCGGCGCAGCAGATAATCAAATTCACGGTCCAGCGCATCGTGCCACTGCTGAAAATTCGCCCGGCTTTCATCGAGAAGCACGCCCTGCTCACTCAATGGCACCACCGCATCGGAAAGATTTTTGAATTGACCCGCCAGGGCATTGAAATCCTGCGTTTGCTGGGCCAAAACTTGCGGCTCGGTCGATGGATGCGGCTCGGCCATCGAATCGCCCCGATGAATCGCATCAGTCAACTGGGCGCGCAGCGGCGTTCGGAGTATCTCGTTGGCCGTTTTCAGGTGATCGGTGTCGCTGATGAGGCTCCGCATATCGCTCATCTGCCGCGAAAGCGTGAACATGCGATCCATGAGGCCGAGCACCCCCACGGAATCGGCGCGAAACGGCTCGGACGGAGCGGCGGCGGCAGCCTTGTCGGAATCGGATCTCAGCTCGGGGAAGGATTTTTCCTGATCCTTAATTTGAGAAAGAATGTTGGCGGAGTCGGCATTCTGCTGGCCGCTCATGAACTCGGAATATTCCGACAGCACTTGATTGCGCATGGTCGCCAGCTTCAGTTCGGCGGTGATGCGGTCACGCTGGGCGGCGATGATCGGCTGCGATGCGGGAGGCGCATTGGCCGCGCGGCGATTCAGATCAGTCAATTGCTGATTCAAACCGGCGATCCGTGCGGCGACGGCGGCGGATGCCTGCGTCAGCCGAGCGCTTTGCGCACCCAAGGCCCCGGCGGTGGAGGGAGCGGTAGCGGGCTGTAGCAGGGTTGCATCGCTCTTGGCAAAATCAAAGGTGAAGCGCAGCGCTTTAACCGCTTGCGTCGAGGCGGTTTCACGAAACGGAGTCTGATCCGGGGTCACCTGCTGCAGTGCGACCGAGGCCACACGGTGATACCATTCGATGCTATGGTCCAGATAATCCAGCAGTTGCTGGCGATCGTTGGCAGTCGCTGCAGTGACCAGCGCCGTCGTGACAAACGACAACAAAATCCCCGCCAGTCCAGTAAGCAGGGCAAGCTGCCCGGTGTGGAGCGAGCGTCGCTTTCTTGTTGATTGCATAAACAAAGGCATAATCATTCTCAGTTCAGTTGTCAGTTACACGATTCCCCTTATGGCAGGAGGTATTGCAATGTATTCGATGATTCGTCGCAAGCTCACCGTGACCGTATGTGCCGCAGGACTTGGCGTGGCGGGAGCCATCGTGCTGGCCCAGGAAGGCGGCGGCCCGCAGCAGCCCTGGTCGAAATTCAAGGTGCATGACATGACCCGGCCGCAACCGCCGATCGTGACACCCGGCACATTCAGCACGCCCGATCAGCCCGGCAAACCGCCGTCCGATGCGATTGTGCTGTTTGATGGCAAGGATATGAATCACTGGCAAGCCAAGGGCGGCGGCGATCCGACATTCACCCTGCAGGACGGCGTGATGCTCTCGACCAACCTGCAGGACCCGAGCAACAACAAATACCTTCAATCCAAGGATCAGTTCGGCGACGTGCAACTGCACGTGGAATGGTCCGAGCCGACTCCGCCGAAGGGCGACAGCCAGGGCCGCGGCAACAGCGGCGTCTTTATGATGGGACTGTTTGAAACGCAGGTGCTCGATAATTATCAGAACCCCACTTATCCCGACGGCGCCTGCGGCGGGATTTACGGCCAATATCCTCCGCTGGTCAATGTCTGCCGGCCACCGGGTGAATGGCAAACGTATGACATCATTTTCACCACGCCGCGTTACCAAGATGGCAAGATGACCGAGCCGGCGTATATCACGACACTGCAAAACGGCGTGATCATTCAAAACCACCAGCGGATCGAAGGGCCCACCGGCCACATGATCGTCGCTCATTATCCCGACACCATGCTGGAGAAAGGTCCGATCGAGCTGCAATTCCACGGCAATCCCGTGCGTTATCGCAACATTTGGGTCCGCCCTCTGGAAGCCCTGGAAAAACAACAGCAAACCGGCGAAGTGGCGGCACCCGCCGCTCCCGAGACCAAGTAATGCCCGGCAAGTAACAAAGCCCCGCATGCCAATGCGGGGCCAGGGGCGAGGGAGAGCGTGCAATCTAACGAACGGAGTCTTTCTTGAGAGAATACATCATCCCCAATTGGCACGCGATCATGATCCATGCTCCGCTCGGATTGCTGAGCGTTGGATTGGCTTTGGAGATTATCACACTGCTCTGGCGGCGCAGCTCGGCGCGAGTGGCCGGACGGTGGATGATTCTGGTCGGGGCGATCATGGCGGTGCCGGCCATTACCACCGGCATCTACGCTTATCGTGATGTGATCGATCCGACGAGCCACGCCCTTGAGGCCGATTTCTCCACCAAGTGGAGCGATCTGATGGATCAAACCGTCAAAGACCGCATCCCCGATGCCACCAGCGCCGGCGATTACCAGATGAAAGAAATTAAGGTGGGAAAGCTGCTGGCCGGCGAAACAGGAAAACTGCTCAAGCAACACATCTTGTTCAACTCGATCGGATTGGGATTGGTGTTCCTCGCCGTGATTGCGTTCATAGGCTGCTCGGATCTTTGGCGGCGGCGATTGTATTTGCCGCTATTGCTGGTGCTGATGGCGGGAGAAGGCGGGATTATCAGCGGAGCCCATCACGGTGGTCTGACTGTGTACCAGCAAGCCGCCATGATCAAGCCATTGCCCGCCGGAAACCCGGCCACGGAGAAACCGACCCGTGAAGAGCAGATCGCCGCGTTTCTCCCGCCGGCGCAATTGCACTTCACACTGGCCGGCTGGATGGTGGGATTTGCTTTTGTGTCGTTGGCTCTATCAATTCGGGCCATGACCCAGGGTCCGACAACTCCGACGGCTGACGAGCAATGGATGCAAGCCGATCGTGCCGACTTGGCTGCGCCGATGCCCGGCTCCGAGAGCAATTATCAATCCGCCGTGGCTGATGCGGATGAAGGAATCACCGATCGTGATTCTCTCGCTTTCCCGCCTGGCCCGGAACCGGTGACATCGCACGAAAGGCAATCCGTGCTACCCCGCAATCCCAGCTTGACCATTCCTCCGCAACCACTCCCCGTCATACCCGCCGCACGATTCTGGCTGCTCGCCCTGCTCGCCGGCCTGGCCACCGCCGCCGCCGGGTTATGGCAAGTTCATATCTGGAAATGGCCCGATCTGCAGAGTCTTCTCAAAACCGAAAACCGCAACTTGTACCACGCCATCCTCGGCAGCAGCATCATCGTCCTGACGCTTTTGCTTGCCATCATCGCCCGCTTTGCCCGCCGCGCGAAATTTGTCTTGGCCACCTTCAGCCTGCTCTTGCTGATCGCCATCGGCTTGCAAATTTATATGGGGATACTGATGACCTTCGATTCCGCCAAAGGCCCCAAGGGACATCTCATCAGCCCGTTTAAGTGGAATGTCGAAACGCCCAGCGCTGCAATGGGTACTTTGCTACCGTAATCCGGCCGCTAAGCAGTTAGTCCGATTTGCTCCGTTCAACGCTGTCGGCATCCAGGTGATAAACTTCGATCAGGCAATTCCGGCCGTCGGCCAGCTTCTCTCGCTTCATTGTAACGTGCAGAGTGCCGAACACTTTGTGATAACCCGGACCGCGGTAGTTTAATTTTTCGTTGGGAACCGTGCAGAAAACCCGCTCCTGAACTCGCGGCGGTCCACAGAAATCTCCCCGGCGCATACCGACCAACTGAAACTCAGTGATGTCCTTCCCGGCCTCCTGCGGATCGTAAATCTCCCCTTCCAAGAATAACTTCTGCCCATCAAGTGCGCGGTATTGATTGGGCAAATCTGCCAACGAGCCGGTTTGCGGATCGAGCTCAAACGCGCCAATCGCCTTCAAGTCCACTTTCTTGTAATAGAACCCCTGGTGATAGACGCCACGGCTCAGTTTCTCATTGAGAAAATAGTAGAGAGGCGAGCCGACCAGAAGAACCATCACGCCGGCGAAGATCACCTTGCGAGAATTGCGCATGCGCCCGAAATCAGCTCGGCTCAACCTTGACTGCGTCGAGATGATACACCTCGACCACTTCGCTCCTGCCATCTTTCAGCTTGACACGTTGCAGGGTGACATGGAGGGTGCCTAGCACTTTGTGGTAACCGGTGCCGCGCCTTTCCAATTTTCCGTTGGGAACCGTGCAGTAAACCCGCTCCTGCACCCGCGGCGGGCCGTTGAAGCAGCATTTTTGAATGCTGTAGACCAACTGAAATTCGGTGATGTCCTTCCCGGCTTCCTGGGGATCGTAAATCTCCCCTTCCAAAAGCACCTTCTGCCCATCCAGAGCACGATACTGGCTCGGCACGTCGGCCACCGTTCCACCGCTCGGCTCAAAATCGAACTGCCCGAGGGCTTTGAGATTCACTTCCTTGTATGACCCGCGATCGTGGATGCCGCTGGTCAGCGTTTCGCTGAGGAACGTGTAAATCGGCCAACCGAGCAAAAACAGCACGATACCGGCGAAGACCAACATGCGGATATTGACCCGTTCGGTCAGCGGCACATGCGCGGCTTCACCCGGCCTGTACGGAATCGAATTGTTTGGCGCTTGCTCAGTCATGGTGCTCATGGCAAAAATCTCGCAGCCTCGACCGCACGCCTATTATTTCGGGGCGGGCTTCACGCTCTTGGCGTCGATCTCGAAGATACTGATGATATAGCCATCATCCTTTTTCTCTTCAACTTTGAGCGTCCCTTCGACCACAATCTGATCGGGGAAATAGCTGACCGCTTTTCCCTTGGGGCAATGTACCACAAGAGTATGCTGAATCTGCGGCGGCTGGCCAAAGCAGCAGGAAAATAAGCTCGGCACCAGGGCGAATTCGGTGATCGACTCCGCTTGATCCAGGGGAATCATAAAACCGCGCGTCCGAAATGACGTGCCGCTCAGGCGTTTGACATCGTCGGGAATGTTGCCGCCCTTTTCGATGTCGTAATCAAAATTGCCCAGGTCTTTGATTTCCAGATCGGTAGTCGCGCCCGGCATTGGCGCGGGATGCGGCTTGCGGGGACCGGTGTCCACCGCTCCGGGCGCCGGTGCCGGCGACAACTTCGCCACCATCGCCGCATCCGCCTGGGCCTTGGCGATCTGTTTATTACAAACCCGAATTTGCTCCTGAATCTGCGCTAGCCGATCCGGATTGCTTTTTACGTCTGATGCGACCTGTTGCAGCATCGGCAACGCCAGCGACCATTCCCCGCGGCCGAAAGCGACTTCCGCCCGAGTTTCCAACGCTCCGCCGCCGATCGGCTTGGTGGTCGCGCTGTCGGCATGGCAAGGCAAAGCAGCAGTGCCCAAGAACAAAATTCCCGCCGCAAATGTTAAACCCGCAAATCGCATCGATATCTCCAATCACACTGACACACCCAAAGCCCCGCATGCAAATGCGGAGCTTCTCCAAGGCGTTCAACAACCGTTCCTATTTTACCCCACTAATCGGCGTTTTGTTCGATAAGCCGTGTAATTATTAACAGCTACAGGCTTTATGGCAGAGATATCGGCCCAATAGCCTATTTCGGGGCTGGCTTCACGCTTTTGGCGTCAATCTCGAAGATACTGATGATATAGCCCTCATCCTTATTTTCCTCAACTTTCAGCGTGCCTTCGACCACGATCTGATCCGGAAAATAGCTGATGGCTTTGCCCTTGGGGCAATGCACCACAATGGGGTGCTGAATCTGCGGCGGTCCGTTAAGGCAACAGATAAACAGGCTTGGAACCAAGACAAATTCGGTAATCGAGTCTGCCTGATCCATCGGAATCATGAATCCGCGGGTACGGAATGGGGTGCCGTTGAGCTGCTTGACATCAATGGGGATGTTGCCGCCCTTGTCGATGTCGTAATCAAAATTGCCTAGCTCTTTGATATCCAGGTCGGTTACCGTTCCGGGGACCGGTGCCGCATGCGGTTTGCGCGGAACAATATCACCGGGATTAGTCGAGGCAGACTTGCCACCGGCCGCCGGTTGGGTAGTTCTGCTGTTAGCATGGCAAGGCAAAACTGCAGTCCCTACCAGGATCGAAGCTGCGAAGAATAAACCGTGTAGGTATGCCATCGAAATCTGCTGTTTGTTCGACTATCCGACGCTCGGTGCGATCGTTAACCGCTGACCAGATTCACCGCCACCGGCGTCCGATACGCCTTCATAGCCGGAACCAGCCCGGCCAGTGCCGCAATCGCCACCGCCCCCACCGCCGCCAGCAATTCCTCGCCGGAAATGGTGTACCAGGCGATCGATTGGCCGATGGTCCGGTTGAAATAAACCGATCCAACAGCGGCAATCCCGTGGCCCACAACCAGGCCGAGAATCGCGCCGAAAAGGCCGATCATCGCCGCCTCGGTGCAGAAGATAGTCAGCACCCGGGCGCGGGTCGCACCCAATGCCCGCAGGATGGCGATTTCACGCATGCGCGCGGAAATCGAATTGTAAATACTCACGAGAATCGAGATGCCGGCCACGATCGTCACTAGAAACGTCACCACCAGCAAAATCATGGAGCTCGGTTTCAAGAACGTGTCAAAAAAATCACGCATCACGCTCGCCGGATTCACAGCGATCGCTTCGTTGCTGATCACTTTGAATCGATACAAAAGCTGATCCGCTCCAAACGCGCTGCGGGATTTCACCAGAATCGCCGACAGCTCCCACTCCTCTTCCGGCAGATCGGGAATGATGTGCCCTTTCTCATCCAGGTGATACACATCCGGATCCTCCCCCTCATCGGCCACTTGCGTCGTCGGCGGCGCAGCCAAGTCTTTGATAAGTTCGCTGCCCTCTTTGGAGGTGTCGACTTTCGTTCCCTTCGCTTCCTGTTTCAGCGCCTTCAAAGCCGACGCCGGCACCTTGTTCAAATCAAACCCGAGCTTCACCAGCACCGCATCCACCTGGTCCGGCGGAATTTTGGTCGGGTCGACTCCCATTTTCATCAGGGCCTGATCGAGAATGCCGACTTCATGTTCGGCGATCGCATACAGGCTGATAAACGGAATAAACAGCACGCGATCATTGGCCGTGTGCGTGGGCTTGAGAACTCCGACGACCGTCCACACCGGCTTATGAATATCCGGCTTGTCATTGGGCCCGGGAAATCCATGCGTAGCCCGGAACTTGGAGCCGATCCCCATGTGTTCTGTCGTGGCCACTTCGCTGCCGATCACCGCTTCAAATTTACGGCCATCAAATACGCGCCCATCGGCAAATTCGTATGATTTGCCCTTGCGATATTCAAACGGCGTCTCCATCCGTTTGCCATTATCGTCATACCCAAACATCTGCGGCGACGTGCCGACCAGCCGTTTGCCGTTGTAGCTGTCGCCGACCATGAACGGGATCGCCTGCTTCACGAAAAATCCATAATCCGCATGACCCGGCGGCGGCTTGCCGTGCCGAGCCATATCCTGATACAGCGTGTACGGCACCGTCCCGGCGCTGGTGTCCAGGTGATACACCGTGTTCAGCACCAACTGCAGCGGCGATCCCTTGGGCGGGCCGATGATGATGTCGTAACCGAAATCGCTTTGGCCAAAGAGCGCGGCGCTTTCCCGCTGCAAGATCATGATCGCCACGGCCAGCGCAACGCCGATGACGACGCTCAGTAATGTCAGCCACGTCGACAGCGCCCGCTGCCGCATTTGCTTGAAAACCAGTTGGAAAAGATTCATTGCTTATCTCAAAACTTTACGAGGCAGCCACCGGCGCTGCCTTCGCCGATCGATTCAACTCCGACAACGTCAACACCCGCGGGAACTGCTTGGCGATCGATAAATCATGCGTCACCAGCAGCAGTGCTGCGTTCACTTCCCTGCAAAGCTTACGGATCAATTCCAGCACCTGCTGCGCATTTTTCTCATCGAGCGCCCCCGTCGGCTCATCCGCCAAAACCAAAGCAGGCCGGCTGGCCAAAGCACGGGCCACCGCCACGCGCTGCTGCTGGCCGACCGATAGCTTGGACGGTTTGTAATGCAGGCGATCGCTCAAGCCGACTTCGCGCAGCAGATGCTCCGCCCAGGGTCGGTCGCTGGCTCGGCCGGTGAAACTCATGCCTAGCAGCACGTTTTCCATCGCCGTGAAACCAGCCAGCAGATGATGTGTTTGAAAAATGTAACCGATATTGCGGCCGCGGAAGACATCCCGCTGCGCTTCGGTCATGGCAGCGACATCCGCCGAAGCACCCCCCGACGCAAAAAGAATGCGGCCGCTGTCCGGCGTGAGAATGCCGGCAATCAAGTGCAAAAGCGTCGTCTTCCCCGAACCGCTAGTGCCGATCAAGGCAATCTGCTCGCCGTCGTTGAACCGCAGTGAATCAATATCCACCACGGGAACGACGCTGCCGTCCGGTCCGACGAACACTTTTTTCAACTGCGATAGCTCAACAGCCATGACCAATTCCCATCGCCAGCCGCCGGGAACAGCTGGCCGTGTCTTATTTCATCAACTCATCGAGCGTCAGCTTCACCGCGTCGGCCCAGATTTGATAACCCTTGGCGCCGGGGTGCAGATAATCCTTCATCATTTCCGGCGAAAGCGTTCCATCCGGCTCCAAAAACTTGTCGCCAATGTCGAGATATTTCACAGTCTTGCCATTGTCGTCCAGCTTGGAAATGGCATCGTTAATATCCTTGATGCGAGCGCGGCGCGGACTGGTGGCTTCATGGTCTCGCGGGAAAATGCCCAGCAGCAGAATCTTCGTCTGGGGCAGCTTCTCATGCACTTCCTGGACAATTTTCTCGATTCCATTTTCAATCGCTTCGTTGGAAGGATTGCCCAGGTTATTGGTGCCGATCATGATCATTGCCACCTTGGGATTCGGATCGAGCCCGTCCAGCTCGCCGTTATCGATGCGCCACAAGACATGTTGCGTACGGTCGCCGCCGATGCCGATGTTGTACGGGTTGTAGTTACCGAAAGCCTCGGCAAAAACTTCCTTGCCGCCACCGCGCCAACCGTCGGTGATCGAATCGCCGATCAGGACAAATTGAATCGGCCCCTTCTTGAGTGCTTCCTCTTTGTCCTTGGCGAACCCCGTGTGGCGGTCGAGGAATTGCTGTTGCAGCTTCGGGTTGGTGCTCTTTATCCCCGATGCAACGGCCGGCTCATCGGGGATCGCCGGCGCGGAAGGCCGGGTCGTGGCGGTCGTCTTGGGCTCATCGGCCCGGACCCAGGCGGTCAAACTCAAAGCGACAACTAATCCAACGGCTACACGTTTCCAAATCATCCAGGCTCCTTGGTCAAAGTAGCTGAGCATCGTCCGCGAGACGCCACGCCGCGACAAGTGGCAATCCGGTGAATCTGATTATTGCGGATACGGGCAACCGTTGACCGCTACTTCGACTCTTCACGGGCAAAATACTCCTGCTCGAGCTCTACCAGCCGGCTTTGCAGCTTTTGGTAGTCATTTTCGAGCTTGCGCTTCGCCGCTGCATCTTTGAACATGGCGGAGTTGGAAAATATTCCCTGACATTCTGCAATTGATGCTTCCGTCTGATGAATCTCCTTTTCCAATTCCTCGGTCGTCAGTCGGCCAAAGGGCCGGGCGTAGGGATTGTTGTCCGTGCGCTTCGGTGTCTGTTTGGCCGCCTGTTTGGGAACGGGTTTAGGTGCAGCGGCCGGTTTGCTTCGGGATGATTCGGCGGCCGCGGCTGTGGCAGCCTGATTCTGCTTTTTCATCCAGCCGCTGTAATTTCCTTCAAAATCCACGATCCCAGGCGGCTGCAGAACCAGCAACCTTTGCACAACCTGATCCAGAAAATAACGATCGTGGCTTACACAAAAAATGGTCCCGTCATAATTTTGCAGCGTCTGCTCCAGGGCCTCACGGGATGCAATATCCAGATGATTGGTCGGCTCATCCAGCACCAGCACGTTCGGCTTGTCGAGCAAGAGAATGGCCAGCGACACCCGCGCCCGTTCGCCGCCGCTGAGAAGGGAAATTTGTTTCAGTGCATCATCGCCACTGAATAGCAGCGCCCCCAGCGCATCCCGCAATTCCTGATCCTTCAAGTCCCGCTGCACTCGGCTTCGCACCTGATCCACCACTGTGCTGTTCGGATCGAAATCGTCGATCTTTTGATCGTAATAACCAATCTTCAAATTGGCTCCCCACTTGACCTTTCCCGCATCCGGCTCCCGGCGGCCAAGCAGCGTTTCCAGCAAGGTCGTTTTCCCCGAACCGTTGGGGCCAATGAGGCCGATCCGCTCGCCGCGCTTCACGTCCAATTCAATATCCTGCCACAGCGGTCGCTGGTCATATGCCTTGCTCAGCCCCCGCACCTGCAAGACCTGATCCCCCGCCCGGCGATCGACGCCGAGTTTCAAATTCAATTGCTTTTGCGTCGTGACCGACGAAATCATGTCGTCGCTGACAAGCAAGCGGTTCAGCCGCTTTTCCCGCCCCTTGGCCTCGCGCGCCCGCTGGCCGGCTCCGAAACGGCGAATGAACTCCTTTTGCTTTTCGATATCCGCCTGCTGCTGCTCGTAAGCACGCTGCTGGCTCAGCTCCGCGATTTCACGTTGCGCCACAAAAGCACTGTAATTGCCCGGATAACTGCTGAGTTGACTGCGGGTCAGCCACACAATGCGTGTGGCCAGCCGATCCAGCAGATAACGGTCATGGCTAATCAGCAGTGTCGCGCCGTTGTAGCCGAGCAAATATTTTTCCAGCCATTCGATGGCCGCCAAATCCAGGTGATTGGTCGGCTCATCCAGCAACATGACATCCGGCTCGCTGATGAGCAGCTTCACCAACGCCAACCGTGAACGCTGCCCACCGGAAAGAGTCGTGACATTCTGTTCCCATGTCGCCCGGTCCAAGCCGATTCCCAGCAGCGTCGCTTCCAACTTGTGATGCCAGACATAACCGCCGGCCAAATCGAATTCGTGTTGCGTATGTTGGTATTCGTCGAGAACTTTCTCCAGCGCCGGCCCCGTCGCATCGGCCATGGCGTGCTCCATCTCGCGCATCTCATGGGCCAGCCGATGCAGCTCCGCATACGCCAGTTCCGCCTCATCGACGACGGTATTGGCCGGATCGAATTTCGGGTCCTGATCGAGCAATCCGATCTTCAGCGATTTGGCAATCCCCACCGCCCCCCGCTCCGGCGCCACTTCGTTCAAAATAATTTTGAAAAGCGTGCTTTTGCCCGCCCCGTTCGCCCCGATCAGCCCTACCCGCTCGCCCCGCTCCAAAGCGAATTGCAGCCGATCAAACAGCACTCGCGTGCCAAAACTTTTTTCGATATCCGACAAAGTCACTAACGACATGGTGGGTTTCTAACATGCCAGGGCGACGGCTGCACCTTTCGTCAAGCCACGGGCAGAGTGCTGGATGCGAGATGGGGTCGAATGTTACGGCATGTCACATAAGATGTAACATCTATCATTATCTTGCCGTACAACGTTCGCCGATTGATAAAATCATCCTGTTTCATGAGGTGTAATCGAATTTGACGGCTTTGATGTACATCTGCCGCTCGCGGGGACCGTCGAACTCGCAGAAGTAGATGCCCTGCCATTGGCCGAGTTGCAGCCGACCATTTTCGATCAGCACGGTCACGTTGTTGCCGACGAGCGCCGTCTTGACATGGCTGTCGCTGTTCCCCTCCGCATGTTTGTACCCGGCTTGGTCCTTGGGAATCATTTGCGAAAGTTTGAGCAGCATGTCGTGCTTCACGTCCGGATCAGCGTTCTCATTGATCGTCACCGCGGCGGTCGTGTGCGGCACATAGACGATCAACATGCCGTCGTTGATTTTTGCCTGCGTGATCAATTTTTGCAGGCGGTCGGTCACATCGATCATCTGATTCCGGGAGGAGGTGGAGATGGTTTGGGTTTCCATGGTGGGATTTTAGCTTAGGAAGGCGCGGCATAAAATAAATGTGGACGCATAGCAGATGCTGTCGATGGCCTGCCTGGGCCAACGTTAATTTGTGCTTGCGAACTCGCTGATATAATTATATATTTATGTGGTGTCCAGCGACTTCCGATGGAACGGATGGAATCGAGATCATGCGACCAAGCATGGTGTAACCATCGCGGAAATCGAATCGGTCGTTCGCAATGCCAAGCGTCCGTACCCAATGGAAAAGGGCGATGGCAAGTGGTCGTGATTGGTCGTGGCCAGGGCGATCGGCTGATCGACGTTGTTTTCGTGGTCGATCCGGACAAGACGGTGTATGTCATCGATGCCATGCAGGTATTTCGCCGGTAAACGGAGAATCAATATGAAGAAGAGAATTGCAAGATCGTCCGAAAAGCTGCCCGAGTTCAAAACCAGCGCTGAGTTTGAGGCGTTGACTGGTGCGCAAAAAGAGGCGGTGTTTCAAAGCCTCGAGGGTGGCGTTGATCCAGCCGAGCTGCGGCCGCTAACGCCCGGCGAACGAAAGCTGTTCGAGGGATTCCGCCGAAAGGCTAAGATGGGACGCCCCAAAGTCGGCAAGGGCGCCAAAATGGTGGCCATTACTATGGAGAGGGGCCTGCTCAAAAAGTCGGATGCTTTCGCCAAACAGAATCATCTGAAGCGATCCGAGTTATTCGCGGCAGGTGTTGTCGCGGTGATGGAGAATCCAAAGCTGCTCAGACGAAAGGGCGCGGCGTAAGTGGGACGGTGAGAAGCGGTGGTGCTCCGTTAGTGGCCGAAGAACATCCAGGGCACCGAATGGGCCGGTGATATTAGGGCCGTTCGGTCTCGCCTAATTTGAGTTTCGCGGAAGTTTCTGCGATCGGAGGGGAAACATTGAGAACGTCGCTGCCGGGCACGGGGTTGGTTGGCGAGTCGCCAGGCACCCTTGGCGGCGAATCCGGCCCACTGGGTCGTGTCGTAGCTGCGAGCAGTCCTTCTTCAAATGTGTACTCGTACTCGTCGGGGCTGAGTACGTCGACAAGCTCTGAGGCAGCACGCCCGAGGCCATCCAGTCCGCGAAACACCGACTCGCCATTAATGTTTGCTCGATAGAGTTCGCGGAGAATCTTTCCTTTGGATTCGCGCTGCACGATGAAGCGTTGGGCCCACCAACGGCCAGCGTGATTCTCGAACGCCCTTGCAATCGCCTCTCCGTGGTCGGTATCCACTAGGGAGGCGCAGCTGAACCATCCGTGCTGATTAGACATTCTCTCGTTCGGAAGCTTGCAAGGAAAGAATTGCAAGCTTGTACCTAGCTCGGCGGACAGCTTATCGAGGTGGGCGTCGAGGGCCTCTTTCTCGCGCGCAATGTTAAAGAGCGACTCCGCTGCCGGAGTACCGTCAGGGAAATAGCCGTACCTGATGGGCGGCATAGGGAATTTTCGGGCACCGTTAATGAATTGGCCAGGATAAGATTTTGGCATCCGGTCGGCGTGGGCACGAGGCTCAACCGCCCAAATGGCACCATCCTTGTTATTTTCGCTGGTAGCAGCAAAGTACAGGGCCATGTATGGCGAAGCCGTCCAGTCTAGAGCGGCGCGCCTTTGCTCGTAGTGTAGCCGCAGTGTTGGAAGCAGCCCCAGATGTCGCCGGGGGTGACGGCGGCGAACGCGACGCCGAAGGCTTGGTGCAGCGCGTCGACCGTCCGCGCACC
>Ga0302180_10000209_pt1 | contig 50078 bp, 39 predicted proteins | sample I_Palsa_E3_2_FD_200575 | JGI IMG/M metagenome (GOLD analysis project Ga0302180, IMG submission 200575) | Peat permafrost microbial communities from Stordalen Mire near Abisko, Sweden - I_Palsa_E3_2 | ecosystem: Environmental > Terrestrial > Soil > Palsa > Peat permafrost | place: Sweden...
ACCGTATCTTTCCGCCACGTTCTCGCCGGTGATGCCCATGTGATAGTCGTTGTAGATGTCCCACAGTCCGTCGTGCACCATGGAATCGATCACTTGCCCGTTTCCCAGCCGGTATCCCTTGCGCGCCTGCGGCAGCAGGTAAGGAGCGTTGGTCATCGATTCCATGCCGCCCGCCACCACGATAGAACTGTTTCCGGTCTGCACCGCTTGCGCCGCAAGAGCCACCGCTTTCAATCCGGAGCCACAAACTTTGTTGATTGTCATGGCACCTGTTGCGGGCGACAATCCCGCGAAGATTGCCGCTTGCCGCGCGGGGTTTTGCCCCAGTCCGGCAGGGAGCACATTGCCCATGATGCATTCGTCGACTTGATCGGAATTCAATCCAGCGCGCTTCACCGCCTCTCGCACCACGACCGCGCCCAACTGCGGAGCGCTTAAATCGGTGAGGCTGCCCTGAAATTTTCCTACCGCAGTACGACAACCAGAAATGATGACAACATCATCGAAAGCCGCCATTGATCATGCTCCCGCGAAGATTTCGCAACCTCATTATAGATGCGTCATCCTCGAAAATGATCGAAAACAATGAATGCCCCACGACCAGTCACGGGACAAGTGGATCACGCACGCGCGAACGGTTCGGACTCGTGCGCGGTCGATCATCGTTGCACTTCGTCGGTTGCGAGGGGCTTGCTCGCAATGTGTTTTCGTGATGAGCTGTGGGCTTTTTGTCGTTCACTCGCAACTCCCGGTGACTTTGGTACAACACCGCACGCTATACCTCATGCATTTTTTTCTTGACTTCATTTTTCATTAACTCTATACAATCAAATAGTTGCAACAAACGATCGTTGCAGATTTTTCCATGAAAAATGGAAAGGGAGAATAGAAACCAATGGCAACCAAGAAAAAGGCAAAAAAGAAAAAGAAGCATTAAGAAGGTCAGTACGAAGTCAAGCAAAGGGGACGCCGAAAGCGTCCCCTAAGTTTTTGTGGTGGAGATCGAGTGGGGCGTCGATGAATCCAGCGATTTCGGAATACCCTTCACGACATTCGGAACTCGTTTTTCCCTGGCCGGACACAATCCACGAAACGCGCAGAAACTGCAGTGAAAGTCGGGTTTAGGTTGGAAGTTCCCTTCGGCGATGCCGCGTGCCACAGCCAGCACGCGGTCCCTCGCCTCGCTCAGCTGAAACTCGGTGCGTTTGGAAAAAATAGGGACGTTGCCTTCGAGATTGTGAAACACCAACGCGCCTACGCGGTATCCCCACTTTTCACGCGCGGCCATGGCGTAGATCGAGAGCTGCAGACTCTCGTCGGCGTCTTCCTGCGATCGAGCCTTGCCGGTCTTGTAATCCACAATGGCAATGCTTCCATCGGCCGCTTGATCGATTCGGTCGATTCGTCCCGCAACCTTCGTCCCCGCGATCTGGACTTCGAACCATTCTTCGGTGTGCAGAACATCGAGTTTGGGAGAGGAACGCGTCCCCTCTAAGAATTCGTGTAACTGCTGCAGACCTTGCTTCAAGTACAGGTCGCGCTGATAGTCGTCCTGGATGCCAGCCACACCCGGATCGTCACGAAACAGTTGCAGCAGTTCGTCGTCGCTCTTTGTCCTGCCCAGACGCACGGAATCGTAATAGGTTCGTAGCACACGATGCATGGCTGCGCCGTACTGCATGGCCGCATGGACCTCCCGCGCCAGCTTCCACTCGCGCTCAAACTTAAATTGCAAGGGACACATCTCATAGGTTTCCACGGCCGAGGCGCTCAGACGTGCATCGAGTCCTTCGATTGGCGCGAGGGCAAGCCACTCCGGCAAGCGCGAGCCTTCGGCAAGAGCTGGGTCGGCCCCGGCGGCAATCTCGATCAGCTCGGGCTGCGAAGGCAACGCCTGCCGCGACCTGAGCCAGGGTTCGAGGCCCGGGTTGCCGATGAGTTCGCGCATCAGTCCGGCTGGAGTCTTGTCGCGGCCGATTCCCTGCTTTCCGTAGATGTGCAGCGAATCCCTGGCGCGCGTCATCGCCACGTAGAAAAGTCGGCGCTCTTCCTGATCGTAGAGGGTCTTATCATCGGCGGCTGCGGCGGAGTCCGGATCGCGCAGCTCTCGGGGAAACTCCACCAGCGTTTCGCGGTAGCTGGCGGGGAACGAACCCCGTGTGGCGCGCAGGATGAAAACGTGAGGGAACTCGAGTCCTTTCGCTCCGTGCGCGGTCATCAGGCGCACGGCGTCCTCGTCGTCCTTCGAAGCCATCGGAATCACGCCACCGGCTTGGCGAAAATAATCGAGGTATTCGATCCATTCGCCCAGCTCCTTCGTTTTGGTGGTTTTCTTCTGCTCCCATTCGCCGGCGAACTTCAAAGCCGCTTGCAGGATGGCCGAGTTGAGGTCGAGGCCGAACTGCTTGCCAATGAGTTGCAGAGCGGCGCGCGTTGTCGCTTTCTTCCGCGTGACCTCATCGCGGGCTTGGCGAACGCACGCGAGCACTGCGGGTCCCCCGGCAACGCCGTCGAGGACCGATGCGAGCGGAACCACAACTCCGTCTTTCGATTCCTTCGCGATCGCACGCAGCGCGGCGCGAAGTTGCTCGGGATCGACATTGAACTGCGGCAGCGCGGCCACGCGAAAAAGGCTGGCATCGGATGCGAGATCGACCACCACCGCGACACAGGCAAACAGGTCCCGTACCTCGGGGGTATCGCTTACGTCCATGTTCTCGATGGAGAAAGGAATGCTCCGCTCGGCCAGTTGCTGCACCACATCGTCGCGGTGGATATGCGAGCGGTAGAGAACGCCGAAGTCTTTCCACTTGCAACGTGTGCGCCGCCTGGTCTCTTCGATGATGCCGGCCACGTCCGGCGCTTCGGCATCCTTACCGGCGAAAGAGATCGCTTCGGCCGGGAAGGTAGCCAGCGTTCTTCCTTCCTTCGTCGCGTCCTCCTCGCGCGCGGACTCCAGAGGAATTCGCCGGTAGGCAAGAGCGTCGTTTGCGGCAAACACGGGAGGATTTTTGTCGACCACAGCGAAGGCGCATTGCAGAATTGGAGTGGTGGAGCGGCGGTTTTTGCCCAGCACTACCAACTTCGTCCGAGGAAAATGCCGGCGGAACAGGTGGAACGCCGCGCTGGACGCGCCCCGGAAACGGTAGATGGCCTGATCCGGGTCTCCGACGCCGAAGACGTTCGCTTCGGTTCCGGCGAGCGCCGCCAGAATCTTGATCTGCGCGAAGTTGGCATCCTGAAATTCGTCGACCAGAGTGAAGCGAGTGCGGGCGCGTTCCGCGACCAGCAGATTTTCATCGCTCACGAGCAGTTCGTGCGCCCGCGTGATCATGTGGCCGAATGTACCTAGATTTTCTTCGCGCAGCCAGCGCTCGCTGGTGGCAAACACGCGGGCAATTTCCTGGCAGCGCCCGATCACCTCGTCATCGCTCAACTGATCCTTTGACTTCGCAACTCTTGGAACGGGCAGTTCGCCGCGCTCCAGCCGCGCAACATACTCCGCGTATTTTTCCGGCGTCACCAGTTCGTCGTGGCACCGGCTGAGAAAACCGAGCAGGTCGTTGAGGAACTGTGCCACGTTTGCGGCGCGGACGTAGTGTTCGAGATGAAGCTCATGAATTCGCTTGCGCAGGTAGATCCACAGATCTTTTTCGTCGAGCACGCCGAAGTCTTTTCCGGCGCGCTTCAGCAGGTCGAGGCAATAGTCGTGAAACGTTGCCGCATGAATCTGCTTGCCGAGGAGCCCGCTCACGCGGTCACGCATCTCGCCGGCTGCGGCTACGGTGTAGGTGAGGGCGAGCACTTCGTCCGGTTTAGCGTGTCCCTGCTGGATAAGACGGGCGATGCGGTGGATCAGGACCGAGGTCTTGCCGGTGCCGGCGCCCGCCACGACCAGCATCGGTCCGTGGACGTGTTCGATCGCATCGCGCTGGTGATCGTCAGGAGCGAACGGTGCGGAATGAGATTGTGCTTTGGAGACAACCATCGCGGGTCAGAATACCACTGTGGTCGGCAGCGTGCAGGAAACGAAACAGTGGGGCATTTACAACGAGTACAGCAAGGAGGAAACAACCGCTATCGCAGCGATTGCGGCCGTCTCAGCGCGGAGAATCGTATCGCCGAGCGATGCCGAAATCCATCCCGCCTGCTGAAACGAATGCAATTCGTCTACGGTCCAGCCGCCTTCGGGACCAATGGCCAAAACAATCCCTTCTTCTGCGGTCTGCGTCACAACGTCGCGCAGCAAGGTTTTCGCTTCCGATTCGGCCAGTAGGATCCGCAGAGCCCCGGGGAGATTCAGAGCGTCCGCAACCTTGAGCGGAGCCGCAATTTCCGGTGGAGAGGAGCGGCGCGACTGTTCCGCCGCCTGCCGCGAAATCCGCCGCCAACGCTCTGCTCGTTTCGCCGAGGCAGCGGCGAGATGCGAATCCGTTCGCCGCGAGATCACGGGCATAATTCGGGAGACGCCCAACTCCGTGCACTTTTCGATCGCCCACTCCATGCGGTCGAACTTGAACACCGCGAGAACAAGGGTAATTTCGGGCAAGCTCATAGCGGAAACTTCTTCGGCTAGGTCGAACTCAACGCGATCGTCGCTGACCGATCTTATTCGGCCGCGGCGCACGACCGTGCCCGCGGCAATGTCGAAATTCTGCCCAATTCTAGCGCGCAGGACGCGTGCCAGATGATCGGCGTGCGCGCCGAGCAGAGCGGCACGATCTCCAGCAACTTCGTCGGCGATGAAGCGGCGGCGGGTCACGGGTCAGTTCTCAGTTCTCAGTTCTCAGTTCTCAGTTCTCAGTTAAGCGAAGCTCAGAAGCGCGCACAGGGTTCTTATTTGTTATGTGTTTTGAAAGTGAAAGGGCAATCTGATTCCGGTTTTGCTGAGAACTGAGAACTGGGAACTGAAAACTCTTTTACCCGAACATATTCTTCACTTTTCCGAGCAGCGACCGCGTCATCGGTTGATTGTCCACCTTCGCGGTAGTCTCTAGTTCCTGGAGAAGCTCTTTCTGGCGTTTGCTCAGCTTGCTGGGAATCTGCACACGCACTTCCACGTAGAGGTCACCCTTGCCGTGTCCATTGAGCACCGGCACGCCCTTGTTGCGGATGCGGAAAGTGGAGCCGGGCTGGGTTCCTTCGGGGATCTTGAGCGTGTGCTCGCCTTCAAGAGTGGGCACGCGAATTTCGGCGCCCATCGCCGCTTGCGTTACGGACAGCGGGACGGCGCAGTGCAAATCGTTCCCTTCCCGCACAAAAAACGGATGCTCCTTCACATGCAACACGATGTAGAGATCACCCGCCGGTCCTCCGAAGGGGCCGGTCTCGCCTCCGCCGGTAAAGCGGATGCGGGTCCCGTCTTCCACACCCGCGGGAATCTTCGCGTCGACCGAGCGCTGGCGCAGAATCCGGCCTTCGCCTTTGCACTTGGGGCAAGGATCGGTAATCACGCTGCCCGTTCCCTGGCAGGAAGGACAAGTCCGCGCGATGCTGAAGAAGCCTTGCTGATAGCGCACCTGGCCGCGGCCAGAACAGGACCGGCAGGCGGTAGGGCCTTTGCCGGTCGCCGTACCTGAACCGCGGCACTCCTCGCAGGCTTCGTGACGGCGAACCATCACGCGAGTTTCCGTGCCGAAGGCAGCTTCCTCGAACTCGATGCTCAGATCTTCGCGCAGGTCCGCGCCACGCTGCACCCGGCTGCGGCGGCGTCCACCGCCTCCAAAGGCGTCCCCGAAACCGAAGAATTCACCAAAAATCTCGCCGAAGTCCTGGAACCCCGTAGGGTCGAAACCCGCGCCCGGCCCGCCCGCATTACCTACTCCGGCGTGGCCGTAACGGTCGTAGAGCGACCGCTTTTCGGAATCAGCGAGAATCGCGTAAGCCTCCGTAACTTCTTTGAAGCGTTCTTCCGCATCCGGATTGTTCGGGTTCCGGTCGGGGTGGTGCTGCATGGCGAGCCTGCGATAAGCGCTCTTCAGTTCAACTTCCGTGACCGTGCGGCTCACGCCAAGCACTTCGTAATAATCGCGTTTTGCGTTCGTGGCCAGAACAGGCGCCTTTCTGATCAAAAAATATTATGAAAACAAATCAGGCTGGAAAACCTAACTTCTTTTTTGCTTATCTCCCCGGATTCTTCGCCACCTTCACCATCGCAGGCCGCAGCAGGCGATCCTTGAATTTATAACCGCGCTGCAATTCCTCGATCACCTGATGGTCGGGAGCTTCGCTGGTCTCCACCATTTCGATGGCCTCGTGGTAATGCGGATCGAACGGTTCCCCCTTCGACACAATCGCGTTCACCGAAAGCTTTGCCAGCCCAGCCTGCAGTTGCTTGTAAATCAACTCCACTCCGCTACGGAGCTCAGCCGCGTCCGATTTCACCTGCAGGGCGCGCTCCATGCTGTCCATCACGGGCAACAATGACTTGATCGCATCCGCCACGGCATAGTCGCGAGATTCCTGCTGCTCCTTGATCCCGCGCTTGCGCGCGTTATCGAATTCCGCCTGCGCCCGCGCCAGCCGGTCGAGCAGAGAATCACGCTCCGCCCTCAGCTTTTGCAATTCCGCCTCCGCGCCAGACGATTCCCTGCTCGCCGCTGCTTCCGCTACGGTGTCATTCCCATCATCCCCCGCCGGCACTTCGTGATCCAAATCCAGCCCGGCGTTTTGTGCTTCCGACTTGCCGTTCGCTTTAGCCATAACCACAATGATTACTCCGATTCGTTCAGGATTTTGTCAAAGAGGCGCGCCATGTAGGAAACGGCGGTCATCGTGTGCTGGTAATCCATCCGCATCGGGCCAATCACGGCCAGCGACCCGACCATGTCGCTGCCAGACCGCGCGGGGGCTCCGATCAGCACGAAGTTCTGCATGGAGGGCAGTGCATCATCCAGGCCGATCACCACCCGCACGGCCTCCTGCTTCACGTCGAGGTAGGCTCCGAGGAGTTGCGCCACTTTTTCTTTCTCCTCCAGAGTCTGCAGCATTTCCTGCAGACGCTTGCGATCTTCCTGGCCGGTCACCAGGTTGGCCGCGCCCTCCACGAACACCACCTGCGCTCCGGTTTCAGAAGCAAGCGCTCCCTGCTTGTAGAGTTGCTCAATCGAATTCATCAGGCGGTCGTACTCGCTGCGTTCCTGCTCAATCCGGCGCGAAAGTTCGGCGCGCATGGACTCCATGGTCCAGCCGCGAAAATTGTCGTTGATGTACCGCGCAGCGAGATCCAGCTCGGCCTGGGGCAAATCGAGCCGCAGGACGCGGTCGCGAACCAATCCCGAACGCGTCACCAACACCGCCAGCACCTTCTGATCGCCCAGGCGCGAGAAATACACATGCTCCAACGCATTCCTTGCGCCGCTGGTGGCCACGGTCACGCCCACATTCCGCGAGATCAGCGAAAGCACACGCGAAGTGCGCTCCATGAATTCCTGCACATCGCTGATGCCCGCCAGCGAATCGGAAATCATGCTCTCTTCCTGCGGGGCCAGCTTGGCTGTTCCCGTGATCTGTTCCACGTAGTACCGGTATGCGTCGGTGGTCGGAACGCGGCCCGACGAGGTATGCGTCTGCTCGAGAAAGCCGGCCTCCGACAAATCCGCCATCACATTGCGAATCGTAGCCGGACTGAGACCTTCGCGGTTCGACCGCGACAGCGTTCGCGAACCCACCGGCTCGCCCGTGGAAATGAAAGTCTCCACGATCGCGGTGAGAACTTCGCGCTCGCGCTTGCCGATATTTGGGTCGGATGGCATTTAAACTACTGGGCTTGCTCAGGCGTTGTCGAAGCGATGGTCCCGGACCGGGCCGGGTCCTCCAACTTAGCATTTCCAGCTAACTGTTTTAGATGCAGAAACTTAGCTTTGGACGCAAAGCCCGCTCTGCTTGGATTCTAGGAAGCCACTTGCGTCCTGTCAAGGAGTGTATTGTGCCTGCCGGGCAGCGGTGAAATGTAGACGTGCAGCCGAGGTCAATACGTGTAATCGCTGATTTCAACAGTTAAGGAATAGACTCAATCGCGGGGCGTTGAACGGGAGAGTTGAACGGGAAGATCGCATTCTTGAAAAATCTCCCGCAAATCGTAAGATGCCAGTGCAAGTGACTCCGCGCCTATGACCCGACCAACGACGCAGGCAATCTCACCGTTCTTCATCGTCAGCAACGTCGACCAAACCATCGCTTTTTACCGCGACAAGCTTGGCTTCGAGACCAGATTCCAGCAGCCGGATCGAGACCCTTTTTTCGCCATCATCGGCCGCGACGGAGCACAGATCTTCGTCAAGTCCCAGAAAGACGTGCCGCCACTGCCAAACTCCAAGCGTCATCCCCACCTGCGGTTGGATGCCTTCGTCTATGCCCCAGACCCCGAAGCGCTCGCCGCCGAATTTGCCGACCGATTTGCCGACGGTGGGGCAGCATTCAGCGTGCCCCTTCAGGATACCCACGACGGTCTTCGCGGCTTCGAGATTCGCGACCCTGACGGCTACGTCTTGTTCTTCGGTCGACCCAGGTAGATGGCTGCGCAGCGATGCGTCGGGCAATGAGTGTGAAGGTGTTTACGTCGATTCGGTGCATCAGGTCGATAGTCTCTAAAAGGTGATCGAACCATATATCGGCGCACCGAATCGCCAGCAAGCGATGTGATGTTGCTTCAGCCGCGGCCAAGAAGACTGTAAAGCAAGAGTCCCAACACGATCAGGGTGAAAACGACATACTTCCAGTCACGTTGATAGAAAAATGCGAAAACTGAAAATGTAACCCGGGCTATTGGCGTAGCGATTAGAAGTAAGAGTCCGAGCTGAATTAATCCTCGTCCGTGAAAGGCTATCGCATCGTTGAAAATCCCGGAAATCGTACGCAGGCTTTGAGGTTCACTTTGGAAGACGCGATAGTTGAATGCAGGAAAAGGAAAACGAGCAAGATAAACTACACCTCCCACCAACACGACGCTGGCCGCAAGAAGTACGCCGCTCCGTAAGAGCAATCCCATCAACTCGTCTATCCTCTTGTCGCTTTGCGCAGGTCCGCTATTCATTGTTATCCCCTGGTTCATTAGATTTTGCCCGCAAGCCCGCTGTAGATCATCAAGACTGCAAGAGCGCCGATTACGACGGTGAAGACGATACGCAAAACTTGCACTTCTGCCCCGGCCAGGGCGCGCGCGCCTGCGATCGATCCGGCCAGAACCCCGAGCATCACGGGCATCGCGAGGCCCGGATCGATGTAACCTCGGCCCAAATAGATTCCCGCCCCTGCGGCGGCGGTCACCCCGATCATAAAATTGGAAGTCGTGGTTGATACCTTGAATGGGAGCCCCATTGCCTTGTCCATGGCAAGGACCTTCACCGCGCCAGACCCGATTCCTAACAGGCCAGACAATACGCCCGCGACTATCATCAACAAGAAGGCCATTGGCACTCCCCGAACGTGATAGCTCTTGAGACCGGTGCTCGTCGGATACGTACTGTCCAGGCGGAGCCAAGTCGCAATCCGGTCGGGGCCTTTGTCCTGATTTGAAGGAGAGCCCCCGCGGAATGAAACGAATGCTGAATAGATCAGCACAAGGCCAAAAATGACTGCGATCACCGACGCATGTAAGTACACTACGAGAGAAGCCCCGACCAGCGCGCCCGCGGTCGTTGCCATTTCCAAAAACATTCCTACGCGAATATTCGAATATCCTTCGCGCACGTAGGCTGCCGCAGCTCCGCTGGATGTGGCAATTACTGAAACTAGCGCTGCACCAATCGCATAGTGAATGTCCACGTGAAAGATAACCGCTAGTAGCGGCACGATAACAAATGATCCGCCGAGTCCAGTCAGCGCGCCAAGGAACCCGGCAAGGAGCGATCCTGCGAAAATCAACGCCGTGAATTCCAGAGAGCCCATTTAAGAAGTTGTTCCTCTAAACACTATTTGGGTTGCATGGTAACTTGCACAACCTTTCGTTCACCAGGCTCAAGATGCAAGGTTGGATCGGACGGGTTCGAATAGAACCAATTCTTGTAATCCTTGGCCGTAACCTCAAGCAAGACGTCGAAGAGCGGGCTAACCGGAACTTCCCAGTCTCCTTGGTCGGTTTGTGGGAAATATGCTGTGCCGGCTGATCCAGCGCCGCCGCCTTCGGCCCCAACCGTCCTGACCATAAAGCCCTCGACCGCCTTGCCGGTGATGCGGTCGCTCACGGTAAGTACCAACACGGCTGGCTTAGGCCCCACCTTCAGCCGAACATGAGCAGTGGGGTTCGCTGCGGTCAGCACGACCGTCTGCTTGTATGGACTGGCCTCGTTGTACCAGTAACCGGATAAGGGCGCAGAAGCGTTCAGTTCAACTTTTCCGAGAGGTAGCTGAGTTAGCTCGAACTCTCCGTTCGGAACGTTCGAACTCGCGGTGCTTCTGCTTGCGCCATTCTCCGTCACAACCAAATAGCTGACCGAGGGCCCGAGTAACGGTTTGCCATCCTCATCCACGACTGTGCCAACAATGCTGCCGGGTTCTTTTGCTGGTTGGGAAACCTGGTCAACCTGAGCGGAACACGGAAACGCCAGCAGGGCGCCGACGCAGATCAGTAAAAAGCGGCCCATAGAAACTCCTTAAGAGCCAAGTTTGCAGGAGTTATAACATACATGGCGAAAGGTAACAACCGGATATCCTTAACGCAAAAATAGGGCGACCAGCCCTACTTTTTCTTCTCGAATCCGCGTCCTACCCGGAACACATGCCCATCCGGATGCCTCAGGTGCATCTCGCGGACGTTCCACGGCATATCGGTGGGTGGAAATGTGACCTCCAGCCCGGCGGCGACGCAATGCTTGTGCATCTCGTCCACGTCGTCCACCCAGACCGACATCCAGACGCCCTTGTCGCCCTCTTCGTCTCCCTGCTGCTGAAACGTGGTGGTGTTGGCGCCGCGCCCGCGGCCTCCCTGCGCCCCCTGACAAAGAAAGATGCACACTTCCTTACCCGATCCAACCGCACCAAACGTAGGAGGCGTTCCCCAGTCCCACAATTTCTTCCATCCCCACTTTTCAAACCACGCCACCGTGCCGGCGATGTCGGACACGTTCAATATCGGAGTCAAACCCTTGGCTTCCATAATCGAAGAAGGATAACACCCGGCGGACCGAGGGATTTGGCCTACTGTTGCAAAATCCCGATTGCTGTCATTGACCACGCCCGAGGGTTTTGAGCGCCTTCACAGTACGTACATACGAAGCATCCACCAGACAAGGAATATCGCGACGATGGCCCCCGCGATGTGAACTATCCAGTCGCCAGCTGTTTTCGGTTTCCCAAAATTGAACATGCGGTAATGGTAGCAGCCCCCTCCCCGCAGGTGGCGTAACGCCATTACACGCATTGACCCGCGCGGCGCGCCCGGAGAAAGCTGAGGCTGCCTACGGCGCTTTCCCGAACCATTCGTCGAACCATTCGAGGGTGCGCAGCGCGTAATCGCGTGAGTCCGCGGGCTTTATAAACATGTGCCCTTCGTTCGGATAGACCACCAGCTTTGTCGGCACGTGCAGATCCGCGAGCGCATGCCACCATTCCACCGATTGCTCCATGGGCACTTCGCCATCCCGATCGCCAACCAGGATCAGCGTCGGAGTCTTCACCGCCTTGACGAAGTGCATGGGATCGCTCTTGGCGTACACGACAGCATCGTCGTATACCGATGCGCCGAAGAACGGAATCATCCACTCATCGATGTCGTTGAGACCGTAGTAGCTGAGCCAATCGGAGAGGCCGGCGCCGGCGACTGCGGCCGAGAATCGCTGCGTTTGAGTTTCAGCCCACATCGTCATGTATCCGCCGTAGCTGTGACCGCGAATGCCGATGCGCTTGGTATCGATCGGAAACTCTTTCGAAATGGCATCCACTCCCGCCATGATGTCGCGGTAATCGCCGCCGCCGAAATCCCTTACGTTGCCTTGCGTAAAGTTTTCTCCTTGTCCATAGCTGCCGCGCGGATTGGGACAGAGAGAAAAGTAGCCCATCGCCGAAAGCGGGCCCATGCCACGCTCGTCCCAGTGCGAAACGCAAGCAGCGGACGGGCCTCCATGCACGCTGACCACGAGGGGATATTTTTTGCCGGGAGCAAAGTCCTTGGGCAACATCAGCCATCCCTGCACTCTCGTCGCGCCGTTCATCCAATGCACATTCCGCATCTCGCCCCATGCCGGCTTAATCTCGGCATTCAGCGTCGTAAGTTGCTTCCACTTTCCAATCGCGCCGGACCAGACCTCCGGAGGAGTGTTCGCGGATTGACGGACAATGGCAGTCGTAAGTTCATCGGCGGATTTGCTTGAGGCCCACGCGTCGCCGGCGGGATAAGCCACTTCTTCGCCCTTCCAGAGCGTCTGGACAGCGCCCCCTTGAGCGCTGACGCTGGCAAAACCGTAATTCCCGTCGACGTTCTCGGCGAACAGGATGCGATCGGGAGCCGACCATACCAGCGCATACGGAGATGATTGAATGCCGGAAGTCAGATTCCGCGCCGGCTCCCCCGTGATCGGGACTACATAGACATCGCCACCGGTTGAGCCTTCGTCGCTCATCAGTCCTTCGATGAACGCGACCGTTTTCCCGTCGGGAGAGACCCGGGGATCGGCGATTTGCAGCTTCGGCTTGTAAATGTCGCGCATCTCGCCAGTCTGCGCATTCACCAGATAAAGGTGCGCGACCCACCAGTTGGCGTCGCCGGAGCCATGCGCCGCGCTTGCCACCCAGGATTTTCCATCGGGAGTCCATTCGTACTCGTAGACATACATATCGGCGGGCGTAACCTGCGTGAGATGGTCTGTGCCTAGATCGATGGTCGTAATACGCTGCTCGAAGATCTTCTGGTCGATGACGCCCGAGAGCGGTGTCATGGGTTGCAGCGGGCCCGCGACGCGCGGCATACCCTCAATGAATAGAAGCGCGAGCTTCGATCCATCGGGAGAGAATCGCGGAGCCTGAACGTAGCCTTTCATTTCCGCATGCTTGGCGAGAGCGCTGCCATCGGCTGCGGAGGTCCAGACTTGAGCGGCGGGAACGTCTCCGGGAAGGTCGGCGAGGAAAGCGATACGTTTACTGTCCGCGGACCAAGCCACATCGCGAAGCGCAAGGTTGCCTTCCGCCGCGATCGCGTGCAAAGAGCCATCCCCGACAAGCGTGACCGTGATTTTTCCGTCCACGATGTAGGCGACCTGGCTTCCGTCGGGGGAGAGCGCGACCTGATCGATCTTCTTGGCGTGCGGCAGGGAGTCAAGCACCGCTGCGGCGCGAGACCGTGCGGTTTCGTCTTGCGCAAAAAGGGAACCACAGATGAGTAAGAATGCGGTGATGGAGAAGACAATCGAGCGGCGGGAGATCGAGTTGGTTCGTGGATTCATGGCTGAAGGAGTATACCCGACCGGAATCCGGCCTTGCATCTTCCCCTGAGCGGCCGTCTCCGCGTATCCTCAACTTCCGTGATGCGGGCATTTTCTATGAAATCCAAGCCTCAGATCGCCGTCGTCGGAGCAGGCGCCTTCGGCGGCTGGACCGCTCTTCACCTGCTCGAACGCGGAGCCCGCGTCACCTTGCTCGACGCCTGGGGACCAGGCAACTCGCGCGCGTCTTCAGGCGGCGAAACCCGCATTATGCGCGGCACCTACGGGCCTGCGCAGCCTTACACCAAATTAGCGGCCCGCTCGCTGAAGTTGTGGGCGGAGTATGAGCGACGCTGGAAGCGGCGGTTCCTGCATCGCACCGGCGTCCTGTGGATGGTCAGCAGCCGCGACGATGCGTACGAGCGGGGCTCGCTCGATGTGCTTCGGCAAGCTCGGATCAAGTTTCAGGAACTCTCTACGCCAGAGATGAAGAAACGCTGGCCGCAGATTAACTTCTCAGATGTTCGCTGGGGAATCTTCGAACCTGCGTGCGGATACATCGACGCGCGAGTTAGTTGCCAGGCAGTAGTCGATGCGTTTGTCGCGGGAGGCGGCAAATATCGGCAACTCGCCGTTTCACCGGATGACCTGGAGAATGCGCCCCTGCATAACTTGACTCTTTCCGACGGCTCGCGGCTCAAGACCGATCACTACATCTTCGCCTGCGGACCATGGCTGGGCAATCTGTTTCCTGAGACTCTGGGTCGGCTCATTCGTCCCACCAAGCAGGACATTTTTTTCTTTGGCGCACCCGCCGGAGAGTCGCGCTTTACCGACGCGCATCTTCCAGTGTGGGGCGATCACGGCGAGCGTTTTTTTTACGGCATTCCAGGCAGCGACCGCCCCGGCTTCAAAGTAGCCGACGACACGCGCGGCCGCGCTTTCGATCCCACATCCGGCGAGCGAGTCGCTAGTCAAGCAACACTGAAGCGCGTTCGCGAATATATTGCTTTCCGCTTTCCCGCGATGAAAGGCGCTCCGTTGATCGAGACGCGTGTCTGCCAATACGAGCAGACTCCCGACAGCAATTTCATTGTGGATCGGCATCCCCGAATGAAAAACGTTTGGCTGCTGGGCGGCGGGTCGGGGCACGGGTTCAAGCATGGGCCGGCGCTGGGGGAGATGATGGCGGAGATGATTTTGAAGGATGGCGAAGCGGATGCGCAATGGCGGCTGTCGCGGTTCCCGATGCGGCCGAAAAAGTCAACCGCGTAAACACAGGAGACACAGAGTCACTTACCCTGTGTTCCCCCGTGTCCCCTGTGTTTAAGTCTTTGACTACTGAATCTGAATCACGCTCGCCGATTCGCCAGCTTTGATCTCTCCCACGCGCCCGGCAACCTTCCGAGCGAACGCGAAGATCGACTTGGCATGGGGTGAATTCTCGCCCTCGAGCACGACCGGCTTACCGCCGTCGCCGGACTTGCGCACTTCGGGATCGAGTTCGATGCTGCCGAGGAATGGCACGCCGAACTGCTTCGCCATATTTTCCGCGCCGCCGCGGGAGAAGATATCAATCTCGTGGTTGCAATGCGGGCATACGAAATAACTCATGTTCTCGACCACGCCCACCAGATCCACCTTCATCTGCCGAAACATTTCGATGGCTTTGCGCGCATCCTGCAACGAAACGTCGGAGGGAGTGGAGACCACTACGGCACCCGTCAGTGGCACCGATTGCACCAGCGACAACGCGATGTCGCCCGTGCCCGGCGGCAGGTCGATGACCATGTAATCGAGATGTCCCCAGTCCACTTGTCCCAGAAACTGCTTCACGATCTGGTGCAGCATGGGACCGCGCCAGATAATCGGCTTGTCGCCGGGATTGAGAAATCCCACCGAGATCACCTTCAGCCCAAAAGCCTGCAGCGGCTCGATGCGGTTTTCTCCCGACATCTTCGGCTGCCCGGTCACCCCCAGCATGAGCGGGACGTTCGGCCCGTACACATCGGCGTCAAGCAGGCCGACTTTGTGTCCCATCTTGGCCAGCGCGACCGCCAGGTTCACCGACAGCGTGGTCTTTCCCACTCCGCCTTTGCCCGAACCTACGGCAATGATGGCATCGACTCCGGGCAACGGTTGCGGCCCCGGTGCGGGCTGACCGGGATGTGCAGGCATATGTGCGTTCAAGGGATCACACTCCAAGGATGAGCTGCGATGACGAGGCAGAACCCAAGCCTGATTATACAGCGCTTTTCGCTTTCACTCTGCTCACAGGCGAGCTGCGTAGGCGGCGGGCTGGGCGTGGTACAGACGAATCTTGACTTCGATGCGGGCACCGAGACGATTGAGGATTGACATGAGGCGGTCGACGGTGAAGCGCCCCAGATTCGCGTTGCGAATTCGAGAAAAGTCGGCTGCCGCAATTCCGGTCCGGCTGTGCGCGGCGCGGACGGTCAGGCGCTCCCGGTCGAGCGCCTTGATAATTTCGGCCGCCAGGATCGCCTTGAACTGATCGGCGTCGGCGTTCTCACGCCGCAGATCGCGGAATACATTGCCGCTTCCCCGCACCACTTGCAACTTTTCGCTTTTCATCTGTCTTTTCACCGCAGCATCTCCTTCAATCTCTTCAGGCGATCCTTGATCAAGTCTATTTCTCGTTGCGGCGTTTTTCTGCCCTGCTTCGATTTTTTCTGAAAAGCATGGACGACCCAGACTTCTTCGCCTAATTGCACCGCATAGACAATGCGGAACGCATCGCCCCGGAATGGCAACGCAATCTCAAACACGCCGGAACCAAGGCCGAGCATGGGCTTGGCAATGTCGGACTTACCGCCCTCCGCGGCAATCGTGAGAGCCGCAAGACAGATCGATCTGGCTTCTTCCGGAAAGGTCTCGAACTCCTTCAGCGCTGCCTTGATCCACGAAACAGGCCGTGTGTTCCGAGTCACGGGCCCTGCACCTCTTCATTCGTTGGCTTGGAGTGATGTTGTCATATATGACAACGATTGTCAAGTTCGTGGCCAACTGGGCCTTTGCAAGCATGATCCATGCCTTCTTCCCCCATGCTTTCTTGCAGCCATTGGAGTAAACTTTGAGCTGTCGTGGGGAGTGAAGGTCCGATGGCTTCTCTAACTGGCGTCATCACGCGCGATCCCGAGGTTCTCGGTGGCACACCGGTTTTTCGCGGGACCCGTGTTCCGTTTCAGGCGCTGCTGGACTACATCGAAGGTGGACAGACTCTTGACGAGTTTCTTGACGATTTCCCTACCGTAACGCGTGAGGCCGCAACCGACGCACTTGAGCACGCGCCACAACCGGCACCTGATTTGTCATCCTGAGGAGGCGGAGTCGTCCGCGAAGCGGGCGACTCCCGACGAAGGACCTGTGCACCTTGCAGGCAGCATCGCCGCCGCCGGGAAGTTGCATAGGTCCTTCAGCCCGCAAAATACGCGGGCTTCAGGATGACAATCGCGCCTTGCGCGGGGGCCTGGCCCGGCCAACTCGCATTCCTGCTCTCGAGGGTGCCCCGTCCAAGCTCCGCTTGGGCGGGGTTTTCCACCAGGGGGCCGCACATTAAGCGTAAGGAAATATCCACAGCGCGTTCCTGTGACATCCAACCTTGCGCCCCACCCGTAAATCGTTCCAAAATTGTCCAAGCAAAGGCAGCAAATTCGCCAGGAACAAGAAGGCGCCTCGGGGCCAACAGTCGGCCCATAACTCCTTTGTTTGACGTATTTTAGCGGTTAAGTCCTTTAGATGACGTATTTTGCGGGGAAAAACTTCCTAACATGATGATTCCAATCACAGCGACAGGGTGGGGGTAGCACCAAAAAAGTAGACATTCATCACGCCGGTGCCCATCGCAGGTCTAGTGACGGATAGGGAAGTCAAAAAACCCTCGGGCGTTGTTACGCTAACGGGAGACTCAGTACCCTTCGCCGTCCAGTCGCACTTTCCCGCGGAACATGCGGTACAGCAGCGTGAAGTATCCGAGAGCCAGAATCATTCCGAGAATCCACCACGTCAGGCCGACGGTGAGTCCGTGGTGGCCGGCGGCCGTGTTGTAGATGGTCAGGCTGCGGTGGGCGGGGTCGGTGCTGGCTGGCAATACGACGGGATATAGCGCAAACGCCGCGCCTACGAGCATGCCGACGATGTACAGGGCCGAACCCACGAAGGCGAGTTTGTCTTCGCCCTTGCGGATGGCATAGATCATGATGCCAAGACTGCCAAACACAATTACGGGGATCAGATATCCGATGGCGTAGTGCTTGTAGTTGTCGAGAACCGTGGGCTGGACGTAGCAGGTCGTCGCCAGGCCGACGATGGTTAGAATCAGTTGCAGCGGCCAGGCCCACAGGGCGATGCCGCGGGTACGCCGATTCAAATCGCCATCCGTTTTGACGGCAACATACAACGAGCCGTGCGCGGTCAGCGTAACCAGCGCGATCACGCCGGTGAGTACGGTATACCAGTCGAGAATTCCGGTGTTGGCGCCCACTCGGAAATTCGTCCACAGCGGTTCGAAGAAATATCCATCCGCTCCGAGGGGCACGCCGCGGACTACGTTGCCCAGCGCCGCGCCGAAAAAGATGGCGAGCAGCACGCTGGAACCACAGAAAATTAAATCGAAGAAGCCGACCCAGACGGGATTCTCCATGTGCGCGCGCAGCTCGATGCCAATGCCGCGCAGCATCAGCAGCCACAGGACCATCATCAGCGGGAGGTAGAAGCCGCTGAAGCTGGAGGCATAGAGCAAGGGGAAGGCGAAGTAGAGCGTGCCGCCGGCGGCGAGCAGCCAGACTTCGTTGCCATCCCATACCGGACCGATGGCGCGCAGGATCTTTCGGCGATCGTCGGTGGTTTTGCCCGCGCCCAGGTAAATGGCGCCGGCGCCGAGATCGAAGCCATCGAGCACCACGTAGGCCGCCACCATGACGGCCACGATCATGAACCATAAGGTTTCCATTGTCGATTCCTCACAAAGTTCCAGGTGCGGCGCGCCTCAGGGGCTAAAGCCCGCGTATTTATTGGCTTCGGGCGGCACGACTAAAGTCGTGCCCTTCCCAAACCGAATTGAGAGACTGCTTAATGCAGCCCGGGTCCTAGTGATGCGAACTCATCTCAGCTAACGGTCCTTGCTCGATTTCGCGCCGCACCAGAAACAGGAACAAGATACCCAGCACCGTGTACATGCCGAGAAAGCCGAGCAGAGTGAACATTCCGTTGCCTGCGGAGACCATTTTCGAATAGCCGTCGGCCGTGCGCATCAAGCCGTAAACCAGCCAGGGCTGGCGGCCCAGTTCCGCAGTCAGCCATCCGGCCGTGTTGGCGATGTAGGGGAAAGGCAAGGCCAGCATTAGAATCCAAAGCATCCAGCGCGCGGAAAACAACTTGCCGCGCCACAGTAAGAACGCGGCGACCAGCGTGATCGCGATAAAGATCGTCCCCAACCCAACCATGATGTGGTAGCTGTAATAGAGCAGCGCGATGTTCTCTGGCCACAGATTCTTTGGGAACGCATCGAGGCCCTGCACGTCGGCCTTCCAGGCACGGTAGGTCAGGAAACTGAGCGCGTCCGGAACCTCAAGTGGATTATCGATCTTGCGCTCCTCCACGTTTGGCTGTCCGAGGATGACCAGCGGCGCTCCGGTTTGGGTTACGAAGAGGGCTTCCATGGCCGCGAGAGTAACGGGTTGATTCTGCGAGATCATGCGCCCCTGGCCATCGCCGGTGGGGAACAACTGCAAAACGCTAAAGAACAGTCCGGCAATCACGCCGACTTTCACGAAAATGCGCGCGTGCTCCTGAAACTTTCCCCACAGCAGATAGAAGGCGCCCACGGACGCCATCACAAGCGAACCGGTGATTACGGCACCGCTCATGTTATGCGCATATTGCCACCAGGCCCAGGGGTTGAGGACTAGTTGCCAGAAGCTGGAGAGTTGCACCGATCCGTCGGCTGCCGTGAAGTAGCCTACGGGATGCTGCATCCAGGCGTCGGTGGCGACGATGAAGAAACCGGAAAGCCACGATCCCAGAAACACCGCTACGGCCGACCACCAGTGCGCGCGCGGGCTGAGGCGCTTTTCCCCGTAGAGAAAAAGTCCCAGAAAAGCCGACTCAAGGAAGAAGGCGAACATGCCCTCCATGCCCAGCGTCTGGCCGATGACGCCGCCGGCGAAGCGCGAGAAGTGCGACCAGTTGGTGCCAAACTGAAATTCCATGGGGATTCCGGTCACCACGCCCATGACGAAGTTGATGCCGAAAATCCGCGCCCAGAAACGCGCCGACTGGTTGTAGGTGTCGTCGTTGCGGCGGAGAGCAAGCGTCTTCAGGACCACGATCAACGGGGCCAAACCCATGGTGAGTTGCGGAAAGAGATAGTGGAAGGTAACGGTGAAGGCGAAATGAATGCGATGAACCAGAAGCGCACTATCCATGGAAAATCTCCCGGAGCAACGAATAGGCTATCGATTCCGCGGAGGGGCTGATGTGACGCAGATCACATCGTTTGCTGATTACCGCCGCGCTTTGCGCCGCCGTTCCAGTTCCGCCCGGCGGATCTCGCGCCGCCGCCCGGCATCGTCATAGCGGCGCTGCTGCTCCTCGGTCTCGGGAATCACCGGTGCGACTTTCAAGCGATTCCCCTGGGCGTCAACCGCGACGAAGGTGAGGTGTGCCGAGGCCACATGCTGAGCCGTATCGGCGATGTAATTCTCCACGAATACCTTGACTCCGACTTCCATCGACGTTTGAAACACCCGGTTCACGGAGGACTTCAGAATCACCAGATCTCCGACGCGTACCGGCACCAGAAAATCAATGTGATCCACCGAGGCGGTCACCGCGTAGCTGCGCGAATGGCGATGCGCTGCCATTGCGCCAGCGAGATCGATCCAGTGCATCAATCGGCCGCCCAGCAGCGCAGCCAGCGGATTAGCGTCGTTCGGCAAAACCAGTTCCGCCATTTCCGATTGCGAATCCCGCACTGGGCGGGGCATCAGCATCTCTTCGCTCATAGTCTTCATTCAATCCTGTCCGTTGGTTTTGAGTTGGTCGTTTGCCGCGCAAATTTCTTCTTCATCAACCGCGGATCAACTCGCGGCGGCTCGCTCCACTTCCTGCTTCTCCACGTACGATTCCAGAAAACATTGTGCCATGCGCTGCACCCGAGGGTCGTAATGCGGTCGCTCCCAGCGCGCCTCAGTGGAATCAAACTCCAGCATCCCATGCTCGGCGGGACGATGTTCGCGCTCACACACGTACCGGACGTGGATGCGCCCGCCAGTCTGGTGGTTTCCGTCTTGGCCTACGGCGGCGAACCGCACTGAATCCCACATTCGCTGACGCGGCAGCCGCCCACACCCCTCGGCGTAGCCAAGGTTGCAGAAATCCCTTAATTCTTCCTGGGAGGGAGCTTCACCCTCATGTCCGGGCGCGGTGCAGTGGCCGCTCCAGCCGCATCCCAGTGGAAGCCGCCTGGCATGCAGCCAAGTTCCATCCGCTAACCTCTCTATCGGCAGAAAAAAAGGACACGCCACAAAACCGCCTCCATCGATCTACGATAATGTTAAGGATTGCTCATTCTACTCACCTCGACAATTGCGCGCCAGAGCCAGCGTGGCTCGAGATCCGGAACGGAAAAGCCAGTTTGTAGTAACCTCAATTTTAATCGAGAAACTGACTTATGGACCGCATCGCCGCCCTCAACGACATTCTTACCCAGGATCCAAACGACACTTTCGCTCGCTACGGACTCGCGATCGAATATTCCAAGCAGGGCGATTTCGATCGGGCGCTGGCCGAGTTTTCCATTCTGCTCAAGGCAAATCCCGATTACACTCCCGGCTATTTCATGGCGGCGCAGACACTGGCTCGTGCCGACAGAATTGCCGATGCCAAGACGATGCTTACCGATGGGATCGCCTCTGCCCGCCGAACCGGAAACCTGCACGCGCAGGGCGAGATGGAAGGCATGCTGGCGGAGTTGGGATGAGGGTTGTCAATTTGCGATGGTCGATTTTGTCATGCTCGACAATCAGTAGCTGAAAAATCGGTGCTGCGATCACCCCGCCATTCTCCCCATTGCAAACTCCACCACCCAGGGGAATAGTTGATAAATCTTCTGCGGAACATACATCGACCAGGGCACGATCACTTCCCTCTTCCGCTTCAAATATCCGCGCAGCGTGGCCGCAGCGACGCGCTGCGCGCTGATGCCCCGCACCGATCCCGGACGCACCTGCTTCAAATCGTTGCCCCGAACGGCATTTTCACTGAACGCCGTCCGGACATAGCCGGGACAAACTGTCAGCACGTGAATTCTGTCCTTCTTCAATTCGACGCCCGCGGCCTTGCCGATCGCATTCAGGGCAAACTTGGTCGCGCTGTAAGCCGCATGAAACGGGACGGGAATGTGCCCGGCGACACTGGATATATTTACAATCGTGCCTCCGCCTTGCTGCCGCATCACCGGAATCACGGCCTGCATGGCGCCGAGCGCGCCGAAAACATTCGTGTCGAACATTTCCCGGCACGCCGCCATGTCGACCTGCGCCACCGAATCAAGCAGCCCGTGCCCGGCGTTGTTTACCCAGACATCGATTCGCTGAAAATGATGCAGCGTCAGGCCGATGGCGCGGTCAACATCCTCGCGGTGCCGGACGTCGCAAGCCATGGCCAGCGTTCGCTCGCCATAGCCAACGCGGCCTCGCGCGGCTTCGACTCTGCCCGCATCGCGCGAGAGCATCACCACGCTCGCCCCGTGCTCGGCAAAAACCTTCGCAATCGCTTCCCCGATTCCCATTGAAGCGCCCGTGACCACTACAATTTTTCCGGAAAGTTCCATAGCGCGCTTTTATTCCTCTGCAACTTGTGAAGTCAAGCAGCTGAGTTACAATCGAGGCAGCGCGCTGGATTCAGCGCTCACTTGCTCCCTCGCCACCGGAGACTTCTTGGAAGCCCTTCTACCGCTGTTTCCGCTCGAGGTTGTTCTGTTCCCCGGCACTCCCCTGCCCTTGCACATCTTCGAACCACGCTACAAAGAAATGATTGGCGAATGCCTCGCCCAGCATCGCCATTTCGGTGTGGTGCGCGCGGTTGAGCAGGGGTTGGCTGAGGTGGGATGCACGGCGGAAATCGTGACCGTGGTGAAAGAGTATTCCGATGGACGCCTCGACTTGGTCGCCGAGGGCCGGAAGCGTTTCGAGCTCGTACGTGTCAACCAGGAACGCTCTTTCTTGCAAGCCGAGGTACTCTTGATCGACGACGAGCCCGGAGCGCCCTCGAAGGAAGAGTCATCGCGGGCGGTGCAATTGCATTCCGAACTGTTGGCGATTGCCGGCGCTAAACAGGATCTCTCCGCCGCAGACCCCTCGTTGTTGTCTTTTTATCTTGCCGGCTCCGTGCCGCTCGATTTGGATTTCAAACAAAGGCTACTCTCCCTGCGCTCTGAACCAGAACGTCTCTCGTCATTCATCAGTTATCTTGAAACCATCATTCCAAACCTCCGCCGCGCCGCCAGCGCCCGCGAAAAGGCCGGTGGGAACGGCCACGTGCACTGAGCGGGCTTCGGCAAATCTCAGACCTTTGACTCATCGTGACGGTTTCGAACCCTTTTACCGCTCGCGTCGAGGGACTTTGCTGAAGCCCGACCGCCGCAGCCCGAAGTCCGCTCTTCCGCGTATAATCCAGAAAAGCATTTGCCCCGGGGGTTTCCTCATGAGTCTTCCGCGCACACTTGGCGAATTGCGCCGCAGTGCCTTTTCCGAAGAACGTTTGCGCACTCGCCGCGTGAAGGACGAACTCCGCGAAAACCTCATCGCCCGTTTGCGCGGCAACGATGACGCCGGCATCTTCCCCGGGATCGTCGGGTACGACGATACTGTTGTGCCCCAAATTGTGAACGCGCTTCTCTCACGCCACAACTTTATTCTGCTGGGGTTGCGCGGTCAGGCGAAGAGCCGAATCCTGCGGGCTCTTACGACGCTGCTCGATCCTCACATGCCCTACGTCGCGGGCTGCGAGATTCGCGACAATCCTTATGCCCCGATATGCCGCCGTTGCCGCGAAGAGATCGCGCGCCTCGGCGATGACACTGCCGTGGCGTATCTCACTCCCGACGACCGCTACGTGGAAAAACTCGCCACGCCCGACGTCACCATCGCGGACCTGATCGGTGACATCGATCCCATCAAGGCCGCGCGCGGCGGGCACGAGCTCTCGAGCGAGTTCACGGTTCACTACGGGCTGCTACCCCGCGCCAATCGCGGCATCTTCGCCATCAACGAACTGCCGGACCTCGCCGGAAAAATTCAGGTCGGCCTGTTCAACATCATGCAGGAAGGCGACGTGCAGATTAAGGGCTATCCCATCCGCTTGCCGCTTGATGTGGCCATCGTCTTCAGCGCGAATCCCGAGGATTACACAGCCCGCGGGAAGATCATTACGCCGCTGAAGGACCGCATCGGCTCTGAAATTCGCACGCACTATCCCGCGACAGTGGATGAGGGTATCGCCATTACCGCGCAGGAAGCGTGGACCAAGCGCAACGGCCAACTTTTGCATCTGCCGACGTATATTTCGGAAGTGATCGAGCGCATCGCCTTTGCTGCGCGCGAAGATAAGAAAATTGATAAGCGCTCTGGCGTAAGCCAGCGCCTGCCTATCTCTGCGATGGAGAACGTCATTTCGAACGCCGAACGTCGCGCTATTCGCAACGACGAAAAGCTGGTTGTGCCGCGCGTGAGCGATATTTACGCGGCGCTGCCGGCAATCACAGGCAAGCTGGAACTGGAGTACGAAGGCGAGATGAAAGGCGCGGACCATGTTTCCCGTGAACTCATCCGCGCCGCTATTGCCAAGACTTACGATCAATACTTCACCGGAGCCAACGTGCAGCAGATCGTGCAGTGGTTTGATCTGGGCGGTGAGATTCAGTTGTCAGATTCGATTGCCGCCTTGGAAGCTCTGGAAAACCTGAAAGAAATTCAGGGTCTGATTGACAAACTGGGACCGCTCGGCGTCTCGCAGAAAGAAAGCCCGGAGCAGCAGGTCTCCGCTGCGGAATTTATCCTGGAGGGGCTGCACGCACACAAGCGCATCGGACGCAACGAGGAGCGCGTATTTAAAGCAGGAGAGAAGAAACCGGAGCCGCAGCGCGAAAAAAGTTTCGACAAAGAAGAACCACCGTACCGGCAGAGAAGACAGTTTAATTAAGTGGTCAGTGACCAGTGGCCAGTGGTCAGAAAAAACCATTGGCTTTGGGTTTTACTGGCAACTGACCAGTGGCCACTGCTATGAAGCGCATCCGCTACAGCAAATACGTGCCCGACCCGGCCGGCGAAATGAGCATGGAGGATCTGCTCGGGGCGCTCTCCGATTACCTGCTGCAAAGCGGCTTCCAGAGCGATATGTGGTATGAGATGCCCGAGGGTGGGCAGACGCTCGACGATCTTCGCCGCGCCATCGAGCAGGCGCTGATGGAGGGCGATCAATTCGATGATGACATGCGGGAGCGCCTGCAGCAGATGGCGGCGGACGGTGAGCTCGACGAACTTATCGAGAAGCTGATTGAGCGCATGCAGCAGGAAGATTACATCTCAATCGACCAGCCGCGAGATCCTTCGCGCCCCTCCGGCGTCGGCGGGCAAGTCGGAGAGAATCAGCAGCAGGCAAAATTTGAAATCACCGATAAGAGCCTCGACTTCCTCGGCTTCAAGTCTTTGCGTAACCTGCTCGGCTCGCTCGGCAAGTCCAGCTTCGGACGCCATGATACGCGCGACCTCGCCACGGGAATTGAAGCCAGCGGCGCTTCGCGCACGTACGAGTTCGGTGACACTCTCAACCTCGACATCACGGCCACGCTCTCCAGCGCCATCCAGCGCGAAGGGCTCACGCTGCCGCTCAACATCGAATATTCCGACTTGCAAGTGCATCAGTGCGAGTATCAATCTTCCTGCGCCACGGTTCTCATGCTCGACTGCTCGCACTCGATGATCCTCTACGGCGAAGATCGTTTCACTCCCGCGAAAAAAGTTGCCATGGCGCTCTCGCACCTGATCCGCACGCAGTATCCTGGCGACTCGCTCTCGCTGGTGCTCTTTCATGATTCCTCTGAAGAAGTGCCGCTTTCGCAGCTTGCCCGCGTGAAAGTTGGCCCTTATTACACCAACACGCGCGAAGGACTACGCCTGGCGCAGCGGATTTTGCAGCGGCAAAGAAAAGACATGAAGCAGATCGTGATGATCACCGACGGCAAACCCTCCGCCCTCACGCTTGAGGATGGACGGATTTACAAGAACGCGTTCGGCCTCGATCCGCTGGTCGTCAGCCAGACGCTGGAAGAAGTTTCGAAGTGCAAGCGAGCCGGCGTACTCATTAACACCTTCATGCTCGCTTCAGATTATGGCTTGGTACAATTCGTACAGAAAGTTACGGAGATGTGCCGCGGGAAGGCATACTTCACCACGCCGTACACGCTGGGGCAGTATTTGCTGATGGATTACATGTCGAGGAAGACCAAGACGATTCACTGAAACCCTACACCTCCCGCGATGAGCCCGCCAGTCGTGCTACTTCTTGCCTGGCGTTTGTGCGGTCAGCAGATCCACAAACATCTTATAGAACTTCTCAAGATCCAAATCATCCTGCACTTCGACCGGCTGGACATCAATCTTAGGTTTGTCCTGCTCCGTCCAGCTCAGAGTGTTGCCGTAGCCGGCGCCGCGATCGAGGTCGACATCCATGAAGAGCGTTTCTTTCTTCGTGATCAGGGTCGGATCGAGCCAAGCTGCCGCCGCCAGTTCATCCCAAAGATAATTGTAGTTGCCGCGCAGGCGCGCATATTTGCCGATGTAGCGAGCCGCCGGCGAGTCGGCCGCCTTGATGCGGTCGATCAGATCGGAAGTCAATCGTGTCTTTACTGAAATATCCACCGGCGTGCAAACGATTTTCTTCCATGGTGCACTGAGCACGATGTGGGCCGCTTCCGGATCGAACCAGAGGTTGAATTCGTGGGTGGGTGCGTTGACGAATTCCGGATCGTCGGTTCGTGGATTGAGGCTGGCGCCCATGAACACCAGTTCTTTGGCGAGTCGCGCGAATTCTGGATCGATGGAAATGGCGAGGGCCAAGTTTGTCATTGGGCCACCTTCGTAGATCGTCACTTGGTTGGGGAACTTATGAACCATGCGCAAGAGAAAGTGAGCGGCGTCTTCGTCGGAGGGCTTGGCGGTAGGCTTGCCTTCCGGCATTTCTCCTAGTTCGTCTGGCGCATGATAAAGCTTGGGTGTCCAGGCACCGAGCCACGGCACCGAACCATATTGTTGTTCCCATTGCTCCGTATCCTGCTTTCGCCTCACCAGCGGATGCTCCGCTCCCGGCACGACTGGAATGTCGGTTCGCCCGACGAGTTCGAGCATGCGCAAGGTGTGCGCCACCTCCTCGTGCAGCCACTGATCTCCGGTCACCACCGTGATGCCCAGGACTTCCGTTTGCGGCGATTGAATCAGCAGGAGCATCGACTGCTGGTCGGTTCCGGCGGGCCCAGCAGCATCCTGATCGATGATGATCTTTCGTCTTTCACTTGGTTGCGCCCAGCACGTTAGGCATGAGATCAGCAGCAAGGCCATTGCCATGTACAGCATTCGGTTCGATTTCATCGATATCCCCTGGGTTGGAAGTTAAGATCATTTGCGCTCGAACTAGAGCGAAACAACGGCTGCGTCATGACTCTACGTAGAGATCACAAAGCTTTCAAGTGCATTGCGGACCACGGTCTGAACGACTAGAATGTCGTTCCAATGCGTTCCTAATTTCGCTTCCCTCTTATTCGCGATTGTTCTATGGGCGAGATCTCCGTCACTTCAAGTCAGTCTGGATGCACTCGCATTGTAACTTGCATGCTGGCGGTGACTGTCCTCTTCGCTTCGCTCATGGTTGAGGCGCAATCTGGTCAGGGGAAATCGATTCAGGGATCAGTCGGTGACGCGCAGCCGGAATCCGCCGGGGCAGCGACAGTGCAAGGCAGTGTGCGAGACTCGGGCAACCGTCCGGTTGCCGGCGCATCTGTGTGCCTACAGGCCAAGGACGCGCGAACCTTCAAAGCGACCACCGATTCGACGGGAGCCTATCGTTTTTCGGCGGTGCGGGATGGTGTCTATACTTTGCGAACGGAGATGGTTGGCTACGCGGAAGCGACTTCGAAATCGTTTGTTCTCGCGCAGAAAGAATCCAAGACGATTGACCTCATTCTCGAATCTGCAAACATGCGCGAGACCCGGAATTCTTCCGCGGGGCAGCCTGAGTTTTTCGACAAACCCCATTTCACTGTGGCGGGCGTTACCGATACCACGAACCTCGGCGGGCACGGCTCCGATACGATAATGAGGAATAGAGAAGAACTTGCCAACGCGACGGCTTTGCTGAAGAAAGAACCGCCGGGTAAGACAGACGAGGGCGAAGCGGCACGGCATCACTTGCTCGCAGACGCTGACGAGAGGCGGGGCGACGCGCTGGACGCTGTGCGAGAGTATCAGCGAGCGGCGGAACTGAATCCGACCGAATCGAATTTCTTCGATTGGGGAACGGAGTTGCTTGTGCATCGTGCGGCGGAGCCGGCCATCGAAGTTTTCACAAAAGGCAATCGAATATTCCCGGGCTCCGTTCGGATGCTGACCGGCCTCGGGGCGGCTTGGTACGCTCGCGGCTCCTACGAGCAGGCGGTGCAGCGTCTGTGTGAGGCGTCGGACCTGGATCCCAGCGATCCGAACCCTTACCTTTTCATGGGAAAAATGCAAGCTGTCGAGAGCAATCAGCCGGAAGCACTCGTGGAAAGACTCGGACGGTTTGTCCGGCTTCAACCTGAGAACGCCCTGGCCAATTATTATTACGCGGTCAGTCTTTGGAAACGGCGTAAGACTCCCGAAGACATTGCGGATTTGCCGCAAGTGAAATCGCTGCTGGAGAAGGCTGTCCAGCTTGATCCAAAGCTTGGCCGCGCTTATCTGCAACTCGGTGCTTTGTATTCGGAGCGAAGAGATTTGTCCAACGCAATTTCCGCCTATCAGCGTGCGGTCGAGGCCACGCCGAGGCTGGAAGAGGCGCACTATCGCCTGGCGCAGGCTTACCGGCAGACGGGAGAACCTGCGAAAGCTCAGGCAGAGCTGCGACTCTACGCCCAGATTTCGAAGGAGAAGGACGAAGAGCTTGAGCGCCAGCGGCACGACCTGCAGCAGTTTGTATATGAGTTGCGGGACCGAACGCCCGCTTCGCAGCCGAGATTAATGCCATAAGATTAATCAGTGAGCAGCCGGAGTGGGCGCGGTCATTAAGCTGATGAACATTCGGTAGAACCTTTCCAAATCCAGGTCCACCTGAATCTCGACCGGCTGCGCGGCGAGTGGCGGCTTGTCTTTTTCGGTCCAGGTGAGCGTGTTGCCGTATCCTGCGCCGCGATCGAGATCCACTTCCATGTAACGAGTTTCCCGCTGGGTAATCAGAGTCGGGTCAATCCAGGCTGCGGCTGCGAGTTCGTCCCACATAATATCGGCGCCGGGAGCATACATGGCGAAATGAGACACGTAGTGGGCCAGCGGCGTTCCGCTCGCTTCGATCTGCTTCATCATGGCTGGGGTTACGTGAGTCTTGACCGAAATATCGGTTGGGGTGCAGACAATCTTCTTCCAGGGTGCGCGCAAAACGACCTCCGCCGCTTCCGGGTCAAACCAGAAATTGAACTCGTGCCGGGGATTGTTGGCAAACTCGGGGCTGTCTGTTTGTGGACTCAGGCTTCCGCCCATGAAGACCAGTTCCTCGGCTAGTTCGGGGAACTGGGGATCGAGTGAGATGGCGAGCGCCAGGTTGGTCATGGGGCCGCCTTCGTAAATCGTCACTTCGTGCGGATACTTGTGCACCATGCGGATCAGAAAGTGGGCGGCGTCTTCGCCGCTGGGCTTGGTGGTGGGCTGACCTTCCGGGAGCGGCGGCACAACGAAGGGTTCGTGCCACCAGCGGTCGTCCCAGGCACCGGCGTAGGCTACTTTGCCATAACGTTCCTGCCACAGTTGGGTTTCTTCGCGGCGGCGCACCAGGGGGAAAGCAGCACCGGGCACGACAGGAATGTCGGTGCGGCCAATGATTTCCAGTAAGCGAAGCGCGTGTGCCACTTCTTCGTCGCGCCACTGGTCTCCGCTGACCACCGTCGCTCCCAGCACTTCGACTTTCGGAGACTGAGCCAACACCAGCAGAGTCTGCATATTGCTTCCGCCGGGGCCCGAGAAATCTTCGTTGACGATGACCTTTCGGCGAGATTGCGCGACGGTGAGTGAGCTTGCAAGCAGCCAGAATAAGATTGCGAGGAAGCCGACGTTATGTTTGGTCATGGGCCGATCCTGGTGCACGTGATAGAAAAGCTGGTGTTTCCGCAGCTCACCTGCTGCGGCCTCTCCCATTTGTTCCTCGTCTTTATTCTGCATCGACCACACATCGAAATCCGATGGTTCCGGCGCGGTCGCGGCCCGGTGACATAAGGAGATACTTTTGGTGCTCATCGAGCCGGAAGGATTGCGGAAAATACCAGATCGAACCGCGCGGTTGGTAAGAGGCTCCCCCGCGGACGACGGCGGCGCGAGTATGCGGGTCGCGGTACTCGTCGGTCCACTGCGAGACATTCCCTACAAGATCGAGAATACCGAAGGGGCTTGCGCCCTGCGGGAAATCGTCCACGTTCGCTGGTGGACGCATCGTGCGGCCGCGATCGGCGACCGGCAAGGCATGCGCGTTCCACTCGTTGCCCCAGGGATACAACCTGCGGTCGCCGGATTGCGCGCTGAGTTGCCATTCCCATTCATGGGGCAGGCGCTTGCCTGCCCAAGCAGCATAGGCGCGTGCGTCCTCGATGGAGAGCCAGGTCACAGGCTTGTTCTCCCAGCCTTTGGGGTAGCTTCCATCTTTCCAGTCGCGCAGGAAGTTGTGGTCGTCCGTTGGATGATACAGAGTGGCACTCAGGAATTTCTTGAACTCGGCGTTAGTGACGGGCGTGCGATCGATATAAAAACTGCGAACGTGCATGCGATGGCTGTGAAATCTGCGGGCAGCGTCCTCCCAAGGATATTGCACATCGAGACCTGGGTCGTTGCCGCCTTCGATCTCAATGCCGCGGACCTGGAAATCATAGTCGCCCTCGGGGATGCGGATCATGCCGGGAGGGGCTGCCGCAGCGGGCTTGGTCGGGTTAATCTCTACCATGGTCTGTGGCACGGCCTTCCACTCGCGCGAATAGGTGGACAAAGCACGCTTGGAGCGATCCGCCATAAACGCGAGCACATCCCGGAGCGGGCCTGCGACTGGACTCGCGTCAGTGGACACGACCGCTCCGAAGCCGCGCCCTTCGAGGTCGAAGCTCAGAGCCGCTTCGCCGCCTTGTACGGAGGGCCTCAATTCCACGCCGTGCCACAGATCGTAGTAATGCATTCCCGCCCGATAGGGCACTCGCAGTTGCTCGCCAATAACGTCGTATTCGTTGCGATTGACCAAGGTCCAGAGCGTGCTGGTGGCAGCTGGGAACTTGCTGGAGAAAACTCCGGGCTGAACCGTCGGAGTATGGGGCTCCCAGCCGGGGCTGCGAAGGTTTTCCGCCGTTGCGCGCTCGATGCGCGTGAAGCGAAGCACAGCTTCCGCATCATTGGGATTCATTCCGTACCAGAATCCCCAAAGATTTTCCAGAACAGCGTAGCCCTCGCCGTTGAAGAAGGCGTGTTGCAGGCTATCGGTCTTATCCCGCGTGAACCGGTCGGTGACATTTACGGTGTGGCGCGGCTCCAGCCATTTGGTTTTGTCCACCATGGGGACGAAGGGATAGTTTTTGCCCTCCCACGTGACCCAGTCGTTCCAACCGATGTTGGTCCAGGCGAGCGATTCATCACGGGGCTCGAATTGCGGTTCGAGAGCGAGCGGGTGGCCAGTGGCGTCGGAGGCCAGCCGGAAGGCCAAGGGAACGCTATCGAGTGTGTCGAAATTTATGCCGTCCGCCCCAATGTCAGCCAGTAGTCGTGAGATGGTAACCCAGGGGAAGGCGCCTTCATCGCGGGTGCCCATATCCCATGCCAGGATGGGGAAGAATACTTTCACGCCTCGACTGTGGAATTGCTCGACCATCCGCCGAAGCCCTGGGATGCCACCCGGCAGATCGCGGAGAAGATCGAATTGATTGCGGTCGTCGGCACCGAGGTTGGGATAGACGTGCCAAATGAGAACGGTGTCGATGGGACCGATGCGGCTCTCGGTCTCGTTCAAGAAGCGGTCCACTGTGTATTCGCCCTTCTCCGGATCGTAGAAACTGCGATCCCAAACGAGCAATTGCACCTGGGAGAAGATATGCTGGGTCCACTCCAGTTCGGGGCGTTCGAATTGCGATCCGTCGTAGCGAAGGCGAATGCGCCGATCGGCTCGCCACGCTTTGAGCTGATCGAGCCAGGGCGCGGCATTCGCTGGATCTTCCGGGCCGGAGAAAAAGACTTCGCCGGGCGGGGGCATCTCAGAAAGATTCATAACGCCAGTTGGAGAGACCAGGGCATGGTTCGCCTTCCACTCGTCGGGAAAAGCAACACAGTCGAGGAAGAAGATCAGAAGACCAGCGAGCACGATGCAGCGCCAGCCGAGAGCACGGTTCATTATCACTAGCGCAGTCCTCGAGAAGATTCTTGGATTGGAATTTTGACGGCAGACTGGGTGAAAGCTGTACCTAGTATAGCTTCCCCCAATCCGCCCGAGTTGAGACCGCATCTGGCTGCTAGAAGTTCAGCCGCAGAGCAAACTGAATCACGCGGGGATTGTTCACCGTCTCGTTGACGATACCAAAACTGGAGGGCGAGTCCTCGTCCTGCATCTGAGTGGCGCTGGTACCGGCCAAGTAGAACTGAGGGTGATTGAAGATGTTGAAGAACTCAGCCCGGAATGCCACGTACATTCCCTCACGCAAGGGAAAGTCTTTCATGATGGAGAAATCGGTATTGACGAAGCGCGGCCCGTAGAGTGGCGCGCGGTTGGAGTCGCCAAGCTCTCCTGACGGCGCGTCCATGAAGGCACAGGGGTTGAACCAATCCGCGAGCGTATGTACCTTCGATGGCGCGGTGCAGGTCGGGTTCGCGGCAACGGGTCCGGGCTGGTTGGGATCGCCGACCTCGTTGGGACGGTTCAGGCTGGCGCCATTCCAATCGAAGTAAACTCCAGAGCCACTGAAGGGGCCGTTATTGCTCGCCGTCATGAAGAGCGGGAACCCGGAAGTAGCCTTTTCAATCACATTCAGTTTCCAATTTCCCAAGATCCTGCTGACGGGGCTGCTCCAGGTGCTGCCGAACCGCTTGCCCTTGCCGAATGGTAAGTCGTAGAGAATGCTGGCGGTGAATGAGTCATTGAGGTTGATCTGGGACAGCGCCCAGTCCGCTCTTTGAGTTCCGGGCAACGGCCAGTAGGTCGCCCCGGGCGTGGTGCCTGCGCCATCGGGCATCCCAGAGTCGAAGGTGCGCGCCCAAGTGTAGCCGATCAGGGCGTAAAGGCCATGGCGCGCACTCTTGGTCTCCGCCTTGATTTGCAGGGAATCATAGCGTGCGCGGCCATTGTCGCTGAAATTGGAAATGTTGGTGAAGGGACCATCGAACGGGTACGGTGCGGCAAAAGCCGCTCCACCGGGGCCGCAACCGAAAGTGTAGCCGGGAACAACGCCGCCGCAGGCCCCAGGAGATCCCACGTCCAAGTTCAGGCCGTCCACCAGAATGCGCGAGCTGCGAGAACCGGCATACCCAGCCGTCAGCACCACACTTCCCGGTAACTGATGTTCCACGTTCAAGTTGTACTGCTGCACCATGCCCTGTTTGAAATTGAAGTTCTGGGAATAGATCGTTCCCGTGAAAGTGGCAGGATTCGGTTCTGCTTCATAGGGCGCGAGGGTGGGCAGCAAGAGTCCAAGTTGAAGGCCGCAGTTCGCCGGGGTGGCCGAGGTAGCGTTGTTAAACGGGCAGGGGACGCCGGCAAAATAATTGAACTGATCGGTTTCCGCGAAGTAGGGGGGGTTCTCCCAGAGTCCCTGCGCGCCCTGGCTCCACGCCGAGTCGTGGAAGATGGCATAGCCAGCGCGGATGGCGGTGTTCTGGCTTCCCCACGGTTTCCAAGCCAATCCGATGCGGGGTTCGAAAGCGGTCTTGTCGAATTGAATGCCTGCGCTTCCACCGCTACGAACGCAAATGGCGCAAGTCGCCTGCGGGCTATTTCCCGCAACGTAATACATGCCATTGGAGAAATCGAAGTCGGCCATTCGACCGTGGGCTTCGCTCTCGGGCGTCACCAGAGCCCAGGCCAAGCCGAGGTTCACAGTAAGATTGTTGGATACGCGCCAATCGTCCTGGACAAACGGCCGGTACATCTTCCAGCGGCGGCCAGTGGTGGCCCCATCGAAGGTCTGGTCGTGGAGCGCGCCATCGTTGGGTTGGCCAAGCAAAAGGTCCGCGGCATCGTCTCCGGTATAGGACGAGCTGCCGCCAAGGAAAAAGAAGGCTCCGTCCTGGAAAGCATTGCTCCGCACATTCATCTGGTTGATGCGAATTCCAATCCCGAAGTGAATGTTGTGTTTGCCACGAATCATGTCGAGCGTGTCGGAAGCGGTGTATACGTTGGTCCCGCCTTGAAAGGGAGCAAATCCGCGATCCCCGATGGGCCAGTAATCCGTCAGTTGGATCGAGCTGAGACCGCAACTCATACAGTCCAGCGTGGTCTGGTTCAGGCTGGCCGGATAGCCGGTTATGCTGTCGCACTGACTCGACAGATCGGCGCCCTGAATTCCCAGAAGAGCAGCGGTGCAGGCACGGCCGCCGTAGACCCCGTAAGGAAGAATGTGATTGAAGATCCGGTTGAAGCCGGCACTGGCCTGATTGATGGTGTGATCGGAAATGACATGAGTCTCCGATATGGCCACATTACGGCCGTGGTTGGTAAGGTACTCGGTGCTGCCGTAAGGATTCTCCTCGGCAAATCCTGGCGAACCGCCGGGATCGAACGTCACCGCCTGATCGTAGCTGAAGCGGGCAAAGATCGAATCCTTGCTGGAAAAATTGTGGTCGAGGCGGATGTCGAACTTGCCTTCGTTGAGCGATCTCACCGGAACGTTGGTGTAGTTGTAGCCCAGTTGGGCGTTGCTGGCGTTACTCTGGGGATAAAGCTGAATCACCTCTGCGCCGACTTTATCCCGCAGAGCCTGCGGGATGTAGTCGCAAAGCACCCCCGGCACCTGGCTTCCATCCGGATTCACGGAAGTGGGGGTCGGAACGGCCAGGTTCTGTGTGCCAGACACGCACTGGAAATTGGCGGGTTCGGCGCCCGTGGCATATGGGTTGAGAAGATCGCCAAAACCGTACGGGTTGCCCGGTCCTCGGGCATTGCCGTATGGATCCAATCGGAAGTCGCCCGTCATCATGGCCTGCGTCGGAACCAGGCCCAGGAACGGGATGCCGTGGCGCTGCTGCTTGGCTTCATAGTCCAGGAAGAAGAACGTTTTGTCCTTTTGGATCGGACCTCCCAGAGAGCCTCCGAACTGGTTGAGGTTGAATTTTTCCCGCGAGGACGCGAAGTAACTGCGGGCATCAAGATCCGTGTTTCGGAAGTACTCGAAGAGCGATCCGTGGAACTGGTTCGATCCCGATTTTGTTGTCACCAGCACGGTTGGACCCGCACGCGCGCCGTATTCGGCTGAGTAGTTGTAGGTGAGAACCTTAAACTCCTGGATGTCATCGATCGAAGAGAAAATCGCGATACCGCCTGCAGTCAGTTCGTTATTGTCGTTGCCATCGAGCAACCAGTCCGTGCTCTGGGCTCGCGATCCACCAACGGAAAGCGAAAACGTTCCGCGGGCGGAGACCTCGCTGCTGGCCCCGCCGTTGAAGAAACTCTGCGGGTTGGTCTCCTGCGTGGTGCCCGGGGTAAGCGTAGCCAACTGAACGAAATCGCGGCCGTTCAGGGGAAGGTCGGCGACCTCCTCGGAGGTGATGACCTGGCCGAGCGAGGGATTCGCAGTCTCCACGGCTACTTCCGTAGCGCTCACCTCAACCGTCGAGGAGACGGAGGCGGGCACGAGGGCGAAGTCTACTTCGCGGTGCTCGTCGACCTGGAGACGGATATCTTTCTGTTCGGTCGACTGGAAACCCTGGGACTCCACTCGAATCCGGTAAACAGCCACGGGCAGGAGGGGAATGAGGTAGTGTCCTGAATCGTCGGTCCTGGCTTCGCGGGAGAGACCTGTGTCCTGCGAAGTGGCTTTTATCGTTGCGCCTGAAACCACAGCGCCGGCCTTATCAGAAACGGTACCTGAAAAGCTGCCGGTTGCCTGACCGTGCAGCATGGGACAGATGGAAAATGCCAGCGAACACACAACCCCGACAAGCAGCGCCCTCTTATTCAGCTTCAGCATTAAAAACCCCTTTTCGGCAGCCCCGCGCCGAATGATGAACAAAAGTCTCCGCACTGCACTGCACTGCACGGTTGGTGGTGAATGGACCGTAGAACGGCCTTATAAATCTCCTCCACTTCCGAAGTCAAGAATTTTCGGTCGTAGAAAAATATTAGTTGCGATTCCGTTCTCTTTTTTGGCACAGGATCAAGGGGCAAAAGCGGCGCGGTTCTCCGCAGATTGGATTTCCCTTAGGATCAATGTCGAGAATCGGGGTGGTTGATGCCTTGAACACTCCATTCCGCATCAAAGCGCGCGCGATCATAGAAGGATTTCTGAGTTCCAATGCCTGTGGTCGAAAGACCAGCGTAGAGATTGGCGCGCCGCACTGCCTCTCGTTCCGGCACTCCTTCCCCGAGGAATACGGCGAAGCTCCCGATGAATGCGTCGCCGGCACCGGTGCTGTCGATACTCTTTACCGCAAAGGGAGGCACGTGCTCGCTCACCCCGGGGCCGGCGAGGAGCGATCCGTTGGCTCCAAGGGTAATGATGACGCGGCGAATGCCGCCGGTCACCAGTTTCTCCGCGCACTTCTTCGCGTCCTCGACGTTCCGCACAGCAAGGCCGGTGATGGTTTCGGCCTCGCTCTCGTTGGGAACGAAGTAATCGAGGTCAGACAACGCTCGCATTTCGACGGGTTGCCCGGGCGCCGGGTTTAGGATGCAGCGAATGCCATGCTTTCGGGCGAAGGCCACTGTGTAGTAGACGGTTTCGAGAGGGATCTCAAATTGGAGGACGATGCAGTCGGCGGTTTTCAACATCTCCGAGGCGGCATCAACATCAGCCGGTTTCAGCGCGTCGTTGGCCCCTTTTACAACCAGAATGCGGTTTTGCCCGCTGGGCTCAACAAAAATTGGCGCCACTCCGCTGGACAAGCCTTCGACCTGCTTGACGTGGGTAGTATCGATACCAAGCGTCTTGAAATTCTCGATGGTCGCCGGGCCGAACAGGTCGCTGCCAACGCGCGCCACCATGAACACATCCGCGCCGCAGAGACGAGCCGCGGCCGCCTGATTCGCGCCTTTGCCGCCGAATCCCAAGTGGAACTCCTGCCCGAAGATTGTTTCTCCAGGTCTTGGGAACCGGTCGGTGAAAGTTGTGAGATCGACGTTGGCACTGCCGACGACTGCGATTCGAGGGCGACGGGACATAGATTTATCGGAGAAAGTTGCGACCGCCGAGTGTATTTGGAGCCACCGCCTGTGTCAATGCAGGCGGGCCTGCGGTGCAGGCAAGCCCTTCATTACGAACGCCAGGATAATCCGCCTCTACTCGCCGTAGGGCACCCAGATGTTCTTCACTTGCGTGGCGTGGCGCAAGAACCATCGGCCTTCCCCTTGCGCCGCATCAAACCAGTCGATGGCGCGGCCTTCGTTGGTAAACACCTGCTTCAGATTGCCGACCGAAAACGACTTGGCCGCCGCCGCGTTGGACTCGTGCGAAAAGCACCAGATTGCATCGACGTCATCGTGTTCGGCGAGGGTCTTGAGAAGCTCGGACGTTTTGCCGGTCACAATGTTCACAGCGCCGCCGGGCAGATCGCTGGTGTCGAACACCTGGTAGAGATCTCCCACGATCAGCGGGTAGGTCTCCGAGGGCACAACGACGGCAGTATTTCCGGCTGCCAGAACCGGCAAGACGAGAGAGAGAAGGCCGAGCAGCGGCGATTCGTTCGGGCAGATGATTCCAACGGTTCCGATCGGCTCATTCATCGCGATCGCGATCGTCCGCGATGGTGGGTTATGAACAGCGCCATCGAACTTGTCGGCCCAGGCGGCGTAGGAAAATATCCGCTCGATGCTGGCCGTTACTTCCCTGGTGGAGTGCGATTCTCCAAGACTCGCCGCCAGCCGGTGGCCGATTTCTTCCTGGCGCAGTGAAAGATTCTCCGCCATGTAATAGAGAACCTGTGCGCGATTGTGGGCCGTGGCCTTGGTCCAACTCGGTGCCTTGCGCGCGGCTTCAACCGCGTTGCGAATATCTTTTCGGTTGCCGAGGGGCGCTTCGCCGAGCAACTCGCCATGCTGGCCGCGCACTGCGAAACTGTAGCCGGAATCCGGTCTCGCCTGTTTGCCGCCGATGTAAAGTTTCACGGTGCGGTCGATGGTTGGATCTGGCTGGGGCTGTTCATCCGTGGAATCGCTGGGCGTGCTCGCCGATGGGGGAAGCGTAGGAGCGTGTTTGAACCACGACGGTTCGAGGTACTCCAGCAAGCCTTCCCGGCCGCCCTCGCGGCCGTAGCCGCTTTCGCGATAGCCTCCGAAGCCGCACGCGGCATCGAAAAGATTTGTGCAATTCACCCAGACCACGCCAGCTTTGATCTGCGCCACTACTTGCAGAGCCACGTTGATACTTTCGCTCCACACGCAGGCGGCCAAACCGTAGACCGTGTTGTTGGCGAGTTCGACGGCCTCGGCGGGCGTGCGGAATGTCATGGCGGCGAGCACGGGGCCGAAAATCTCCTGCTGCGCGACCACCGAAGCCGGATGCACATTGCTTAGCAGCGTTGGAGGGAAATAGAGTCCGCGCGGTGGCATTTCCATTTGCGGTTGCCAGCAGGTCGCGCCTTCTGCAACTCCCTCGTCGACGAGACGACGAATGCGGTCGAGTTGCACCTGGGCAACGATGGCGCCAATGTCAATCGATTTATCCAGCGGCGAACCAACGCGAAGCCGGGTCATTCGGCCGCGAATCTTCTCCATCAGCGTTTCGGCGATGCTCTCCTGCATCAGCAGGCGTGAACCCGCGCAGCAAACTTGTCCCTGGTTCAGCCAGATGCCATCCACCAGGCCTTCGACTGCACTGTCAAGGTCGGCGTCTTCGAAGACGACAAAGGGAGACTTGCCGCCCAGTTCCAGCGAAAGGCGTTTGTGACTCTTGGCGGTCCCGGCACGAATTGCACGGCCCACTTCCGTGGACCCAGTGAAGGCGATTTTGTCGAAGCCAGCATGTTTCACGAGAGCCTCGCCGGTGGAACCATCGCCGGTGACGATGTTGACTACCCCGGCGGGCAAGCCGATCTCCTGGCAAAGCTCGGCAAAGGCAAGAGCGGTAAGCGGGGTGAATTCGGCTGGCTTGAGCACCACAGTATTTCCCGTGGCGATGGCGGGAGCAATTTTCCACGCCAGCATAAGCAGCGGGAAATTCCACGGGATGATCTGCCCAACCACCCCGCAAGCCATGTAGCCGGAGAACTCCGATTCGAGCAACTGCGCCCATCCGGCGTGATGGTAGAAGTGGCGAGCTACGAGCGGGATGTCGATGTCGCGGCTCTCGCGGATCGGCTTGCCGTTGTCGATTGTTTCTAGCACTGCAAGCCGGCGGGAATGTCTTTGAACCGCGCGAGCCAGGGCGTACGAATAGCGGGCGCGCTCGTGGGGAGTGAGCGCCTGCCACTTTGGGAGCGCATTCCGCGCGGCCTGGACCGCGGCATCGACATCTGCAGCCGAACCTTGAGATACGGTCGCAATCTTCTCCCCGGTAGAGGGATCGGTCGAATCGAAAAATGCGCCATCGACCGGCTGTCGCCAGTCGCCATCGATGAAGTGGCCGAAGCGTCGTCGATGGCGGTCGAGCCAAAGCAGCGCATCCTTCGGATCCTCGGGCGCCGGTCCATATTCCATGGTGAGGAATTTCTCAGCTATGCTCATTCTAGTAGTTTCGCTTTCTTCCTCCATCTCCGACTACGCAATCGGATGGCGGTAATCTGCCGAGTACCGGCCGGTGGCGTAGTGTTCCAATTGCCGTTCAATGTCATTCAGAAGTCCGCTGGCTCCGAAACGGAAGAGGTCGGCTTTCATCCAGGACGTTCCGAGTTCTTCTTTCATCAGCGCCAACCATTCCGTGGATTGCTTGGCCGTGCGAATGCCGCCGGCGGGCTTGAAGCCCACGGCCATGCCCGTTTCCTGGGCGTACTCGCGAATGGCGCGCGTCATCACAAATCCGACGGGAAGAGTCGCGTTTGTAGATTCTTTGCCGGTCGACGTCTTGATGAAGTCAGCGCCGGCCATCATTGCTACAAAGCTGGCGCGCGCTACGTTGCGCAGGGTTAACAGGTCTCCCGTCCCAAGGATCGCTTTCATATGACGCTGGCCGCATGCTCGCTTGAACTCGGCAATCTCGTCGTAGAGCTCCTGCCATCTTCCGCCGAATACATGAGCTCGCGTGATTACGATGTCAATCTCATCCGCTCCAGCTTCCACCGAGCGCCGAATTTCGGCGACGCGTTCCTCCACCGGCGACAAGCCGGCGGGAAATCCCGTGGAAACGGCGGCTACTCGAACTCCGCTGCCTGCGAGCGCCCGCACTGCGGTCCCGACAAACCGGTGATAAACGCAAACCGCTGCCACTTTGATATCGAGTTCTTCGATCTTCAACTCTTTCAGAAGCTCCTGTTGAATCGGTCGTCGCGCCTTGGCGCAAAGGCGGCGTACGCGGTCTTCCGTGTCGTCGCCCGAGAGTGTGGTGAGGTCCATGCAGGAGATTGCGCGCAAATGCCAGGCGGCCTGCCACTCCTTCTTCACCGTTTTTCGCGCCACATGCGTTTGCGCCCTACGTTCCACGGCGCTGGTGTTGACGCGAACCTGTTTCACCCAATCAAGATTCAGTGGAATACCGCGATTGGAAAGCAGAGGCCGGCCAGCAAGGGTGGCGACGGGCGCAGCGGAATCTGGCGCTGGGTCTTCGAGACCGCTGTTCAGACGGTCGGTAATGCGGTAACGGCTTTTGGGTTCCTCTGACACCGTCTTGCATTGTACGGCAGTCGCCACGCCCAACGACACCGCCGCGTTGAGACCGCTCAAAGGTGGGACGCGTGCGGATGGTCGGGCGGAGTTTTCTGCTATAGTTGCGTTCCTTGGAGGTCGCGTCCCATGCCTCGAACAGTGCGCTGTGCCTTGATTCAAGCGCGGAACGAACTCGGCAGCGAGCGGCCGCTTGCGCAGATCAGGAAGGCGATGATCGACAAGCACTTGAAGTTGATAGAACAGGCTGCGAAGAAGAAAACACAAATCCTGTGCCTGCAGGAGCTTTTTTACGGCCCTTATTTTTGCGCCGAGCAGAATGCGCGCTGGTATGAGCTTACGGAGCGTGTGCCGGACGGCCCGACGGTGCGCCTGATGCAAAAGGTCGCCGCGAAACATCGCATGGTGATCGTGGTTCCGGTTTATGAAGAACAGATGCCTGGGGTTTATTTCAACACCGCCGCGGTGATCGATGCCGACGGCCGCTATCTGGGAAAATACCGCAAGCATCACATCCCGCACTGCCATCCCGGATTCTGGGAGAAGTTTTACTTCACCCCGGGTGACCTTGGGTACCCCGTGTTTGAGACGAAATATGCGCGGGTCGGCGTCTACATTTGTTATGACCGACATTTCCCCGAGGGCGCGCGCATTCTGGGATTGAACGGCGCGGAGATTGTGTTTAATCCTTCGGCCACGGTTGCCGGTCTTTCGGAATATCTGTGGGAACTCGAGCAACCCGCGCATGCTGTGGCCAACGGCTATTTTGTCGGCGCGGTCAACCGAGTGGGCGTCGAGAAGCCGTGGAGTATTGGCGAGTTCTACGGCAAGAGCTATTTCTGCAATCCGCGCGGAAAAATTATCGCCCAGGCCGGCCGCGATAAAGACGAAGTAGTGGTAGCGGACCTCGACCTGGAAATGATCGCGGAAGTGCGCAAAGTTTGGCAGTTCTTTCGCGATCGCCGGCCGGAAAGCTATGGACCCCTCACTGCGCAAACTGGAGGGACCGCGGCCGCAGACTGAAGCGCGATCGTTGCACAAATTGGTCGCAACATCGCCTTGCGGCGATTCTGAACAGATCCATGACCACGAACAAATCTCAGTCTCTCCAATCCCGCATCGAATCCAGTCCCCTCTACAATCCTGACCTTGCGCCCGCACCGGCCGAGCGCCGGCACTGGGGAACGTACAACTTTGCGGCGTTATGGATTTCGATGTCGGTGAACATCCTCACCTACATGCTCGCGGCGAGCTTGATTCAGGGTGGGATGAACTGGAAGCAGGCGGTGACGACAATTTTTATCGGCAACGTGATTATTCTTGTGCCGATGCTGTTGAACTCGCACCCCGGAGCGAAGTACGGGATTCCGTTTCCGGTGTTGGCGCGCGCGTCGTTTGGAGTACTGGGCGCCAACGTAGCGGCGGTGCTGCGGGCACTGGTGGCGTGCGGATGGTTCGGCATCCAGACCTGGATCGGCGGCGAGGCGATCAGCACTCTGCTGGCCACGCTTGCACCGGGATGGAGTAATCTTCCCTACGCCACCGCCGTTTGCTTTCTTCTGTTCTGGCTGATCAACCTTGCGGTGATTGTGATGGGAATTGAATATATTCGGATCCTGCAGGGGATCAGCGCACCGGTGTTGTTAGGAGTTGGGCTGTTGCTTTTAGCATGGGCCTATCATGCAGCGGGCGGCTTCGGTCCGATGTTGGCCGCGCCTTCGCGGTTCAACAACTTCGCAGATTTCCTGAAATTCTTGATTCCTGCTCTGAACGGGACAGTGGGATTCTGGGCCACGGTTTCGTTGAATATTCCAGACTTTACGCGATTCGCGCGGAACCAACGAGAACAGGTTATTGGTCAAGCGCTGGCCTTGCCGACAACGATGACGCTCTATGCCTTTATCGGAATCGCCGTGACCTCGGCCACGGTTGTGATTTACGGGACAGCCATTTCGGATCCGGTGCAGTTGCTCAGCCGCTTTCATTCGCCCGTGGCCGTGGTGATCTCGCTGATCGCGATTCTGCTGGCTACGCTGAACGTCAACATAGGGGCCAACGTCGTTTCACCGGCAAACGACTTTTCGAACCTGTGGCCGCGGCGAATCAGTTTTCGCACCGGTGGCGTGATTACGTGCTTCATGGGTATCGCTTTAATGCCGTGGAAGCTGCTGGCTGATTACAACACGTTTATCCTCGGCTGGCTCGGTGGGTATGCCGCGTTTCTCGGGCCGGTCGCGGGCATCATGATCTGCGACTATTTTGTTATGCGAAAGTGTCTTCTCCAGGTGGATGACCTCTACCTTCGCGGCGGAATCTATGAGTATTCGAAGGGATTTAACTGGAGAGCGATAGTTGCGCTTGCGTTGGGAGCAGGGACGGCGCTCGTCGGTCTCAAAGTTCCGGCGGTGCGCGTTCTTTACGATTACTCCTGGTTCGTAGGCTTTGCCGTTTCTTTTGCCTTCTATTACGTGATGATGAAATTCCAGCGCTCGGCTGTGCTTTCAACGACGGGAGCCTCTTAGAGTGAACCTTATAGCTTCGCGGTTTCCTGAAACGCCGGCAGAACTTCGCGCCGATAAATATCCAGTGTCTGTTCCTCGTCCCCGCACATCAAATACACATTGAACTGCGTGACTCCTGCTCTCGCCAATTTGCGCAACTTTTCGTGATGAGCTTCAACCGGCCCGACCAGACAAAAGCGATCGACCACCTCGTCAGAGACAAAGTTCGCGTTATCGCTTTCGACCACGCAGTGATGTTGATAGTCGTACCCGCCACGGTCCCGCACGTATGAAGTGAGCTCCGCAGGCAGATCTTCCGGCTTGTACTGCCGGATGAGATCCATCACATGGTTCGAAACCAGCGCCGGAAACCAGCGCACGCGTTCGCGTGCCACAGCCAGATCACCAGAAACCCAAACCGGAGCGGCCGACATTACTTCGATCTGGTTTGCATCCCGGCCTGCGGCGCGAGCACCCTCTTTCACGAAACCAAGGCACCATGCAATCAGATCGGGATCGGCAAACTGAAGAATGATCCCGTCGGCGACGCGCCCTGCCATGTGCAAAACCTTCGGTCCGTATCCCGCGATCCAAACTCGCGGCGAGACCGTCGCCCATGTGAGGCGAGTGGGCTGACCTTCGTACTCAACTTCGCGGCCGGCAGTGAGATCGCGAAAAATCTTCACCGCACTTTCCAACTGCGACCAACTGACTGGCTTTTTTCCGAGCACACGTCTCGAGCTGTCACCGCGCCCAATGCCCAGTTCCATCCTGCTGCCAGAAATCAGATTCAGGGTTGCGAACAAGCTGGCCGTCACCGTGAGATCGCGAACTGCAGGATTGGTCACGCACGTGCCAAACCGCATGTGTTGCGTGTTCGCGGCCATGAGTGCCAGCAGCGGGTACGGTTCTTTCCACAGAACGTGGGAATCGAAGATCCATCCGTATTGGAAGCCGGCGGCTTCGGCCTGACGCGTCAAACCGAGAATGCGCTCCACTGAAATGTCTGGCTTTAGCGTAATGCCGAACTGCATGGCGCAGCCCCTTTCTTCACTGCCAAGAATTATGAGGAAGTGAAGTGCGGCAGTTTAGCATAAAATTCCTTCTTCATCTCAACCAGGCTTCAGTCAGTTTTGATTGGAGGGATCGATGGGCTTCGATACGATCATCGGCAACGGATCGGTGGTAACCGCGACCGACACCTACGCGGCAGACGTAGCGATTACAGATGGGAAAATCGTGGCCATCGGCAACAATCTTCCGCGAGAGAATGCCACAGCGGTGCTGGATGCGTCGGGAAAGTACGTCTTCCCCGGCGGCATCGATGTCCACACGCATCTGGACATGCCGTTTGGCGGAACGACCAGCGCCGACGATTTTGAAACCGGCACGCGGGCGGCGGCTTTCGGTGGAACGACAACGCTGATCGATTTCGCCATCCAGTACAAAGGCCAGCCGCTGAGGAAAGCTTTCGATACGTGGATGGACAAAGCCTCGAAGAAGGCCGTCTGCGATTATGCCTTTCACTGCATCGTTACTGACATCGGCGACGGTCAATTGCAGGAGATGAATTCCCTGATCGGAGAAGGCGTGACCAGCTTCAAGCTCTTCATGGCCTATCCCGGAGTCTTCATGCTCGACGACGCCAGCATCTTCCGCGCGCTGCAAACAACTGCGAAGAACGGCGGCCTCATTTGCATGCACGCGGAAAATGGAAGCGCGATCGATGTAATCGTGCAACAGGCGCTGGCGGAAGGAAAAAAGGCTCCGAAGTATCACGCTCTGACTCGGCCTACAACGGCAGAAGCGGAAGCCGTGTCCCGTGCAGTTGCTCTGGCAGAGATGGCAGGGGCTCCGATTTACATTGTGCATTTGAGCTGCAATGAAGCTCTCGAGAAAGTTCGTGAGGCGCGCGATCGCGGCCTTCCGGTATATGCCGAGACTTGCCCGCAGTATTTGTATCTTTCGATAGAAAACTTTGACGTGCCGGATTTCGAAGGCGCAAAGTATGTTTTTACGCCGCCGCTTCGCGAAAAGTGGCATCAGGAAAAGCTCTGGAACGGCCTCAAGCACGATCATCTGCAGGTTGTCTCTACCGATCACTGTCCATTTTGTTTCAAGGAGCAGAAAGAGCTCGGTCGCGACGACTTCACCAAGATACCGAACGGTGGACCGGGCGTGGAGCATCGCATGAGCCTGATTTACTCGGGTGGTGTTGCCCAGGGGCGTTTCAGCGTAAATCGATTCGTCGAACTGGTTTCAACGACCCCGGCCAAGTTGTTTGGCTTGTATCCGCGCAAGGGAACGATCGCTGTGGGCAGTGACGCGGATCTCGTGATCTTCAATCCGGCGCGTAAGCATACGATCAGTGCCAAGACTCACCACATGCGCGTTGACTACTCGATGTTCGAAGGTATCCAGGTAACCGGCATGCCCGACGTCGTTCTCAGTCGAGGGCGCGTCGTGGTGGATGGGGATAAGTTTCTGGGCCGTGCCGGGCAGGGCGAGTTTCTAAGGCGCGCAACCTACTCGCAGGCAAAATAGCTAGTCGCGCGAATTTCGGCGCTTGCCAACTTGTGGGGTTGGTATAAGAAGAGTAAAGTTACGAGTTTTCGCTCTTACAGACTGTTAAGGAGAATTGATGTTCACACCCTCGAGCCTGAGCATTGCGCTGTTGATGATGATCACGAGCGCCGTTTGCTGGGGCTCATGGGCCAACACTTACAAAGGTGTCAAAGGCTATCGCTTCGAGCTTTTTTATTGGGATTATGCCATCGGCATTTTCTTGGTATCCCTTGTGCTTGCGTTCACGATGGGGAGCACCGGAAATAATTCCTCCAGCTTTCTCAACAACGTTCGCGCGGCGGATACTGCGAACATTGTTAACGCGCTGATCGGAGGCGCGCTGTTCAACCTGGCCAATCTGTTGCTCGTGGCCGCAATCGACATGGCTGGGCTCGCCGTCGCGTTTCCTATTTCAATTGGAATCGCGCTGGTAGTCGGGACTGTGCTGAGTTATGCTCTGCAGCCCAGGGGAAACGCCACTCTCCTGGCGTTTGGTGTTGCGTGCGCTTTTATTGCGGTGCTGTTGGATGGCAAGGCATATGGCTGTCTCGCAGCCACAGGACGCACCGTTTCAAAGAAGAGCTTGATCACTTGCGTAGTTTCCGGGATCCTGATGGGCCTGTGGGCCCCTTTCATGACGCACGCGATGACGCGCGGCAACACGCTGGGACCTTATAGCGCCGCCGTGTTTCTGACGCTGGGAGCACTCCTCTCTTGCTTTATCTGGAATTTTTATTTTATGAAGCATCCGCTGGTAGGAGAGCCGGTAAGTTTCAGTGGATTTTTCCGCGGGCCCGCCACCGGGCACCTGCTGGGGCTTTTCGGCGGATGCATTTGGGGCGTAGGTACGGTGTTCAACCTGGTGGCCGCGAGCTTTACGGGTGTCGCGATTTCTTACGCGATCGGCCAGAGCGCTCCCATGGTGGCGGCGCTGTGGGGAATTCTCGCGTGGAAAGAGTTTGCAAACTCGGGACCTCGGGCCAAAGCGTATCTTGGCCTCATGTTCGTCTTCTATGGCTTGGCAATTTTCCTGGTGGCGCGGTCGAATGGATGAGACGCGCTATTTACCTCTGATCCGGCTGATGAACAGATTCAAGAATCGGTCCGCATCCGAAGCCAGGCAAACTCGCGCATTCGGCTTGAGGTCGATCACGCCCTCGATCTCATAGTGGTCTCCATGCAGAACGTTGTTTTCGTTCGATCCCATGCGGTTCGCAACGGTCTCTCCGCGGGTAAACTCGCCTTTGGTTTCGACATCGACGTGCATTTCCTCAAGCGTACCCAGAGTCGGATCCAGCGCAATCCCCACCGCCAGCGGATCATACATCGCGGCTCCGCTGTATCCGCTCTTCTCGCTGCGGGTCAAATAGAAGTCGGCAATCTTGGCGATGAAGTCGCTCTGCGGCCCGCGGGACGACTGCAGCTCCGCAAGATACTTTCGCGTGATCAACGTTCGCTCGCCCACGTCGGAGCCGACCATGGTAACCATCCAGCCGGCATTGAACACAATCTGCGCCGCTTCAGGGTCGTTATAGATGTTCGCTTCAGCGGCGCCGTTCACATTTCCACCGGAAATCGAACCGCCCATAATCACGATATCCTTGACTAACGATGCAATCGAAGGATCTTTCGAAACCGCCAGCGCAATGTTGGTGAGAGGCCCTACCGGAATCAGTGTGATCTCATGCGGATACTTGTGAACCATTTCGACGATGAGATCCGGACCGAAGCGGGGATCCGCCTTGCACTTAGTGGGCGGCAATTCGACGTTCGCCAGGCCATTCTTTCCATGCCAGAACTGCGCCGTAATCAGCTTCTGATTCAGAGGATGCTGCGCTCCTCCGGCGACCGTCACGTCGCAACGCCCCGCCAGCGAAACGATCTTCAGAGCGTTTTCCAGTCCCTGGCGCGCATCCACGTTGCCGGGCACCACCGTCAGCGCTTCCACTTTGAACTCCGGAGAATTCAGCGCGAGGATGATCGCCATGGCATCGTCGGTGCCAGGATCGGTGTCGATGATCACTCGCCGCGGCGCGGCTTGCGCGAGGGCACTCGTCAAAGAAGACAGGACGAAAAGCAGACTCAGACCGAATGGAATGCGAAGTTGTTTCACCGGAGGAACTCCTTTTTCGAGAAGTCAATTCGAGTTATAGCAACATGCCCGCGATTGACGCGGACATCAGGTTGGCCATGGTTCCCGCCAGCATCGCGCGAATACCAAGTCGCGCCAGTTCGCTCTTCTTGTTCGGCGCTAACGCTCCGATGCCGCCAATCTGAATCCCGATCGAACTGAGATTGGCGAATCCGCAAAGCGCAAACGTGGCGATAGTGAAAGAGCGCGGGTCGAGCACAGCCTTCATCGGTCCGAGCATCGAGAATGCCACCAGTTCGTTCAGCACCATGCGTGTACCGAGCAAAGAGCCAATCACACCGCAGTCACGCCAGGGAACGCCAATTACCCAGGCAACCGGAGCAAAGACAGCTCCGAAAACCCTTTCCAGACTTTCCGGAAACCAGCCTACCCAATGGTGAATTCCACCCATAATGCCGTCCGCCAAGGCGATGAGCGCGAGGAACGCAATCAGCATGGCCGCGATGTTCAAAGCCATATGAAGGCCATCGCTTGTTCCTCGCGCGATCGCGCCGAGCAGATTTTCTTTCTTCTCGGCTTGCTCTTCGTCTTCGGGCATGACGACCCTGCCGGCGGTCTTCGGTTCTTCGGTCTCGGGCACGAGCATCTTCGCCATTAACAGTGTCCCGGGTGCGGTCATGATGACAGCGCTGAGCAGGTGTTTGGGTTCGATGCCGAACGCGATGTAGGCGGCCATGATTCCGCCGGAGACGTGGGCCATGCCGCTGGTCATCACGGTCATGAGTTCCGAGCGGGTGAGATCCGGTAGAAACGGACGGATGGTTACCGGCGCCTCCGTTTGTCCCATGAAAATGCTGGCCGCGATGTTGAGCGACTCGGCGCCGCTGGCGCCCATTACCCAGGTCATGACCCGGGCGGCAATCTTAATTACGAACTGCATCACGCCGACGTGATAGAGCACGGCGAAAAATGCGCAGATGAAAATAATGGTCGGCAGTACCTGAAAGGCGAAAACGAAGCCGAGATGGGAATTTTGTTTTCCGAAGTCGCCGAAAACAAACTGTGAGCCGGCAAAAGAATAATTGAGTAAACGGCTGACTACATCGCCGGCTCGCTGAAAAATTCGCCGCCCGGCGTCGATTCTCAGCACACACACCGCAAAAGCGACCTGCAAGCTCAGGCCCCAGGCTACGGTTTTCAATCGAATTGCCCGGCGATTGGTCGAAAAAATGTAGGCCAATGCCAGCATGGTCAGGAGGCCAAGGATTCCAGTGAAGCGTCCCATTCAGTTTTTCTCTCCGGGCTTTCCGATCACACGATGGATTAACGGTCTTTTCTCGTGCGCGGGAGAATCGGTAATTCGATAACTCCCTTCGAGCAGTTGCCTGGCGCGAACCGCTCGCGCCTCTGCATTGTAGTAGATCGTCGCCAGCGGTTCGCCAGCCGAAACAGCGTCTCCAAGTTTCTTGTGGAGCACGATTCCCACCGCGGGATCGACCGAGTCTTCTTTGCGTTCGCGGCCGCCACCGAGAATTACACACGCGGTACCAACCTGCTCGCATTGCAGCGATGTGATATATCCGTCCATGGAGCTGGAGAGTTTCATCGTTCGCTGAGCCTGGGGCAGTCTCTTGGGATCGTCGATCGATTGCGGATCCCCACCCTGCAGTTTCACCATCTGGCGAAAGCGATCGAGCGCTTCGCCCGAAACGATTAGTTTTCCGCTCTGCTTTTTTCCCTCCGCAACCGTATCGGAAACTCCGCCCAAGTAAAGCATCCAGCCGGCAAGTTCCAGGCAAAGCTGACGCAAATCTTCCGGTCCCTGCCCGCGCAGGACTTCGACCACCTCGACAACTTCAAGCGCATTGCCGATCGTGTTTCCCAGCGGCTGATCCATGTCCGTGATGAGCGCCACAACCTGTTTGCCCATCCGCTCCCCGGTTTCCACCATGAGTTCGGCAAGAAACGCGGCGTCCTCGTCGCTTTTCATGAATGCCCCCGAACCAGTTTTTACATCGAGCACCAAAGCGTCGATGCCTTCCGCAAGTTTCTTGCTCATGATGGAAGCGCAGATGAGATAAGGGCTTTCGACTGTTCCGGTCACGTCGCGCAATGCGTATAGCTTGCGATCGGCGGGAGCGATTTCGGCGGTCTGGCCAATTATGGCGCAACCGCAGGTTTCGAGTACGCGGCGAAACTGAGCGACGGGAAGATTCACGTTGAAGCCGGGAATGGCCTCGAGTTTGTCCAGCGTTCCTCCGGTATGCCCCAGGCCGCGGCCGCTGATCATGGGAACTACTATCCCCGCGGCGGCGGCAAGCG
>Ga0302180_10000210_pt1 | contig 50072 bp, 39 predicted proteins | sample I_Palsa_E3_2_FD_200575 | JGI IMG/M metagenome (GOLD analysis project Ga0302180, IMG submission 200575) | Peat permafrost microbial communities from Stordalen Mire near Abisko, Sweden - I_Palsa_E3_2 | ecosystem: Environmental > Terrestrial > Soil > Palsa > Peat permafrost | place: Sweden...
GTCCTTACGGCGGGTCACCGGGCGCGGTTGGTAGAGCGAGTGGTCGACCCCGAGCTGGAAGGCGTCGGCGCTGGCGGCGTAGCGCTCGATCAGCAGGTCGCGCAGCCACGGGCTCGCGGCGATGCAGTGCAGGTGGTGACGGTAGGTGTCCTCGGCCATTTCGCGCTCGGTCGAGGCAGCGTAGAACTCGGGCTCGTGGTCGTTGACGATGTAGGCCCGCGCGCGGCACTGGTCGAGCATCAGCGTAGGGTGCACGGTCTGCCAGCCGGTGGCGATTGCTACGTCGGCCCCCTGCCACTGATCAAAGCCCTTGTACACGGGCCCCTCGATCGGCGCGAAGAACTCCCTGATGTCGGCGCGGATCACCGCCGGCCATTCGGCGAGGTGTTGGCCGGTGAAGTCGTACAGCCAGACGCTGCACAGATGCCCGCGCTGCTCCAGGCGCGAGAAGATCTGCAGCAGCGTGTTGTGCCCGCCGCTGCCGCGCCGGAAGGAGGGAATCACGAGCGCCAAGCGCAGACGCTCGCGCTCGGCCATGCCCGGCACGGGATCGAGCAGCGGCGCCGAGCCCTCGCGCCAGAAGCGGGCGACGTCCTGGTAGTCGTCGTGATCGCGCTTGGGTGCGATCTGCGTGGTCGGCGGGACCGGGGAGACACCCGGCGCGGCGTCCGGTGCGAGCTCCGGTGAGAGGCCCGGCGCGGCGGCGGACTCGGCCGCGGCGCCGGTTGCAGTGCGATCGTCGCGACCCTCTAAGGACAGGCGCCCGCGGACGGGCGCCGGCAGACGGTCGGCGCGCGAGCCGAGCGCCGAGAACACGCGGCGCCCGCCGTGGTGTACGGCGGAGCGAGCCGTCAAGCTCGCCTGTTCGGTGCCGCTGAGGCCCTGCTCTGCCGCCCAGCGGCGGTCGCCGGCCACCTCTGCGCGCACCTGCCGAGCCGTGGCGAGCACGCCGAAGGCCTCGACGTGACCGGTGCTCTCGCGCAGGCCGCGGTACTCGTCGAAGTAGCGGCGCATGAACTCCAGGGCGCCGTAGTCGTGTGCGTGCAGGACCGCTGCGCTGGGTTGGTAGACCTTGATCCAACCGGCCTCCAACATATCGGCGCCGAAGGCCTGATCCTCGGAGTAGGCGATCTCGCGAAAGCGGATCTCCTCCCAGCAGGCGCGCGCGTAACAGGCGTTGACGTTCGAGAGGAATGTCTGTCCCCCGGGGCGTTGAACCGCCGGCTGCCCGTCGGCTGAGAAGCTTGCGAAGAACTCGGTCAGCTCGCGGGCGATCATCGGGCTTGTCTCAGGCCGTGGCAGGTGCGGACCATAGGCCGCACCGACGTGCTCATCGAGTGCAAACGCCTCCCGATAGGCCGCGGCCCAGTCGGGAACAGGGGTGGCGTCCTGGGTGAGGAAGCAGATCAGCTCGCCGCTCGTGCGCTGCGCGCCGAGGTTGCGGGTGCGCCCGTGGCCGAACTCAGCCGGGTCGATCTCCAGCAGCTCGACTTCCGCCGCGCGGACGATCTGAAGTGAGCGGTCGCGCGAGCCGGAGTCGATCACGAGGATCTCGTCGACGCGCTCGCGCGCCAGCGCGTCGAGCAGCTCCTCCAGGTAGCGCTCGCCGTCCTTGACGGGGATCACGACAGACATCGAGGGCACGACGGAGCTCTCGCTCACGGGCGCAGCCGGCGCTTGGCCTGTCGCAGCTTGCGCGTGACCGCGCGCATCCCCCGCAACGCGCCCCGCAGCTCCGCGGCGCCGGGCCGGCGCATCAGTGCGTTCAGGTCGAGATGCCAGCGGTCGAGCCAGTAGACGCGCTCCTGGGTCTGGGCGACGATCGCGTTCGTCCGCGCCTGTGTCTCCACGAGCTCGGCCTCCAGCGAGGCCACGCGGGTGCGCAGGCGCTCGTTCTCGGCCTGCGTCTCGGTCAGTGAGGAGCCATTGCCCATGTCGGTGGCGGGGTGGGTTGGGTCCATCTCACAGATTCTCCGCAATCCGCGCCGCGGCACGGTTGAACACGGTGAAGCCGATGATGAAGATCGCGACCACGATCGCGAGCGCTCCGCCGAGGGCGGCCCAGCTGCCGAGCACTGTCCCGGCGCTGGGCGTTGCGTTAGTGATCATCGCGTGGCGGAACTGCTGAAAGATCACGGCCAGCGGGTTGAGCATGTAGATGTGTAGCTCAGTGGCGCTCACTTTGGCGATCACGGTCTGGATCGAGATGATCACGGGCGAGGCGTAGAAGAGGATCTGCTGGATCACTTCCCAGATCGGCTGGATGTCGCGGAAGTGCACGAACAGGGCCGACAGCAGCATCGCCACACCGGTGGAGAACAGGACCAGCGCGCCGATTATCAGCGGCAGCTCCAGCCAGCTCAGCATCGGCGTGACCCCGGCCCCGAGCGCGAAGATCAGCACGACGATCATGTTCATCGCGAGGTTGAAGAGGGCGAGCAGCACGACCGAGAGCGGAATCACCAGCCGCGGGAAGTGGATCTTGCGTACCAGGTTCTCGCGGTCCACGACGCTGCGCACCGCGCCGGTCGTGGCTTCGACGAAGAACGTGAACAGCACGATCGAGCCCAGCAACTGGGCGCCGTAATATTTTTCCCCAGGCTTCTTGCCGTCGTTGACGTGGCCTATCTTGGTGAAGAACACCCACAGCACGCTGAACAGCAAAAGCGGTCGTACGAGCGTCCACACGTAGCCGAGCACCGAGCCGTAGAAGCGCAGCTTGAATTCGGTGCGGGCGAGCGTGAACGTGAGCGACCAGAACCGCTGGAGATCGTTACCGAGCGCCGAGGGGCCATGCACGCTGTGCCGAGTCGGCGCACGGCGCGGCAGGGGCAGGCGCGCCCCCTGAGTGCTCATGTCTTTTCGATCCTGACGTCGACGGGCAACTCCAGGATGCCGCCGCTGACGCTGCTGCCGTGGACGACGACGGAGGCCATGTCCTCGACCAGCGCAAGCGCATTCTCTCCTGTGCCCTCGCGCGCGACCGAGGGCGTCAGCAGGTAGCGGCTGGGGGTGAGCCAGTTGGGTATCGCGAACCTCGCGATCACGGTTTCCCCCGCCTTGAAGGAGCCGCTGGAGCCTCCATGTTGGTCGGTGCGCGCCACGACGATCGTGTGTCCCAGCTCGGTGCGCAGCGTCGCGGCGAACACGGGATCTTCCAGGTTCTCGCCGAAGCGGACCTCAAAGCACATGCTCAACGAGTCCTCTTGGCTCGAGCTCGTCACTCGCGCTCCGTCCGGTCCCTCAAACCAGGCGTCGGCGATCGCGGTGCCCGAACCGGCCAGCTCAGCGGCCGGCGCATCGTGAGGCAGATGTCCAAAGTTGAGCTTGTGGTAGGCGCGCCCGATCTCGCGCGGATCGCCAATCTGCACCATGTCTCCACGCTCCATCAGCATCGCGCGATTACAGAAACGCTCGACCGAGTACATGTCGTGGGAGACGAACACGATCGTCTTGCTTTCGCGTTTGAGGCGGAAGAACTCCTCGAAGCACTTCTGCTGAAAGGCCGCGTCGCCGACCGCCAGCACCTCGTCGATCAGCAGGATCTCGGCGTCGACCTGGATCGCGGTGGCGAAGGCGAGCCGCACGAGCATCCCCGAGGAGTAGTTCTTGAGCTTGAGGTCGACGAACTCCTCCAGCTCGGCGAAGGCGACCACATCGTCGAAGCGCGATCTGGCCTGCTTGCGCGAGATGCCGAGCATGATCGCGTTGATCACGACGTTGTCGCGCGCGGTGAGATCCATGTTGAACCCGACGCCCAGCTCGATGAACGGCGACAGCCGGCCGGCGATCGAGATCCGCCCGGTGTCGACGCCGTAGATGCCGGCGAGGCACTTCAACAGCGTGCTCTTGCCGCTGCCGTTGCGCCCGACGATTCCGAAGAACTCCCCCTGGGCGATCTCCAGGGAGATGTCGGTGACGGCATGCAGCTCGTCGTATTCGGTCGAGCGAAACGGATGCAGTGCCCGCTCCTTGAGCGTCGAGTACTGCTGATGGGGCAGTCGGAAGGTCTTGCTGACGTTCTCGACCGAGATCGCTGCCGGACCCATGGGCGCCGTGGCCTCTGGGATGGCTGCCGGTCGTGTGGTGATGGTCGACAAGGTCAGTGAACGCTAGCAACCGGGACAGGACGCAGATGAACCCTTCGCGCTACCTCCTGCGTTACCTGCCCGCAGGGATAACGGGTCTGCATCGACCTTTCCTTAGAACAAGCTGGTCAACGCGCAGTTGCGCATAGGTTCAACAGCCCGAGGACGTCGCCTATATGGCAAATATGCCTTATGCATATGGCAAAGCGGACATATTCATAGGATTCGCAACGCGGCTCCCTTTCTACGGGGTGCTCTCCAGCTAGTTGTCATTGCTGGCGCGGCGCCAACGACCACTCTCGAGCTCGATGAGGTCAGGTGCGCCCGTGAGTCTGCTGCCGAGGCGCTCCATGACGAGGTCCGCAGCTGGCTTGGCGTCGTAGTGGAGCGGCGAGTCGGCTGTCAGTTGGTCCAGGTCGGCGATGAAGTCGGGGTGTTCGAGCTTGGCGGCGAGGTTGGCTGCGAGCTCGTGGTAGCCGAAGGTCTCCTCGCGCATGTAGTGCGCGAGACCATCGACGATGAGCTGCTCGTCGGGGTGTAGGTCGGTGAGTACGTGCCAGAGGTCGAACAGGTCGCGGCCCTTGCGGCGCTGGTAGAGGGCGCGGAGCTTGGTAGTCATCAGCTCCTCGATCTGGAACGTACTGACGTCTGCTTGGCCGGACCACCAGCGCGAGTCCACCGCGTAGGGGCGGGTGATACGTGGCAGGAACGCCTCGGTCTCGGCGATGTTGGTCTCGATCTTCACGCGGATGCGGCCCGGGGCGTTCGTCGCCTGGGCGTCGAAGACGATGTGAACCATCTCGCCGCTGCGAGCGGTTCCGTGTTCGGCCAGCCCAGCGCCTTCGGCGACCTCTCGCAGGGCGGTGAGGTAGGGCTTAATGCCGGAGTGCGTGCGGCGGACGTAGTCGAGGTCTTCGGAGTAGCGCAGTTGCTCGGGCAGGTGCAGCTTGTGCAGGCATGTGCCGCCACGGAAGGTCAGCTCTCCTCCGAGCAGATCGTGCTGGGCGATCTCGACGATCAGGCGCGAGAGCACCAGATCCTGCTCGATCTGGACCTGCTGGGGCCAGGGCGCCCGCGATGACCACTCGTTCAGGTAGGCCTGTGCGATCACAGGTCGGGCTCCACCGCGATGTTCATACGTACGCCCCAGGCCGGGTCCGCGCGTCCCCGCCGCGGCCCCGAAGGGCTCAACAGGGCGGGCTCCCCGAGGTCAAGCCGCGCGGCCAGGCGCAGTGGCCCGAGATCCCGGCAGGAGCCGTAGCGCTCCACCATCCATCCCGTGCGGCGCGCCGGCGCCCGCCCGTGGCGTGCCGCCAGGGTTGCGAGCGACGAGCCATTGAGCTCCCCGATCTCGGCGAGGATCGTCGCCACGTTGCTCAGGCCGCCGCTCGCACGGGGCTCGCGTATGAGGTCAACCACGGTGGCCTCCCGCGATGAGACCGGAACCTGCCCCGTATGCACGGTCACCGTCTCCATCGGCGTGACGGCGACGTGCTCGCTCGAGTAGAAGGCCATACGTACCCGCCCGAACGTGCGGTCGAGCACACGTCCATCGGACATCGCCTGGAAGACCTGTGGAGCCTGATGGGCAGCGCCGTGGTACGTGGCAGCCGAGAGCAGCGCGACGTAGTAGCGGCGCCCGAGATGGCCCATCAGGGCGTCGATGAACCAGTCGGCGGGGACCGCGCCCCAGGCTCGGTACTCCGGCGGGATCACAACATACAGACCCCGTGTGGGGGTGAACACGCGCTGCTGCTTGCGTAACCGTTGCATGCCGCTCGTGATCGCGGCGTAGCTCAGGCCCGTCAGCTCCCGAATCTCATCCAAGGACGCGCTGTAGCGACCGCGAGCGATCAGCAGATCGGGCAGATCGCGGAGTGAAACTTCCTGTATCGACTCCATATGCACTAATATAGCGTATTTCGCTATATGGATGCAGTTCTATACCAAATGACGAAGGAGTGGCTCACACCCGCTGCAGCACGTAGACGTCCTGGTTCTCCTGGTTGCGGCCGGGTGCGAACTCGAGGACACGCCAGCGCGGGCAGAGTTGCGTGAGCATCCACTCGGGAGAGAGGAACGCGGTGCCCCAGTCGGGGTTGACCACGCCCCAGTCGCCCTCCTCGCCGAACTCGGGCGCGTACCAGGAACCCTGGCGGTAGAGCGCGCCGATGATCTCATCCGATTGCTGCGGCGTGCGCAGGCTGAGCTGGGCATAGAGGGCAACCGAGGTAAAGCCATGCGTCGTGCAGACGAGGTGACCTCCCGGCCGGATCAGGCGATGCATCTCATCGAACCAGCGCAGGCCGAGCTCGGGCGCGAAGTGCGACCAGATCGAGATCGCGTACGCCAGGTCGAGCGAGCCGTCGGCGAGCGGCAGCGGCGGTGCGTCGCCGTTGACGAAGAACTCGACCTGAGGGAGGTTCGCGCTCGCCCAGGCGATCGCCGGCCCATTCGGGTCGCAACCGTGCCACCGCGTGTCGGGATAGGCGGCTTGGAGTACCCGCACGACCCGTCCGGAGGAGCAGCCAAAGTCCAGGGCGGAGTCGATCTCGGCGATGTCGACGCCGACGCTGGCAAGGGCATCGAAGACCAGATCGGCCTCGTATAGCCCTCCCGCCGCCGCGATCGGACCGCGGGCCATCACGTGAATCTCCTCCGGCGGTTGCTCGTTGGTGAGGCCGCTCTTCTCCAGAACGCATGGCACGCCCAACCAGATCCCAAACGACAGGATCATGTGACGGCGGGTGCCCGCGTCGGCATTCGCCGCGTAGAGCTCCTGCAACTCGGGCGAGCTGGCGATCAGCCGCTCAACCTCGGCCACGTCGCCGGCGTCGAGCCGCTCGTAGAGCATGCGGCTGGCTCCCGTGAGGTGCACGGCAAGATTGACTGGACCCAGATCGCGGACGAAGCGCCCCGGCGCCCCGGGCGGGATCGGTGCCTGCTCGGATGCAGCGGGCGCCTCGGACTCAGGCGAGGCCTCCTCGATTGGAGGGGGCGCCTGCTCGATCGGCTCGCTCGTCTCGGGCGAGCGTTGGTCTCCACCCTCGATCAAACGGGCAAGTCTTTGCCGGTCGAACAGTGCCGTCACCGCCGGGAAGCTAGCAGGCGCTTGCCGGCGCTGACCCACGTAGGCTCGGTCCTCGCCACCAATAGAATGGCCGCCGTGAACGCGTGCACGATTGTGAGTCGGCGGGAGTTGGCGCGTGCACGGATCCTCGTTGCGACGTTTCACGAGCACCATCCGGATATCTCGTTCACCGTGCTTGTGCTCGACGGTGTGCCGGGCGCCGACACGGTCACGGGCGCGCGGATGATGCACGTCGAGGAGCTGCTCGAATCTGATGGCGGACTGACGATCGTGGGCAACCCGCGTGAGGCGGTCGCTGCGGCGCTGCTCCCGCGACTGCTGAAATCGCTTCTGGAGCAGAGCGACGGCGGACCGCTTCTCTACCTCGATCCCGGGCTGCGGGTACTAGGTCCGCTGGTCGAGCTCGAAGGCATCGCTGAACAGCACGACCTCGTGCTGGTGAGCCGTATCGTCGCCGAGCGGCAGTCCACGAGCGGTGTGGCCTTTGCGGGGCCCAGCAACGGGGGGGCGCTGAGCCGGCGGATGCTCGGGGTCAGAGCTGGAGCGAACCTGGAGCGCGTGCTCGAGGCGTGGCCGCTCTGGTTCCTGGACGGTGGTCCCGCGATCTATTCATGGTTCGACGGTCTTCCCGCGATCGCTGGGGATGCCTCTGTGCTGCGTGTCCCCGGCTACGGACTCGATCCATGGACACTGTCTGCATGGCAACCGGGCGGCAGCCCGGATCTACTGGAAGTCGCTGGACATCCTGCCCGTCTCTTCGACTTCAGCGATCTCGATCCGCTCGAGCCAGGCAGACTTTGCGACTCCGAAGAGACAATTGCGCTGAGCGCCGTTCCGGCACTTGCAAAACTCAGCGAGCTGCACGCGCGCGAGCTGCTCGATGCCGGCTATGAGGCCGACATAGCGCGGCCTGAGCGTTTGGGAGATCTCGGTGACGGTGTTCGCCTCACGCCAGTGATGCGTGAGTTGGTCATCAAAGCGGTCCAGGTGGGAGCGCTCTCGCAATCTCCGTTTACCGAGCCGGGCCGGCAGGCGCTTTACGAGTACTTCAACCAGCCCGCGGAGCGCGGAGCGGCTGTCGCGATGACTCGTCTGCATCTGGCCATCTGGGATGCCCGCGAGGACCTTCAGGCTGCCTACCCCCACCTCGATGGTCCCGATGGGCCGGGCTACACAGGCTGGCTCTGCGTGCACGGCCGCGAGCAGGAGGGGCTCCTGGACCACCTCCTACCGCCGGCTCCCGCGCACATCCAGCGCGACGCAGCGCCCAACCTGCACGAGCGCGAGCCGCTGTGGGGCGTAAATGTGGCGGGCTTCTTCACTTCCGAGCTGGGACTCGGCGAGGCCGCGCGGCTGCTGATCGCTGGTCTCGACGCCAGTGGGGTTCCGGCCCTGCCGGTGCAGGCGCAGCTGGTACCCCCCTGCCGTCAGGACGCCGAGTTCACCTACGCCGACCCCGACGCGGCGGCGTATCCGATCAACATCGTGTGCATGAACGGCGATTCGATCGCGCCGTTTGCCCGCGAGGTCGGGACGTCGTTCTTCGAGGGTCGCCACACGATCGCGCTGTGGTGGTGGGAGGTCGGCGAATTCCCGGCCGGCTGGGAGAGCGCCTTCGAGCACATTGACGAGGTGTGGGTTGCTTCCCGGCACATCTACGACGCGATCTCCCCGGCTTCGCCGGTGCCGGTCGTGCAGGTGACCCTGCCCGTCGTGATGCCCAAAGTGGCGCGGCGCTCGCGCAAGCAGCTGGGGCTGCCCGAGGACGGCTTCCTGTTCCTGTTCGTGCACGACTACCACTCCACCGCGGCCCGCAAGAACCCGGTGGGGCTGATCGAAGCGTTCAAGCGCGCCTTCCCGCCGGGCAGCGGCGCGAAGCTGGTGGTGAAGTCGATCAACGCCGACAAGCTCCCACACGAGCACGACCGCGTGGTGTTGGCCGCTGGCGATCACCCGGACATCACCTTGATCGACGCCTACGTTTCGGCGGCCGAGAAGAACGCGATGATTGAGGCCTGTGACTGCTACGTCTCGCTGCACCGCTCCGAGGGCTTCGGCCTGACGGTCGCCGAGGCGATGCTGCTCGGGAAGCCCGTGATCGCGACGCGCTACGGGGGCACCATGGAGTTCACCACCGACGGCAACGCCTATCTCGTCGACTGGACTCCCAGAGAAGTCGGCGAGGGCGCCCATCCCTATCCGGCAACCGGGGTGTGGGCCGAGCCGGATCTCGACCAGGCGGCGGAGCTGATGCGGGAGGTTCTCACCGATCCCGAGCAGGCCCGGGAGCGCGGCGAGGCGGGGCGGCGCGACGTGCTGGAGGGCCATGCTCCCGCGGTCGCCGGCGAGTCGCTGCGCGACCGCCTGCGGCTGATTCATGAGCGCCAGGTGCAGGCCGGCGCGCGGGCGCTGAACGTGCCTCACATGCTTGCACTCTCCTTCGAGGATCTACCTGAGCTGATCGCGGGGGAGCCCGCGGTGCAGGGCTCGGGCATGAAGGCTCGGATCAAGCGGTTCCTGCGACGCCCCGTGGATCGACTGATGCGGCCGTTCCTAGCGCATCAGCGTGCGATCGACGAGCGCCTGATCGAGAGCATCACCCGCGCCGACGACCGCATGCAGGAGGTCGCTCACGCGCTCGAACACCAGCAGGAGGCACGCTTTGCCGAGGCGCTCGCGTTGGCCCGCAAGCTGCGGGTCGAGCTGGGGGACGTCCGCTCGGGCTTGGCAAAGAGCGAGGCGGCCGTCGAGGCGCTCGAAGTGGTCGAGCCGGGCCCCCGCATCGAGACGCTCGAGGAGCTGGGTCGTGAGCTCGAGCAGCATCTGGCCGAGCATCGGACCGTCCCCTACGTCAGCGAGGAGCGCAGCTTCGAGGAGTGGACGGACCCGGTCGCGGGGTCGGTCGTCGGATATAGATCCTCCGACGAGGAGCCGGCGGCTGAGCGCGCCTACTTTGACTTCGAGGTCACCTTCCGGGGTCCGGAGGCTCGAGTTAGCGATCTCCAGCGTGCGTATCTGCCCCTCCTGATGGACCATGCGCCGGTGCTCGACGTCGGCTTCGGCCGGGGCGAGCTGCTGGACCTGCTGCGCGACGCCGGGATCGAGGCCCGGGGAGTGGATATGGACGCCGGCATGGTCGACCACGTGCGCGCCAAGGGCCACGAGGTGGCGCTCGGCGACGCAAACGAGTACCTACGCGAGTGCGAGCCCGGCGCACTGGGTGCGATCGTCGCGTTGGAGGTGGTCGAGCACCTTCCCTATGAGTCGCTGATGGAGTTCCTGAAGCTCGCCCGTTCCCGTCTGCGTGAGGACGGCCTGCTCCTGTTCGAGACCGTCAACCCGCATGCGGTCCATGCGATGAAGGCCTTCTGGGTCGATCCCACCCATCAGCACCCAATCTTCCCCGAGGTGGCGCTGGAGTTGTGCCGGGTTTCGGGTTTTGCCGAGGCCTTCTGGTTTCACCCAACTGGCGTCGGAGAATTTGAGGATGATCGCAACAGTCAAGCGGTGTACGCCGTGGTAGCGCGGGCGGTGAGCTGAGATGGACACAGCGGGTGTGCAGCCAGCCGGCGGCCGGTTGCAAAGCGGGGGGCCAAAACACCCTGCGACCAGTATCGGATCCGCACAGGCGCCTCGCCTGCATCGGGTCGGGCGCGCCCTCGCCCGCATTCCGATCTGGTCCCGGGCGCTCGCCTTTTACCTCGTGTTCGCGATCCTCACGATCGGCCGGTACGCGATCCTTCATCCCCGCACTGTCTGCGCGTGCGGCGGCAGCCAGGACCCCGCCATTTTCATGTGGGCTCTGGCTTGGTGGCCGCACGCGATCGCCCACGGCCTGAATCCGTTCGTCACTCACTACCAGTGGGCCCCGACGGGGGCGAACCTGGCTCAGGGGACGATGGTCCCCACCGCCGCCATCGTCACGGCTCCGTTCACTGCGCTGTTCGGTCCGCTCTTCTCCTACAACGCGATCTCGATTGCCAGCCCGGCCCTGTCCGCGTTCACCGCCTACCTGCTGTGTCGCCGGCTGGTCAAGCGCGAGCTGCCGGCGGTGGCGGGAGGGTTCCTGTTCGGGTTCAGCTCCTACGAGTTCGGACAGCTCCTGGGCCACCTGCACCTGGTGATGATCTTCCTGATTCCGGTGATGGTGCACATCACGCTGAGGCGCGTCGACCGCGAGATCTCCCGGCGCGCCTATCTGTTCTGGATGGCGCTGCTGCTCGTGTTGCAGATGGGGCTGTCGACGGAATGGCTTGCCGAGTGCGTCGCGTTGGGGATGGTCCTCCTGGTGGCAGCCCGATTCCTGGCGGCGCAGCCGCAGCGTGCACGGCTGACCGGTCTGATCGGGGAGACGATCGCTGCTGGATTGATAGCGATCGTGGTGAGCTCTCCATTCCTGTACTACGCGGTGATCAGCGGGGGCTTTCAACCCGGCAACCCTTTGCTCTCGAATGTATTCGGGCTCGACCTGACGAACCTGCTCTTCCCAACGCAGACGACGTGGTTGGGACATCACGATTTCCAAGCGCTGTGGTCCACATATGAGGTGGGTGATGTCTCAGAGACCAACGGCTATCTGAGCATCGCGATCGTGATCGCGTTCGCGACATGGTTCTTCACCGAGGGTCGGCGCGGCGTGCTCGGAAGGCTATTGGCGATCGCGATCGTCGTGAGCATCGTCGTGGCGCTGGGATCCCAGCTACATGTCGGTGGTCGGGAAACGATGTCGCTGCCGTTCAATTGGGTGAAGAACGTGGCGGTCTTCAACAACATAATTCCGTCGAGGACCGTGTTGTTCGCCGTCTTGGCGATCTCGATTGGCGTATCCGCCTGGTTGGCCAAGACCGGCGGTCACGCCTTTGGTAGGTGGCTGCTGGTACTTGTAGGGGTGGTCATGCTGTTCCCCAATCTCAGCCCGGAATCCTACGGCTCCCGGCCCTATAACCCGAGCTTCTTCTCCACGGGCATGTACCGCAACTATCTGACTCGTAACGAGACCGTGCTGATACTGCCTTTTGGACACAACGACATATCGACGCTGTGGCAGGCCGAGACCGGGTTTTATTTCTACATGCCCGAGGGTTATGTCCTGGGCACTGTTCCACCTGCGTTTGAATCGCAGCCGGGAGTGAAAGAAATGGTCAGTAATGTGCCCCCCACTGCGCGGGTCCTTAGATCATTCATTCGAGCACACGTCGTGAGCCATGTGGTTGTTGATCGAACCAAAGAGGAACATTGGCCGGCCTTGCTGGCGCAACTAGGCCTACACGGCCGACCGGTTGGGGGCGTGCTCCTTTATTCAGTCCCAGGTGCGCCGGGCTGACCGGGAGCCTCGAACGCTTAGGGCCTATCCCGGTTCGATCGCGCGAGCGTCGCGCCAACCGGGCGCCTCAGCTGTGCAGCATCGCGTGCGAGCCCACGACCTGTGCCCAGAACTGGGCCGCCGTGTTGTTGTCAAACGGGAGCACGCCGGTCCAGTAGCCGGCCATCAGCTCGACCGTCGCCCAGCTCAGCACGGCCGCCGGCGCGAGCACGAGGACCCGCCTGTTCGGGCGCAGCTGGGCAAGGCCGAGCCCGCCGGCGACCGAGATGATCGGAACGATGTCCACGAAGCCGCGCGCGCCCATCGCCCCAGCCAGGAACCATGGGTTCCAGGATCCGTAGACGATGGTCACGAGTGCGACGCTGCCCAGCGCGATCCAGCCCCAGTTGCGTGACTTGCGCTGCCACAGGGCGACGGCGAGCATCGGTACCAGCACGGGATACCACAGGAACAGACCGTGGTTGTAGGAGAACAGCACGTTCAACTCGTCCCCCTGGCTCAGTTTGAACGTCGCCGAGCCGTAATCGTCCAGTGACCAGGTATGCGTCGCCCAGCGCACGTACAGGAGCTGGAAGATGAGCACGAACACGATCGCCCCCAGCACGGGTAGAGCAAGCCGCGCCGCGTCGCGCAGGCGCTCGGCGCCCACGAGTCCGCGGGTCTTCCAGAAGATCCAGCTGGCCACCAGCAGCAGCATCGGCAGGGCGTCCGGCTCGCGGATCCAGACGATGAACAGCGCGAGCCCGAACACGAGCCACGGATTCGGGGGCGCGCGTCTTCGCATGGCGCCCACGCCGACGAAGATGAGCGCCGCGAACAGCGCCGCGCTGGACTCGTGCGTGAACGAGCTGTCGTAGGTCGCGTAATGGAACAGCCCGGTGCCGAACACCAGGCACAGGACCGTGAGTTGTGCGGTCCAGGTCCCGACCTCCAGCCGCCGCAAGGTCGCCCACATCAGCCAGGCGGTGAGCAACAGCGTGGCCAGCCCGAGCCATTGGTCTGCGTCCTCGCTCGCGCTGCTGACGACAAGTGTCTGGTCGTTGCCGTGCCCGCTGAGCGCTGCGACCAGCCCCATGACCGGAAAACGCAGCAGCGCCATCCCGGGCGAGTACTTGTTTGGGCAGCGGTTGTGGTGGACCGGGTCACGATTGGGCAGCGGGTACTGGGTGCTGGGCAGCGCACCGACAATCGCCAGTTCTTGCCACTGACAGAAGTCGAAGTCCCCATCGAGGATTGCGTTGGTCCAGGCGTAGTAGCCCAGACCATCCGAGCGGATCGGCGGGGAGTTCGTGTAGGGCGGGTCGATCGTGACCCAGGTGCCGAAGCCGACGATCGGCAGCAGTAGCAGGATCGGAACCCGCCGCAAGAGTGTCTTCGCGCGACGAGTGAAGCCCACATGCATCCGGCGACAAGTCTACAGAGCAAGCGGGTGACCACGCCACCGGCGTCAGCTCATCGAGTCCTTATGGCCTCTGCGCAGCGGCCGAATCCGCGTGCGTACCAACACGAACACGGCACGAAACCCGTCTCTCCAGGTGATGTTCTTGCCCTCGTCGTAGGTCCGGCCGTAGTAGGAGATCGGCATCTCGAAGATCCGCAGCTGCCGGCGGCAGATCTCGCCGGTAATCTCCGGCTCGATGCCGAAGTGATTCTCTGTGAGGTGGAGTTGCTTCAGGGCGTCGGCTCGGAAGGCCTTGTACCCGGTCTCCATGTCTGTGATCGTGGTGTTGAACAGGAGCCCTGTCAGTAACGATAGAAACCGGTTGCCGATCAGGTGCCAGAACATGTAGGCGCGCTGAGGTCGGCCTCCCGACAGGCGCGAGCCATAGACCACGTCAGCCGCCTGACGCTGAATCGGCTCGATCAGAGCTGGCACGTCGCCCGGATCGTACTCCATATCCGCGTCTTGGATGACGACGATCTCGCCTTGGCAGTGGGGAATGCCGTGGCGCAGCGCCGATCCCTTGCCGCCGTTTGGCTTGCGCAACAAGCGCACGGGCCCGCCCTCAGCCGCGCGTGAGGCAACGATCTCGGCTGTCGTGTCGGTGGATCCGTCGTCGACCACGACGGCCTCGTAGTCGAGGCCGAGCGATGCGACGCGATCGAGTACCTCGGCGATCGTCCGCGCCTCGTTGTACGCGGGGATGAGAAAGGTGATTTCCATGAAGTCTGGCATCCTAAACGCGACAGGCTGTGTTGTGTCTCCACCCACCGCAAGGTGTCGCCTCGATCGCAATGCCCTGACTTCACCGAGCGGCACCGAGACCAGCAAATGCGACGATCCCCCGACTGTGCACGGGTGTCGGCTTAAGTCACTGCTGCGAACTACCGCCGGGATTCGCCGCCGGCGGCTGGAGCCCCCGGACGAGCTCCGCCGGATCAACCCCCAACCCCGCTGCGACCTTGAGCAGGTTGTGCAGGCTCAGGTTGCGCCGGCCGCGCTCGACCTGCCCTCCTCACTTAGTTGAGGCACAGATTTTGGATGGCGTGAGTTGTAGTGCAGGAGCAATCCTCCGATGAGGACAAAGGGCACGAAGTTGACGAGGTGAAGCACGAGTGCGTAGGGGAGCGCGGAGGAATATGGGATTCCGTACGCATTCAACGCGACGAGCGCGGCAGCCTCGAACACGCCGGCGGCGGCGGGTGGAGATGGAAGGATCATGCTCAAGCCGACGGCGACGGCCACCAGGACGCCGCAGGCGAACGGGACATGCAGGTGAAACGCGAGCGCCACGAAGTACGAGCACAGCGCCGTGAGCAGCCAGGCCGCGACTGTCCACAGGAACGCCTCGAGCGCCACCTCCCAATCGCGCAGGCCGCTGAGGCCTTGGGTGAGCTCCGTTGCGGTGCGCTCAAGGCCCTCGATCGAGAAGTGCGAATGCCGTCGTAGCGGGCGCAGCAACGCTCGTATCGGTCGGTCGCCGTAGATCGTGAGTACGACCGCCGCGCCAGCGATCAGCAGCGCAAGCACGATTGCCGCGACCGCCGCAGCACCGAACCAATTCACGTGCGGCAGCCACGACTCGGCCGCGAAGAAGATCACGAGGATCACGAATACGTCGTACAGGCGCTCGACCACCACGGTGCCCACGATCTCCGCCGGCGCCGTGGAGCTCCGTTGCGTCAGCACCACGATCCGCGCCGCTTCGCCGGCGCGGGCGGGCAGGATGTTGTTGTAGAGGTAGCCCACCATGGTCGCGTTCAAGACCGGCCCGGCGGGCGGCCGCCGCCCGCGCGCGAACAGCGAGCGCCAGCGCAATGCTCGCGCGACGTTGCCGGCGCCGAACGCGATCAGCGCGGCCGCGATCCACCACAGGTCCGTCGTCCGCAGAGATCGCCAGGCAAGCGCGAGGTTGATGCTGCTGAGCGCTATGTACGCGAAGAGCACCGTCACGATGACCATCGCTATGTACAAGATCCGTCGCTGGGGGCCGGTCAGCGATCGTCTTTGCGTGGGTGGCTGAAGGTCCTGGCTCTGATCCTCGTCTGTCGACGCTGCCGGGACAGCGCTCGGCACCTGCTCTTCGCTCACCGGCATGGCGTCAACTTAGTGGATCGGCCAGATCACCCCGGATGGAGGTTCTGATGATCGTAAATCTCAGCGTCACCGGCTTGGATCGCCCCGCGGCGTTGGTCGTGCTGAGGGTGGCCGTGTAGGCCCGGGACTCAGCGCGCGGCGCCCGATGCGCCCACTGAACGAGATGCTGTCGGCGCCCCTGACCTCGCTTGCGCGCGTGAGTGTCCCTACGGGCAGGCTGCGGGTGCAGCGCTTCGCATGGGCTCGCGCGAGCTTCGCGCTCGGCGCGCGGCAGGCGCGGCCCTTGCACAGTCCTGGCGTCGAGCGGGAGATCGTGATCTGCAGCTTCGCGACGGCGGAGAGCGTGAAGTGAAAGCTAGTCCCCAGCGGGACCTTTCGCGCTGAGACAGCCGTCGCCCTTGCCGGCGCGGAAGCGCCTGTTGGCCCGTCAAAACCCTCCGCGTGGCGCCGCGTGCGCAGCCGTTCGAGGTCGACCTCGGCACGAACGCGTCCGGTGAAGTGGTCGCGACGTTCTCGCGCTGTGTGAAGACCCCGCGCTGATGACCGCAAAACGATCGACACGGAGGGTGTGCGATGCGTCGCTTGATGGGCTCCACTCGTCGAGCCGTGCGACGGCTGGGGTGGGTATTGGAGGATCGCCGTCTGACGGGGGAGCAGCGGCGCGGCGTGCTCGGGCCTGCGCATCGGCGGTGGCGGCCCCCGACCGATGACCACCGTCGGTATTGGTCGGCTTACGATTGGAGCGGACTCGGCGAGGAGTGGACTGCATCACCCGAGTGGAAGCACGGGTTAATCGAAGACGTCCTCGTCAAGTGGATACCCGACGGCGGAGTCGTGTTGGAGATCGGGTCGGGCGCCGGACGTTGGTCGGAGGTTCTCGCTTCGCGTGCGTCGCGGCTCGTGCTCGCGGATATAAGCGAGCGGCCGCTGGAGCTGTGTCGAGAGCGTTTCGACGGTGACACACGCATCGAGTACGTTCTCTGCACCGGGAGCGATCTGCCCGGCGTGGAGGACGGCTCGATCGAGGCTGTGTGGTCATTCGATGTTTTCGTTCACGTGGCGCCGGGCGATCAGGCGGCCTACCTCGGGGAGATCGCGCGGGTGCTCGCGCCCGGCGGGACAGCGGTTGTGCACCACTCCGACGGACGCAACCGTGGCCAACTGCCATCACGGTCAGGGTGGCGCTCGCCGATGTCGCGCCGCCTGTCGCAGCACTGGCGGCCGAGCGCGGGCTGCAGGTCGAGTGCCAGTTCGACTCCTGGGGACCCGATGGACGCTATGACCTGAGCGCGTATGGGGATGCCATCACAGTGTGCAAATGTTGAACGCCATCGGGGCCGATGCCGTGCTCCGCAATGAGACGATCAGGAGGCGAATTGATGCGTTGGTATCGCCTGGCTCCGTTCCGCCTCGCTCTCGGAGCTCCCCAACATCGATCTCCAGGCATTCCCGGGTAGCGCCAACCTGTACCCCGGACTGGGAGGCGTCTAGCCACGCTCTCCTAATGCAGGAACCTCGAATACATGCGCCAGTTTGCTGCTTCCTGGTCCGGACAACCAAATTCCGCCACAGCCTGTGGCGCAATTGCTGATCGTCGAGCGCCACGTCGACGAGGTCGCCGAGGCCGAAGCAGACCACGGAGAGATATACCCGACGATCCTCTTCGTGGCCTACGTCGGAGAAGAACCCACCAGATCACGCGGTACCCCTCGCTCACCATCATCTCGCGGTAGCGGTAGGATCTCGCGGTCGCCTGTGCGGTGACCGAGCACGAAAAGCCATTGGTATCCACGTACCTCGGGGCGCTGCGCGATTTCGACGACGCCCAGGCCGCAGTCCTCGAGCGTTCGCTCGAGCCAACTGCGATCGTAGAACACCGCGGACTTTGGATACTCGGCGTCGCCATAAAGCGCATTGTGCTGCGGCCCGAGCGCCGGGAAGTCGCTCTTCTCAAACAGGAAGAAGCTCGCGTTTACCAGACCCTCGGGGCGCAGCACGCGGGCGACCTCGCCCAAGTAGTATGGAAAGTCGCGCTCAACGATGTGCGTAAAGATCGACAGCGCGTCGACAAGCGTCATTGATTCATCTGGCGCTGGAAACGGCAACACATCTGGCTTCTGCTCATCTGGGTTTACCAGCGGATCATGTACGTCGAGATGCACGAAGTTGAACCCGGGAGCTGCCGGGGAAAGGTTCTCACTCGCCCACGCGATCGCGCCCGGATGTACATCGAGCCCGATGTAGCGCTGAGGGCTCGGACGCTGCTGGATCAGCTGACGCGCGACACGTCCGCAACCACAACCGAAGTCCAACACCGAGTGGTAGTTCTCCTCTGGAATATGCGGGTAGACCAACGCGCCGCTCGGATTGTCATATCGCGCCTCGTCCGTGGGTCCGACCCACCCACGCAGCTCCATCGGCGGGAGTGGTAATGCTTCTGCTGGTTGCACGCGGGTCATTCTATGTCGTCTGGCTGTTGGGACGAGGGACGCTGCCGTCGCTGCGCCGCCGGCCGCGTCCGGTCCAAGGCCCACGTCGAACTACCGCAACGGCCGCACTCGCGTACGCACCAGCACGAATATCGCACGAAAGCCGTCTTTCCAGGTGATGTTCTTGCCCTCCTCATAGGTGCGACCGTAGTAGGAGACCGGCATCTCGTAGATCCGCAGATGGCGGCGGCAGATCTCATCGGTGATCTCCGGCTCGATGCCAAAATGATTCTCTGTGAGATGGAGTTGCTTCAGAGCATCGGTACTCAGCGCCACGCGTGCATCACCGTCCGCATCCGCGTGAGTGCCCCGGGCGTCTGCTCGGACGGTGCTGAGGAGACGTGCTCCACGCGAGCAAAGCCGGCCGCCAGGCACAGCTGCTCGAGACCGCGACGATTCGGAATCCACCAGTTGGTCGGATCTCCCAGCCTGCCGCCACCGCCGACGAACTCGAACAGCGGTCGATGCTCGGCGCCCGCTAGCGCAAAAGCTTCGCTCTCGATTATCGCCAGCTCTCCCGTCAAGCGCAGCAGCCGGCGCAGCGCCTCGAGCGGATCGCGCATGTGGTAGATGACTCCGAGGAAGAGCACCACGTCGAAGCGGCCGATCGCTTCGAGATCGGCCCGTTGAAAATCGGCGACGACCGCCTCCACGTCGCTGCCCAAGGCGGCTCGTGCCACGTCGAAGCCTCGTTTGCCCGGAAGCTCATCCGGTCGCCAGAGCTCGGGATCGCGGTCGGGCTCAGAAGTGACAAGGCCGCGATTGACCGCCTCGCGGTAACGCTGCTGGTAGACGGGCAGGTCGATCGACCACACGAAGTGATCGAGAGCGACCACGCGGGCTGCGCCGGCCCGCTCACAGGCGAATGAGTAGAAGCCATCCCAGGCACCGATGTCGAGCACCGTCTTTCCTTGAAGGTCCGGCAATCCCAGCGAGGCGTGCTCGGCGGCCAGGTACTCCGGGGTCTTTGTCCCATCTGTGACGACGCCATGGCCGAGATCGATCGAATGCCACCAGAACTCGACCGTCTCGGCGAGGGATCTCGCCGCCCGGGCATCCGCCGGCGGGGTTATCGGAGGGGTAGAACAGGCTGACTCCCATGGGTTTCGCTCCGCCTCATCGATCTCGATTGACAGTGAAACTCCGGCGAAGCGCCTGAGAATGCAACCGCGAAGCAGATCCTCGTGGACGAGCGAGAGCTCGAGCGCGTGGCGCCCGGCGATCGCCGGAGCCTCGATCGCCATCGGTACCAGCGCGCTGGTACCGGGTGCCATGCCCGCCGGCAGCCACGTATCCGTCCACTCCTCGTCAGCGGGGCCCTCCGGCGCGAGCCAGCGGTGCGAGAGCTTGATCCAAGGCCCCCGGTTCAGCCCGGGCCAGTGCTCGGCGCCGGTATTCCGGACACGCACCGTGACCTGACGGCGCTGACCTCCATACAGCCTGGGTGCGCGCTCGAACATCTCGATCTCGCCTCTGTAGGCGTCCTCGGCGAGCGTTCGCCGCGGCCAGACGCGCTGGATCTTGCTCCAGCTCCACATCGGAATCTCCTCGGGGGACGGTCCCGGCAGCTCCTCTCCCGCGGCGGCGAGCACCTCAGCGATTGCGGCACGGTCGCGAGCGGGGACGGGTGCCGCGGTGATGCCAAACCTTTGGTCTTGCTCTGGTAGATAGAACGCCGCTACATCGGTTTCGAGCACGCTGCGGCTGTGCCCGCTTGCGATGCTCATATAGCGAGCGACCTTCGCTTCACGATACGCGCGATCGTGGACGAGCAGCGACAGGTGGTAGAAGCTCTCGCTGAGATGGACTGACGGGAAGACGGACTCGAAGCCACCGTGGGAGAGTCCCTGATGCCAGATCGTCGCGGGGTCGTTGCGTACCAAACGCGAACCACTGAAGTGCCAGGGAGGCTGGGCTAGGTAGTGATCCGCGTCGGGAAAAAGCCAGCGGCACGGCAGCCAGTACTGAAACACGTCACGGGCGCGAATCAGATCTGGCAGTCGCTCAATGAGTGCTGGATCCATCACCTCGTCGCCGTCGATCCGCAGGATCCAGTCGCCGGTGCATTGAGCGGTGAGCCAGGGTGCGGCCTGCTCGGCGGAATCCACGAACTCGTAGCGCAGCAGCCGATCGGCGACGTCGGCGTAGCGTCCGAGACGCTCTGGGTCCAGCCGCGAGTCCACCGCCACCACGATCTCGTCGGCGACCGGCCGCAGCTGGCGCAGAATTGCGGCCACGCGCGCTCCGGGATCGCTCGTTAGGCAGCAGACGGACAGTGTCATAGCGGCGCAGCCTCATCCGCAACGACGAGCATCTCTACCGGCTGAGACTCGCAGTCGAACCATCTGACATGCTCGTGCACGAGGTCCGGCGCGAGCATGTAGTGGCCGGCAGTCGGCGGCGCAGTGATGTTCATCGCCACCAGGCAGGATTGCCCCGGCGCCAGTGGGTGTGGTAGTGGGGTGCGGTGGCCCTCGGCCTCGATCACATCCCTCTCCGGGGTCAGCCAGCGATAGGACGTGCGGATCAGTGGACGGCGGTCCTCGCCGCCTGGCCACCACTCGGTCCCCTCGTTGCTGACACAGACTCGAAATGGTCTGTGATCGCCCGCTATCAGCTGACGGTGAACGTCAACCGGGCGGATCGTTGCCTGGTAGCCCGTTTCATCGAAGTCCCGCTGCGCCCAGCGCGCCTGGACCTCGGCACGAGCGATGTGAGGTGCTCGAGCTGCCACGACCTGGGAGGCCTGCCCCTTTCCCAGCCGCGAAAGCGCCGCGTCAATAAGTATGCGGTCGCGCGGATCAACTGCGACACAGTGAGCGTCCGGATGCTGCTCGGGCACGTAAAAGGTCGACAGATAGGGATCCGCCGCGGTTACGCGAAGCGCCTCGTCGACTCCTCGATATCGCTCGATCTTGCGCTCACGCTCCTGGCGATCGGATTGCTGGAGAACAAGGTGGTAGAGACCGCTATCCAGGTAGCGGGCCGGCAGGGTGGGTGCGACGCTGCTGTGGCAAAGCCCAGGAAACCACAGCTGGGCGTCGTTGCGAACGAGCCGGCCTTGAAAGTCGGGGAACCACGGCCATTCATCCAGCCAGTGCCGGGAGTCGGGGTAGAGCCAGCGCCGCGCTAACCAGTACTGGACTACATCGCGCGCCTGGGTGAGCTCTGGAAGCTGCTCGAGCAGGCTCGCATCGACAACCTCGTCGTCGTCGATACGCATGATCCAGTCGGCTGAGCACTGCGCGTGAATCCAGGCCATTGCCGGCTCGGGAAAGGATTCGAGGTCGATCTCAAACAGACGGTCGGCTACCGTGCCGAGCGGCGTGAGATCCTGCGCACCCTCGGATACATCGACCGCGACCGCTATCTCGTCGGCGATCTCGCGAAGCTCAGCCAGGACGGCAGCAGCGCGGCTCGCTCTGGCTGTCACGCAGCAAATTGATAGCGTCACAGACACAGCTTTGACTGAGAGTTCCTGAGCGCGCTGCTCATCTGCCAGGCTTCTCCTTTACCCAGCTCAGCGCCCAGTGGTGGATCGCGTAAGCCTCGGGGAACGCCTCATGACGGCGCTCCGGCTCATCCCAGAGGTATGGGTAAAACAGCTTCTTGGCGAAGATCGCAAAGCCCGGTTCCTGCTCGAGCAAAAGGCTCAGGAGGTACGGTCCGTTTGCGATCGCTGAGTGGAGGCCGGTGCCGAGCGTGCGCCGCGTCAGCCGTGTTGCTCGCCCGAAGACGGGGTGGCCGGGGACCGCTCCCAGGATCGCGGTGCAGACGCGTCCCGGGAGCTCCAGGGCGGCGAACGCATCGATCCCTTTGAGCAGCGGTGGAAGGGGACGCTGACACTCGACATCGGTGTCTACATAGACCCCGCCAAACCGATGCAGCACCTCATAGCGCACGAGGTTCGACAACTCCGAGCGGGTGCGCGAGCGGTCGCGGTCGATGGCAGTAATGTCAAGGTCCGGAAGGTCTTCGTCGGTCCACAGTCGCATCTCCCAGCCTGGGTGGTGCCGGGCGAAGGTCTCGCCGAAGCGCTGGTGCTCCTCGGGTATCGGTGCCGTGCCGAGCCAGACACGATGGATCGTGCGCGGGATCCGCACAGATCTCAAGCGTTGCAGGCGAGGCGGTGGGGTCTCGCGAAGGCGTGCTCCCACCGGCGGCAGATCGGGCGGATCTCCGACGACGGCGCGAATGCGACAGGCGCAGCCGAACCAGCGCACATCCTCATGAACGATGTCGGCCTCGAGTATGTACTCACCGGGATCCGTCGGTGCCACCACGTCCAGCGGGGCGAGAATCCGTTCGCCCGGTTTGACCGACCGCGGGAAGGGCGACCTTGGGCCCTCTTCGGCATGGGGGGTCCCATCGAGGTCGAGCCAGCGGTAGCCGAGACGGATTCGCGGCTCCTCCTCCAAGCGGGGAGGCCAGCGCTCGGTGCCGTCGTTGCCCACGTACAAGAAGATGGCCCGCGACTCCGCGGGCGTTAGGGAGACAGTTGGCTCGCAGGGCTCGATCCGTGCACGGTATGCGCTCTCTGCGACCGGGCGTTCCTCCCAATAGCGATCCATTTCCATCAGTGAGACAAAAGGTGCGTTCTCGATAATCTGACCGGGATCAGCCGCTGACTTCGCGGCGAGCACACGTGCGATCGAGGCCCGGTCCTCATCGGGCACAGCCTGCAGCTTGAGTGAGTCGCGCAACTCGGGGAGGTAGTAGGCCTCGTTCATCCGTCCGCCACCTTGCGCCAGCAGGCCAGGGAACGCAACCTCATAGCGAATTGCCTTGTCGCGTCGCTGCTGAGGGCTGCTCATCAGGAGATCTAAGTGGTAGAGCCTCTCCTGGACGTACTCGCGCGGCGTGACAGGCTCCGGGCTTATGTGTTGGCGCCCACACACACGCAACGTGCCGTCATTGCGCATCAACCGATTGACGAAGTCTTCGGACCATGGCGTACTCTCGAGGAACTGCTCGGTATCGGGATATAGCCACGCTCGCCGTATCCAGAATTGCTGCACCTCGCGAGAGGACAGCAACTCCGGTAGTCGCCGCACAAAAGCTCCGCTTGGGATCTCATCGCCATCGAGTCGTAGGATCCAGTCCCCACTGCACTGGGCGAACATCCAGGCAAGATGCCGTTCTGGCAGCACGTGCTCGACCCTGAACAGCCGATCGGCTAGCGCGTCATAGCCGGCCAACGTCTGCTCGTCCACGCGCGAGTCGGCTGCGATGAGCACCTCGTCGGTATAGGGCCGAAGGGGCTCCAGGATGGCCGCGACGCGTGGGGCAGGGTCCCCGCAGAGCAGGCAGATCGAGAGGGACACTCGGCGACATTATGTCGGGGCTACGCTTGGCCTGCGCGTTGGTCGGGCGTGGAAGATCTACTGGGCGCTCGATCCGTCGGCGACCATCGCGACCGGCGAGGGCGCCCCGCGCTGGCACGCGACCACATCCTGGACAACGTCCTCAAGCGTCCGGGTCGGGCGCCAGTCGATCAGCTCGCGTACCTTGGTCGTGTCGGGCACACGGCGGTACATATCCTCGAAACCCTCCCCGTAGGCCTCGCCGTAGGGGATCAAGGAGATCTCCGACTTGGAGTTCGTCACGTCGATGATCAGCTGGGCGAGGTCGTGGATCGAGATCTCGGTGGTGGCGCCGACGTTGAACACATTTCCATAGGCGCGCTCGTCGGTCGCCAGGGCGAACAGGGCCAGGACCACGTCGGCAACGTGGCAGAAGCAGCGGGTCTGCCGGCCGTCGCCGTAGACGGTCAGCGGCTCGTCGGCGAGCGCCTGGCCCACGAGCCTCGGCACAACCATGCCGTAGCTTCCGGTTTGGCGCGGTCCGACCGTGTTGAACAGGCGCACGACCGTGGTCGGCAGCGCGCGCTCGCGCCAGTAGGCGATCGCCAGGAACTCGTCGATCGCCTTCGAGCAGGCATAGGCCCAACGCCCCATGTCGGTGGCGCCCATCTGCATGTCGCCGTCCTCCTTGAACGGCAGCGCCTGGCTCTTGCCGTATACCTCGCTGGTGGAGGCGATCAGCACCGGCTTCTTCTTCTTGTTGGCATGCATGAGTACGACCTCGGTGCCGTGCACGTTGGTCTCGATCGCGCGCACCGGGCTCTCGACGACGAGCGTGACACCGACCGCGGCTGCGAGGTGGACCACGATGTCCGCCCCGTCCACCAGCTCGGCAACAACTGCATGGTTCTCGGCGGACCCGATCGTGTACTCGAACTCGGGATGACCCTTCAGATGACGGATGTTCTCGATCCCACCGGTCGATAGATCGTCCAACACGTGCACCGCGTGATGATGCTCGATCAGCAGATCGCTCAGATGCGAACCGATGAAACCGGCGCCACCAGTGATCAAGAATCTCATCGCGGCTCTCCGATCGCGTCAGAGACAGAGGGGCGATGGCTTCGTCTCATGATCGTTCCTCCGAACGCTCCGAGTATCAGGATCGCAACTCCTCCCCCCAACAGCGCGAGCATCGACCCGCTGCCGCTCGAGGCGCTCTGCGAGCGAGAGGCTTGCAGCACAACCGCCGGCAGGGATGCCCCCGGACTGGACGAGACCGTACCGGATGCACCATGACGAGCATCGCTGGGGGGCTGGCCGCCGCTCGATCCTCCCCGTCCCGATCCCCCTGAGCCGGGTGGCTTGATGCCTCCTCCGAACAGGGCCGCGGAGCCGGTGCTCACTTGCCCGGGCGCGGCACCCGTCTGTCTGGCTTGATTTATAGGCAGCGCGTACTCCTTTGCCGCCGGCGACCCCGGGTCTGCGTGCACACCCGGTTCCAAGCCCGTCGCGGCTTGCGCCGAGACCGGAAGGCAGCTGAGGGCGAGCACCGCGAGGGCTGCGGCTGCGGAGAAGCCCTTGGCATACACGACTGGGAAGATAGCGCCTCGCAAGGAGGGTATCGCCGCTGCTACAGACCAGTGGACGGATTGGCAGCGAGTGCCCGCAAGGTGAGATCTCGCGGATTGAGCTCGTGGGCCCTGTCGTAGTTGCGCTTGGCCGCTCCGATCCTGCGTTCTCGAAGCGAGATATCCCCAAGCAGTGTCCACGTGACGAAATTGTTCGGCTCATGCTGGAGGGCCTGTCGGAGGACCGTCTGGGCGGCGGAGGCCTGGTCGAAGCGAGCGAGGGCGGCGGCCTTGACGTAATACGTTTCCATCGCATCGGAGTCGATCTCCAGCGAGCGGTTCGCGTCGGTGATCGCCGCCGCCGGACGCGCATTGAGCTCGTGCTGGGCACGCGAGCGATAGATTTCGCCCAGCCCCTGCCGGCTGAGGCTGGCTCCCGCCACAACCAGCGCCACCAGCACGGCAGATGCCCCCAGCGCAAGCGCCGGTCTGCTCGCAAACGCCTTGCCGAATCGGGAATGCCCAGAGACAGCCGCTGCCGACTGAGGGCTTCGCGAGCGGACCAGAACCGCGGTCGCCGCGATTGCGATCGCGGTCAGCCCCGGGAGCAGGTGCATCCAGTCGACGCTCGTCTGCGCCAGCCACGCGACGACGGCACCCACCCCGGCGACCATCAGCGCGCGTGACAGAGGCGAGCGTGCCGCCGTAAGACGCATGCGCGCGATCCCCCAACCGATCCCGCCGAGGAAGCAGGCCAGCAGCAGGGCGCCCACGACACCCAGCTCAGAGAGGGCTTGGAGCTCGACCGAATGGGGCTGGTCGATGTCCTCGGTCGTCGCCCGCTGCTCGTAGTAGGAGCGCGAATAGTTGCCCGCGCCCACGCCGAGCACGGGATGTTCGCGCCACACCCGCCACGCGATCCGCCAGTAGTCGTAGCGGTTGCCCGCACCGGACAGCAGCCGTGATTGGCTGGACGAGGTCGCGCCGCCATTGACGCTTGGCGCAGCGAGATCTGTGAAGGCATGCCACTGGTTGCGAACGCTGTGATCGATGCGCCGCGCGGATCCCCCAGCCACGACCAGTGCGACCACAATTGGAATTACAAGCAGCCATGATCCAGTTGCCCTAGCCTGCGAGGCCCACGGTCGTCGGCAGACAGTCGTCTCCCATCCGAGCGTGAGCAGCCCCCAGGCGAGACCCGCCGCAACCGCGGCAAGTAGCGCCGCTCGACCAGCAACGTGGCCGGCTTCTACGGTCACCACTCCACCCGAGGCATTGTCATAGAGGTGCAACAGACCGGGCGCAGCGAGCGCCACCGCGCCCGCCACGACCAGCAGCCCATAGATCCGGCGGGTGCGCCCAGGAACGACCGCCACGACCACCACCAGCGCGAACAGCATCGCCAGCGCCGTGCCGCGCGACTGCGTCAGCATCGCCAGGCAGGCCATCAGGGCGGCCATCCCGGCAGCCGGCCCCGCCACCAGCGCCCGCCGCGCCTCGGCGGAGGCGAAGCACAGCCAGAAGCCGATCACGAACAGGCACCCCTCGCCGTTGATGTAGCCCAAGGGGGCGTTCAGCCTAGCTCCGAGGAAGAGCGTCCCGGGATCGGAGCCAAGCAGTCGTGCAAGCACCGACAGCGCGACCGCGCTTACTCCTAACGCCGCTGCGCCCATCAGCACCGCCGAGCGCCGCTCGCTGTGCAGGAGCACGAGCATCAGCAGGAGCAGCGCCCCGTAGGCCAGCCAGCGGTTGCCGCTTACCACGGCGTTCTCCACCGATTCGGCCCACGCGGTGGAAACCAGAGACCAAACGCCCAAGCCCAGCACGCCGCCGAGGGCCAGTGACGCCGGACCGGAGGGGCGAACGGGACGCGCCACGGCGGCCACGGCACTCACGGCAACGAGGCCAAGGCCGATCGGCACCCAGACCGAGGCGTCGTAGTAGGCAAAGAAGAACGGGCTCAGCCCGGCGCCGAGGCCGAGCAGCAGCAGGCCGATCAGCGCAGGCGGCGACCGACCGATGATCGGTCTGAGCGGCCGTGTATGAGCGGTGTCAAAGGCCATCTGGGGGCGCTGGATTCCAGGCTGACGATGCCAACTGGTGCATAACCTGGTGGGCGAGGATAAACCAGGGGCCGCTAACAGTACGATCCCTCCGTTGTCCACTGACCTACGTCTACCCGCCGCCTTCGCACTCGCCCTGGCGGTCACCGTGCTCGCTGTGCCAGCGGCGATCTCGGTCGCTCGACGTTGGGGGTTGCTCGACCATCCGCAGGGCTGGAAGCGCCATACGCAGCCGACGCCCTACCTTGGCGGTGCGGCCGTCCTGTGTGGGTTCTCGATCGCGGTCGTGGTGTTCGCCGAGGGGTTCGGTGGCCTGGCGTGGCTGCTCGTCTGCTGTGCGGGGCTATGCGTGCTTGGCACGGTGGACGACCGTTGGGGGCTGACGGCGAGCGTGCGGCTCCTCGCCACGACGGCTGCGGCCGTTGTGTTGTGGGAGGTAGGTCTTGGTTGGTCGGTCTTTTCCAGCGGGACGGCCAACCTTTTGTTGACCGTAGTGTGGGTGCTCGCAGTCGTGAATGCGATCAACCTGCTGGATCTTCTCGACGGAGCCGCGGCGAGCACAGTCGCCGCCTGCGCTGCCGCCTGCGCCGCGGTGGCCGGAGTCTTCTCGGACGCGATGATCGCGGTGCTTGCGCTCGCGCTATGCGGATCATGCCTGGGCTTTTTGCGGCATAACCTCCGTTCTCCGGCGGCGATCTTCCTCGGCGATGGCGGCACGATACCCCTCGGGCTGCTGACGGCGGTGTTGATCGAGACCCTGTCATGGGGAAGGACGGACGGGCTCGCGGCGATCAGCGGCGCGATATTGCTCTGTGGCCTGCCGCTGTTCGACATGACGTTCCGCATCTACTCGCGGCTGCGCCGCGGAGACACGCTGCTCACCGCTGGTCCCGACAGCGTTGCCAACTGGCTGCGAGCGCGAATGCCGTCGGCGCGCTGGGTGGCGCTCGCGCTTGGACTCACGCAAGCGACGCTGGGCTCGATCGCGGTCCTCGCGGCGGCCTTGGGCTCGGAAGCGCTGCTCATGGCCGGCCTATGCACACTCGTGCTCGGCGGCTCCCTGATGCTCTTGCTCGACGCGTCCGGCTTCGGTCGCCATCTGGTGGTGGATCGCCCACCAACCGGCCGTCGCGCGCGCGCTACGGCAGCACGGTCGGCATCGCTGACGGACGCGTCCAGCGACCCCGGGTAGCACTGGCGAGATATCGCTTGAAACCCCTCGCATTGTCTAACGACATCATGGAGAGCTTGTGTCTATTGCCATAGTCAGCGGATCCGGCGGCCTAATTGGCTCGGAGTCGGCGCGCTTCTTTGCCTCGCAGGGCTTTGACGTCGTGGGCCTCGACAACGACATGCGGGCCTACTTCTTTGGTGCCGAGGCCTCCACCAAACGGACCAGCCAGCAGCTGATAGACGAGCTGGAAGGCTCGTTTCGCGCCATCGATCTCGACATTCGAGATCAGGCTGGGGTAGGTCGGCTCTTCGCCGAGCATGGGACGCGGATCGAGTTGGTTGTGCATACGGCTGCACAGCCTTCTCACGACTGGGCGGCGCGTGAGCCCCACACCGACTTCAGCGTCAACGCTGTCGGGACGCTGAACATGTTGCAGGCCGCCCGTGAGCATTGCCCAGATGCGACGTTCATCTTCACATCGACGAACAAGGTCTACGGTGATCGACCCAACTACCTCCCGCTGGTTGAGCTGGACACGCGGTGGGAGCTACCGGAAGATCACGAATGGTTCGAGGGTATCCCGGTCGACATGTCGATTGATCGCTGTACCCATTCGGTCTTCGGCGCCTCGAAGGTCGCCGCTGATGTGATGGTGCAAGAGTACGGCCGCTACTTTGACATGCCCACCGTCTGCTTCCGTGGCGGCTGTCTGACTGGGCCGCAGCATGCCGGTGCCCAGTTGCATGGCTTCCTCGCATACCTCATGAAGTGCACCGTCACTGGTAGTCCGTACACGATCTTCGGCTATAAGGGCAAGCAGGTCCGCGACAACATCCATGCACACGATGTCGTCCGGGTCTTTAACGCTTTCCACAAAGATCCGAAGGTCGCGGCCGTCTACAACCTCGGGGGCGGCCGAGAGTCGAATGTCTCGATGCTCGAGGCCATCAAGCTCTGTCAGCAGATCGTCGGCCGCGAGCTCGACTACACGCTCTCAGACCAGGCTCGCATCGGTGACCATCAGTGGTACGTAAGTGACTTCGGCACCTTCAAAATGGACTACCCTGGTTGGCGGCTCACCTACGGCATCGAGGATGTCCTTAGAGATATTTACGATGACAACGTAGACCGGTGGTCGTCGGGCTCGGTCTGAGCCCCGGCGCATAAGGCGGCATATCGATCGAGGACCACCTCGCGCGTGAACTGTGCCTCATAGGTTTCGCGCGCGTGTCTGGCGGATATCTGTAGATCCGCACGGTTTGCGAGATTATATTTGACCCAATCGGCGAGTTCCTGGCCGCTCTCGACATTGCAGCCGCAGCGGCTATCGGTTACCAGCCGGGCAATGTCGGCTTCAGGGTCCATAATCGTCAACAGCGGTCGTTCCGCGGACAGGAAGGTGTAAGCGCGGGATGGAACCGCAAAGCGCTCCATCCCGGGGCTGAGCGGCACGAGGCCGACATCGCAGGCCGCGACCAGTCGATGGAAGGCCTTGCCCGTTCGGTAAGGCACGAAGGACACGTTGGTGAGTCCTTGGAAGCGCTCCCGCCAGTAGTCCAGACGTACCCCTGATTCGACGAACACAAAGCGTACGGGGCGACCGTCGAGCCTGTGAGCGCCCTCCACAACAGGCTCGAGCGAGTGCATGACGCCGAGGTTGCCCGTCGATAGGACCAGCAGCTCATCCCTTCCCACGCCCAGCTCGTCACGGAGGTTCTCGTCTCGAGCGGACGGTCGAAGCTCGGGCTCGGCCCACAGCGGAATCACGTGAACTCGCTCCGCAGCCACCCCCTTCTCCGCCAGGAGCAACTGCTTCATCCCCTCGCCGAGCACGACGACAGTGGAGGCGCCCTCCAGCATCACGTGGTTCAGCATGTTCCAGGCGTGCACGATCGGTCCTGGCAAGAACATCCAGTCGGTTGCCAGCAGGATGTCCGGGTGTATGTCGTGAATCACATAGATCATTCGCGCGCTTGCCCGCCGTGCCAGCCACCCCGCCACAAGAGGCACCAGGGGCGGGTTGGAGAAGCACATGACTACGTCAGGAGGGCCGGCTTGGACGATTCTCCGGCCGACCAGGGCCGCCCCGGCGAGATAGCGCAGATAACCACCGAAGCGCCTCAGCTTCGACTGGCGTCCCCGCCACGAGCCCATCCGCAGCCGCCGGATCTGCACGCCGTCTCGAAGCTCCTGCAGGGGCGCGGGAATCATCCCCTCGCCATAGCTCGGCTCGCCGGCCAGCACTGTGACCTCCATGCCGGCGTCGGCGAGCGCCCGGGCGACGGTCGAAACGTAGTGTGCTGAAGGTGTCGTGTCGGGGGCGGCGTACTGGTTGAGGATCAAGATCCGCTGCTGGCGATCTCTGGTTGGGTCATCCAGCTCAGCAGAGTCTTGGCTGTTCATCCGGTCGCCACCGCGATCATTTCCATGCAACTGCGCTCGCTGCTCCTGAGGTGGAGTCGCCCGAGGGCCCGGTGGCGAATCGCCCCCAGGCTCCTCGTCGGCGCATGACCTCCCGGAAGCCTGTCGCCCGCGCCAAATCGACGGGACAACGCCCGGGTGCTCCCGAGCGCCGCATCGAGCGCCACAGCCGCAGACCATCCCATCGACCTCGCAGGGGCGAGAGCGTATGTAGGCGTAGGAGCCCATAGGCGACGTACAGCAGGTCGAACAGAACGATGCTCGGTCCGTGCCTGAGCAGTTGGCGCGTCGTCATGTTCTTGGCGATCAGCAGCAAGCGGTTGCGCCCTGCCTGTATAAAGCGAAGCTCGGATCCGTGCGGCACGGTGGCGCCCAGATCGTGATAGACGACCGCGTCCGGTGCATACAGACAGCGCCAACCACGCATGTGCCCGCGCCAGGCGACGTCGACGTCCTCCAAGCCAAACAGGAAACGCTCGTCGAAGCCACCGAGCTCGTCGAGCATCGCTCGCCGATAGAGCGCCGCGGCGCCACATGCGGCGAAGACCTCGGTCGGCTCGTGCTCGCTGTCGGCTAGCGGATGGCCGATCAGACGATCTGCCGCTTGGCCGCGGCGATCGACCTCAACGCCCGCCGAGTAGATCACCTGGGGGTGGCTCAGGAACCTTTGTTGAGCGGCCACCGAGCCGATATCGGAGCTGGAGCGCGCCACCGCCAGCAGTGCCTCCAGCGCCTCGTTCTCGAGGGTCGTGTCGTTGTTGAGGGTGAGCACCCATTCCCCTGAGCTCATCCTGACACCCGCGTTTACGGCGGCTGGGTAGCCGCCGTTGTGCTCCAGCGCAACAAGCAGGAACTCGGGGAAGCGCTCTCGTACGAGCTCGCAGGAGTCGTCACCGGAGCCATCGTCCACCGCGACCACCTCAACCTGTGTCTGCGTGCTCGCGCAGCTGTCTCTGAGCGACTCGAGGCATCTCATCAGCAGATCCGGGCGTCTGTAGTTCGGGATGATCACCGAAAGAGTTGGCGTGCTCATTGAGCGAGCCTATCTGCCGGTGCTGGCGCTCGCTCTGCGAAGGATGCCTGCCGGAATGGACAAGCGCCACATGGTCTAGTCTGCCCTGCCGTGGCCAACCGCAGGCAAGACGTATCCGTGGCCGGCGGGGCGAGCGACCGCCAGGCGCTGATTGCACGCGTAGGCCTTTATCTGGCGGTCGCCTACATCACGCTCACCACGTCAGACGTCGATATCGCGCGGGTGCCGCTGAAGCTTTTCGTGGTTGCATTTGCACTGATCGGTTGGCTCGGGGTACGTCGGCCATGGATTCGTCCGCGCCGGCCCTATGCGTTTGCTGTGCCCGTGCTCGCGGGCGGCATGCTGATCCCGCTCGCCTGGTTTGCGCTCGCGCTCGTACTACACCATCGTCACGATCCCGCTCAGCCGGCGAACATCAGTTACGCGGTCCAGCAGGCCAGTCGGTTCGTCTACCTACTGCTCTACTTTCCGATCCTCGACGAGATACGACGATGTTCCGCACTCGCTAAAGATGGACCCGATCGGCTGTTGCACGTACATCGTGTGTGGTTGTGGCCAACCCTCGTTCTGTGCGGAATCACGCTCCTCTTCTTCCTGAGTCACACTCTACTTGGGCTCCACTATGATGGCAATGTTGGGCCGTTTCAGGGCGAGATCGCGGTGGAATCCACGGGAGCTTTCCGTGTCTACCTGATCGATGACGTGATGCTGATTCCGGCGATGGCCCTGCTCCTGGGCAGCGCGCGCGGCGGACGTCTTGGTGGCTTTGGCCTCGTAGTGACATTTGCGCTGATATCTACTGCCTACCTGTCCCATACCCGCGGCATATGGCTCGGCATGATGATTGCGGCCGCTGTGATGTTGTTGCTCTGCAGCACCAGACTGCCGCTCTCTAGGAGAGCACGTCTGGTGGCTGGGGTGCTCCTCTGTTTGTTCCTGGCTGCGCTTATTGTCAACGCCGATCCAAACATATCCCATCGTGCCGTTTCATTTGTTGCCCAGCGAAACGAGCTGTCCACGTCCTATCGCCTGGAACAGGCGCCACAGCTGCTGCGCGGATTTCGGCGGCATGTCGTGCTGGGCAGCGGGCTCGGCGCCACACTGCCCTCGGGCTTTCGGCGCGATCAATCCGAGCCATGGTCTTTTGAGCTCAGCTATCTGCAGCTGCTCTTCCAGCTGGGTGTGGTGGGTATTCTGCTCTTGCTTGCCGTACCCGCTGTGGCGCTGTATCGAGGGATCCGCTCCTTTGCTCATGCCGATCTGGATCACCGTGTCCCGATTGCCGCGGCTATCGGGGGCATGGCCGGCTTCCTATTTACCTCCGGTGGCAATCCGTACCTGATGACTTCAGTTGGAATGCTCGCCTTTGCTGTCTTGCTGGCGATGACCGAGGAGGCTATGGCAACAACGTCGATCATTCCTGAGACCGCAGGTGTCGCCGCGCTCCCTTCGCCGGTGCAAAATACATTTGAGAGACTGGCTGCTCTTCGATCACCCCGGCCGACAGCCATCGCCTGCATCGTGGCGCTCGTCGGAGTGCTGGGTGTCGCGGAGTTCGCCCGGTCTCGCCGAACAACGTCGGCAGTACCGTCGCCGGGCACCCATCAGGTGGCCTCGATTGTCTCGGCTACGCGCCATGTGTTTAGGTTGCCGGCGAGCTACCTCAGCGCCGGTTCCGCACAACTTGTGTCCGACGAAGGCCAGGTCGAAGATTCCAGTCTATGGAGCCTGACATTTGCCAAGGGAGTGCTCCTCGCATCGCAATGGCGCCTGAGTGACGGTGTGATTCTCCCAGATCCCGCTGTGTCCGAGGGTCCTCGGCCGCGAGGCGAAAACTTGCACTTCGACGTGGTCAGCTTGAGTGCTGCTCATCCGGATGTGTTGGGTGTCATGACCAGTCGCAAATCTCGCGTCCACGTAGAACTTCGCGATCTGGCTCACGCGGGGCGAATCCTTGTCGCGGGAACCACACCCGCGCTGCCGCTGGCGTTGCATGAACATCGAGATGTGGGTCTTTCCGCGTGGACCGGCACGACCCCCGATCTGATCGTTGTCGACCGCTCGGCAACCGCTCCCGTTATGCGAGTCCAGGTGTTCTCTGCCGAATCGGACTTCCGCGACGAGCTCCTCGACGTGGTCGTTCCGAAAGGTCCCTTTTCGGTTGCCGATTTCTCACTACTCATCGGCCCGGTTAATTCGCCTACAGCCGATGTAATGCTTGTCACCCGTGGCTCCACGAGTTCGTCGCACACAGAGGTGCACGTACTGCTTGGCCCACAAGCCTTCCAGATCTTTGGCGAGCAGAGTCCGGTGAACCTGCCGGAGAGCTTGCCTTTGACGACGACGTTCTTGCTGGGGCATGAAGGTGGACTGGCGGTGCTGTACGCCGTGGATCGGGCGGCTGGAGTCCTCGAAGTCGTGCAACTCGGGTAGTTACTCGTGTCGGTCCAGGATGTGCCAAAGCGCCTGCGGAAAGCAGCGCGCATCGTTTGGAGGGATCGTGCGCTGGTCGGTGCGGCAGACGCTCTGAAGGGTGCCGCTGCTCTCGAGCCGGGAGGACCGAGCGCGGCGTTTGGTCGATGGGGGCTCGTGCCTGTCTACTCGCGCCTCGCCGCCTTGGACACCCTCGACTATGCTGCGCAGACTCTATGGTCAGGGGGCGTACACGGGCATATCCGCTCTCGGCGGCAACTCATCGGGGAGGCTGGCAAGCTCGACGGAGTGCCTGACGAGACCTACGACGCGCTCTTGGCCTCTCATGTGGTGGAGCACCTTGCCAATCCGCTTGGTGCGCTCGCGGAGTGGCAGCGCGTGGTGCGCCCCGGCGGCTACATGCTTCTGATCGTCCCCCATCGCGACGGCACGTTTGACCATCGACGTCCGCTCACTTCACTGGCGCATCTGCAAGCAGATGCCGCCCGCGACACTGGAGAGGATGATCTCACTCACTTGGAGGAAATCCTCAAGTTACACGACATTGCACGGGATCCAGGTGCGCCCAGCCGGGAGGTGTTCGAGCGGCGCTGCCGGGAGAACGCTTCGTCGCGCGCCATGCACCATCATGTGTTTATCTCACGCACGGCCGTGGATATGTGCCGCGCTGCAGGACTTGATGTCCTCCTTGTGCGGCCGCTGCTGCCCCACAACATCGTATGCTTCTGTCGGGTGGGCCAACCCCACCGCGATGATCTCGGCGAACAGGAGTTGTCCGCGATCCTGAGCAGCAGCCCGTTTGCCTCCGATCGGGAGGCTGTTCTGTAGAGAACGCAATAATAGCGAGTTCGATCGCCTGCGCGATTAGCCTGACACCGGCCGGTTGGTCACCGATCCTGTCTGGCCGCCGCGCAGCGCTGTCCTGGTCCTTTGACCAGCGCCGCTAGCTGACGGGGGCTCGAGCCGAGGTCACGCATGTCCAGCGACAGACCAACCGACAGGATAACTCCAAGCCCCACCAGCAACATGCGTATAGCGAGGATCCCGGGGTCCAGCGCACCAACGCGTGTCGAGGGAAGCAACGCCAGCGCGATCCCAACGAACACCACGACGACCGTAAACGCCGTGACCAGTGGGGGCCAGCGATGGGGCACCCGGTAATAACGCTGGCTTTGGCGCATCAACAGGACAAACCACAGAAGCGAGGTGGCAGCTGTAGCAATGCCGGCGCCGACGATGCCCAGTGGTGGCACGAGCACGATCGCGAGCAACAGATTTGCGACCCCGCTGAACGCGGTCAGCTTCGCCATGGTCACCGTCTTCTTGGCGATGGCCAGGCCAGGCGCGAAGAAATACATGCCGGAGAACAGGCTCGCGATCACCAGGAAGGGCACCACGTTGCTGGCGCTCTGGTAGGGGCCGGCCGCGAGGATCCTGAGCATGGGCGTGGCCAGAAGCGAGAGGGCGACGAAACTCGACAGCGCCATGGCCCAGAACACGCGCATAATCCGCGCGATGTCCCCCGGTGTCGCCGGATCGTCCTTGCCTGCCAGGATCAGCGGGGTCGCTGCTCCCTGAAAGCCAACAAGCAGGAGCAAGACGATTGTCGCCACCCGGTAGGCCACCCCATAGATCCCGACATCGGCCACGGACCGCAGGTGTTTGATCACCAGACGATCCGCGTACAGATTGAGAAAGACTCCAACCCCAGACGGGACCAGTGGGATCGAGTAGAGCAGCAGCAGCCGGCACTTGTCGAGGCTGAATTGAAATGCGAATGTCTTCCTGGTCGCGACCGCCACGTACAGGAGAGCCAGGCTGCTGCCGGTGAGCTGACCTAGCAGTGCACCACGAACTTCGAGGTGCAAGCCGAATACAAACAGGGCCGCTGAGCCAGCGGTGCCAAACCCGTTCACTGCGCTTGCCGTGGCAAAAGCCCTGGGACGCATTTGCCAGCGGAGCTGTGATTGTGTGAAGTTGAGCAGACCCTGAACACACATCCAAGCCGTTGCAACGCGCAGCAGTCCGGGTGATGTGTGTGAACCCAACAGCACGTGGGTGATAGGTGTCGCCAGCAGCTCGAACACCATGGTGAAGAGCGAGTACATAGCAACGGTAATAAACAGGCCCGTTGACGCATAACCAGTGCGCAAGCGCTCGTCGCTCTCTCCTGTTACGTACCTTCCGACCGCTTGGTAGACTTCCAACGCTACGGTAAACCCGATAAGGGTACCGGTGAGGAGCAATAGATCCAGATCTCCATACTGCTGAGGCGTAAAGCGGTGTGCGTACAGAGGAAACAGAAAAAACGACACCCCACTCGATAGCGCCGCGGGCAGCACATATACGGCACTGTCACGAAAAAAGCGTCGTACCATTCTGAGTGGCTACGGATGTCTCAAATCAGAGGCAATGGACCAGAACAAAATCATGTAGATGGTCATGCCTCTCGCTGACAGACGATAATCTTGCTTGACGGCCCCGTCGAAGCCAGTCTGACCAATGCAAGCTCCAATGGAAAGACCGCGGCGCCCAGCGACCACCCGAGCACTTCGTTACGTGCGCTCAACTTAACGACTGTGGACCACCAGCGATGTAGGATGCGACTGTTGGAGTCGATCGGGGAGTTCATGAGGAAGAACATTGGCCGTTGCAGGACCGGGATCAGTTGTGCCTCCCGTAGGACATCCTCGATCTGGATACGAGAGCGACTCACCTGGTGAATCCCAATTTGTGTTTGAGCGACGCAGTTCTCGCTCAAGATCAGCTTTCCTCCCGGCTTCACGAGCCTAGAGAGATTATGAAGTGCTTGCGTATAGCGCTGATCGTCGACTATGTGGTACAAAACGTCCATGATGGACACGACATCGTACCGATCATCGGGCAGCTGCTCGGGACTGCCTCCGATGTCCAGTTGGTGAATCGGCATGTCCTCAAAGACCGCGCAAAGGCCTGTGAGCGCTACGGAAGTAAGATCCGATCCGCTGAGGTCTCGGACGCCTAGCTCCTGCCATGCGTTGAGGTAGAAGCCCGTTCCCGAGCCGACATCCAACACGCGCAGATCCGAGAGATCGTCGATGCTCTCGCGTACCACCCGCCTGAAGACGCGCTTGCGGACAGCGTACATCCAGCGGTTGAAGGACTCCCCTAACCCGCTCCATCCCACCGATCCAAGGGTGTAAGCATTGGTGAGACGCTGCTCCCAATAGCGTTTGGGATCAAAGTCTTCGTTGATTTCCGTATCGTTCATGGCACGCGAAGAGGATGACGCTTGGAGAGCACCGACCGATAGACGGCGCTCCACTGACGACTGATGGCTGTGTATCCATAGCGGCTCACTGCGAGAGCACGTAGCTCCTGTGGCTTGTAGTCGGCGAGCCGGTTGAGCACTTCGGCGATCCCCCCGACCAGGGCCTCGGACGATTCTGGTGCGACGAGCACCCCGGCCCTGGGATCCAACACCTCTGGAACTCCCCCCACATCAGTGGCGACGGAGGGGCATCCGCAGGTCATCGCCTCGATCAGCACACATCCCTGAGTCTCCCAGAGACTTGGCAGCACGAAGATGTCAGCCGTGCCCATTATGGCCGCCACGCGCTCTCGGGACAGGACGCCATGAAACTTGACATGCTCTTCGAGACCGAGCTGGCGAGCCTGGGTCTGCAGCTTGCCTCGTAGGGGGCCGTCGCCCACGACATCAAGCCTCGCTGGGGTACCCGAGGCGCGCAGCTCAGCCAGTGCCTGAATGAGATGATGGTGCCCCTTGATCTCCACCAGGTTCCCCACCGTCAGGAGCCTTACCTCAGATCGTTCAGGGGACGATGGACTTGCAGGGCCAGATCGGAGGCAGAAGAGCTCGTCGTCGACCGTGTTGGGCACTGGCACGACAGGCGTTCTGCCCGCCAGCACAGCCAGGCGGCGCCCGAGATCCTCGCTAACCGGGCATACCACATCGGCACATCTGAAAGCGCGGTGCGCCACTGCTCTTTCTTTCGGACTCAGATGGCCGAGAGCCACGGTGCTCGCGTGCTCGGTGATCACGACGGGAGCGCGGCTCGCCGCTGCCACTACGGCCGCGGGCAGGCCAGCTCCGAACACGTGAGCGTGAACGACATCCGGGATCCAAGCATCACTTAGACGCAGACGTGCGACGATCGTGAGGATACCGAGCATCTTGGCGAGGGAGCCCAGCCTGGGGACGCCTGAACGCCGAAAGCGAATCCGGTAAGTCAGCACGCCGTCCTCGTTGGACCGGTGGACGGAGAAGAGCTTCTCCATGCGCCCTTCGGCCCGCCAGGTGATCACACGGACGTCGTGAGCGAGCGCGGCGGCGCGTGCCTGCTCACGGCAGAAGCTCCCATGTGTCGGCCGATCGGGCCATGGGTACCACTCGGGCATCACCAGAACACGTAACCGGCGGGAGTCCGCAGGCGACTTAATCAACGCTCTCCGACGCGACAAGTCGACCACCTCTTGGAGTCGCCGCACATAATCGACAGGCTTATCACGCTAGCGCGTGCGATGCCGCTGCTCGATCGCACGCTCGACCAGTTCGGCTACCGCTTCCGCGGGAGCTGGGTACACGTATCGGTCTCGAGCCTTCGGGGCGTAGGCGGCGCCCAACGTCCCGTCTACCGCAGCCAGCAGTGCGTGGGCGATGCCCTCGACATCGTCCGGGGCTACGGTCACGCCGGTCCCGGTCTCCTGGACGATCTGCGCGGCCTCGCTTTTTCTGGCAAGCGCAATGATCGGCTTCCCTGCGGCTAGATACTCGTACAGCTTTCCGGGCGTGGCTGAGATGCCGTGAGAAGAAGTGACCAGCAGCAGTGCGTCGGCGCTGCGCTGCAGCGCGAGCGACCCCTCACGCGAGAGCTGACCGACGTACCGCACACCGACGCTGTCGGCATCCTCGAGGAGCTCACGTAGACGAGGGTCCAGAGGTCCAGCCAACACCAATCGCAGTCGGCGCGCAGCATCGGGGCTGTGGGCGGCGATCCGGCGCATCGCAATAAACAAAAGCTCTGGATCGCGCCAGACATCGCCGCCCAGCTTGCCGGTATGCACGACGCTGACGGTGCCAGGCTCCAGCTCCACCTCAGACGTCTGGGAAATGCGCGCGTCCCACCGAGGGTCCCAGCCGTTGGGGATGTGCGTGGCAGCTATACCCAGCCGCACTGAGAAGTCCTCGGCGATCGGGCGCGATACGCCGATGATCGCCTCAGCGCTGCGGGCGACGCGACGCTCGGTGGCGGCGTCTAGGTGATCCTGCGCACGCGTTGGCCACGGCGGCCGCAGCGGCTCGTAGCACCAACCGTCGCGAAAGTCGGCGATCCACGCGGGCCGTCCGCGACCCAGCAGCAGCCCGATCATGTGCGTGGAGTGCATTGGGCTGGTGGTAACGACGCACTCGATCCGGCGATCACGCACGAGCCGACGCGCGGCTGCAAGCGCGGCCGGGAGCCACGTAACGAGGCCAACGTCGGGTACCACGATCTTGGGGATCACCGTCAGAGGCGGCTTAGCGATTACGTTCTGGGAGCCTGCGCCTGAGACTAATGGCGGGCGTAGGAGTAGGCGGCGCAGCAAGCCGGAGGCCATGAGATCGCCGGTCCGATGCGTGTCGGTGGCGAGGTCGTCGTTCAGCGCTCCCCAGGCACTCGTGGTGATCGTGGTCACCTCATGTCCGAGCGAGCGCAGCCAGTGTCCCATCGCAGCCCACCGATGCCCACTGGTCGGGTCAGGCGGGTGGTAGTAGGTAACGACAAGCAGTCGTCGCGCCGGCATGCGCTCAGAGCGCCGTGCGAGACAGCGAGAGCTGGCGGTCGGGCGCGCCCGCGGGCAAACGCGCATCTTGCCTGTGTTCGGCCACGGCCCGGCAGCCTAAAGCATTCGACACGCTTGTCCACCCATCGATCGAAGGCGTCATCGCCCACACTGTGAAACCATCGGCGCGTGAGCACTGTGGACGTGGTCATACCGACCTTCAATGCCCGGGAGCTGATGGTGCGCTGCCTGCAACGCCTCGACGATCCTGCCATTGCGCAGACCGTGGTCGTCGACGACGCCTCCACCGACGGCACCTCGCGCGCGATATTTGAGGGCTTCCCCGACGTCCGTGTCGTGGCGCTCGACCGTCATCGCGGCCTCGCGCACGCGCTCAATCGCGGAGCCGAGGCGGGGACAGCCGAGCTCGTGCTGTTCCTCAACAACGACGTGTTTCCCATCGATGAAGCCATCGGCCATCTGTGTGGAGCACTCGGCGACAACCAGCTCGCAGCCAGCGCCGGCGGTCGGCTTGTGGACCCGGGGACCGAGCGCACGCAGGCCACATACCAGCCGCGCGTGTTCCCAGGGCTCGTAGGGCTTGCCGTGCGTCTGATCGGCGTCGAGCGGGCCTGGCCGAGCAACCCTTGGACGGGTCAACATCTGCGTCGTCCGCTCGACACGGTCGCCACCACTCAAACCGATCGTCAACCCGCGGGTGCATGTCTGCTGGTACGCCGCGAGGCATTGCAACAGGTGCGCGGCTGGGATGAGGGCTACTGGTTCTGGTATGAGGATGTGGATCTCTCCAGGCGGCTGGCCGAGCTTGGGGACGCCCTCTATGTGCCCACGGCGATGTTCGAGCACGTGGGCGGGGCGAGCACGAGCGGTTGGGCTCGTCACGAGCAGCACAAGCGCCTTTATCACGGCACCCTGCGCTATGCCGAACAGCACCTGCCGCGTTGGCAGCAGGTTCTGCTGGGAGCTCTGATGGTCGTGGTGACGATTCCCCGGATCGCTTGGTTTGGGAGGCGATCGCAGTCCGACGCTGTCAATTCATATCGCCATCTCCTTGGCGAGGGCTGGGCGCTGGCCGCTGGACGCGTGCTTGAACCTACCCCTGGCGGACCCACGGTCGATAATCGCCGCGCCGAGATCGATTCCTCAGGATGATCGACTAGAGGCTTCGGCACTGCGGGAGTGCGAACACAGGTGTGTTCGGTACCTCTTGCGGAGCGCCAAAAGTAGGTCAGCGTCGGAGGCGGTGCAGCTGGTGCGTCACGGCCTGCCACGCGAGCCGCTGGTAGGGCCTGACCGCGAGCACCCGCAGCGTCGCCTGGTGCGATGGCGAGTAGATCCGGGTGGGGGAGATGGCCAGGTTCACCGGAAGCCGCCGGTACCCGAGCCCGCGGATCAGCTGCTCAACCTCCTGGTGGCCGGACAGCTCCTCGGCGACGATGTACGGGCGCCAGCGCCGCAGCGTCTGCACGGCGCCGGCGAGCACGTCGGCCTCGTGGCCCTCGACGTCGATCTTCAAGAGCGCGAGCCCGTCGAGCTCCACCGAGTCCAGCGGGTAGATCGGCAGGTCACCATCCCCGGCGTCGATCGTCACCGAGCCGAGGTTCGCCGGGTCGGGCTGGCTGGCGGCGCCGGTTCCCTCCTGGCGGCCGAGTGCCGCTCCGCGCACATCCACCAGTCCCGAGAGACGGTTGCGGTTCACGTTGGCCTGCAAGACGGCGGTGACGGGAGGGTTTGGCTCGAAGGCGATCACGCGCCGGCCGTTCAGCCCCCAGTAGACCGCGTGATTGCCCATGTGCGCGCCGACGTCGACGATCCGGTCGCCGCGCCTGGTGAGCGCGGTGGTGATCCGCAGGACATCCTCCTCATAGGGCCGGTGGCTGGCGAGCACGTCCTGGAAGTAGTCGCCCTCGATGACCTGCATCGTGTAGCGCCCGACGTCGCTGTCGAGCTGAACCTCAGTGGTGTGTGTGGGCATCGCGCGCATGCTAGGCCACCTGTTGGCCTGTCGCCGACGAGCGTAGCGTCCCCAGCCATGCTCGCCAGCTCGCCGCTCGCTGCCGCGCAGATCGCCGAGCTCATCGGCAAGCCGACGCCAGCCCTGATGACCGCCGAGGAGGCCGCCGCTGAGTTCTTCGCGTGCGAGCCAGCCGTGACGCGGGCCCTATTCCAGAGCGTCCCGGTCGTGCCCACGCCGATGTCGGCCCCGCATCATGGTCCGCAGCTCTGACGCTACTGCGCCCTGTACCCACTTGCGCCGATGGTGTGTCGCTCCCGAGAGCTGATCATAGAGTCGGCGCGTACGCTCGTATATTCGCCGTAGCTCCTCCTCCCTTCCGCTGTCATCGCGTCCGCCAAGCGCTGCTCAAACCGCGCCTCGGCCTTACGTGCGCGGGATGGACGAACCCACTCGTCGGCCTTATCTGCGAGCCATGCACGAAGAAGCAACCACGCATCGGGGCCATGCGTCGCTGTCTGCCAGTACACGGCCAGTCGAACCCAGCGATCACAGAACCCGTCTCGAACGCCATCCTTGGTTCGGTCGCGTGTCCCGTGTTGGGGTCGTGCGTCGCCATCGGCATTTACACCGACTACGCCGACGGCTTGTACCACGTGGAACCGATGGGCGCGAGCGAAGGAACCAGCTCCGGCGGTGGAACTGGCGGAGGCTCGCCGGGCGGCGCGAGTGGTGGCGGCTCGAGCACTCCATCAACGAGCAGCACAACATCAACCACCACGACGTCACCGGCCACAACGGCGGCCACCGGCAGCGTGTCGTTTGCCGGGACCACTATCAGCGTCACTAGCAGCGGCAAGGCAACGATCAAGCTCGCCTGCACCGGTACCGGCACATGCGGCGGCAAGCTGACGCTGACCGCCAAGACGGCCAATCTTCAAGTGCTGGGCCGGCCGCTGCAGCACCTGCCAACAACCGATCACCCTCGACGATCTACTCCTTCACCAGCCACCACAAGAAGAGTGAACAACCACCAAAACACTACTAAGCTTCGCCATTGAGCCTATTTATTTGTGGCTGGCTGGGATGAAACTAGGACTTGCCTTGCCGATCACGGCCTGCCCTTGATCGGATGACCGGTGCGGAGTGCGAGTCAGGAAATCGGCCACCCGCTCGGCGGCTCGCCCGTCCCAGAGCGCGGGCGGCTCGGTGACGACTTTGGGCTGCTCGAGGATAGGCAGGATATCGCCGATGCGCTCAGGCTTGAGGCCGAGCACAGTGTTTGTTCCTGCCCGAACGGTTACTGGGCGCTCGGTGTTCTCACGCAGGGTAAAGCATGGTACGGCCAGGTAAGTCGTCTCCTCCTGCACTCCGCCTGAGTCGGTGAGCACCGCGCGTGCATCAGCCTCCAAAGAGAGGAACTCGAGATAGGAAACGGGCTCGGTCAGCTGCACGGCGGATGCTGGCTCGAGGCCCATGGCATCCATCATCTTGCGCGTACGCGGGTGCACAGGAAAGAGCACAGGCAAATCTTTGCTTACGTCACCCAAGCGCCCGATGACATCGGCGAGCAGTGGCCCGTCAACAAGCGCTGGACGGTGCAGCGTGACGAGCAGGTAGTTCCCTGGGTGCATATCTAAGGACGTAGCCGTGTTCGCGTTGCGAAAGCGCTCTTCCATTGCAACGAGTGAATCGATCATCGTGTTGCCGACGAAATGCATCCGGTCCTCGGCGATGCCTTCGGCCCGCAGATTCTCGATCGCCTCCTCAGAGTGCAGGAATAGGTGGTCGGAGAACTCATCGGCGACGATGCGGTTGATCTCCTCGGGCATCCTGCGATCGAAGGAACGCAGGCCGGACTCCAGATGAGCCACCGGGATGCCGAGCTTGACGGCAACGAGCGTCGCGGCCAGCGTCGAGTTGACATCGCCGGGCACAAAGACTAGATCGGGCCGCTCCTCTTCCAATACGGGCTCAATGCGCTCCATCACTCGCGCCGTCTGAACGGCGTGACTGGCCGAGCCCACGCCGAGCATGTGGTCGGGCGCCGGCACCCCGAGCTCCTCGAGGAAGATGTCGGACATCAACCGGTCGTAATGCTGACCAGTATGGATCAGCGCATGACGACCGTCGGGTATCCGGCGGCGCAGCTCGGAGATGACCGGGGCCATCTTGACGAAGTTCGGTCGGGCACCGACTACATAGGCGATCCTCATTGCGGGCCGCAGACTACTACTGACCTCAATCGGTGCGTGTCTCACAAAAGGTGGTGCGAACACACATGTTGAGCCGAGACGGCTGCTGGCGTGGTGGAGCCACCCACACGGCCGGAGCGCAATGCACTTGTGGGTAGCCAGCAGTACGTCCTGCCGGGTACCCTGGTGGTCATGGTGACGATTCCTTGGATCTCGTGGCATAAGCTGCGATCGCAGTCCGACGCGGTCAGTTCGTACCGTCATCTCCTTGGTGAGGGCTGGGCGCTGGCCACCGGACGCGTACTTGGACCCTTCCAGGGCGGCGCCGCGAGCGGTAATCGCCGGACGCCGAGATCGTGGTGAGGTGGCGATGAACGCGCGAGCTCGCCTCGTCAAGCGCACGACTCTTGGGACGGCTATGGCGTTCCTACTTCTCTCGCCAGCCACATCATCGCTCGCACGGGCATCGGCGACAAAGGCGATGTGGGGACCCGCGATCCACGATGGGGTCTCTCTGTTCCCCACCTACAGAGAACTCGGTGTGAAGATCTATGAGGATCGCCTGCGCTGGTCGGAAATCGCGCCCCGCCGTCCCCGCAACTCCCGCAACCCCAACGACCCCGCTTACGTCTGGCCAGCGGAGGTGACCCAGGCCGTCGCCGAAGCCAAACGCTACGACATGCAGGTTGCGCTTGAGATCATCGATGCACCGCCATGGGCCAACGGCGGTAAGCCCGCCAATTGGGCGCCACTGAATCCTCAGGACTACGCTAATTTTGCTGTCGCGGCGGCTAAGCGTTACCCGTCCGTTCATCTGTGGATGATCTGGGGCGAGCCTACCCGTAGGGCCGACTTCGAGCCCCTGACGCCGGCAAAGCGCTTTGTGAAGCTGGACGCCCAGCAGCAACTCGCGCCACATATATACGCCCGCATGCTCGATGGGGCCTATGGAGCCCTGAAGAGCGTCAGCCGCTCCAACCTCGTGATCGGCGGGATGACCTACAGCACGGGGGAAATCTCCCCGCAGCAGTGGATCGAAAACCTGCGCCTGCCCGACGGCAAGCCTCCCAGGTTGGATATGTACGGCCACAACCCCTTCAGCTACCGTGCTCCCAATATCTCCAACCCTCCTTCTGGTGAACAGAACATCGACTTCTCCGACCTCGGGCGCCTGAGCAAGCTCGTCGACCGCTATCTGGGCCGGCCCGGCAACCCCGATCCCAAGCTGTTCATCTCCGAGTGGACGGTCCCGACGAAGATCGACCTCGAGTTTAACTTCTATGTGGAACCCCTGGTCCAAGCGCAGTGGATCACCGACGGGCTGCATCTCGCCAGTCAGCTGCCGAGCATCTATGCGGTTGGCTGGATCAACCTCTACGACGAACCCCCGGAGACCTACGGGGGCCTGCTCGAAACCGACGGCGTAAAGAAGCCCGGCTACGCGGCCTTCAAGGACGGTTGAGGGCTCAATGCGCGTGATGATCACCGGCTGTGCGGGCTTCATCGGCTCACATTTGACCGAGGCCTTCCTGGCGGACGGACATGAGGTGCTCGGCGTGGATTGCTTCAACGACAACTACGCGCGCGACGCCAAGTTGAGCAATCTGCGCACAGCGCGCAACTGGGATGGGTTTGAGTTCGTGCCCATCGATCTCGCGCGCGGGGCGCTTCAAGACCTAGTCGAAGAAGCGGACCTGATCTGCCACTTGGCGGCGGAGCCGGGAGTCCGACCGAGCTGGGGACAACGTTTCGAGTCCTACGTGCGAAACAACGTGCTCGCCACACAGCACTTGCTTGAGGCTGCCAGCGTGCGCCCGGAGAAGCGCTTCGTCTACGCGTCATCTTCCTCGATCTACGGCGATGCGGAGAGCTTTCCCACCTCTGAGGAGACCACACCGGCGCCACGCTCTCCATACGGGTTGACCAAGCTCGACGGTGAGCATCTCTGCTCGATCTATCGGCAGAATTTTGGAGTCGAGACGGTCACCCTCAGGTACTTCTCCGTCTATGGACCCAGACAACGACCCGACATGGCCTTTGCTCGTTTCTGCAGAGCAGTGTTGAGCGATTCGCCGATCGAGATCTACGGCGACGGGATGCAGACACGGGACTTTACCTTCGTCGCCGACGTGATCTCCGCCACACAAGTAGCAGCCACCGCCCCGGATCTGGCGGGTGCCGTGATGAACATCGGAGGAGGGTCCCGGATCTCTCTCGGTGACGCGGTCGGGGTGCTCGGTGAGGTCAGCGGCCGCAAGATCGAGCGTCGGCTGCTCGATCCTCAACGTGGAGATGTGCGCGACACCGCGGCCGCCATCGGCCAGGCCCAAGCGAGGACTGGCTACGAGCCGCGGGCATCGATAGAGGAGGGTCTAGCGGCTCAGTGGGAGTGGGCACAGAGTCTGGATCTCCCTCGGAGCGGCTATTCTGGCGCTTCGTGCGATTCCTGCTGACGCGCTCGCGCAACGAGTCCTCCGCCGGTAAACACGGACGGTGGCCGACCGGTCTACGACGCCGTGCCGAGAGTTGGAGGGCCGGTCGAGAGCTCGAGATCGGCGTCGACGTGGAGATCGCTCCCAACGTGCTGATCGGCGATCGCGTCTCGCTGGGCGACGGCGTCTCGATCGGTGCGAACGCGGTGCTCGGTGACGACATTCGCCTGGGGCGCGGTGTGGTGGTCGAGCCGGGCGCCGTGATCGGCAAGATCCCCCGCCTGACGGTTCGTTCCCGTCACCCGCAGGTGAGCGAGGGGCAGGTCACGATCGGCGACGGCGTCGCTGTCTGCGCCTATGCGCTCGTCTACGTGGATGTCACGATCGGGGCGGGCTCGGTCGCGGGCGACCATAGCGTCATCCGCGAGGGCACCCGCATCGGCGAGCAGAGCGTCTTCGGCCGGAGCTGTGGCACGGCGCCGGGAGTGCGCATCGGCAGCAGGGTCCGGGTTCAGGCGGGCAGCGGGCTGGCACCCGACTCGATCGTCGAAGACGACGTGTTCATCGGACCGTCCCTGATCTCGCTCGACGACGACACCGCCGGGCGCTGGCAGGACTCCCTGTTGGGCCCGCGCGGAGTGACCTTGCGGCGCGGCTGCCGTATCGGCGGTGGCGTCACGCTGATGCCCGGGGTGGAGATCGGGGAGGATGCGATGGTGGCGGCGGGCTCGCTGGTAACTTGCGATGTCGCCGCCCGCTCGCTGGTGATGGGCCGCCCCGCCCGCTTTGAGCGCGAGCTGCAGCCTGTCGCAGGTGAGCTCGTCTGAGCAGACTGCCGCGATGAGGAAGCTCTCGGTGTTGTGCGCCACTCGCGATCCCGGCGAGCGTGTGCGGGCGATCCTCTCCGCGTTCGTGCCTGTCGCCCACGAGATCGTCGTCGTGGCCGACTCTCGCGTCGGCGTGCAGGACCTTGCGCAGTACGCGCAGGTGGCGGACCGCCTGCTGCGCTTCGAGCATGCGGGGCCCGACCGTTCGCTCGCGTTCCTGCACGCTCAGTGCACGGGGGAGTGGATCCTGATGATCGCGGGAGACGAGGTGGCCGGCAAGTCGCTGCTGAGCAGGCTGGCTCAGCTTCCGGACCAGGGCGACGTGCAGCAGTACCTGATTCCGATGCGCTGGCTGTATCCCGACGCCGGTCACTGGCTCGAGGAGCTCCCCTGGTGGCCCGATTACCACAACCGCCTCGTACGCAACGATGCCTCGCTGTGGTTTCCCGGCAACATCCACAGCGGCGCGGCCCTCGTGGCACCCGTCCGCTACCTGGAGGAGCCCCTCTACCACCTCGACTGCGTGCTCACCTCGCTCGCGGCGCGCGAGCAGAAGGTTGCCCGCTACGAGGACGTCGTCGCCGGCCTCGTAGCGCCCGGCGGCGGGTCGCTCAACGCACGTTACTTCCTGCCTGAGAGCCATGCCCGTCTGGTGCCAACAGCGGTGCCGGCCGAGGACAGGGAGGCGATCGAGGCGGCGCTGCATCCGTACTTGCTGCCCGCCGAGGCGCCTCAGGAGGGGAGCATTCCGCTGGCCACGCGAGCAGAGGTGCTCAGCCACTGGGCCGGGCGCGAGCTGCCTGAGGACGCCTACCGGGCGCTCCTTGAGCCGATCGAGCGAGACCGGCGCGCCGAGGCCGGCGAACGTCGCGCGATCCATCTGCGCGTGAGCAACACCGGAAGCGATCGCTGGCCCTGGGCGACACCATCACACACGCCCGTCATCCGCCTTTCCTACCGCTGGTGGACCGAGGATGATCACTGCATCGGCGAGGGCGAGCGAACCTCGCTGCCGCACCCGCTCGGTCCCGGGGAGAGCTGCATCGCGCCCGTGACCGTGAGCGCCCCCGAGCGCGCGGGCACATACGTGCTCGAGCTCGACCTGGTGCACGAGCACGTGCGCTGGTTCGAATGCCCCCTGCGTCTGACTTATCGCATCACCTAGCGAGTCGCCGCCTGCGGGCGCCCCTGCTCTAGAGGGCATCTACGGCTGAAACCAGACTGAATAAACTCCCTCAGCCAATGGCCTCCAAGCTGACGATCAACCCCCAGAACGTTGTCCACGAGACGATCGACGGCGAGACGATCCTGATCCATCTCGGCACCGGCACCTACTACAGCCTGGACGGCGTGGGAGCCCAGATCTGGGGCCTGCTGGCGGCGGGCGCCTCCCAGAGTGAGGTGGCGGCGGACGTGGCGAGCGCCAGCGACGCCGATCGCGCGGCGGTCGAGCAGGCGGTGGAGTCCCTCGTGGAGGAGCTTCTCCGTGAGGAGCTGCTCGCGCTTGCACCCGGCGACGCTGCGCCCGGTGGCTCAACCTCCGAGTCGTCCTCCCCGCTCACGGCCTCCGAGTCGCTCTCCGAGCTCGCGGAGCCCGAGCCGGCCGTGGGGGTTCCGTTCGTCGCGCCGGTGCTGCGCAAGTACACGGACATGCAGGAGTTCATGCTCGTCGATCCCATCCACGACGTCGACGTAGATGCCGGCTGGCCGCATGTCAAAGCCGGCTGACGCGGGGCTCGAGAGCTTCTTCGAGGCGGGCGCCCGCGAGCAGGCGGCGGCCGCGGCGGCCGCGGGCGAACACGAGCGCATGCTCCGCTTCGCGGATTGCCGCCTGCGCTTGCGCTTCGCCGGATCCGCGCTGACGGATCTGATCACCACGGCGTTCGCGCCGCGTCTCCTCGAGGACTCAGGAACGGCGGACGCGACGATCTCCCTGTGGGAGGAGAGTCGCGTGCCGGGCGGCGCCCAGCCGGTGTCCTGGACGGAGGCGGATCGGGGCGCCCGCGGCCTGGTTGGTGGAGCGGAGGGGGATCGCGTGGTGGCGATCCATGAAGCCGGCTCGATGGCGCTCACGATGGTGGATCGCGACGCCGGGGAGTTGCTCTACCGGATCCCCGATGTCGCCTCGTTGCCCTGGTGGGAGCGCGCCGCGCCCCTGCGTGCGGCGCTGTTCTTGGCCCTGGGCGGGCCGCACCGGCATCTGGTTCACGCCGGAGCCGTGGGCGATCAGCAGCGCGGCGGGGTGCTGCTCGCGGGGGCCGGTGGATCGGGCAAGACGACCGTCGCGCTCGCCTCGCTGCAGGCAGGGATGGAATATGTGGCCGACGACTACCTGCTGCTGGACACCGAGGCG
>Ga0302180_10000213_pt1 | contig 49960 bp, 48 predicted proteins | sample I_Palsa_E3_2_FD_200575 | JGI IMG/M metagenome (GOLD analysis project Ga0302180, IMG submission 200575) | Peat permafrost microbial communities from Stordalen Mire near Abisko, Sweden - I_Palsa_E3_2 | ecosystem: Environmental > Terrestrial > Soil > Palsa > Peat permafrost | place: Sweden...
ATCCAGGCAAGTTCCAGAAGCTCGGCGGCAAGATTCCCAAGGGCGTGCTGATGGTCGGCTCACCCGGTACCGGCAAGACGCTGCTGGCACGCGCGATTGCCGGGGAAGCCAAGGTGCCGTTCTTCACCATCTCCGGCTCCGACTTCGTCGAGATGTTCGTCGGCGTCGGCGCTTCGCGCGTGCGTGACATGTTCGAGCAGGCCAAGAAGCATGCCCCGTGCATCATATTCATCGACGAAATCGATGCCGTCGGACGTCACCGCGGCGCCGGCCTGGGCGGCGGTCACGACGAGCGCGAACAGACCCTGAACCAGCTGCTGGTGGAGATGGATGGTTTCGAAGGCAACGAAGGCATCATCGTCATTGCCGCCACCAACCGTCCCGACGTGCTCGATCCGGCGCTGCTGCGTCCGGGCCGTTTCGATCGTCAGGTCATTGTGCCGCTGCCCGACGTGCGCGGCCGCGAGCAGATCCTGCGCGTGCACATGCGCCGCGTGCCGCTGGGCGACGACGTCAAGCCGGCGCTGATCGCGCGCGGCACCCCCGGTTTTTCGGGCGCGGACCTGGCTAATCTGGTCAACGAGGCGGCGCTGTTCGCGGCGCGGGCCAACCAGCGCCAGGTGTCGATGGAGCAGTTCGAGCGCGCCAAGGACAAGATCATGATGGGCGCTGAGCGGCGCTCGATGGTTATGACCGATGACGAAAAGCGCATGACGGCTTATCACGAGAGCGGTCACGCCATCGTCGGCATCAGCGTGCCGGAGCACGATCCGGTGTACAAGGTCACGATTATTCCGCGCGGTCGTGCCCTGGGCGTCACGCAGTTCCTGCCCGAGCAGGACCGCTATTCATTGAGCAAGCGGCGGCTGGAGAGTTCGATCGCGACGCTGTTCGGCGGCCGCATCGCCGAGGAACTGATCTTCGGAGAGGATGCGGTAACCACCGGCGCGTCGAACGACATCGAGCGCGCCACCGAACTGGCGCGCAACATGGTCACCAAGTGGGGACTGTCCGACCGGCTCGGGCCGCTGACCTACTCGGAGGAGTCGGGCGAGGTGTTCCTCGGCCGCAGCGTTACCCAGCACAAGCAGGTCTCGGATGAAACCGCGCACGCCATCGACGAGGAAGTGCGGCGCGTGATCGAGATGAATTACAAGCGCGCGCGCCAGATCCTGGAGACCAACCTGGACAAGCTGCATACCATGGCCGAGGCGCTCATCAAGTACGAGACGCTGGCCGATGACCAGATCCGAGACATCATGGCCGGCCGCACTCCCAAGCCACCGGAAGGCTGGGACGACACCACTCCGACCACCGGCAGCGGCAAGCCGGCCATCGCACCGGCCGGCACTCCGGCCGACGGCATCGCGCGTCCCGCGGGACAGCACTAAACCGGCCAGCCCACATAAGCATCAGACTACATGGCGCATTTTTCATTATTAAAAATGCGCCATGTAGTCTGATGCTTCTGCGTACTGACACCCGTTTTGCGGTGTCCCACCGCGCCCGCGGGGCGTAGGCAGGAGGACCCGCCGTTGCAATTGCGCTGCGCCGGCCGGGTGCTCGAGCTGGATCGCCCGGTGGTTATGGGCGTGCTCAACGTCACCCCGGATTCGTTCTCAGACGGCGGCCGCTACCTCGATCCGGATGCGGCGCTGGCGCAGGCGGAACGCATGGCGGCCGAGGGCGCCGCGATCATCGACATCGGCGGCGAATCGACGCGGCCGGGCGCGCCGGCGGTGGCTGGCGAGGAACAGCTGCGCCGCGTGCTGCCGGTGATCGAGCGCGTGGCGGCACGGCTGCCGGTGCTGCTGTCGGTGGACACCTCCAATCCGGAAGTCATACGGCGCGCCGGCGCGGCCGGCGCCCATCTGGTCAACGACGTGCGGGCGTTGCGCGCCCCCGGTGCGCTCGAGGCGGTGGCGGCGGGCGAGCTGGGCGTGTGCCTGATGCACATGCGCGGGGAGCCTGCGACCATGCAGGTCGATCCCTACTACGAGGACGTGGTGGCGGAAGTGCAGGCGTTCCTGGCCGAGCGCGTGCACAGCTGCATCGCCGCGGGTATTGCGCGCGAGCGGCTGTGCATCGATCCGGGGTTCGGCTTCGGCAAGCTGGTGGCGCATAATCTGCAACTGCTGCGCGCGCTGGGGCAATTTCAGCGCCTGCAGCTGCCGGTGGCGGTCGGTCTGTCGCGCAAATCGATGCTGGCGGCGCTGGGCGCAAGGGCACAGGAGCGGCTGGCCGGCAGCCTGGCACTGGCGACAATCGCGGTGCTGCACGGCGCGCTCATCGTACGCGCGCACGATGTGGCGGCGACGCTGGACGCGGTGCGCATCGCCAGCGCGGTCAAACGGGGGAGTAGCGGTGGGTAGAGCTTACTTTGGAACCGACGGCATTCGCGGCCGCGTGGGCACCGATCCGATGACGGTGGATTTCGCGCTGCGACTGGCGAGCGCGGCGGCGCGCACCGTGCTCGGCGATGGTGGCACGGTGCTGATCGGCAAGGACACCCGGGTCTCGGGCTATATGTTCGAAGCTGCGCTCGAGGCCGGCTTCGTCGCCGCCGGTGCCAACGTGCTGCTGACCGGACCGTTGCCGACGCCGGCTGTGGCCTACATGACGCGCCACCTGCGCTGCCGGCTGGGCGTGGTGATCAGCGCCTCGCACAACCTGTACGAGGACAATGGCATCAAGTTCTTCGACGGCGAGGGCGCCAAGCTGTCGGATCAGCTCGAGGAGCGCATCGAAGCGCAGCTGTCCACGGTACCGTTGACCTGTGCCTCGCGTGAACTCGGGCGTGCCCGCCGCGTCGACAGCGCGCTGCTGCACTACCAGGAGTTCTGCGGAGGTGTGCTGGCGCAGGGCACCGACCTGTCGGGATTCAAGATCGTGATCGACTGCGCCAATGGTGCGGCTTACAAGGTCGCACCGCGCATCCTCGCCGACCTCGACGCCGATATCGTTCCGATCGGATGCTCGCCCAACGGCCGTAATATCAACGACGGCTGCGGCTCCACGTCGCCGGAACTACTGCAGCTCACGGTGCCGGGAGTGCATGCGCATGTCGGCGTCGCCGTAGACGGCGACGGTGATCGGGTGGTGATGGTGGATCATTTAGGTAGGCTGGTGGACGGGGATCAGCTGCTGTTCGTGATCGCGGCGGCGGCCAAGAGTGCCGGCCACTTGCGCGGGCCGGTGGTCGGAACGGTGATGAGCAACCTCGGCCTGGAGCTGGCGCTGCGCCGGCTTGGGATCGATTTCATACGCGCGCCGGTGGGCGATCGGCACGTGCTTGCCAAGCTCAAGGAAAGCGGCGGCATGCTCGGTGGCGAGACCTCGGGCCATATCCTGACGCTCGATCACACCACGACCGGCGACGGGCTGATCACGGCGCTGCAGGTGCTGAGCATCATGAAGCAGAGCGGCCGCTCGCTGGCCGAACTTGCGGCCGGAATGGACAAGTTGCCGCAGGTGCTGCTGAACGTCGAGGTCGCGCGCCGGTTCGATCCGACCGCGGTGCCGGCGATTGCCGCCGCCGTGCGGCGCATCGAGAAGCAGCTGCAGGGAGAGGGCCGGGTGGTGCTACGCGCGTCGGGCACCGAACCGGTGATCCGCGTCATGGTCGAGGGTCGCGATGCGGCCGAGGTGCGCGCCTGTGCCGATGAGCTGGCCGAGGCGGTCAGGGTGGCAGCGCTGCCGGAGACTGCGCCTACCTGACTACGCGCCATCGGGCCATTGCGGGGGGCAGGCTGCGTGGCTATCATCCGCGCGCCCAAAAACGCCGCGGCACCGTTTTGAGGCACCGGGCCTTTGAGGCACGCCAGGACCACGCCACGGGGGCACATCGTAAGTCATGCGACGCAAACTCGTAGCCGGCAACTGGAAGATGCATGGATCGCGGGCCGACAATGGGCCGCTGATCGAGGCCATCTTGGCGGCCCCGAATCTGGAGAGCGTGGACTGCGTGGTCTGCCCGCCATTCGTCTATCTGGCAGAATTGGCGCGAGTGCTGCGCGGCGCGGCGGTCAAACTCGGGGCGCAAAACGTCTGCGCTGAAGGTCATGGCGCCTATACCGGTGAAGTATCGGCGGCGATGCTCAAGGACGTGGGCTGCGAGTACGTCATCGTGGGCCATTCGGAGCGGCGCGCCCTGTACGGCGAAGACGACGTGCTGGTGGCCCGCAAGTTCGCCGCGGCGCAGTCACGCGGCCTGCTGCCGATCCTGTGTGTCGGCGAGCTGTTGGTCCACCGCGAGGCCGACCGCACGCATGAACACGTAGGCCGGCAGCTCGAAGCGGTGGTGGCGCTGACCGGCATCGGCAGCTTTGCGCACGCGGTGGTGGCGTACGAGCCGGTATGGGCGATCGGCACCGGGCGCACCGCCTCCCCGCAACAGGCGCAGGACGTGCACGCCTTCATCCGGCAGCGGCTGGCGGAGCGGGATGCTAAAATCGCCGCGGATCTGCAGATCCTCTACGGCGGCAGCGTCAAGGCGGGCAACGCCCGTGAGCTGTTTCTACAGGCCGACGTCGACGGCGGTCTGATCGGTGGCGCCTCGCTGAAAGCCGAGGAATTCTTGAGCATCGTGGCCGCGGCGCGCGGCTGAGAGCGGAACCTGAGATGTTGCATACGTTTCTGATGATCATCCATTTCTTTTGCGCTGCCGCCATCGTGGCGCTGGTGCTGCTCCAGCGCGGCAAGGGCGCTGAGGCGGGCGCAGGCTTCGGCGCCGGTGCCTCCGGCACGGTATTCGGCGCCCGCGGCGCGAGTACCGCGCTGTCGCGCGCCACCGCGGTGCTGGCGGCGATCTTCATGGTGACCAGCCTGTCGCTGGCCTACGTGGGGGCCCGCAAGAGCAGCGCTCCGGCGAACAGCCTGCTCGACCAACTGGCGACGCCGAGCACGCCGGCGAACATGCCCACGGTGCCGCGCATCCTCGGCGGCGGCGGCGCCGGTGGAGTGGGCGGCGAGCCCGCAGCGCCGACACCGAGCGCGCCTGCGCAGTCGGGTGCGCCCGCAACGGCGCCGGGCAGCCCGCCAGCGAATCCTGCGCCGGCGACCACTCCCGCCGCGCCGAGCAATCCGGGCCCGAACTGATCGACGCCGACGTGGTGGAATTGGTAGACACACTAGCTTGAGGGGCTAGCGCCGCAAGGTGTGGGAGTTCGAATCTCCCCGTCGGCACCATATGTTCCGTATCGCCTGTTACAATGCGACAACGAAGGGGCGGACCAATGTGCGCGCAAGCGCAACATGCCGCCCCTTTTAATGACGGTGCGCCAATGTTGATGAATTACCTGCCGGTATTGATCTTTCTGGCCATAGCCGCGCTGCTGGCAGCCATGCTGCTCTCCCTGGGATCCGTGCTCGGACGTCTGTCCGCCCGCCATCGCGACGATGCGCAGAAACTGTCGCCCTACGAGTGTGGTTTCGAGCCGTTCGAAGACAACCGCATGAAATTCGACGTGCGTTACTACCTGGTCGCGATTTTGTTCATTATTTTCGACCTCGAGATTGCGTTCCTGTTTCCGTGGGCGGTATCGCTGAATCGCACCGGCGGATTCGGGCTTGCTGTCATGGGCGTGTTTCTGTTCATACTGGTGATCGGGTTCGCCTACGAATGGAAGAAGGGGGCGCTCGAGTGGGATTAGCGGCGCTGGACGCCGAGGGCTTCGCCCAACGCGGCTTCCTGACCACCCAGGTGGACAGCCTGGTGAGCTGGGCACGCACCGGCTCGCTGTGGCCGATGACGTTCGGACTGGCCTGCTGCGCCGTGGAAATGATGCATGCCGGGGCCTCGCGCTACGACCTGGACCGTTTCGGCGTGGTGTTTCGTCCCAGTCCGCGCCAGTCCGATGTCATGATCGTGGCCGGCACGCTGGTCAACAAGATGGCGCCGGCACTGCGCAAGGTCTACGACCAGATGCCCGAGCCGCGCTGGGTGATTTCGATGGGCTCGTGCGCCAACGGCGGCGGCTACTACCACTACTCCTATGCCGTGGTGCGCGGCTGCGATCGAATCGTGCCGGTCGATGTGTACGTGCCGGGCTGTCCGCCGACCGCCGAGGCACTGCTCTACGGCGTGATTCAGCTGCAGCGCAAGATCGAGCGCCAGACCGCGGCCAGCGCCTGATCCACCGCACACAGCAGTCCTGAGGAATCGAGGCTAGTGCCAGCCTACATCGAAGATCTCGCCGCACGGCTCACGGCTGCCCTGGGCGAGCGCATCCGGCGCTACAGCTCGCTGGCCGATGAGGTCGCGATCGAGGTGGCCGGCGAGCAGCTGCTGGAAGTCGCCATCATCCTGCGCGACGATCCGCAGCTGCGCTTCGAACTGCTGATGGATCTGGCAGGGGTGGATTACCTCGACTATGGGCGCGCCGAATGGCGAACCAACTCAGCCACCGCCAGCGGTTTCAGCCGCGGCGTGAACCGCGCCGCCCCGCACACCCTGGCCGGCGACAAGCGCTATGCGGTGGTGTCGCAGCTGCTGTCGATCACCTACAACCAGCGGCTGCGGCTGCGTGTCTGGGCCGGCGACAGCGAGGATCCAATGGTGGATTCGCTGACCGGCATTTGGGCCAGTGCCGAGTGGTTCGAGCGCGAGGCGTTCGATCTGTTCGGCATTCTGTTTCGCGGCCATCCGGACCTGCGCCGGATTCTGACCGACTATGGCTTCATCGGTCACCCGTTTCGCAAGGACTTCCCGCTGATCGGCAATGTCGAGGTGCGTTACGACCCGCAGCTGAAGCGTGTGATCTACCAGCCGGTCAGCATCGAGCCCCGCACGCTGGTGCCGCGCGTGATCCGCCACGACAATCGCTATGACCCGGTGCTGCACGATCACCCGCCGGGGGAACGGGCACCGGTTCCAGGCGTGCCGGGCGCGCCGGGAGGGGATCGTGCCTGAGATCCGCAACCTCACCCTGAACTTCGGCCCGCAGCATCCGGCCGCGCACGGTGTGCTGCGTCTGGTGCTGGAGATGGATGGCGAGACCATTCAGAAGGCCGACCCGCACATCGGGCTGCTGCATCGGGGTACGGAAAAGCTTGCCGAGTCCAAGCCCTTCAATCAGTCGATCGGCTACATGGACCGGCTCGATTACGTGTCGATGATGTGCAACGAGCACGCCTACGTAACGGCGATCGAGCGCCTGCTGGGCATCACACCACCGCCGCGCGCGCAGTACATCCGCGTCATGTTCGACGAGATCACCAGGGTCCTGAATCACCTGATGTGGCTCGGCGCACACGGCTTGGATATCGGCGCCATGACCGTGTTCCTGTTCTGCTTTCGCGAACGCGAGGACCTGATGGACTGCTACGAGGCGGTGTCCGGCACGCGCATGCACGCGACCTATTACCGCCCGGGCGGCGTCTACCGCGACCTGCCCGCGGCCATGCCGCGCCACCAGCCCTCACGCTGGCGCAGTCAAAAGGAGGTCGATCGGCTTAACGCACAGCGCACCGGCTCGCTGCTGGATTTCATCCAGGCGTTCACCGATAAATTCCCGGGACGGGTCGATGAATACGAGACGCTGCTGACCGACAACCGCATCTGGAAACAACGCACGGTGAATATCGGGGTGGTATCACCCGAACGCGCACTGCAGCTCGGGTTCTCGGGGCCCATGCTGCGTGGCTCGGGCGTGGAATGGGATCTGCGCCGCAAGCGACCGTATGAGGTGTATTCGGCGCTGGAGTTCGACATACCGGTCGGGGTCAACGGCGATTGCTACGACCGCTACCTGGTACGGGTGGCCGAGATGCGCCAGTCCAATCGCATCATTCGCCAGTGCGTGGACTGGCTGCGCGCCAATCCGGGCCCGGTCATGGTCGATGATCGCAAGGTGCGTGCGCCCAGCCGTGAACACATGAAGAGCGACATGGAGTCGCTGATTCATCATTTTAAATTCATGACCGAAGGCTACTGTGTGCCCGAGGGCGAGACCTATGCCGCGGTGGAGGCGCCGAAGGGTGAATTCGGCATCTACCTGATTTCGGACGGCGCCAACAAGCCCTACCGCGTCAAGTGCCGCGCGCCCGGCTTCGTACATCTGGCCTCGCTCGGGGAGATGGTGCGCGGACACATGCTGGCGGACGTGGTGGCGGTGATCGGCACCCAGGACATCGTGTTCGGCGAGGTCGATCGCTGATGACCCAGGCGCAGGGCAACGCGAGTCTGCTGTCCGGGCACACGCGCGAGGAAATCGATCACTGGGTGGCGAAATTTCCGCCGGGGCGACAGCGGTCGGCGGTGCTGTCGGCGCTGCGCGCGGCGCAGGAACAGAACCACGGTTTTCTGACGCCGGAGCTCATGGATGCGGTGGCGGAATACCTTAAGCTGCCGCCGATCCAGGTGTACGAGGTCGCGAGCTTCTACTCGATGTTCGAGACCCGTGCCTGCGGCCGTCATCATGTCAGCGTGTGCACCAACATTTCCTGCATGCTGCGCGGCGGGGAGGACATCCAGGCCCACGTCGAGCGTAAGCTCGGTATTCGCGCCGGTCAGAGCACGCCGGATGGCCGCATCTTTCTCAAGCGCGAAGAGGAGTGCCTGGCGGCATGCACCGGCGCCCCGATGATGATGGTTGATCACGTCTACCACGAGCATCTGACGCCTGAGACGGTCGATCAGATCCTCGATGCGCTCGAGTGAGCGGGCAACGACTGGGAAGCGAATATGGGTGCCTGGGACGATAAGCTGAATTTCACCTGCTTCGAGTCGCTCAAGTATGAACGGCCGTGGACGCTCGAGACCTATGCCCGCATCGGCGGCTACGATGCGTGGAAGAAGCTGCTGGCCGAGAAGACGCCGCGCGAGCAGGTGATCGAGCAGGTCAAGGCCTCGGGGCTGCGCGGCCGCGGCGGTGCGGCGTTCCCGGTGGGCGTGAAGTGGAGCTTCATGCCGCGCAACGCCACCATGCAGAAGTACGTGCTGTGCAACTCCGATGAGAGCGAGCCCGGCACCTGTCACGACCGCGATATCCTGCGCTATAACCCGCACTCGCTGATCGAGGGCATGGCCATCGGCGGCTACTGCATGAATGCCACCGTGGGCTACAACTATATTCGCGGTGAATTCCTCGGCGAGCCGATCCCGCGCTTCGAGGCAGCGCTGAAAGAAGCCTACGATGCAGGCCTGTTGGGCAAGAACATCCTCGGATCCGGGGTGGACTTCGACCTGCATACCTTCGTCGGTGCCGGGGCCTATATCTGCGGCGAGGAGACGGCGCTGCTCGATTCGCTCGAGGGCAAGACCGGCAAGCCGCGTTTCAAGCCGCCGTTTCCAGCCGCGTTCGGCCTGTACGGCATGCCGACCACGATCAACAACACCCAGAGCTACGCCTCGGTACCGACCATCCTGAGAAAGGGTGCGCAGTGGTTTGCAGACCTCGGGCCGAAGAATTCGGGCGGCACGGTGATCTTTTCGGTCTCGGGCCATGTGGCCAAGCCTGGCAATTTCGAGGTGCCGCTGGGTATCCCGTTTGCCGAGCTGCTCGCGCTGGCAGGCGGGATCTGGAAAGGTCGGCAGATCAAGGCCGTCATCCCGGGTGGCTCCTCGGTGCCGGTGGTGCCGGGCGAGATCATGCTCAAGACCAACATGGACTACGACTCGCTCAAGGCGGTGGGCTCGAGCATCGGATCGGCGGCGGTGATCGTGATGGACGAGACCACCTGCATGGTCAGGACACTCGAGCGCCTGGCGCGTTTTTACATGGCGGAGTCCTGCGGCCAGTGCACCCCGTGCCGCGAAGGCACCGGCTGGCTCGACCGCACGCTCAAGCGCATCCTTGACGGCAACAGCCAGCGCGAGGAGCTGGGTCTGCTGCTCGACGTGGCCAATCGCATCGAGGGTCACACCATCTGCGGGCTGGGCGACGCCGCGGCGTGGCCGGTGCAGAGTTTCCTCAAGCATTACCGTCACGAATTCGAGTACATGATCGATCACGGCGGACGCAGCATCGTCGACGCCGCACGGCAGGCCGCATGAGCGAGGAATTCGTCAACATCGAAGTCAACGGCGTGCCGATGAAGGCGCGCAAGGGCGAGAACATCATTCGCGCGACCGATCGCGAAGGGGTGTATGTGCCCAGGTTCTGCTACCACGACAAGTTGCCGGTGGCAGCCAACTGCCGCATGTGCCTGGTGGAGGTCGAGAAGGCACCCAAGCCGTTGCCAGCCTGCGCCACGCCGGTGGCCGAGGGCATGAAGATCTTCACCACTTCCGTCAAGGCCATCGGTGCCCAGCGCTCGGTCATGGAATTCCTGCTGATCAACCATCCGCTGGACTGCCCGATCTGCGATCAGGGCGGGGAGTGCGAACTGCAGGATCTGGCAGTCGGCTTCGGCCGCGACATCTCACGTTTCGTCGAGCGCAAGCGCTCGGTCAAGGACAAGAACCTGGGTCCGCTGGTGTCCACCGACATGACGCGCTGCATACACTGCACGCGCTGTGTGCGCTTCGGCCAGGACATCGCCGGTATCCAGGAGATGGGCGCTACCGGGCGCGGTGAGAACATGGAGATCGGGACTTTCATCGAGCACAGCGTGGATCATGAACTGTCGGGCAACATCATCGATCTGTGCCCGGTGGGCGCGCTCAACAGCAAGCCATTCCGCTACCGCGGCCGTGGCTGGGAAATGACGCAGGTGCCGCTGATCTCACCGCACGATGGCGTGGGTACGCAGCTCTATGGCCACGTGCTGCGCGGACGGCTGATGCGCGTGGTGCCGCGGCCGTGCGAGGAGATCAACGAGACCTGGATCGCCGACCGGGATCGCTTCAGCTACGAAGGTGTCTACAGCGAAGATCGGCTGCTGGCGCCGCAGCTGCGGCAGGCCGATGGCAGCTGGCGCGAAGTTGAATGGGACGTCGCGCTGGCTGCGGCGGCGCAGGGGCTCAGAGGCGTCGCGCGCGAAGCGCCGGGTGTGGGCCTGCTGGCTCACCCGTCGAGCACGCTCGAGGAACTGTATCTGCTGGCGCGCCTGGCCGAGGGCCTGGGCAGCGCCAATATCGATCACCGGCTGCGGCAGCGGGATTTTCGCGATCAGGCGTCCGATGCGCTCGCGCCGGGCCTCGGAGTGGCGATCGCCGAGATCGACAAGCTCGATGCGCTGCTGGTGGTGGGCTCCAATCTGCGGCACGAGGTGCCGATCCTCGCGCACCGCGTGCGCAAGGCGAGCCTGCGCGGCGCGCGCATCAGCTTCATCAATCCGATGCGCTTCGATTACTTTTTCGCGGTCGCACACAGCGTGCTGTCGCCGCCGGCGCACCAGGTCGCGGACCTGGCCGCGGTGCTGACGGCGGCGCTCGACGGCGCCAGTGCGCCGGTGCAGCTCGGCGAGCTGCTGGCCGGTGTGGCGCCGACCGAGCACCATCGCGCCATCGCCGCAACGCTCAGGAGCGGCGAGCGTCGTGCCATCTGGCTCGGCGCGCTGGCCGCGCGCAGCAGCCGCTACAGTGAGCTGCGGGCACTGGCGCGTGCCCTGGCGGCGGCGAGCGGCGCCAGCTACGGCGAACTGGCCGAGGGCGGGAATGCGGCCGGGGCCTATCTGGCCGGCGCGGTGCCTCACCGCAGTGCCGGCGGTGCGGTGCGCGCCGTTGCCGGCCGCACCGCACGGCAGATGCTCGAGCAGACGCTGCCCGGCTACCTGCTGCTCAATACCGAGCCATGGGCGGACGCGGCGCTGCCGGGCGTGCTGACTACCGTGTCGCGCGCGCGCTGCGTGGTGGCGCTCAGTGCCTACGCGAGCGAGGAGATGCGGCGCGCGGCGCACATCCTGCTGCCGGCGGGCACGTTCGCCGAGACCTCGGGCACCTACGTGAACCTGGAAGGCCGCTGGCAGAGCCAGGGCGGGGCGGCGAAGCCCCTGGGCGTGTCGCGCCCGGCCTGGAAGATCCTGCGCGTGCTCGGCAATCTGCTGGACCTGCCCGGATTCGACTACCAGTCGTCCGAGCAGGTGCGCGATGAGCTCAAGTCGCGGCTGGAAGTTGCGCGCCCGCCCTCGCTTCACGCCCCCGCCGCGCTGCAGGCGGCAGCCACCGACTCGGTGCTGGACCTGCCGATGTACCAGATCGACCCGGTGCTGCGCCGCGCAGCGCCGCTGCTGCGCACACGCGAGGGACGCTCGAGCATGCAGCTCTACGGAGGTGCGGCGTGAGCGCGCTGGGCGATCTGTGGGGGCAGCTGCCGGGCTACCTGCACTCGACGCTGATCACGCTGCTGCTGTGCATCGTGCTGATCCTCTCGGTCGCCTACCTGACATTGTGGGAGCGCAAGGTCATCGGCTGGATGCAGATGCGCATCGGCCCCAATCGCGTGCGCATCTTCGGGTTGCTGCCGGGCATGGGCCAGCCGTTCGCCGACGTCATCAAACTGCTGATCAAGGAGATCGTGATCCCGGCGCGCGCCAACAAGATCCTGTTCCGGCTCGCCCCCGCGATCACTCTGATTCCCGCCTTCGCCGCCTGGGCGGTGGTGCCGATCGCGCCCAACTATGCGATCGCCAATGTCGATGCCGGCCTGCTGTACGTACTGTCGCTGACCTCGATGGGCGTGTACGGCGTGATACTTGCCGGCTGGTCGTCAAATTCAAAATACGCCTTCCTGGGCGCCATGCGTTCGGCGGCGCAAATGGTCGCCTATGAAATCGCGATGGGGTTTGCGCTGGTCGGGGTGCTGATGGCGGCCGGAAGCCTGAACCTAGGCGTCATCGTCACGCAGCAGCACGGCGGGCTGCTGGCCTGGAACTGGTTCTGGCTGCTGCCGCTGCTGGTGGTGTATTTCATCTCCGGTATTGCCGAAACCAATCGCGCGCCGTTCGACGTGGCCGAGGGCGAATCGGAGATCGTCGCCGGATTTCACGTGGAATATTCCGGCATGGCGTTCGCGCTGTTCTTTCTGGCCGAATACGCCAACATGATCCTGATCGCCGGCCTGACCGCGGTGTTCTTCTTCGGTGGCTGGCTCAGCCCGCTGGATGGCTATCCGTGGTGGCTCGGCGGCACCAGCATCCTGGCCCTGCCGGGCACCCACTGGCTGGTCCTCAAGCTGTTCGCGCTGCTGTTCCTGTTTCTGTGGTTTCGCGCCACCTTTCCGCGCTACCGCTACGACCAGATCATGCGACTGGGATGGAAGTTTCTCATCCCGGTGACGCTGGTGTGGATCGCAGTGGAAGCACTGATGAGCTGGTATCACGTCGGTCCCTGGAAACTTTAGACATGGCCATCGCCAATCCGATCAAGACTTTCATGCTGACCGAGCTGCTGGCGGGGCTGTCGGTCACTGCGCGTTCGCTGTTTCGGCGCAAGGTCACGGTGCAGTACCCGGAGGAGAAGACGCCGCAGTCGGTGCGCTTTCGTGGACTGCACGCGCTGCGGCGCTACGCGAACGGTGAGGAACGCTGCATCGCCTGCAAGCTGTGCGAGGTGGTGTGCCCGGCGCTGGCGATCACGATCGATTCCGATGTGGCCGCTGACGGCACACGCCGCACCACCCGCTACGATATCGATCTGTTCAAATGCATCTACTGCGGCTTCTGCGAGGAAGCCTGCCCGGTCGATGCGATCGTCGAGACACGAATTCATGAATATCACATGGAGCATCGGGGCGAGAACATCATGACCAAGGATAAGCTGCTCGCGGTCGGGGAACGCTACGAGGCGATGATCGCCGCCGATAAGAGCGCCGACGCGCGCTATCGCTGAAAGCTTAAGGGAGCTGTCATGCTGCCGCTGATCCTGTTCTACATTTTTGCCACCGTGCTGGTGCTGGCGGCCGTGGCGGTGATCGTGTCGCGCAATCCGGTGTACTCGGCGCTGAGCCTGGTGCTGTGTTTCGTGACCTCAGCGGCGATCTGGCTGCTGATCGAGGCCGAGTTCCTGGCCATAGTGCTGGTGCTGGTGTACGTCGGCGCGGTCATGGTGCTGTTCCTGTTCGTGGTCATGATGATCGACATCGATCTGGAGGAGCTGCGTGCCGGGTTCACGCGCTTCGCCTGGCTCGGGTGGATCGTGGCCGGTGTCATCGTGCTCGAAATTGCAGGCGTAGTGCTGACACACAAACTGGGCATCGATGTGACACGCGGCGCGGCGCCGCTGCCGGCCAACTACAGCAATACCCAGGAGCTGGGTGCGCTGCTGTACGGCCGCTACGCCTACCCGTTCGAGATTGCTGCCATGGTGCTGCTGGTGGCCATCGTTGCGGCGATCGCGCTGACGCTGCGCCACCGACCCAATCTAAAGGCGCAGAACATCGGGCGCCAGGTGGCGGCGCGGGCCAGCGAGCGCGTGCGGCTGGTGAAGATGGATTCCGAGCATCGCGAATGATCACCCTGGCGCATCTACTGACGCTTTCGGCGGTGCTGTTTGCGCTGTCGGTGGCCGGTATCTTCCTCAACCGCAAGAATGTGCTGCTGCTGCTGATGTGCATCGAGCTGCAGCTGCTGGCCGCGAACTTCAACTTCGTCGCCTTCTCGCGCTACCTGGGGCAGCTCGACGGCCAGATCTTCGTGTTTTTCGTGCTGACGGTGGCAGCCGCCGAGTCGGCGATCGGCCTGGCGATCCTGGTGGTGCTGTTCCGCGAGCGGCGCAGCATCAACGTCGAGGAACTCGACCAGCTACGGGGTTGAGTACGCCAATCATGAATCAGACGCTGTTGCTTGCCATCCCGATGCTGCCGCTGGTTGCCGCGCTGATCGCCGGGCTGGCCGGAAAGGCGATCGGTCGCGCCGGGGCGGCTGCGGTCACGATCGGCGCGGTAGCTGCTTCCTGCGTGTTGTCGTGCGTAGTGCTCAAGCAGATGCTGCTGGACCAGGTACCGACTTACGACGGCACGGTCTATACCTGGCTCATCAGCGACGGCGTGCGCATGCAGGTGGGGTTCCTGATCGACCGCTTGGGCGCACTCATGATGGTGGTGGTGACCTTCGTGTCGTTGTGCGTGCATGTCTACACCATCGGCTACATGCAGGACGATCCGGGCTACCAGCGCTTCTTCGCCTATATCTCGCTGTTCACGTTCTCGATGCTGATGCTGGTGATGGCGAATAATTTCATGCAGCTGTTCTTCGGCTGGGAAGCGGTCGGCGTAGTGTCCTACCTGCTGATCGGCTTCTGGTACACCCGGCCGACGGCGATCTTCGCCGGCCTGAAGGCGTTCCTGGTCAATCGGGTGGGGGACTTCGGCTTCGTGCTCGGAATTGCCGGGGTGCTGTATTACACCGGTTCCATGGACTACCAGCCGGCATTCACAGCCGCCCCGGAGATCGCCACCCGCACTCTCACGCTGTTGCCCGGCCATGCCTGGTCGGCACTGACGGTGATCTGCATCTGCCTGTTCGTCGGCGCCATGGGCAAGTCAGCGCAGATACCGCTGCACGTGTGGCTGCCGGACTCGATGGAAGGCCCGACGCCGATTTCGGCATTGATCCACGCCGCCACCATGGTCACCGCGGGCATCTTCATGGTGGCACGCATGTCGCCGCTGTTCGAGTACTCGCCCACCGCGCTGTCGTTCGTGCTGGTGATCGGGGCCACGACCGCGCTGTTCATGGGCTTTCTGGGCATCGTCAACAACGACATCAAGCGTGTCATCGCCTATTCGACGTTGTCGCAGCTGGGATATATGACGGTCGCGCTGGGAGTGTCCGGCTACAGCGTCGCGATCTTTCACCTGATGACGCACGCGTTCTTCAAGGCGCTGCTGTTCCTTGCCGCCGGTGCGGTCATCATCGCCATGCACCACGAGCAGGACATGCGCAAGATGGGCGGCCTGCGCCACCGCATGCCGGTGACCTATTGGACCGCGCTGATCGGCGCCCTGGCGCTGATCGGCACGCCGTTCTTTTCCGGATTTTATTCCAAGGATGCACTGATCGACGCGGTGCATGCTTCACAGCGCTACGGGGCCGGTTACGCCTACTGGTGCGTGCTGCTGGGCGTGTTCGTGACCGCGCTGTATACGTTCCGCATGATTTTCATGACCTTCCATGGCCCAGAGCGCTTCGACGATCATACGCGCGAGCACTTTCACGACGTCGGCTGGGATATGAAGGCGCCGCTGGTCGCGCTGGCGATTCCATCGCTGATCATCGGCTACCTGACGGTCGAACCGATCCTGTTCGGTGGCTATTTCGGAAGCGCGATCAAGGTGCTCGAACAGCATGACGTGGTAGCGGAACTCAGGGCCGAATGGCGCGGACCGGCGGCGTTCGCACTGCGCTCGGTGCTGTCGGCTCCGGTCTGGCTCGCCGCGCTGGGCGTGTTCAGCGCCTGGTGGTGCGTGCTCAAGCGGCCGCAGATAGGCGAGGTGCTGCGTGAGCGCTTCAGCGGGCTGTATCGGGTGCTGGTCAACAAATACTATTTCGACTGGTTCAACGAAAACGTGCTGGTACCCCTGGCACGTGCTCTCGGCGTGCTGCTGTGGCGCGGGGGCGATCAGGCGCTGATAGACGGGGCGCTGGTCAATGGCTCAGCCGAGGCGGTGGGCCGGCTGGCCGGCGCGACGCGGCTGCTGCAGAGCGGATTTCTGTATTCGTATGCCTTCTGGATGATCATCGGCCTGGCGGTGTCGCTGGGCTGGTTCCTGATGCACATCTAAGGCGAAGGTCCTCAAAGGCATGCACCAATTCGGTTGGCTCTCAGTCGTGATCTGGCTGCCGGTCGCGGGCGGCCTTACGACGCTGGCGTTCGGCGATCAGCATGCCCGCCAGGCGCGTTGGGCTGCGCTCGTGACCTCGCTGTTGACGCTGGGCGCGTGCGTGCACCTGTACGCCGACTTTGCCAACGGCACCGCACAGTTCCAGTTCATCGAGCGCGTCTCATGGATACCGGCGCTGAACTCGCAGTATTACATCGGCGTTGACGGCATATCGCTGCCGCTGATCCTGCTGACTGCTTTCATGACCGTTCCGGTGGTCATCGCCGGCTGGTCGGTGGTCGATAAGCGCCCGGCGCAGTACTACGCGGCGTTCCTGATCATGGAAGGCCTGATGATCGGCGTGTTCTCGGCCATGGATTCGCTGCTGTTCTATTTCTTCTGGGAAGCGATGCTGATCCCGATGTTCGTGATCATCGGAGTCTGGGGCGGCCCGCGGCGCGTGTATGCCACGCTTAAGTTCTTCCTCTACACCTTCCTGGGTTCGGTGCTGATGCTGGTGGCGCTGATCTACCTGTATCTCAAGGCCGGCGATTACAGCATCGCGGCCATGCAGCAGCTGCCACTGACACTGGCGCAGCAGCGCTGGATCTTCCTGGCGTTCCTGCTGGCGTTTGCGGTCAAGGTGCCGATGTGGCCGGTGCATACCTGGCTGCCCGACGCACACGTCGAGGCGCCTACCGGCGGCTCGGTGATCCTGGCGGCGATCATGCTGAAGATGGGCGGCTATGGCTTGCTGCGCTTCAGCCTGCCGATGACACCCGATGCCAGCCGTGAACTGGATTGGCTGATCGTTTCGCTGTCGCTGATCGCGATCGTCTACATCGCGTTCGTCGCCCTGGTGCAGCAGGACATGAAGAAACTGGTCGCGTACTCCTCGATCGCGCACATGGGTTTCGTGACGCTGGGCGCGTTCCTGGTGTTCTATATCGTGGCGGCTACCGGCTCGGCCAAGGGTGCCATCAACGGTCTGGATGGCGCCGTGGTGCAGATGATCTCGCATGGCTTGATTTCCGGCGCGCTGTTCCTGTGCATTGGGGTGATGTACGACCGGCTGCACACCCGCGACATCAACGCTTATGGCGGCGTGATCAACGTGATGCCAAAGTTCGGCGCTCTGATGGTGCTGTTCGCACTCGCCAACTCCGGGTTGCCAGGTACCTCGGGTTTCATCGGCGAGTTCCTCGTCATTCTGGCAAGCTTCAAGGCCAGTTTCTGGTTCGCGTTGCTGGCGGCCAGTATCCTGGTGGTGGGCGCGGCCTATAACCTATGGCTGGTCAAGCGCGTGATCTTCGGTCCGGTGGCGAACGACCAGGTTGCGAAGATGCAGGATCTGAATCCGCGCGAATTTCTGGTGCTTGGCGTGCTGGCGCTGGCGGTGCTGCTGCTCGGCGTCTGGCCGGCGCCGCTGCTGAACATGATGGAAGCTTCGGTGCAGCATCTGTTGCAGCAGATCCTGACCAGCAAAATCCCGGGGGCGGCATGATGCCTGGCGCGCTGCCAAGCGGTTCGTTGGCGCTGGCGATACCGGAGATCTGGCTCGCGGGCTCGGCTTGCCTGATTCTGCTGTGCGACGTTTATTTCGGGGCCAGCCGGCGCAGCCTGACCGCGACCCTGACCATGCTGGCGCTGACGATCGGCGTGGCGTTGACCGGCCAGTACGGGCTCAGCACGCAGCGCTTCCTGCTGTTCAACGGCCTGTACGTGGCCGACCCGCTGGCGGGGTTTCTGAAAATGGCCGCCTTCGTCGCCATGGCGACCGCAATATTTTATTCGCAGGACTACCTGGAACAGCGCGCTATCAGGGGAGGGGAGTACTACGTGCTGTGCCTCACGGCGCTGCTCGGTATTTTCGTCCTGATCTCGGCCAACAGTCTGCTGACGGTCTATCTGGGCATCGAACTGCTGTCGCTGTCGCTGTATGCGCTGGTGGCCTTCGATCGCGATTCGGGGATCGCAGCCGAGGCGGCGACCAAGTACTTTGTACTTGGAGCCATCGCCTCCGGCATATTGCTTTACGGCATGTCGATGCTCTACGGCCTGACCGGAACTCTCGACCTGGATCAGCTCAGCACCATCGTGCGCACCGGGCCCGACGCCGCGCTGATCATTGGCGTGGCGTTCGTGGTGGCCGCAATCGCGTTCAAATTCGGCGCCGTGCCGTTTCACATGTGGGTGCCCGACGTGTATCAGGGTGCCCCCACCAGCGTGACGCTGTACATCGCCACGGTGTCGAATCTCGGCTCGTTTGCACTGATCCTGCGCTTGCTCGCGCACGGGCTGGCCGGGACACCTGCGATCTGGACGCAGATGCTGATGGCGGTCGCGGTACTGTCGCTGCTGGTTGGCAACCTGGGTGCGATCGCGCAGACCAATCTCAAGCGCATGCTGGCTTACTCAGCTATTGCCAACGCCGGCTTCGTGCTGCTCGGCTTCGGCAGCGGCGTCAATGCCGGCTACCAGGCAGCGCTGAATTTTACGATTGCGTACGTGATCACGACCCTGGCGTCGTTCGGAATGATTCTAATGCTGAGCCGCAGCGGCTTCGAGCACGACGAGATCGCGGATTTCAAGGGACTCTCGAGCCGCGATCCGCTGCTTGCCGCGATGATGCTGGCGCTGATGTTCTCCACCGCGGGCGTGCCGCCGTTCATCGGCTTCTGGGCCAAGCTGTGGATCATCCAGGCGCTGCTTGGCAGCAGGCATGCGGGGCTCGCAACTTTCGCGGTGCTGATCTCGGTGGTGGGTGCGTTCTACTACCTGCGGGTGGTGTGGTACATGTACTTTGAGGCCGCGGGTGACCGGCCGGTACCGGAAGCGCGGCCACGCATGCGCTTCATCCTGCTGCTCAATACCGCGGCGGTTACCATCATGGGGCTGCTGCCCAATGCGTTGCTGCGGATATGCGAGCGGGTGCTGCCCTGAGACTGGTCCATAAGTGACTGAACAATAAGAGCTAATATCTTGAAGCGCTGCGAGTGAAAGGCAGGATCTGCCGTCGCGACGCCGCCGCCGCGAGCTGCGATTGCCTGCAGCCGCGCCCCGGGAAAATGATTGAATAGTTCGCTGATTCCCGGCGCGCGTGGTGTAGAATGCGCGGCCTCCTGGTGCGGGGTGGAGCAGTCTGGCAGCTCGTCGGGCTCATAACCCGAAGGTCGCAGGTTCAAATCCTGCCCCCGCTACCAATTCTAACTCCTTGATTTATAAGTAGTTTATTATTGCTTGACCACCCGACAGAATCGAAGCGCGCCCCTACGCGCCCATCTCGACTGAAAACCGTCCCGTGACCACCGAGCATTTCCCGTACCAGCTCGCGCTCCTCCGCGGAGTGCTAGCTCTTGTGCTGCCTAAGTTTTTCACCACCGAGGTGTAGCGCTCTGCTGTCAGATCAAAGGACTGCACATAGCCAGGGTCGCGACAGGACAGGGACCGCACTACGTTGCGGCGGCCCTCGCATTGGGTGACGAGCCGGCGCGACGCAGTGAAGAATCCGCCCGTTGATTCCCCGAAAGCCTACGTTTGCGGGAATCAGATCCTGATCCGTGCGGGCTCCCTTGGGTCCCACAAGCTGCTTAAGATTTCATCTCACCCTTGATGAAAGCCAGCAAATCAGCGTTGACGCGCTCCGGATCGATGATCGCAATACCGTGGGCGCCGCCTGGGTAGACCTTGAGGATCGCGTGCGGAACGATAGAGGGTACGCGGCGCGCGGTCGGGCCGATTGGCACGATCTGATCGTCTTCGCAATGCAGGACCAGTAGCGGCTTATCGCACTTGGCGATATCGGCAGTGTAGTCGAGCTCCCAGCTGTAGGTGGTTTCATACTGAGCCTTGGCACTACCGAGCAGGCCCTGAAACCAGAACAAGTCGCGCATGCCCTGAGTTGCGGGGGAATTTGGGCGATTCGTGCCGAAGAAGGGTGCCGACAGCTCCTTGTAGAAGGATGAGCGATCGTGTGCGACTCCGGCACGGATGCTGTCGATAACAGATTTCGGAACGCCCCCGGGTACCCCCTCCTTCTGCAGCATCACCGGTACGATCGTATCGAGCAGCACCATCTTTGAAACGCGCGAGGTCCCGTGACGTGAGATATAGCGCGCCAACTCACCGCCGCCGGTCGAATGCCCAACTAGGACCGCGTCGCGAAGATCGAGACCGTTCATAATGGCATCCAGATCGTCCGCCCAGGTGTCGACGTCGTTTCCGGAACCAGGTTGATCGGAGTAGCCGTTACCCCGCCGGTCGTGGGCGACCGTTCGGTAACCTTTGCTGTTGAAGAAAAGCATTTGTGCTTCCCATGCAGCCCCGGTCAATGGCCAGCCGTGCGAGAAGACGATAGGTGGGCCCTTGCCCCAATCACGATAGTAGATCTCGGTACCGTCACGGGCTGCGATCTTCGGCATGGATGTCTCCTTAATTTGTTGGGCGGCCGACGCAAAGCCATTCCAGCGCTCACTAGAGCGCGACGCTGGACGGAAAATGCGAAAGGCCACTCTCCGGCGACATGCTGTGAATGTCAATGAGGAGTGGCCGTTGCATCCTGACGTCAGCCGCTCAGGCCGCGCCTCGGTTCAGCTAAACGGCTATCGCATCGGCTGCAGGTGGAAAAAAATCTCGTGGGAATTTCGATGCCTAGAATTCAGAATCATGCCCCCGCTACCAACGAATTTTGTAAGGTCTCAGGCCTTCGTTGACACGCTGGCCGATGTTTTCGTTGGCAGGAGCCGCTCGTAGGGCGTCTGCCCATTGAGGGCTCCATGGGGCCGGTGGTAATTGTAATAGTCCTCCCATTCGCGCAGCTTGTCATTGAACAGGTGGATGTCGTTGCCGATGCGGTTCTTGTCGAGCAGTCGATAAAACCCCTGCTCATCGACGCGATGTGAGCGCTCGACCTAGCCGTTCAGGCGTGGGGTTCTCGGCCGGATGTAGACATGGCGGACGTCCTGTTGCTCCAGGTGCCAGTGGAAGTTGGACTGGAACTCTGCGCCGTTGTCCGTCTGGATTACGAGCACCCTGAGGGAAGCCGCCGGATGACCTCGTCCACGAAGCTGATAGCCGACTTTTGATTGCAGACGTCGTAGATCTTGAGCACACGAATACGCGTGCAGTCATCGATGGCCGTGAACTGATAGAGGCGCTTCGCTAGGACCGGATCTTCTGCCTCATTGTCGATGGCGAGCCGAACGCCTCGGACATTCCGGGGCGGCAAGACTAAGAGTGCTTCCCCCGGCGCTGCGCTTTGTCCTGCGCGTCGACGACACGCTGAGCGATAGGCGGAGCGAACCGGTCGCAGCGGATGCGCGACCCGGGAAGGATGGCAAGCACAGCGCCAAGCTGAAGCTGATCGCGGCCTGCTGATGATGCGCAGGCTCGCGGGCGACCAACATCCCGATTTTGCATGGAGCGGGCTCTGCTTGGCGACCCTGCAGATCGAGCAGCATGATTATTCGCAGACGCTGGCGACCGCACGCGAGGGGGCTGACATCTACACGAGTGCGCAGTCAGCCACTCATTGGTTGACCGCCGCCGCGAGAAGCGCCGAGGGTGCAGCGCTCACTGGGCTCGGCCGCTACGCGGAGGCAGAAAAGGTGCTGACCGCAAGCCATGAGACGCTCAGCAATGATGAAGGGGCGCTGCCCCTCTATCGGATCCTGAACCAGCGTCATCTCAACAGACTTCATCGGCGTGAGAAGGCGCGGCGCCATTCGACAGCAGCGGGAGCCGCTGCGGACCGCAGATGATCGTCTCGAAGTTACATAATTATCTGGGATTTAAAATTGCAGTTCGGCAGCTAATGTGGTAATTCCAGCCATGCGCTGTTATCGGGCAACCCGTCGCCCCGGTGCAGTTTCATAACTTTAAATATTTTTTGCGCCGGACCGCGAAAGAACAATGACAACGATTTTGGGGACGGACCGCCAGGTCACCAGTGAAGGGAAGACATGCGACACCATACTCAAGCCCGCACTCCGAAAGCTATCCGCAACGTGATTCGCCAAGCCTCCATGGCCCGCATGCTCGCGGCCGCGGCGCTATTTTTTGCTTTTGCACGGGCCGAGGCCGATCAGCTGACGGTTACCGCCGCCAACTGGTACAAAAATGCCGTGTACAATATTCAGATCAATTCGAGCAAATCGAACCCGCCGACGCCGGTCATCCCCGGCACGACCACAGCGATCAATTCAACCACGGACGCGGGTACGCATGGCAATTTCGATGCGCTCGTCTGGGTAACCAACTCGTATTGCAATTCGCGCGACCTGATCGTTGCCGATGCTTCGAAACAAATGATCGTGCGCTACCAGGGCGCGTCGACCGTGGCGGGTTGTTATACCCCGCCGCCTCCCCCGCCAGGCGGCACACCGCTGACCATTAGCCCCACGGCCCAAACCGTATTCGCGTATAGCACCAGTACCAAGCCCGGTCCGCGGTTCCCCAACGGCCTTTCGGCCGACGCCTATGGCAATTTGTTCGCCATCTCCTCGGCCATCGTGGGTAGCTACGCCGGCGTCTGGGCATTGCCTTTCGACGCCACGAACGGCAAATATGACATCGCTCCCGTCCTGATCGACAAGACTTTCGGGGGAACAAACACCAAAAGGCTCGTGGAGACCGTGGTCGCCAGCCAGGGTACATCACTGTGGAACATCGGCGACTTGCTGGTGCTAATAGACGATTGGACCAGCACCACGACCACCACGAAGACTTCCAAGGGGACCACCACGACCACCACCTGGTCGACCACCGCGCGCGTCAACCGTTACGCCGCGACCAGTATCTACGGCGGTGCCGGCACTCCTGGCCCGATCAGTAGCGGTCTGTCGCTGAGCGGACCAACCACGGTAGCGATCCCGACTTCGGCGTTTATCGCGCTCTTTAAGCAATTGAAAATCACGCAGCCCAGCTGGCCATTTTTTTCCTTCTTCAATGACGCGCTGTTCGGCATGGATCTGCTGCCCGCCACGACGCCCTCCGCCCACACCGGAGTGCTGTTCACCACTGGTGGCGGGATAATCGCCCAATTCGATACGGTGCAGAACACTTTCCTCACCACCAACTATGCGAATCTCCCAGGGGCCATCCTGCAGAAGGTAAGAGTCGGCCTCTTCTCGAACGTACCCCTTGCGTTCGTGACCCAGGTGCTCAGCGGATCCACGTTGCAGGGGCAGATCCTGGTGCTGGGCGCTCCAATCTCCGGGAAGAATAACCAGGTGGGGGTCGTCACGAGTGGGGTAATCGAGCCTGTAGGCCTGGCGGTGGTGCAGTCGGGCTCGCAGACCGTGCCCCCTAATCAACCCTTTGTACCCTTCACCCTTGCTCCGTTGGGCGCCACTCTGCTCAGCATGACAATCGATAACCTTGGCACCGGCACGCTGAGTGGCGTCTCCACGCAAACTCTATGCGAGGTGCAGCCTGACCCGCGCGTCACCGCGACGGTCAGCGACGGCGTGCTGACCTCCTGGAGTTGCACTGGACAAGATTTGCAGATCGGCGCCGGCACGACGATCTGCCCGACCTTTCCCCCGGCCTACATCCCGGGCTCGGCGTGCGGCCATTCCGGCGCCGGAGCCAACGCATTTGCGGTGGCCGAGGGCGCGGCAACCGGGCTCGATCCAAGCGATAACAACACTATCATAGCGGTCTCGGCCAATGCCGATACAGCGCTGCCCGGCCCCGGGAACCTCGAGTGCACTGCATTCCCGAATGGGTACCCGGTCACCGGACAGATTCCGCTGATTGCGTGGGGCACGCGCTCGGATTTAACCACCGTCGAGGGGACTATTCCCGAGGATACCCTTGGCACGTACCCCGTATTGGGCGGCGAGCCGGGGTTCCTGACGGAATTGACCGGAGGCTGCGACAGCAGCACATCCAGTTCGCGCGGTATATCGATCATCGCGTTCGGCCTCGGGCTCAGCACACCCCCGCAATCCGCAAATTATCAGACGTTCCTGTATCAATTACTGGCCCAGAAGTTTGCTGCTTTGAACCAGACAATTGCGACTGCCGCCGTCAACCCCGCGTCAGTTGCGACCACCCTGGAGACGGATATCGGCAGCGCGAGCGGGGCGCAGTTCTTCGTCAACGAGGCCCAAAGCACCGGCAATGTGACGACCAACATGAACTGCGCGCTGGTGCAGATTTACACCGCCGATAACCATCTGCGCAGCAACCTGCCGGACTTCAGAAGCAACCTCATAATGACCTCACCCGGGGGCGGCAACCCGAATCCGGCGGGCGATATCGATGGCCGTTTGGCCAACCTGTTCCTGTCGATCTACACCGAGTTCCTCGGGAACTCGCCGCCCGCGCCACAGGCGCCACCCTTGTTCCTGATTCCGGCCTCGGCCGAGCCCAGCTGCGGGCTGATGCCGCCGCCCTATTCCGTCGGGGGCACGGTCACTGGCTTGTCCAGCGGCAGCCAGGTCACGCTGGTTAACCAGAGCAACGGCGATACGCAGACCGTCTCGGGGGGTGGTACGGGCACGGACAGCTTTACTTTCGTTCCGGCCGATCTCAACCCTGGTGCGGCGTACAACATCGCCGTCACAACGCAGCCGCCCAACCAGACTTGCTCCTCGACCAACGCGTCAGGCAACATCGGTGAGGGGAATGTCAGCGGCGTCCTGTTCGCCTGCACCGCTAACACACCCCCCAGCCTCAGCATCAGCTATTACACCATTTCGACTAGCGACCCAGACCCGGGCAATTTGGGTTCCGGAACTTGCAGTGACTATGTGACATCTGCCCTCGGAACGGACGGGCTGCCAGTTCTGAACGAGCCCCTCGACCCTAGCTGCGGCAACAGCCCCGCAGACGTGAACTCCTCCACCAACGAAATCACGTGGTGGAGCACGACCAACGCCAACGTTAGCGGTCCCGGCTCTGGCACCGTGTCGTTGCCCTACTCGAACTCCAGTTTTTATCCGCCAAACGGAACCGGACCTTGCGACGGCTCTTGTGGCGGGGGCTACCAGGCGGCGATATTGTCGGGTCAGTTGACCGTTACCGTACCGGAGGGGGCGGTGGTCAGCTTCATACTATCCGCCGACGACATGGCGTTCGTCTATTTGGATGGTGCGTACGTATGCGGTATCGGTGGCGTGCATTCCGCCATGTCGACTACTTGCACAACCACTTCCGCGATTTCCGCCGGTTCCCACCCTCTCGAGGTGTTTTACGTAGATATGGCCCCGACCGGGGCTGTGCTGGATTTCAACGTCACCGCACCGAATATCGTAATCACGCCGTGAACAGCGGGTCCCGCGGTTCCGGCTGGATGGATGTCCGGCCGTGCAGGCGGAGCCGGCTGCGCTCAGGCAGGGTGCGATGGCGCGAATCGAGGTCTATTTTCCTCGCGCGGGCCTGATCCGTCGACTACTGCCCGCTTTGCGCGCCGGCTTTGGCCAGTCCTGGCTGAAGAAAATCTCGTGGAGATTCAGATCCCTAGAATTCCGAATCCTGCCCCCGCTACCATAATTTCTTTTGTCTATTCCGGTTGCATGGGTAACGTTTTATACCGGACACATCGTTGACACTTTAGCACTGAAGGGGTTTGGGGCACATTCGACGCGACAGGTCTCGTCGTCAAAGAAGCCTAAATCGTAGTGCATGAAGCTGATCAACCAGACGTGATCGGCGACTTCGCGTACACCGACGTTCTGGCCAGCGAACACGCCACTGAGATTGATCTTGCGCCTGCCGAAGCACAGCCGGCCGCATTGCGTGACGGTGATGGTCATATCGTGGACCATTTCGACGGCCATTGCAGGCGTTCGTAGTCCAGCCAATGCGGCAGCGTCTACTCCTCGAAGAATTGGGCGCGCGAGATGATTACGATATCAGCGCTATAAAGTTCCACGGGCGGCCACTCACTCATGGTTCGACGAGCCGGATCGGCATGCGCAACTGCACACGGACGATACGCGGCCGTTGATCTTCTTTAGCCAGCTCTTGCTCAGCGCGGGCCAGAGCCCCAGCCGCAAATGCACGGATTGGCCCATCGAGCGCGTCGGTGGCGTCGGTTGGCAGAGTAGTAGGGCGGGAGGGCATGCTCGCTTGTCTGTTTTAGCGGTTGGCCTGCAGGCTTTTGATGTCCTCGAGTGACACTATTCTCTGGACGCCGATGCGCTTCAGGTGGACCACGCCCTTACCATCAGCGTGACGGATCAAATCGGTGGAGCAGCCTAGTCGATTAGCGGCTTCACTCATTCTCAAGTACTCGGCTTCATTCTGCTCTGCGGGGTTCATGCGCCTACGTGCCAGCAATACTTACTGGGCTGATGCTGGGTTCTTCGCGCTATTTTAATGGCTAAACGCTTGGTACTTAGGTGGCGAAAGCTCTATATAGAAACGCAAAGCGCGACTGAGCCACGCAAGTGCTTGTGTTCGCAATCAAGCTATTTTTATTCAGAAAGCTATATAGACAATTGCCTGAGGCGGCAGCGATATCTATACAGCGCTGCAAACGGAGCGCGACATCTGCAACTAAAGCCGCGACCGCGCGCGAACACTTAGTGCGATAATCCACGCGCATCCGCCGAGCAGCAATTCGCGGCGCGCGCGATTTCACATCAGAGGGACAAAACCATGCCGACGCTCATGCTTTCTATCGATGACCGCGAGCGCTTGCGCGCTGAGATGAATCGTATCGTGGCAGACCTTGAGCGGTCGGAGACGAAGGATGCGGCAGCAGTTGAAGTGCTACATCGATACATTCGGCTTCGTGTCGCACTTGAGAATGCCGTAACCGGTGGTAATGTCGACGTCAACCCCGCGCTGAACCTGCTAGATGATGTTGAAAATGCCAAGGAGAAGCCGGTGTTCCTCTTGAAGGCGAACCTATCTACAGAGAAGTATGAGCACGCGGTTCGCCTCCGAGCGTGCGGAATACTTGACGGTCACCAAGATCATAATGGTGTCCATGTTAAGGGTCTTACAGACAAGGGCGCGGCCTTGCGAACATTTCTCGCCTGCTGGAAGAATCCCGTCATAGACTGCGGCGGCCGCCGTGTGGGGGCCGCAGGCGTGTGATCACGTTAGGGGCGCATAGTGTGATCAGGGAGCCATCGGTACTGTTGCCGGCGGCGCACTCAACGCGAAGAGTGCGGAAAAAACCGAAGTGGCATCACCGCGTCGGTGAGTCCACTGCCGACGCTGGTTGACTTTGCTGGCGCCAAGCGCCCCTTTTTGACGAGCTCTGGCGCCGGGCGGGTCGGACCGCGCGCGACGAGGTAACTTCCCGAGCTTTTCTCGCGGCGCGCTCTACTAGGTTCTCATAGATAGAAGCAAGCAACGCAAATTGCGCGCGCGTATGGGATGACTTGGACTTGGCGGCCCACACGAGCAGCTTCCCCGAGACTTCCACGTACGTCTGCGCGTCAGGAACCGCCCAACGGCTCTCTACCACAGTCGAATTGTCGTTTTCTCGAGTCACGGCCCCCTCACTCGATTTTAGAATAATCGAATAAATACTAACAAAGCCTGCTATTTGCTGCCACACGCAATAAAATCAGCGGCGAGGTTAGTACCATCCTACGGCGACTTTCCAGTGTCGCGTAGAAACCACTGATCCCGGATCGAGCACGACGATCTCGGTTCTCCCTAGAATGGATGCCCCATGAACGCGCCAGTTTGGTATTGCGTGCGAATGCCCAGCGTCGATGTGCAGGCCGGCCGACATATCGCAATACAACATCAGTTTGAAGCTGTGTTCCGTCATCTCCGCGGTAAACACAATGATGTCGCCATGTACAGTAGCGGTTTTCAGGGAGACATTCTTGCCCTTTACTTCTCGCCGGCTACAAACGAGTACGCCGCGCCATTCCTGCGGCAGATTAAGGCCGAAGCCTGCGATCAGCCTGCGGACGTTGAAGGCTTCCTCGTGGGTCACACCGGAACAATGCGCAAGCTCTTGAGTCGCGAAAGTTGAGGGAGCTGTTCCGTTTGCGGAGTGCAAATGACTCGGGCGAACGCTCCCGAGATGCGGCTCGACGGCGTGATTCCGGGGTCGTGTTCGGCCAAGACGACGTGCTCGCCGGACCTACGCGTGGATTGCCTGCGCGACCTTTCTGCCAAGAACTCGCCGGAACGCCGGCACATTTACTACGTGCAAGACACCATCAAGGCGGTCCCCCGCTACCAATTAAATCAATGTCTGTTCCGGTTACATAGGTAAGGCGGCCTCAATGGATCGTCGAAACACTAGTGTCGAGAATATACGCTGGGGTCTTCCAGTGCAGAGTCTCTCGCGGTCGGGTATTTAACTTCCTAGCCACGATATCCAGTTGGGCTTGGCTGACAGCCGAGAGATCCATTCCCTTGGGATAGTACTGTCGCAGCAGCCCATTCGTGTTCGATGGCTCGGAATGTGTCACCCGCAGCAATGCCGCGCGAAATCTCTTCGCGCTCACTAAAGCTAAGAACTCTAGGGGAACGGCTACATCGGGCTGGCGCCATACCGCCAGTGGCTTGAAGTACCCGCTACAGATTCTTGGTTCGCTGACCCGGGGCACGCCCGATCCCGAGCATCGTCTCGCCAGCCTTTTATCGGCGCCAGAGTTCTTCGCGGTGAGCGTTGGTAACTGTCGAGCTCGATGCGGATGCCGAGCCGTAGCCACCACACCGAGAGGCGTGAAAGACCGAAGAAGGCACTGCTGCTGGCGAAGGGGATGCCATTATCGGTGCGGATCGCGCTGGGCAGTCCAAGTCCCTAAAGGCGCGCCCAAACACGGCAAACGCATAGGTTTCCTTGGTGCCTGACATGGCATCGCAGCACAGCAGATACCGGCTGGCGGCATCGGTGATGGTAACGCCAGTCTGCGAGCATAAACTCGCCCTCGTAATCGGCGCACCACAGATCGTTGGGCGCTTGGGCCTGTTCCAGGCTCGTGCCCTGAGCCTTATAGCGCGTGCGGTGGCGGCCTCGACTGACGAGGCCATGGCGGTCCAACACCGCATGGACGGTGCTGTTGGTCGGCAGGCTGATCTGGCTGTGCAGCCGTCCGAGCTTCTTGCGGATCTTCGGCTCACCCCAGCTCGGATGCTCTCGCCGCAGCTGAACAATGAGCGGCGGGCAGATGATGCGGGCTCGAGGCGGAACGGTGGACCTGTCCGCAGCTGTGTTGGCCATCCGCTTGCCGATTTCGAGTACGCAGGGCCAAATCGCGCACGAGACCAATGTCGTGTTTACTCGACCGTCGAATCAGCTCGTCCGCAGTCAATATGATAGGCGCGCAGCCGCGTCCCGAATGTTAGCGCCGGCGGAAAGTGGTTCGAACAGGGTCGAAGGTCCACCTCCGTTTCCGTGTCGAAACTAATTACCCAAACCCCTGAAGCGGCTGCGAGCTCTGGCCGAGGCGCGCTGCCGATAAACATTGGAACGCGGAAGCCATCCAGCCTCTGGGTCAACGGCACGAGTCGCTGCCGCTCAAGACGTTTTTCAGCCAGCAGAGCGCTGACCAGCTGCCACCTTTTCTCCCGCATGAGCGCCGCGTCGTGCACGATAAGGATGCTTCCCCAATCAGGACCGATTAGATAGCGACTGATTCCCCAGAACGTGGAATCACCTGGAGCGATGATGATATCCCCTGCGCGCACATGATCTGAAAGAAAGCGCGCGAGCTCTCGAAAATGGTCGATCTTGTGAGGATGCGACGTCTGCAGCATCCCGCTCCACACTAATACGGCTATCAGCGCCACCGGCAGCGCAGCTGCGAGGAGCCGAACCCCGGACGTACGTCCAGCCGCGTTGCGCAACAGGCCATCGATCCCGACGCCCAGAATGATGGCGATGAACGGCGCACAAAAGACAAATATTCGATCCAGCCAAAACGGCCGTATGAGGCATATTAGGGCGCCGAAGCCCAAGGGCCAAAGTACGAGGCAAGTCATCGTGCGCCGCAGCGGCGGGTTTGCCCAGGCCGCAAGGGATACACCCAGGACGAGCGCCGCTGCAGCACCGGTCCACATCCATTTGGGCAAAGCGTCGCCATACCCGACCAACCATCCGCCGACCGTATGGCTCGCCGCGCTTAGCGAGACAGGTACGAGGTGCGGAACGTGATGAAGGCTGCTGTTGATGACCCAGGGAAGAAATGCGCCTAGGGCAAGCAGGGCTACCGCGATCCAGATGCGTAAGCGAGCACGCAATATCTGCCCATGGTCCGACGGGAATGCATACAGCAGCAATGCGGAGCCAGCAATGAAACTCGCACTGTGAACTGGGGCGATCAAGGCCAGCACAACCAGCAGTGGTGCTGCTGCACGTATTGTCCAGCGACTGCGCAGATAGTTCGCTGCTCCCCAACCAGTGACCACAAGACAGCTGTACATCGAATACATGCGCAGCTCGTTGGCGAAAAAGATCTCGCTGCCCATGACGGCGCATAAAGCCAACGCAAACAACGCCGCCCGCTGTCCGAATTCACGCCAGCTGGCCCAGAGCACGGCGGCAAGTGTGCCCAAGCTCCAGCACAGCGAGTTGAGCATTAGCCAGACATCGCCGTGCCCCAGCCGTCCCCAGACGTTCAACTGCAGGTAATACAGCGGCGGATGAACATCCAACAGAAAAGCCGCGAGCGTCGTGCCCAGTATCGACAGCTCGGCGAACGAGGCGCTGTACACCTCATCTTGCCAGAAACCCTCCTTGCCGAGGGCAAGCAAACGAAGGAGGGAACCGCCCGCGATTATTAACAAAATAAATAGTGTACTGGTTGTGCGACGCTGCCGAACGGATGCGGTCATAAATTTGCTGAGGCTTGCAGGCACGGCTCGATCGTTCATCCGCTGGCGCACCAAATGCGGCCTAATCGTACACCTGGACACGGTGTACGATTCAGGACCCGGCACCTATGTAACCGGAATAGACAGTGATGCCCTTCCTGATTGATGGGTGACGCGGTCGTCACCTCGGCCACGACATTGTCGGTCAACAGCTCGTCCTTGATGCTCGCGAGCAGGCGCGACTGCAAGATGTCCTTACGAGCGGCCAGCGTGTTCCCCAGGCCGCGCTGCCGCGGTCGTTGGCTGCCCATCCAGCCGGATGCGCGCCGGACGGTGCAATTGCGCCAGAAGCTGTCGGGCGATGGCGTGGCGGCGTGGTTGAGCGCATCGGCGATCTTGCGCGAGATCCAGTCGTTCGCGAAGCGCTCGAGGTCGTGTGTTGCCAAGGCGGTGGCCTTGATGATCTTTCTACGCGCGTCGATCGCGCGGCTGGGACGGTTGAAGTCGCATCATCGGCGCTCCCTGGAGGCGCCGACAGTGATCGCGCCGCGCCTTGCAGGCGCAATGCCGTCAGATTTGGCAGGCAGCCATCGGTGCTGTATTGATTAAGCATCCTGCCGTCAGCCCCATCAAGGCAAATCATGATCAGGCGAGCGCTCATAGGGGGCTCTTCAGGCGCGCAATGGCGGCGACGACTGCGCTGGAGCCGCGAAGTCCCCTCCGGGCCAGCCAGGCGGCCAGCTTGGGACCCCCGCGAGCCAGCACGGTGAGCCAGCCCCGTTGCGTAAGCTTGATCAAGCCGCTGTGCAGCTGAACGTGAATCCGGAAGTCCGGCTCGTGTGAGATGACGCGCTCGAAGAAGGCGATCCCAAGCTCGCCGATATCGGCGGTGGTCAGAGCGCAGATCGACTTCAGCGCTCCGGGAGGGAGTCGTAGCGCGAAATCCGGATCCTTGGCCATTCCACGTTGTAGCATGGGCTTGCCGGCGTCCGAGTAGAAGCGCCAATCCCCTGCCAGCTCGGTGAAGCTCACCGCGACTTCGGCGCCCTCGCGCAGAGAGCCCGCTACCGTTGCGGCGGCCGGACTGCTCGAGAAGAAGCGCGCAAGCGCTGCGTCGGCAGGCTCGCCAGACGGTCCCTCACTAGGGGTGTGTTCATCTGCTACCATGATCGCGCGCCTAGATGGCAAATGGTCTCAACAGAACTTTGGGAGCCTTCAATGGTCGCGGCCGTCGGACCTCCGTCGCACGACCCAGGGGATTATGCCGAGAGATTGCGCCGATTGAAATCGATGCTGCTGCTGCGCAGTTTCGAGGCGGCGCTCCTGAGGCAGCCGAAGCCCGGATTCCAGCTAATCTCGCGTGGTGAAGAAGCGGTCGCCGTGGGTGTGTGCGCAGCGCTCGAACGGCGTGATCCGCTGCTGTGCAGTGGTCGAAGTATTGCCACGGTATTGGCGCGAGGCATGGCACCGGGTCCCTTGCTGGCGGAGCTGATCGGCAAGGACGGGGGCCCCAACCGCGGTCGCGCCGGGCGCGCGCATGTATCGATGCCATCCATCGGCTTTTTCGGCGCTCATGGCGTGGTTGGCGGCAATCTGTCGGTGGCGGCAGGTGTGGCCTTCGCGCAGCAGCAGCTCGCAACCGGCGCAGTGGCCTGCTGCCTGTTCGGGGACGGGGCCTGTGGGGCGGGGGTGCTGCATGAGACGCTCAACATCGCGGCGCTCTGGCATCTGCCGCTGGTGCTGATCTGCACTAACAATGGCTATGCGGTCTCGACCCCCGTGCGCGAGGCCCTGGCGCCTGCCCGCCTGACGGACCTGGCTGCTCCGTTCGGCATTCCAGCCGCAGCCATTGACGGCGCCGATCTCGATGCGGTGGTCGCCCACACGACGCAGTCCGTGGCCAATACGCGTGCCGGGCAGGGTCCCTGCTTTCTTGAGCTGCAGTGCGCGCGCCTGGCGACCCACTCGAACCTGACGCGCGAGGAACGTGCAGCGGCGGAATTGGATCGCCTGCACGAGCGCGATCCGCTGCTGCTGTACGAGCGTCGCCTGCGCAGCGAGGGGATCCTGGAGGATGCGCTCTGGGCACAGATGCGCGCAGAAGTCGATACCGAAGTCGCCGCTGCGGAGCGCTTCGCCGAGGCCGCCCCCTGGCCCGACGCCGAGCAGGCGCTGCTCGATGTCTAAGGTCTTCTTTCGCGAGGCGTTGGCACGGGCAATTGCCGAGGAAATGGAACGCGAGCCGCGCCTGTTCCTGCTCGGCCAGGACATCGCCGAGCACGGCGGCTCGTACGCCGAGACGCGGGGACTGTTCGAGCGCTTTGGCACGGCGCGCGTACGCAACACGCCGGTCGCCGAAGCCATGACGGTGGGCTTTGCAGCGGGGGCCGCGGCCGCGGGACTGCGGGCAATGGCTTTCATCACGTATCTGGATTTTCTGATGCTCGGCCTCGATGCCCTGGTGAATTACGCTGCGAAGCTCCGATTCAAGAGCGCAGGCCAGCTTAATGCGCCTATCGTGGTGAAAGCCACTGCCGGCGCCAAAGGCCAGGGACCCACGCATGCGCAATCCATCGAATCCTGGCTTATGAACGTACCGGGCCTCACGGTGCTGGCGCCCTCGAATGCGGGCGACGCGTATGGATTGCTGAAGACGGCGCTGCGCGCGCCTGGGCCGGTCGTGTTCATCGATCACAAGAAACTCTTTCCGCAAGGCGGGCTCGTGCCCGAGCGCGAAGAACTCATTCCCGTCGGCAGTGCGGCCGTTCGACGCGCGGGCCGTCACCTGACACTGGTGGCACATTCCTACATGAGCGTCCTGGCGCTCGAGGCGGCCATACGGCTTGCCGCCCAGGGCATCGAAGCGGAGGTCATCGATCTGCGTTCGCTCTGGCCCATCGATTGGGACACGCTCATTGGATCGGCTCGGCACACCGGTCACGTGCTCACGGTCGAGGAGGGTCAGGTGGTGTGCGGCGTGGGCGCCGAAATCGCCTTCGGGCTGCGCGAACGCGTGCCGGAGCTGCGGATCGCCCGCTTGGGCGCGCGCCGCGCGCCCGTGGCGGCGAGCCCGGTGCTCGAGGCCTATACGATTCCGGACGCGCAAGCTATCGTGGGTGCCGCGCACGGCCTTTTGACGCGCGCGGCTAACAGCAAATCCATATGAGAGGCAACGACCGCCTTGATCAAGAAACTGTTGATTCCGATCGAACTGGGCGAAGCCATCGAAGTAAGACTGCTGCTCTGGTGCAAGACCGAGGGCCAGCAGCTCAGCGCCGGCGATGCGCTGCTGGAATTCGAGACCGACAAGGCGCTGGTGCTGGTGTCGGCCTCGCAGCCGGCGGTGTTGCGGCACTGTTTCTACCGCGAAGGGGAATGGATGAAGCCCGGTGATACGGTGGCATGGCTCAGCGATGAGCCCGACGAGCCGCTGCCGGCGGAAGGAGATACGATCGCCGAGGAGCTGCTGGTGGGATTCGATGTGACATAATGGCCGAGCCAGGAACCCTATCCATTTTGCTGCTGCAGGGCGACGCAGAGGCCCAACTGCTGGCGGACGCGGAACTCGTGCTTCCGCTCGTGTTTCCCGACCGGGAGGTGCGGATCGTTCGAGCCTGGATGTCTCGGCCGGATTGGCTGCAGTCGGATGCAACCGCGGGGCAGGTTCGGGAGGCGCGCGATCGGCTCGAGCAGCCGCATACTCTCGTGATCCTCTCGTTGCTGCCCGCAGCGGCGGTGCGCGCGCTCCGGCACAGCAGCGGCGAGCTGTTCCTGGAGCATCGGGGAGTGCGTGCCCAGTGGTCTGCGGAGCAGGCCGCAGCGAATGATGCCGCCTGCACGGTGCAGGCGCCGCTCTCGCCACAGGATGCCGCCGCGGCGCTCGAACCGATCGTCGAGCGGCTGCAGCAGCGCGGTGCGGCGGTGGCGCTGACAACCGGCTTTCGCCATGTCCGGGAGCCTTTGCAGCACCGACACACGGGCGATCCACAGACGTTGCGCGAACGGGTCAGGTGCACGAATCTGGAGGTTGCGCGCCTATCGCATCGCACCGGCTGTTTCGTGCTCGATCTGGACCGGTCGCTGGCGCAGCGGGGCGGTGGTCCGCTGGGCGCCGACTGCTTTGGTGGCGCGGCGCAGGCAGCCGAGCTCGCTGTCGAGGAGTTCGTCGCGCTGATCGCCGACGCGCTGCCGGATGAGCTGCTGTCGGCGAGGGCACAATGATCCTGTCGCTGGCACTGCCGCGCATGGGCGAGCTCACGCGGCCCGGTACCGTGCGTCGTGTGATCGCGCGCGCCGGCGATGCGCTGCGCCCCGGCGTGCCGCTGCTGGAGGTCCGTGTCGATCTCGACGGGACCAGCGCGCGCGACTGTCCCGCGACGATCTTTTATCGGCTGATTGCCACCGAGCGCGCGTATCTTCGCACGTTGTCGGTCGCCCCCGGAGACGTGCTGGAGGTCGCCGCACCGATCGGCCTCGCCACGACGAGCTTGGCGGAAGCCTTCGATGGACCTCCCGTGCGCCCTCTGCGCACGACCTCGGTATCAATCCACGTGGACCCGCTCTCAACTTGAACGGCCCGGTACATGCACATCAGCGTCATCATCATCACCCGGGACGAGCGGCCGCGGTTGCGATTGTGCCTGGCCTCGCTCGCGCGGCAAACCGTGTGCTGGCAGCGGGACGCGGAGTTGATCATCGTTGACGACGGCTCGACCCCGGCGGTCGGACCGCCGGAGATCCCCGCTGCTTTGCCTACCCCGCGCCTCATTCGCCACGAGCGCAGCCGTGGCCGTTCGGCCGCACGCAATGCGGGCGCCGGCGTAGCCAGTGGCGACCGACTGCTGTTCCTCGATGGGGATGTGCTGCTCTCGCCCGAAGCGAGCGCGCGTCACGCCAAACTCGGTCCCGATGAGCTTGGCCGCGGAGAGCAACGCCACCTGCGGGGCACGCGTTTCTTTCGCGATCCGCGCTCCGGCGAGCCCTGGCCGGGCAAGGAATCGCTGGTGCGCAGCCTTGGGGACCTGTCATCGCGCCTCGTGACCGAGCGGATGATCGAGGAGCTGTCGTTCGACTGCTGGGTGGAGCGCTCCGAGGCGGCGATCTATCCGGGCGCGGCGCCGCGCAGACTGTACGAGCTGGAGATGAGCGCGCTGCGCGCGCGCTCGGCGCCGTACGCTGAGTGGATGGCCGCCGCCGGGCACAACTTTTCCGTGCCGCGTGCCGCATTCGAAGACGTTGGCGGGTTCAATGAAGAGATTTCCCTCAACGAGCATCGCGAACTGGCGCTGCGGATTTGTCGCCGCGGTGCTCGCGTGCTGGCAGTGGAAGGGGCGATATCCATTCACATCACTCACCGCGAGGGCTGGCGCGACCCGTTGGCCGGCGATGACGGTTGGCAAACGGTCTTCGCCAGGCACCATCCGCTCGAGACTCAAGTCCTGCTGCGGTTCTGGCGCAGCCTTGCAGGCGATCGCAGTATCGCGCCGGGCGAACAATTGCTGACGCTCGAGGCCGCGGACGCGCTGTTGCGCCAGCGCGCGCGGTTCGATGTCCCCTGGCCACAGCCGGCGGGATGAACCGGATGACACGCGTCATTCGCATCTTTGCCCGCGGCAATACCGACGTACGGGACTCGCTGCTGTGGTCTCGGGTCGCTGGCGTGCTGGAGTGGAATGGCATCAACGAGGTGTTGCGTGCGCGCCATCCCGGTGTTATCGCCAAGGTCCGGCATGAGACCTGCGCCCGCATCGATCTGATTCCTCTGCCGGGGGAGACGCTGCCCTCGCCGCCGGAGGAGCTGGCGCGGCGCCTGCCCTCCGGCGCACACCCGATTGCGCGCCAGCATAGCAGCGCGCTGTTCGATGCGCCCGCCGACGCCGTCATCTTCTCGCTCCAGTCCGCGGTGAACAGCTCGCTCGTGCGGCATCGACGCGATGGCTGGCTGTTGCTGCCCGACGATTTCGACACCTGGGACGCGGCCTCGCGCGCCTGGCTCGCAAGTGAATGCGAAAATGCGGGGCCGGCACCGATCGAGCCGACGCTGCAGCGGCTGGAACAGCTGATCGGCGCGGTGCAGGAGCGGTTGGGTGCACCCGTGCTGATCTATAACCTCTCGCCGGTGATCCCGGGAGAGCGGACGCATTGCTGGCTCGGTGCCGAGGATGCACTGGGCCTGCGCGTGCGGCGCTTCAACGTCGGTTTGGTGGAGCTGTCGACGCGCCAGGACTTCTCAATCGTCGATGTTGATCGCATCCTGGCCTGCGCCGGCGCTGAGCGGTTGAAGGTCGATATGGTGCACCTGAAAGCCGAAGCTCTGCGGCTGGTGGCTGACGAGGTCGTTCGCATCCTCGAGGAGCGCGGTTGTTTCGACACAACCGGCGTATGAGCGTGCATCCCCTGTGCATACCGCCGTTGAGCGCACGTCCCTTCGGGCTGTTGCGCTCGGGGCTGCTGTGGCTGCGGCGTTCGGGGGACCGAGTCCAGGCACGTGAGCCGCTGGCGGTCTGTCACCTGGGCCTGTCGGGCTCGCGCGAGCGGCATACCGTCGTCCCCATGGCGGAAGACCACGACCTGCAGGTCGTGTTCGCGTCGCAGACGGCCGGTACCATCGAATTTCACGCCGACCTCTCACGCGGCAGTTCCCAGCATGGGGTCGTCGACAGCACCGACTGGGACCGGGGTACGGTGATCGGATCGATCGATTCAGCGGACGACCCAGGCGATCTGGTCGCACTGGTGCTGGCGGGCCGCCGGGGCTTCGAGAGTGGCGAAGGGCGCGGCGGCTTGCTTGGCGGCTTTCTGGCCGGATGGCATGAGCGGGCGCGGGCATTCTGGGAGGGCGCGGGTACGGAGCCTTTCGGCACCGTGCTTTCGCTCGGAACCTGCGAGCAGACGGCCATCTTCCGCGGTGAGGATATGGCGTTCCTTTCCTGGTTTGCCAGCGCGCGCGGTCCGGCACAGGTCGTGATCGCCGCTGAGCATTGCGTGCACTCCTCGGCGGTCCTGCTGCAGCATATCCGCCGCACGCCGTCCGAAGCACTGGCAATCACCGCTGCCGTGCAGGGCTGGTTCGGGGAACAAGCGACAGGGCTGCAGCCCGGCGCATTCCCGGCGTTCGAACCTGAGGCCGCCCGAGGACGCGCGGGAGGTCGCTGGCCGGACATGCAGGATCTGCTGTTTGCGCTGCACCTGCTGGGGAATGCCGTGGGGACCTGCCCGATTCTCGAGCGCAGCGATGTACTCACGCGGCGCGGATTTGTACAGCTTGAGCCTGCCGATGCGATCGTGCTCTCATTGGGCAGCGAGTTCGCACTTCATTTTCGGCATCGACGGACTGGCTGGATGATCGCAATTCACGGTTATCGCTTTGGTCCCTACCTCGGCCCGAGGCTGCTGGACTGGTTGCGGCGTGATTTCGAGCCCGTGCGGCGCACGGTCTCGGATGTTGCGCGGGACCTGACGGCGCTGGCCGGGGAAGTGAGCGCGCGAACCGGCAAGGCGCTGCTGATCCAGAATCTCATCATTTCCAGCTCACTCAATCGGATATCGAACTATTCGTGGCTCGGCGAATCATTCAGCGAGAGCCCGACCGTTATGGCGACGGAAGCCAATCTGATGCTGTCAGATGTAACGCGCGCGCCGAATGTTTCGATGATCGACTCCGACGCACTGGCTGCGGATCTTGGCGTCCGGCACGTGCCAGACGGAGCGCATGCGTCGCGCGCGCTGGTCGAAGCGCAGCGGCGCGAATATCAGCGCGTGCTGCGCGCTCGTGGGATTCCGGGATTCTAAGGCGCCAGGACACTGATCCGATCGCGGTAACTTAAGCGTCCGTCGAGTCCGATCATGCTGACTTCGGCGCCCCGGCCGCAGCGCGCCTGCAACATGTGCCAGGCGGCCGGCAGATGGACGCTCATAGAGCCGGTGAAGGACTTGGGAAAACACTGCGTGACCATGCGGTAGTCGATGCTGCCGGCAAAGTGATCGCGCCACTTTTGGTCCCGGCCTCCCGCCGACAGATCCCAGCACGACAAGTCGAAGGGCAGCCACCCGCGGCCGTCGACCCAGGCTTCGGCCCAATAGTGTGGGGTCGGCGCCAGCCGATAAAGAAAGTGGCCGCTGATGATCCGCGCCGGTATGCCGCGCGCCCGGCACAGGCTGACGAACAGCGCCGAGCCCAACTGGCAATCGTGCCAACCGGACTCCAGCACCCAATCGCCGGGTGCCCGAGCATCGACCTGATCGTAGTGCACCGGGCCCGATGAGAGTTCATCGAGCATGTAGTTCCAGAAAGACCAAACGCTGTTACGGGGTGCGCTGGCCAGACCCGCCAGCGTACGGGCCAGCGCCAGGACTCGCGGCGTGGTTCGTATCAGACCCTCCCGCGGGCGCAGATAGATCTCCTTCTCGGACGCATCCAGATGGCCCTCTGGGGGAGCGATGTCGGCCGGGCGGGGAGTGGCGGTGAAGTACACCTCGGCCCCGATCTCGAGCACAGGCTCCGCGCCGGCGGTCAGACGCGCTTCGACGCGGCCATCGCTGACGGCCAGTTCGACCTGGCGCTCGGGCGACACGGTCGGCCGAACCTCGATATCGCGCACGTAGGCGCTCGAGAGTGGGACCGGCAGGCGCAGGCGCAACTTAGTCCCGGGCGCGAACGAGCGTGGTTCGAAGCTGCGCTGGATACGCACGTGGAAGCGCGCGTCGCTGCGACCGTCGGGCGAGAGTGCGTCATCGCGGCGGCCGGTCCATTCGCCGACCAGTGCGCGACCAGTACCGATATAGCGCTCGAGCCAGAATCGGTCCAAACCCTCCAGCCCCGCCCATTTCATGAAGTTCAGCGCTTCGACGGGATCGAACAGTCGCTCGCCGCTCTCGGACCGGGCGTATGGCAGCCCGAGCGCGATCCATGACTCCAACGAGGCCTGCGTGCTCGTCAGCGCTTGCGCGTGACGACCGCGGTCGAGCTCGAACGCCCAGCCACCAAGAAGCAGAAGGTCCAGCAGACACGACTCGGATACCGTCCGATACCGAGGCTCCATCCGACTTCCCAGTCGCTCTCGATTCAAGGCCGCCCCTCCAATTTCAACCGCGAGTGCTGTGGCGGCAAAGTGAGCTGTACCGTCCCGATTCCATTTGCGCCGTTGCCACTGCAAGATACACTCAAAGTTGGCTCCAAAGCTCTTCCAAGCCGAGGCAAGGAATCGCCGTGACCCACCCAACTGGGGAATCTCCCCGGATCGACAGCCCCAAGGTCAGCTGCCTCATGGTGACACTGCCCGTGCCCGAGCGGTTCGAGTTTCGCAAGCAAAGTATCGCGGCGTTTTGCGCTCAGACGCTTCCTTCCAAGGAATTGGTCATCGTGGTGGACGGCGGCACCGACAGCGCCTTACAGCGGCTGCTGCAGTATGTCGCTTCGCTCAAGCGCGCCGACATTCGCGTCGTGACGCCGCCCGGTAAACTCAATCTCGGGCAGCTTCGAAACCTCAGCGTTGAGAGCGCAATCGGCGATGTCCTCTGCTCCCACTGGGACGACGATGACCTCTTCCATCCGGAACGGCTCGAGCGGCAATTGGCGGCACTCACGACGGGCGGTCATGAGGCCGTTGTGCTCAGCGAGGTGTTTCAGTATTTCCCGCAAACGCGCGCGTTGTACTGCACGAACTGGAAAGCAACGGCAGCGGGCGGACACCCTGCTACCTTGATGGTCAGACGGTCCGCCGGCATCCGCTATCCGATCGAGGGTGAAGCGTCGCGTGGTTTTGGCGACGATCTGCAGGTGGTACTGGCGCTCAGAGCACGCGGAGGGCTCGGATTCATCGCTGGTATGCCTCATCTGCATGTCTATGTCAGCCACGGCATGAACATCTGGAGCGCTGAGCACCATCGCATGCTCGTCTCCGAGCTCGCGATTTCGCGAGGACTGCTGCTGCGTCGGGAGGTTGAGCTGCGAGCGGGGCTCAAGCCCTACGACTTTGGCCCCGGCGAGGTGAGCGTCAACGGCAACAACGGGGCCGGCTTCAAGATTGCATCCGCGATATAGGGTCGATGCGCTCCAGCCGAGGCTCTAGCGCATCTTGCGCGACCCGGTGGTGCCCATTTCCGCCCGCCCGGAAGCGGCCATTGCGCGGCTGAAGAAGTCTATAATAGACCTCGAAGCGCGGCGATATCGCTAGCGGACCGGCGCGATACCCAGCTGCTGATGCACGCGCTCGGTGAGCTCCATGCACGCGCGGCTGCTGTGGTACGGGCATCGCCATAACGTCACTTTGGGTCGTCGGATCGGCGTGCCGTCACGCCGCACTTTCTCGATCCAGTCGCCGTGGACCCGATCGACAAACTTCGCCTCGATATAGTCCCAGCTGCGGCGCGAGGCTTCGAACAAACGCGACTCACCCGATATCTGGTAAGCATTGAAAAAGCCCACCGCCGCCTCCGCCTGCGGCCACCACTCCTTGTCCGTGGCCGTGTAGCCGGCTGGGCCACCCGTACTGATCACGCCTCCGTCCGCATCGACCCCCTCGGCAATCGTCACTCTCGCGACCGCCAGGGATACGCGCTCGACCTCCGCCATCAACATCGCATCGCCGAGCACAACTGCCGCCTCCAAAATCAACCAGCTGAGCTCGATATCGTGACCATAGGAGACCGCGTTGCCAATGGGCTCCCAAGCCTCGGTCATCAGGGGAATTGAATGATACGTGCACGGATCTATGAAGCGTTGCATCAGCACCCTTAGCAGCTCGCACTGGCTGCCCTGCAGGTTCGGATCGTCCCAAGCCCGAAGCAGATTTGTGTAGGCTTCCAGAATATGCATATGTGAGTTCACAGTTTTGGGAGCCCGGCCCAAAGCATAGTGCTGGGCCGCAGCCCGCCTGTTCCAGTTCCGATCCAGCGCGTCGAAGTAGCCGCCGTGAGCGGGGTCGCGCGCGTGCCTCTCGACGAGGCGGTAGGTCGCGATCGACTTCGCGAGGGCGATTTTATCGCCGGTCGCCCGGTAATATTCCGCGAGGGCATAAATGCCGAAGACCTGCAGGTAGACCAGCTTGCCGGCTTCTTTGGCTGCTCCACCCTGCTCGGCGATTGTCCAAAAAAAGCCGCCGGCTTCCGCGTCCCAAAAATGGTCCACCAGGTCCCGGTAGGCCCAGGTGGCCAATTCGAGATAACAGCCGTCCCGGTAGCGGCGATAGGCCGCGGAAAAGGTCCAGAGAATGCGGCATGTCAGCAGCCCGCCGCGTGCCGCGCCTTTTCGGACCACCATGTCGGCGTCGATGAAGCCGAAGAAGCCCCCATTTTCAGCATTGCGGACCTTCGCGAGCCAGAAAGGCAGGATGTTGCCCTTCAATTCCCGCTCTGCCTGCATCGCCAGAGCAGACAAATCAGCTGCAGGTACTTGGTGCGAAGAAGCTTGCGACCTCATCGTGAGATCAGGCGATATGCAACAGGTCTATACGCGCAACGAGCGGAAACCGTCCGTACCGATGCAGCCGCAGATGATGTCGCCGCTCGTCGAGCGAGTAGGATGTGACCATTTCCGTCCGAATATAGGCCAGAATAGCCCGAAATGTTAAAGAGCAAATCAGCCCTTGTGGGCGATGTTCGAACTGGTAAATTCATCCGGCATCGGCAGCGTGATCGACTGGTCGCGCGCGTGGGTCAACACGCCGGCAGGCACTGGTGCCACGGGTGGCGCTGCCTAGAGTCCGGCGCTAAATAATCCATCGAAAAGTCGCTTGCCAAGAGCCTCGACGAATCCTGTGGCCGTCTTGATTTCGTTCCGGCCGATGCCAATTTTGTGGCCCACAATCGCCGCCGGGTCGTTCGCCTTCCTGACGTAGTCCTCGTCAACCACACCCATCTTATGCGAGAGAAGACGTCGTTTTTGAAAGATCCTGCAGACGGCCTCCCACTCATTGGCCGCTAAGATATCGGCGAAGGCCAAAGCCATACTCGTCACGACGGCGCTTTGGCGGCCCGAATGATTAGGGGTGGGGTAGGGTGCCTGCTCTTCGCCCAACCCGTAACGCTCCAGTAGCCTACCCGGCAGCGTTGGTTGTCGGCTCTCAGTCAAAGAAAATCTCGTGGAAATTCTGACTCCTAGAATTCCGAATCATGCCCCCGCTACCACTCTTATGTTTTCGTATAACGAATAGCGGCTGCGGCATTCCGCGTATCCTAGCTGCTAGCCTAAAGTACACCCGTTGGAGGCCTCGTGAAAAAATCAGGATCTGTGCTTACCGCTGCTGTGTTGACTCTGGGCCTCGCCGCCGGCGCGATGGCGGCCGATGCGCCGACGACCGGCACTAGCAACGAGGTCGACAAGACGAAGAGCCAGAGCATACCTGCGGCAAAGGTACCCAAGACCACGACCGCGGTCACGACCAATGCCTCCGGGACTGCCGCCACGAGCGACACGAAGACCTATAAGAAGTCCGCCAAATTGCCTATAAGTTGGTACACGGACGGTCCACCGAAGCCGCCGCCCCCGCCCCCGCCGCCGCCGAAGTAGAAGCCGAAGACGGGTACTGGCTCTCCGGGGCCATGAATTTGAGTGGCGAGCCGATGGTCGTCACTCCCGGCTTTTAAAGGATGAACTTGCAGATTTGGGGCCGCGCCGTCATCCGGGGCTCCGGCTCTCATGGGGGCGTATGCTTGGCCCGGCCGGCGAGCCCTACCCGAGCCCTACCCGCCGAATATGAGTGCCGAGACTATCCCCCGCTACCACTTTTGACTCGTTAGAACACATTGAGTTAGCGAGCGCTTCAAAGTCCGCGCGGTCTGCAGCAGCGCGATCTGCCGGACTGTCGTAGAGCCAGGACACGATGTCGCTGTCAAACTGCGCCCACAGATACTGACCGCTAGAGTCGGCCTCCAACCAAATCGAATTCGGGAACAGCTCGCGCAGCATCGCGCGTGCGACGTCGCCGCCCTGCGCGAGCCGCGCTCGCATTCGAGTCGCGGGGCCCCCGCCGTCCCCGGAACAGGGCAACGGAGCGCGAGTATCGTTCACGCCCCGGCCACTGCCTTATGCGGCCTTATTGCTGGTCGAAGACCAGCGTATCGTCGTACGTTTTCCCGTCGGCGTGCGTGCCCGTGTTGTGGACCGTGAGCGTCTTGCCATCTGCCGACACGACGCGGTGCACAGTGCCGGTTACTTTGCCGCCCTTCTTGAGCGTGAAGTCGCTGGTGTGGGCGTCGATTGCCTTGCTGGTGACGCTGTCGGCGTCGGGATTGCTAGTGATCGGATGGTCCTTGCCGTCGTACGTGAGGGTCGCGTGCATGGACATTTCTTTGCCGTCGGCGCCGACCACCTTCTGATCGAGGGTCGGGCCGTCGGCGCTCTCGGTGCAGACTCGCGTCGCGCTCTTCGGCGCCATTCCACTTAACTTCGACTTTGCGACGTTGAGCTTCCAGGTCCCGTCGACGGCATCGGCCGCGAAAGCGGTGGTACCGAAGAACAGCGTGCTGAGCAGGGCGAATGCAACAATTCTTACCATGGCCCGTCTCCCGTGGATGTTTTGTTCTTACTTGGTGGGCGAGCCGGCCCAGCTGGTCCGGGCGCGGACCGCACTATACGCGCGCTCATCCCTGTGACTGCATCTGCTGGATCCCCGTGCGCTGCAGAACGGGAGGGGCGGTAACGACATCCTGCGCGAGCTCGGCATCCACGCCGATTGGCGCGCGTCGGGCAATTGGGGCGATTTTGCTCGCCCCGTCGGCGATGTCGATTTTGAGGTGTTTGCCTGATGGCCGGCATGATGCTCCTCCACGGTGTCAATACGTTCGTATTGACACTCATCTATCTTTGGCGGATGCTACCAACATGGACAAGCTGGCAAAATCAGAGCAGCTGCAGATTCGTCTATCCAGACATGAAAAAGCCGCCATTCAGCACGCTGCCGCGCGTGCGGGTATGGATATGTCTGGCTACGTATTGAGCCGGGTACTCTCGGCTCCCGCGGCGCAGTTTCAGGCTTGTCTTGAGCAATGCGCCCGTGCGCATTCACCTGGTTTTGCGTTGGCCGAACTCAACTCGCTGCTCGCGGCCTTTTCGGCAGGGGAATTGCGTGATGCGGTTGCGGCGCCTCCGCCGCCCGGACTGACTCCCTTTGTCCTGAACTACATCACCGCGATGGTGGAATATGCCTGCGCCAAGCGTTCGGTCGCGCTGCCCGCGTGGACGCGGGCGGTTACGCCGCTGCCCGACCCCGTATTCGGCACTGCGCTGCAGAGTCTGCGCCTGCATCTGCTCACACACTCGCCGCCGCCATTTCGCGCTCGCAATATCTTCATAGACGCGACCGTGGGCGAGCGGGTCTGAAATCCCGTGGGGCCACTGACCCAGGCGGATATACGACGGCTGTTCGAGCTCTTGAATGAAGAGTTGCGCGGCGCGGACGCTGCGGGCGAGCTGTTCCTGGTCGGCGGTGCGGTCATGTGTCTTGCATATGCTGCCCGACCGTCGACTCAAGACGTCGATGCGCTGTTTCGTCCGCCTCGAGACGTACGCGCAGCGGCCGCTCGGGTGGCCATTCGGGCAGGTCTGAATCCGGACTGGCTCAATGACGGCGTAAAGGGCTATCTAAGTGCGCAGGGGGAGTTTGCGCCATTCATTGAACTCGATCACCTGCGTGTAATGGTGGCTCAACCGGAGTATCTGCTGGCGATGAAGTGTCTGGCGATGCGAATCGGCGCAGAATTTCACGACGAGGATGACATCCGCTATCTGCTTCGACATCTCGATATCCGTAGCTACGAGAAGGCTATTGCGGTTATCACCAAGTACTACCCGAAAGAGCGCTTTCCGCAAAAGACGTTGTACGCGCTGGCCGAACTGTTGCCGATGCAGGCCTAGGCAGGCAACCCGCGACCGAGCCGTTGATTTGGGCTGATCGCGCTTGGGAGTCTGAACGCGAAGAATGAACGGACTCGCTCGGCGGCATGGTCACCGAATCGAACGTCGCTGCGGCCGGAGGAGGGCACGGGGTATTTGCCCACCCAACGCCTGCCGCTTCGGCTAGTCCTCCTGGCAGGCGTAGCTGTCGACTTTCAGTCGAAGAAAGTCTCGCTAGAATTCCGATTCATGCCCCCGCTACCACAAATTTCGTTGTCTATAGCGATTAGATGGATAACGGTTCATAGCAACAGCCTGTATCAGGGTAGTTGTCGTTCCTTCGTGACCCCAAGGGGTGGGAGCTGGAGAGCGACCCACGATTTCGCCACGAGCTGCCGAGGGTATACCACGTCATCTGAGATGAGAGGCGATTGCGCGCGGGCTACAGTCGCCGCGCGCGGCTTCGCTGATCATCCCTTCACATGATCTTCAATGAGATCATCCACTCGTTTCCCTGGTGCCGGCCGTCCTGATAGCCGACCGCATAGCCGGCCGATAGCGTCATGTCATAGCGGTGCAGAACGATGAAGTTCAGATCCACCTGTCCGCCAGCACTGGCGTAGTCCGTGCGCCGGGAATCATTGCCGGGATCCGACCATAGGCCCATCCCGAACAGCGACGGCCGCAGCGATGTCAGGTAGAAGCCCGGCTTCCCCGCTGCCTCGAAGATGTATGGAGGCAGCTCCCATTCCGCCAATTCGCGAACGAAGTTCAGCGCGCTGACCTGATCGATTGTGAATCCGGGTAAGGAATCGTACTCGCGAAATCGCTTGATGGTTTTGTCGTCGACATAGTTGTTGCCGAAACCGCCAAAGTAGAAGTTCGCGACGACACTGTCGGGGTCGCCGTTGGCGATGCCGGCGGCGCTGCGCAGCCAGATCGACGAATGCTCCAGCGGCAGTGGAAAGCCGAGATCGAGGTTACCGAGAATCTGCGGAATGACCTGGCCGTTCACCTGGTTTACGTCGTATAGGAGCGCCCAGGTGATGCCTTTCTCGTCGTCGACTGCGCCCAGCGAGCGCTGCACGTTCGTGTAGTGGAGCCCGACCTCGCCCGTCCACAATCGCGTAAAGTTGGTTGGAACGTTCTGGGCGCCCGGGAGCGTGTCTATCTTGTCGTAATACGCCACTTTGAACTTGAGATCCAGCCGCTCCGGGGTGTCATAGATCAGCAGCCAATCGTAGCCAAGCTTGGCGGCGTAGCCCTTGCGGCTGCGCTCGGTCGGTCCGAACAGGTCGTAGAAGTCGGAGCGGTTCCATGCCAATTCCGCGTTCCAGAATCGGTAGGTGCCGGTGACGTCTATGTGGCCGCGCTCATCGCCGCGCAGGTTGTTTTCCGGCGTATAGGCGGCGGTAACGCCTAGGCTCGCAAACTCCAGCGGATCTTCGATGTTGACGTGGTAGCCTACTCCGGCGGCGTTCTTGTAGCCCTGCAGCACCGGGTACGCGTTTTCGAGTTCGAGCGTTCGCAGCGGAATGTACGGCCCCTGCGCCACAATCAGCTTCTGGTCGTCGACGTTGCTCGCGGGCGGTACCTGCCATGTCTTCACCTCGGGAAACTTCTCCGCCACCTGCGCGCCGAGAAATGTGATCGCACTGACGTCCTCTAGCGGGTGTGGCTCGATGATAGCCGGTACGAAGCCTGCGGCCGTGTAGGTCAGCACCACCAGCCGTCCGTCGGTGAGCGGCAGCGGACGAAAGAAGCCGGATTCCGTATTCGAAACGGCTTCGATCGCACCCGTGGCGACTTCGTAGCGGAAAATGTTGGATACGCCGGTGTAGTAGCTGCTGCCGTACAGATAGCGTCCGTCTGGAGAAAATACGAAGCTCTCTGGAACAGACTGCCCGAACCGAAATTCTGAGAGCGGCTTCAAATCTCCGGCCAGGACTTTCTCGAGTTCCCACACACGCAGATACTGGTCACCATTGTCCTCGCTCATGGTGGCCGACAACAGCCGCCCGTCCGGTGAGATGTCGAGATCGCTGAGCACGTGCTCAAACGGGAACGTGTGGACCGCGACCCAGTTCGTATACGGGTAGGGAATACGCACCAGCGTCGCCAATCCGTCTATGTGGCGCACACCGAGCAGCGAGCGATCAGCCGGATTGAAAGCGATCTCGCCGATGCGCGCGCGCTTGAGCAGCATCCGTTGCTTGCCGTTCTTGACGTCCACCGCGAGCAGATCGCGCATCCCAGAGTTGTTATTGACAAAAAAGGCTGTGCCGCTGTGCGCGTCATAGGCGAACGATGTGACCCGGTAATGCATGGCGCCCTTGATGTCCGTCAGCCGCCGGATGCTGCCGTCACGCGTGTTCAGCGCCGCAATGTGCGCGACGACGCCGGGATATCGCACGGCGCCATACAGCGTAGCGGTCCCCTCGTCGTAATACATGCGCGATACCGAACCCAGCGCTCGGCCGACCAGCCTGTGGTATGGCGTGAGTGGGAACTTGCCGACCTCGGCGAGGTTGCGTTGCTGGAACTCGTGCTCGAAAGCGATCCAATTCTGCCAGGCCCGTTCCAGCGTTATCCCGAATACCGCGCGGAACTGGTCGGTGTAATTGCGCTTGCTGCCTTCGCCGCGCCTGACCCAAGCGACGACCTTTTCCGGAGAATAGGTATATGCAAGCCAGGTCACAAAGCGCGTGCCATAGAGATACGCGTTTGCCCCAGTCTGGAAATCGACCCGCGTACCCTGCGAAACGAGGCCCAGAGGATCATAGAAGTGAGCGGCGTCGCGCACCATCGCCCGAAACACCATCTCGTCATAGCCGCCCTGTGCCCGCCCCACGCCGCCACCCATCCAGGTCTCAAAGAACACTGCGGTGCCCTCGCCATACCAGCGCGGCGTCGTGTGGCGTGGCACCGTGAGGTAGCTATAAAGCAGCGATTCTGGGTTCTGCGGCCCGGCTGCGACCTTGCCGAGGAAGAACCGCCGCCAGCGTCGATCCTGATCGTTGGCGAGATCGCCTTGCACGAGATGGATCAACTCATGATTCATCAGCGAGTACAGGCGCTCACTGGCCGGATAGGTCTCGAACGCATGGGAAAGCGGCGCGATGTCGAAGGTAAGCATGTCGCGCGGATCAGGACGGGCGGATGCATTGCCGTAATCGGAGAAATCCTGCAGCAGGACGATCGACTTCTCAGACGGCACCCAGTCAAACATGCGTCGCTGCCAGGCGAGCGAGTTGGTAAAGGTGCCCACTGCATGCGGCTCGAGGTAGCTCAGGTAATCGTAATAGAAGAGCCTGAGATCTTGCGTTTCAGTGCCCCAGATATGTAGAGGGCTATCGTCCGCGGCGAAGGCAGCGGTTGCGGCCAAGGTCAGGAATAGCCACAGAATGCTAGCGCGCACCCGATCTCCGCACCCGTCGAGCGGTTACAGAATAGGCAAAGGGCGTCTGAAAACGAACCGCCGGCTGTGACGCCGGCGGTTGGCGATGCGTTCGAAACGCTCGCAGCTTTCTTATCTCTCTTGGCCCCGTTTCATGCAACGCCCGAATTAGTTTGCGCTAGCGTTACCATCCGCAGCGGCATGGTCATTGATCGCGTGGTCATTGATCGCGTGGTCATTGATCGCGTGGTCATTGATCGCGTGGTCATTGAGCGCGTGGTCATTGAACGCATGGTCATTGAGCGCATGGTCATTGAGCGCATGGTCATTGAGCGCATGATCGCC